>Ga0308167_1000029_pt1 | contig 372584 bp, 325 predicted proteins | sample PhyCR1_2_FD_202138 | JGI IMG/M metagenome (GOLD analysis project Ga0308167, IMG submission 202138) | Phyllosphere microbial communities from UC Gill Tract Community Farm, Albany, California, United States - DLSLRC.R1 | ecosystem: Host-associated > Plants > Phyllosphere > Unclassified | place...
TGCATCAGCAAAACACATTGAAAATGAAAACCTATAAATCAAAAAACACCTGCAAAAACGTTTTTGCAAGTGTCTAATTAAGTATTTTTGTCTAATAAATCTGTATCGATTTTTTAGGACTAGTCAATACAGTATTTACTGAACGATAAATTTCAGGACAGTTTCACTTAATCTGAGCATATATATGCCCTGTTCAAGCTTTTTAATCCTGATCGTGCTGCCTTCCCTGAACGGTTTTTCAATCGTCTGAATAAGTTTTCCACGGGAATCGTAAATTTCAGCTTTGCTGATATTTGCGGTATTGCCTTTTACCAAGATTTCCTGACCTGTAACAGGGTTCGGATAGATACGGAGTGTCTGGGAGTCTGCTGCCTGATCCTTGCTGGAAGTCATCATGCTTTGTCTGGAAGTTCCCGAATAGCACGTCCAGCTCAGGTTATCAACGGCGACCCTGTTGCCGGAGCCCGTATTCACCAGGTTTACGGAAACATTTCCGGAAATATTGATGTTGCTGAGGGTGGTGGTTACCGCATTGCTGCTGTACGGAACCGTTCCTACTTTGGTTCCGTTTACCTGAACGTCAAGCGTTCCTGTGCTTCCTGAAAATTTAAGCTGCGTGGTTACGGTAAGCGAGCCTATTCCGTTGGCAGAAGTTCCGGACTGAACCGATCCGTTTCTGATGGTAATAGCTTTACTGGAGATCGTCTGATCTGTTCTGGCATCGGTGGCCGTCCACGTCATACCGCCGTTGCTCCAGCTTCTGGTGGCATAGGTAGAAGCATCAGATGAAGGAATGGTTTCGAACGTTTCAGACACACAGGTACTGGTTGAAGGCGTACCTCCTCCGGTAGAACCGCCTCCTGATGATCCGGATCCCCAGATCTTATTTACATAGTCCGGATTGTCTATAAACGGATTCCGGTTTCCCTGGAAATTATACGAAGCATTATTCCTGTTGATTTCAGCCTGTGACACCGGGTCTTGGTTATGCCAGGCCAGCAGCACATTCAATTCCCACGTCTGTAATCCCGGATACGCTGAACTTCCCAGCATATTTCCGGAAGAGAACGATGATAGCTTGCTCTGGTACCGCGTTACGAAGTAAAAGACCATTCGGGCAATATCCCCTTTGAACTCATCGATAGGCTCAAATACAGTTCCTGAATAGCCTGAAGAAGTGCTGTTCCCCAGTTTAGAACCGTTTTTCGAAGTAAATGTAGCGGTTCCTACTTTCCCGAAAGGGTAGTTACTTCTCATACCGTTCACTTTCCCGTCCGTAGCCCGGATAAAATGGATGTCAGAGACCATGGGTGAAGCTTCATTAAAAAGACTCTGCGGTACAAGATGTTCCCGGTTGTAGCAGTTCCCCTCCACCGAATAGGTGCCGCACTGGTTGGTGCCGGGAGTGTATTTATACGGGTCCGCTCCGTTCGGTTTTTCTGAATAGATATCCAGGATAGAACCGTCATTTTCGTAATTTTTGTCAATATCCGTCGTTTTGTAGCCGGTCCAGAGTCCGCTGTAGCCTTTATCCTGATGCCCGTTGGTAATGATGCTGCTTAACGCCGTTTTCAGCGAAGCCCCCGAAAGGCCGTTGGCCGAACTGTAGTATCCTGAAGGGGCCTGCGCATACGCCAGTCCTCCCGCAACGATACAAAATAGTAATTTTTTCATAATAAAAAAGTTTTGGTAAGAATACTGTAATTTTACGAATAAGAAATTACATGATTGTTAATTTTTGAAGTTCTTACGGGGATTTTTCCCTTAATTGTTATGATAGGAATAATAATTCCGTAGAGTTTTCAATAAAAACGGTATTCATGCACAGAGAAGTTCATTGTTGAACCTTGACAGGGTTCCAAACCCTGTCAAGGTTGGTCCCCAATCCATTTATCGTAAAATTTTTTATCTCAAAAACGGTCAGGATGTAGACTATAATCTCTAAGCGGATGTAGGGCTGAGTAATAAATAAAAAAATCCGGCGGCTTCGAAGAAGCCGCCGGAAAGGTATATTTGATTATATGATTTCTATTTTCGCTGAGGAGGATATTTCGCCATGATCTCCGCCATGATTTCAGGGATCTGTCTCTGTTTCGCTCTCGGAGAATCCACGGAAATACCGCTTCCGATGCCCTGCCATACCAGCTTGTTGGTTCTGGCATCAATGAGGTCAACGATTAATGCACCTTCATTATAATTGCTGGACCAGGTTCTGTTCATCCCTACTCCCCATCCGAAAGGTCCGCCCCATCCCCACATACCGTAAGGAGACGTGGTGTTGATATCGGTAACTTTTTTATGGTTGGCTTTTACATTGATGATCAGGTCAGGGTTTTCGCCGGAAGTAAGGCCTTTGCTCTGAAGCTGTCTTGAAAGTTCATTCAGCACGCGGTCTTTATCGATGTCATTCAGCTTAAGGTCGTCAATACGCAGCTTGTAGGTTTTGTACGTATTGAAGTTGGCGGTTTCAGCGTAATCTGATCGTACATTAAAAGGGCTGCAGGATGTTAAACCCAGAGTTGCAGCAAGCAGAATAAAAATATATTTCTTCATTTTATTTAATTTTTTTATCGTTTTTAATAAATGTATCGGTCTTTTTATCGTATCCGTAAGGACAGTGCCTACAGCCGCTTTTACAGCAATATCCTCTTTTCAGATGAAACTTTTCCGTAAAAACCTTGTATCCCTGCTCATTGTAGTAAAAGTCTTCATGCTCTTTGATATCGAAATGGGCCATAAGTTAAATCTTAAAATAAAACTTTTTTATATTTGTTGTGATGATAATTGTATGCCAAAAACTGCTGAAGAAGCTAAAAATTAACGGAATAGCACTTTTCCCCTTCATCTTCGTCAGCAGACCCGAAGATAAGAAAAATAAAGTACTGGTCAATCATGAAAAAATACATTTGAGGCAGCAGCTTGAACTCCTGATGATCTTCTTTTACATTCTTTACCTGGCTGAGTATTATTATCATTTATGGAAGCTTAAAAATCCATATCAGGCCTACAGGCATATTTCGTTTGAAAAAGAAGCGTATGCCAATGAGCATAATCTTGATTATCTTAACAAGAGAAAATTCTGGGGCTTTATAAAATATATGTGATCTGCTCACCGGCTATTTCTGCTTTTCCCACTCCCGGTCAAAATCCTTCTGGGTTTTCCGGGGCGGAAAATAACGGTCAGGATGCCGGCCTATGTCATATGAAATTGCTTTTTCAATCATAAGGTCCAGGCTTGGAATGATCCATTCCGGCGATCCCTTTTTCTCCTGGCCGTTAGTAAATATCCTGGTGGCCTGTCCGTTTTTCATTTCTGCTTTCATCAGCAGGCAGCCGCCCGTGTACCCGGAACACGAGTGTCCCGTATAGACGTGATCTGCTACGGTATGATCATGAAACATAATTCTGAGTTCGAGATAATTCCTGGGATGGGTGGACCCAATGCCATACCGTGTGTAGCTTTCAATACTTTGAATCGTCTGAAGATAAAGGATGGTATTCTGTCTGCTTTCCGGGATATATCCGGGATACATGACACTCTGTGTATGGTTCTGGATCTGCCGGTCAATCTGTGCATTGAACATCCTGACGATCCTGTTGTTTTCCAGATCAGGAATGTCTGGCCTGGATTTTTTGTGGGATACCTCCTGAACCAGCAGGTAACAGATCGGGACGGTAGCTGCAGCCGCAATAAGCAGCGAGAAGATTAAAATTCCTTTTTTCATGATTATGTTTTGATGGGTTTAACAAATTTAAACATTTCCATATCAAATAAATTCAGGAAATTTGCAGGGATGAACATTCCAGACATTCATATTCCGGTAGTTGAAATTCCGGCAGGAAAAAAGGTACAGCTCTTCATGAAAAGGGAAGACCTGATCCACCCCGGCATTTCCGGCAATAAATACTGGAAACTGTTTTATAACATCAACCATTACCTGGACAGAAAACCGGTAAAGCCCTATCTCATTACTTTCGGCGGTGCCTTTTCCAATCATATTGCGGCAGTAGCGGCCGTGGCGAAACAATTCGGTATTCCGGCTTTAGGAATCATTCGCGGAGAAGAGCTGCATGATCGGTGGCAGGATAATCCGACGCTTACCTTTGCTGCAAGGAACGGTATGGACCTGAAGTTCGTTACCCGTGAGCAGTACAGGAATAAGGATCACATAACGGTTTCTCTGCAGGCTGAATTTCCCGGTGCGCTGATCATTCCGGAAGGAGGAACCAATGCATATGCCGTAAGAGGCGTAGGCCTGATGCTGAATCATCAAACCAAAGATTTTGACTATCTTTGCACGGCAGTTGGAACCGGAGGAACGCTTGCGGGGATCTCTTCATTCTGTGAAGATCATCAGCAGGTGGTAGGGTTTACAGTGGTAAGTGACCGTTCGCTTGAAGGCAAAATACGGGAGCTGACCTCAAAAAATAACTTTAGCCTGATAGATTCAGCTTTCGGAGGGTATGGTAAAATAAAAGATGAAAACATCCGTTTTATCAATGATTTCAAAAGCCGCTGTGGAATCCCTCTGGACCCGGTTTATACAGGAAAGATGATGCAGAAAGTTTTTGAATTGACGGGACAGGGATATTTCCCTGAAAACAGCAGGGTGTTGTGCTTTCATACCGGAGGTTTACAGGGAGTTGAGGGGGCCAATCTGCTTTTGAAAAAACAGAACAGAAATTTAATCATATAAATACATTGAAAAAATGAAAAGACTTGTCTTACTTGTAAGCCTTTTAGTTTTATCAAAATTCTCAGCCCAGACCTGGGCTACCGAAGACCAGTACATTCAGAAGTTTGCTAAGTACGCTGTGGAAGAAATGGAGAAGTACAAAATTCCGGCTTCCATTACCCTGGCACAGGGGCTTCTGGAAACAGGCGGCGGCCAGAGCCGGCTTGCGCTGGAAGGGAAAAACCATTTCGGCATCAAATGCAAGGAAGACTGGACCGGAAAAACCATGAAGCACACCGATGATGCTCCCAATGAATGTTTCCGTGTATATGAAGACCCGCGGCAGTCGTATGAAGACCATTCCATCTTCCTGTCTACAAGAAAATACTACGCGAATCTCTTCAACCTGGATATGAAGGATTACCGCGCCTGGGCCTACGGACTGAAAAAAGCAGGCTATGCCACCAATCCGAGATATGCCTCCATCCTCATCAGTAAAATAGAAAAATACAGGCTTTACGAATTTGACAATACCAGCTCTAACGAGGTATGGTATGCGGTTCTTAAAATGTATCCTAACCTGAAGAATGACCGTGCTTTCATGGCACAGATGGAACCGGAAAAGTATACGAAAAAAGCCAAAGATCCGGTAACGATAAAAGTGCCGTACCAGCAGACATCATATGCACAGCAGCAGAAGAGGGTGGATAAAATCAAAACCAGGGCTGAAACATTAAATTCCATCCTTATTAAAAGCCACCCGAACGAAGGGCTGAAGTATATCGTTATTCCTGAGGATACCAATGTTAAATATATTGCGGAAAAATTCAAGATCAGTGAAAGCAGGCTGATGAAATGGAATGAACTGGAAAGTGACGTACTGAAGAAGAATGACATTGTTTTCCTGGAATCTAAGAATTCCGCCGGCAATACTGCTACCTACAAGGCCGCTTCCGGTGAAGATATGCATGATATCGCGCAGAAATTCGGGATCAGGCTCAATAAACTGTATGCTAAAAACAGGATGGACGAGGGCCAGCAGCCTTCAGCCGGACAGCTCATCTACCTGATCGATAAAAAGCCAAGGCATTAAACCTGATTACGGTCAATAATAGGGCTGGTTCAGAGGTTCCGGTAAAACTATCGGGATTTTCACCGCTGCCCATCATAAATAATGCAGACCTTAAGGCTGAAGCCTGGAGGTTAAACATATAAAGAACAACAGAATGAAATATCAGAGAAGTTCAGCTTTATTCGATGAAGCGTACCAATACATTCCCGGGGGGGTCAATTCTCCGGTCCGCGCCTTCAAATCCGTTGGGGGAGTGCCGGTTTTTATGAAATCTGCCAAAGGTGCTTACCTTACCGATGCGGATGACAATACCTATATCGATTACATCAATTCCTGGGGACCGGCTATTTTAGGCCACACCCATCCTGAAGTGCTGGAAGAACTGAAAATACAGGCCGAGAAAGGCTTTTCATTCGGTGCACCTACGGAGCTGGAAACGGAAATTGCAAAATTCATTGTAGAGAACGTACCGAATATAGACCAGATCAGAATGGTTTCTTCAGGGACCGAAGCCTGCATGAGTGCCATCAGGCTGGCAAGAGGCTATACGGGAAGGGAAAAAATCGTCAAGTTTGAAGGCTGTTACCATGGGCATTCAGACTCATTCCTGATCAAGGCCGGAAGCGGTGCTGCCACATTCGGGAACCCGAATTCACCGGGGGTTACCCAGGGAACGGCTAAGGATACGCTTTTGGCAAGGTATAATGATTTTGAGCAGGTACAGGATCTCTTCCGCCATAACCAGGGTGAAATTGCCGCGGTTATTATTGAACCGGTAGCCGGGAATATGGGCTGCGTGCTTCCTGAGAATGAATTTCTCCAGAACCTGAGAAAGATCTGCGATGAAAATGGCGCTTTACTGATCTTTGATGAAGTGATGACCGGCTTCAGGCTGGCTTTCGGAGGGGCACAGGAATTATTCGGCGTTAAGGCTGACCTGGTGACGTACGGGAAAGTAATCGGCGGCGGGCTTCCGGTAGGCGCTTTTGCCGGACGTAACGAAATTATGGATTGTCTTGCTCCGAAAGGAGCCGTGTACCAGGCCGGAACCTTAAGCGGCAACCCGCTGGCTATGCGGGCAGGGCTGAAAACACTTCAGATCATCAAAAATGACCCTGAGTTTTTCTCCAGGCTGGCTAAGACTACGGAAACCCTGGATTTTGAGATCGGAAAGATCCTGAATGAAAAAGGCATTGCCCACAGGATCAACCGTAAGGGTTCCATGATGTCGGTTTTCTTCCACATTAACCGTGTGTCCAATTTTGACGAAGCACAGGAAGCCAACCATTCCCTTTTCAATAATTTCTTCCACCAGATGCTGCAGAGCGGGATCTACCTTCCTCCAAGCGGGTATGAAACCTATTTTATCAGCGACGCGATCAAAGACCGTGAGCTTGATATGACGCTGGAAGCAGTGAGGAAGTTTGAATATTCTTAAAGAATAATGGATAATTACGTCTCTTTAATCATTATCAGATAAAAATCCCCCGGAATAACATTCCGGGGGATTTCGATATGAAGAAAACTAACTATTTTTATTGTAATCCTGCTAAAAGATTGACTCCATTTACGGTTGCCCAGGCTCCCGGTGTTAAGGATACTTTGGTTACCGTTGTCGCATTGGTAAATGTTTTAGCACCATTCGGCGTGAAGGCATATCCCCAAACTCCTGCATTGTCAGAATTCAGGTACGTCATAGGAGAAACCACAACTTTATTGTTGTTTACCTGACTGTTTTCAGTAGCAGCATCCTGGATTAAAACGGCATATGCTTTCTGGGTTCCGATATTTTTATACCCACTGATATACACATTGGAGAAAATCCCTGTTCCCTGCTTTTTAAACTGAATCGCGGAAATTTCAGGTGAATTCGTGGTTTCAGGATTGGTATTGGCATCTCTGATCAGGGTAATGTTAGAGATCTTAGGAGCCGTATTATCTACGTTGCTTGAAGATTCGATCTCCATCCCGAAGTTTCCAACTCCTGTCTGGAAGGCATACCAGTTGGTATTGTTCTGCCCGCTCCATGCATCCTGCCAGTCAAAAGAATCGTCATAATTTCCGTAAGAAACGATATTTTTAGCACTTACCGTCCCTCCGAAGAATTCATATCCGTCATCAGTACCTTTATAAGTAACAAGGTTTTCCAGGACAGTTCCGGCACCTACTGCATAAAACGTCATAGAGTTGGTTTCTGAAGTACCGTCACCTATCTTTTTACCTGCATATTCCACACGCACGAATTTCATGGTTCCGGAATTGGAATTGGCGTCGCTACCTCCGTAGTATACGTTGTTCCCATCTTCAGATAAGGCCTGTGTATTCCCGTTAAGTGCTTTGATAGGTGCATTACCGTACAACGTAATACCACCCCAGTCGCCAGGAGTTTTGCTGGAAGTTGTGAATACGATAGGTTCAGAAGCTGTTCCTACAGCATTGATTTTACCGTCCTGAAGAACAACCAGGCTGCTGGTCTTTGTGGTTACTACATTAAAGGTAGCTCCTGCTTCTATGGTAATGGTAGCATTATTGGTTACTTTAACAATCCCGTCCAGCGTGTAGTTCCCTTTTTTGATCAGCAGGTCTTTGCTGATGGTACCTGATAATGTTCCGCTTCCGCTTAATACACTTTCAGTTGTTCCGGGTGTAGTAACACTTGTTCCTTCTCCTAATCCGTCATTAACTTCAATGGTACATGAATGTAAGGCTAATGTTAACACAGCGGTTAACGCTACTAGTGATAAAATTCGTTTTTTCATTTTTATACTTATTTTTTTTATTTATAAATGGTTAGAATGTGTACCCTACGGTAAGATTGAAATTAACTCCTCTGAAATAGTCAGTATACGTATACACTCCTTTGGTGTCCACATCATGGTAGCTCTTATCACCCAGAAGTATTTTATACTTGCTGTTGAACATATTCTGTACGGCAAATTTCACATTCCAGTTTCTGGTCAACTGGTCCTGATATACGAAATCTAACTGCGAGAATGGCTTTTCATAGAAATTATCCGATCCTGATGTTCCTACAGCATATATTTTGGATCCGGAAACATTATACACCAAAGAAAGGGTTCTGGTCAGGCTGTTTTTCTTTTTGATTTCGTACTTAAGGTCGGCATTGATCGTATAAGGTGCAGCACCCTGCAGACCTCTTTTGTGAAGCTGGTCGTTGGTATATCCCTGAGGCCTTTCCAGTAATAATTGATCTTCGCTTCTGTCTACGTTGGAATACATAAATGTGGCATTGGCTCCGAACATGAAATTGCTGAGGCTTTCAGAAATCCTGCCCAGGCTGATGATCCCTTCAAGTTCCACCCCTGCCAGCTGTGCTCTCTTGGCGTTCAGGAATGATACGGTGATCCCGTTGGCATCACCGGAAGTGATGAAAGAACGTTCGATAGCTTTGTCGATCCTTTTGGCAAATAAATTCACAGAGAAAAGCTCTTTGTTGGTAGGGTAGTATTCCCACTTCAGGTCAAAGTTGTAATTTTCACTGTTTTCGATATCAGCATTACCTTTAATGGTTTCATTATCCGGATTGATATAGCTGATAGGCATTCTCTCAATAAGGACAGGTCTGGTGATGGTCTTACTGAATGAGAACCTCACGTTATGCTTATTGTTAAGCGCTTTTTTGATCGCGATAGATGGTAAAAACAGGTTTCTGTTTTTAATGATATTGTCTTTTTTATCGGAGCTTTGCTGCGAATAACGGATCAGCGTGATATCATTCTCATATCTTCCTCCTAACAGGATGTCCCAGGATTCGGAAGGTTTATAATTTAAATTAACATACCCGGCATTCACAAACTGGTACATCATGGATAAGAACTGGGATGCATCAGATCCTTCCTGAAAAGAGAGGTCTCCGTTCATGATGGAATTGTTGAAGGTGGATTGCGGAGTATCTTTATCAATAATGTGCTCTCTGTTGGCAATGTTATTGGCTACTCCGAAGATGAATCTGTACGAGTTCTTTCTCAGGTCCGCAAAACCATTGTATCCTACGGATAACTGGATCGGGTAATCTTTTTTATCTCCTTTTTCACCCAGGAAAACAGAATATTCTCCATAGGCAGAACCGTAGAATCTTGAATTTACATCAAGGTACTGGCGGATCAGGTTGTTGGCCCCGTAAGCAAGATACAGTTTATCTTCTGGTAAAATATTGTTGTTGGCATCCCTGCGGCTACCTTCAATGATTTTTCTGTCCGGCTGCTGATAATTGTTGATCACATAACTTCCTCCGGCTTTAACCTGATGTCTGTCACCGATCTTTTGTGAGGCAGTAAGCTGAAGGTCCAGGAACCTTGACAGGTCCAGCTGGTTCGTACGGAAAAATCCTAGATCTTTATTCTGTACCTGATTGTTCTTATACCCGTAATAATCTTCGATGATATTATTGGTGCTCTGTAAGTACATGGCGTTTAAATTAACATTCGTGCCTCTGTTCTTATAAGCAAGTCCAAGGAGTGTGGAAGACTCTGTTTCGTAATTATACTGTTTTCTTAAAAGGTCATTGTTCAGAACAATGACATTCCCGAAATCTTTGAACTGATTTTTAGCCCCTTCACGGAAAGAAAACTTAGTTCCCTGGTTCAGGGAGAATAAAACAGCCATATTACCGGTTTCACCCATCTTCATTTTCTGAGCGGTGGTAAATCCTATGCTGGAGTTAGGAACCGGTCTGATGTTATCAACATTCCAGGAATCTTTAAATGAATTGATCGATTCGTTAGCAGAAAATTTATAGTTGCTCGGCCTTGAGTCTCTCACCTGATCCGGCAATCTCCTGTCTCTGCCGTTCAGTCCCAGATAGCCGTTCAGCCCGTCTGCCCCTTCGGCAACCTTGAAGTTATTTCTAAAGGTGCTTAAAGTATTCATGCCTACGCTGAATTCCACCTTGGTAAAAGGCTTGTCAATCGTAAGCGTTTCAATATCAAAGGTAGCCCCGGCAAAGTCTCCGTAAAGATTGGAGTTGAATGTTTTATAAATGTTCAGCTTGCCTACTACGTCGGTAGGGAACTGCTTTAAAGCGATAATTTTCTGGAATGGGTTGTTGGATGGAGAACCCAGTCCGTTAATAAGCAGGTAATTGTACCGTTCCTCAAGCCCTCTTACGAAAAGCCCTCTTCCTTCTACGGTGGTGATACCGGTAACTTTGGTAAGCCCCTGCTCTACATTGGAAATCCCTTTTCTGGAAATCTCCTCTGCACTTACGGCCTGTTTCTGGATAATGGCTTTCTTCTGCTCACCTAATACGGCGGTTTCAGTTTTCCTGTTGCTGTTACCCTGGATGATAACACCTTCAATCTTCTTTTCCTTCCCAACGGTGTCTCTTTTTATTTCCTGAGCATAAAATACGGATCCGGTCAGGAATATGACCGCAACACTAAGATTGCTAATTTTCATTATCTTACTTTTATTTACTAAAATTCTTTCGCTGCAAAGAAATGAAAGATTAGCAGGGGAAATGGTTTAGTAAAATTTAATTTTTTTTTAACTAAATATTAAGAAACCGGATTTATTGTTAACTTTATGTGAACGATTACCAGAGCGTTAATCTGTCATTCAAAAATCATTAACTTTGGCACAGGAAAAAATAAAAATGAACCAAAAGAAAATACTCTTAATAGACGACGAACTGGATATTTTAGAGATTCTGTCTTATAATTTGGAAAAAGAAGGCTACGATATTTTCACTGCTACCAATGGTAACGAAGGCATCGAAAAAGCCAAAGAAATTATTCCCGATCTTATCCTGCTGGATGTGATGATGCCCGAAAAAGACGGTATCGAAACCTGCCAGGAACTCCGCAAGATCAAAGAACTTCAGAAGACCCTTATTGTTTTTCTTTCTGCGAGGAGCGAAGAATTTTCACAGCTGGCCGGTTTCCAGGCAGGCGCCAATGATTATGTGGTGAAGCTTATCAAGCCGAAGATCCTTATTTCTAAAGTCAATGCCCTCTTGCAGCTGACTTCACAGGTTTCAGACAATGCCAAGCTTATTGAAATTGGAGACCTGGTGATTGATAAAGACAATTTCCGGGTGTCTAAAAGCGGTCAGCAATTCCTGCTGCCTAAAAAAGAATTTGATCTTTTGTACCTGCTGGCTTCCAATACGGAAAAAGTGTTCAAGAGAGAAGAAATCCTGGAAAAAGTATGGGGCAATGATGTGATTGTCGGGGAAAGGACCATCGACGTACACATCAGGAGGCTGAGAGAGAAATTAGGCATCAGTACGATCCAGACCCTGAAAGGAATCGGATACAAGCTTATTGTTTAACACCTTAAAAAGGCCTACCTTTACTTTCAACCCATAAATCCTTGTAAAATTGAAATTTTACAGACTTACCCTCCTCGCCTCATGTCTGCTGACACTGGTGATGTTTCTGCTCGTCATCATTTTTGATGCCTTAAAAGATGTCTATGACCAGACCCCGTTTTTTAAGATAGGGCTCCTGATATGCCTTGTTTTTATTTTCATGGTCAATTATGTCGTACTGGAGCTGCTTTTCAGTTATTACGGAAGAAAGCAGGTGCGTGGGCTGTCCCGGATCCTGCCGCAGGAAATTGTGCATGACCAGGATGAAAACATTACCATAAAAGAGCTTGGAGAAAGGTTTTCCGATCTCAACCAGCGTAAGGTAACCGAAATTGATATGATGAAGGAGATGGAGAGTTACCGTAAAGAATACATCGGGAATGTTTCCCATGAGCTTAAAACACCCCTGTTTTCCATTCAGGGGTACGTGGAAACCCTCAGAGAGGGTGGAGTGGATAACCTGACCATCCGCGACAAATACCTGGAAAGAATTGATAAATCCGTTGAAAGGCTGATTGCCATTGTAACCGACCTGGATATGATCAACAGGCTGGAAGCTGGAGAGATCAACCTTACCATATCGCGGTTCGATGTCAATATGCTGATCAAAGAAATTTTTGACCTGCTCGACCTCGAAGCGGAAAAACATAATACCACTTTACAGATCCAGACCCTGCAGCCGCAGATCCTTGTGGATGCCGACAAGCAAAAAATATCCCAGGTATTCATCAACCTGATCTCAAATGCCATCCATTATGCCAACCGCCAGGAAGCACGGGTCGTAGTAAAAACCAGTGTCCTGAAAAATAAAGTACTCATAGAAGTTATCGATAACGGGATGGGCATTAAGCCTGAGAGCCTGCCGCGTATCTTCGAGCGTTTCTACCGCGTTGAAACCAGCAGGAGCCGCAGGGAAGGAGGATCCGGCTTGGGACTTGCCATTGTAAAACATATCCTGGAGGCCCATAGTGAAAATATCACCGTGGAAAGCGTCTATTTAGAAGGAACAAAATTTAGTTTCATGCTTGAAAAAGGGAAATGAATGCCCTGAAAATGTATGAAAAAAAAATGTTTTAAAAAATTCTAAAATATTTTTTGTCGAATCTCATTTATTATATATTTGCAACAGAAATTTATCATAATAATAAAGGCAAAAAGTAACTAAAAAACTGATATGGTTTATAAAATCCGCGTAATATTAGATGCGAAAGAAGATATTTTCCGTGATATTGAGGTTAAGGGAAAACAGACGCTATGGAACTTACATTTAGGAATTAAAAGTGCCTTCAGCCTGCAGGGTGACGAGCTTTCTACTTTTAACCTGCTGGAAGATGACGGTACCATTATAAAAAGTGTTCCGTTAGAAGATATGAGCGATGACGGAGACGGCGAGATTATGTCGGATGTGTATATCGATGAGGCCTTTGAAACGGAGGGGAATAAAGCCCAGTTTCAGTATGGTCTTCTCGATCTTTGGGAATTTTTCTGTGAACTGGTGGAAGTGATTGAAGAAACCAAAGGCGTTAACTATCCTATCACCGTATACCGTTTTGGCAATGTTCCTCTTAAGGCTCCTGCCAAAAGCGGAATTGCCGGCGGATCCAAAAAGAAATCTGCAATGCCTTTACTGGATGATGATTTCAGCTTTGATGATGATTTCGCCGCTACAGGCAATTTTGAGGAGGATGACGACACCTTCGATGATGAAGAGGAAGATTACAACGATGACATCTTCGATGAAGAGGATGACACGGACGACGAGAAGTAAATCTCCGATCCCGGAAAGCGGATACAATATATACATCAGAATAGGTTTTCCTGTTCTGATTTTTTTATGCCTAAACTTGTACTCCGATCATGCGCGCAACATTCCGGGGCATTATTTTTGAATGTTTCAACCCGTCATAAATACACTCACAATGAAAAACCTGAAAAAAATAGTGATTCCCGTTTCATTGGGAATTATCGGATTGGTGCTGCTGAGTTCATGCTCAGTGGGAATTCCCAAAGGAGCCACAGCCGTAAAAAATTTCGATGCAGACCGTTACCTGGGCAAATGGTACGAAATCGCCCGGTTCGATTACCGTTTTGAAAAAGATATGGATAATGTAACGGCTGAATACTCCAAAAATCCGGACGGTAGTATCCGTGTGCAGAACAAAGGGTACAATTATGTGAAAAAAGAATGGAAACAATCCGTTGGGGAAGCAAGGTTTGTTGATGATAAGACTGAAGCGAGGCTGAAGGTTTCATTCTTCAAACCAATTTGGGCAGGCTATAATGTTATTGAGCTTGATGACAATTACCAGTACGCCTTGGTCGTAGGAAACAACCTGAAATACATCTGGATCCTTTCCCGTACAACCACGATTCCTGAAAATGTGCGTCAGAAATTCCTGGAAAAGGCAAAAAGCATCGGATACAATACGGATGAACTGATCTGGGTAAAACATAATCAGTAATACCAAGGTGATTTATAGTAATAACCCTTTCGGAATTCATTTTTGAAAGGGTTTCTTATACGATAATATATTGATTATCCTATCATGAATCCATTGCAAATTTCCTCTGCAACATTTTGCAGATAGAGACTTTTTCACGTCATTTGTATAAGGAATTTTTCAAGAATGTTGATATGGAAAAAGCGGTTCTGATTACCATCGGGGATGAAATCCTTTCCGGAAATACGGTAGATACCAATTCTAATTTTATAGCTGCGGAGCTTAAAGCCATCGGGATTAAAGTCATACAGATCCTTACGATCTCGGATGAGATTGAAACCATAAAAGAAACCCTGAAATCAGCCTTTGAAACAGGAGACCTGGTTATAACTACCGGCGGATTGGGACCTACAAGGGATGACAAGACGAAAAAGGCCTTAGCCGAATTCTTCGATGATGAAATCGCGCTGGATGAGCCGACTTTTGAACATCTCAGGAAATACATGGAGAAACGCGGCCGTATAGAGATCCTGGAAAGAAACAGGGAGCAGGCCTTTGTCCCTAAAAAATCCACTGTTTTCCAGAACCATTACGGTACGGCTCCCTGCATGATGATGGAACAGCAGGGCAAACTCTCTTTCAGCCTTCCCGGTGTTCCGTACGAAGTAAAGCCGCTGATCAGGGATCAGATCGTTCCGTATCTTAAAGAAAGGTTCAGCCTCAACCATATTGTTTCTAGGATTGTTTCTGTAGTCGGCATTCCGGAGAGTATCCTTGCAGACACCATAGAAGGCTGGGAACTGGCGCTGCCGGCACATATTACCTTATCCTATCTTCCTGTCGGGACCCGTGTAAAGCTCAGGCTCACGGCAACAGGAGCTGTGGAAGAGCTTCTTGGCATGCAACTGGAACAGGAAATCCAGAAATTGTTTCCCATCATCGGTGATCACATTATTGCCACTTCCGAAGATAAAATAGAGAAAATACTGGCCGAACTGCTGGATGAAAAAAGCATGACCATTTCCACGGCAGAAAGCTGCACCGGTGGAGAGCTGGCTAAAATGTTAACCTCCAATTCCGGAAGTTCCAGGTATTATATAGGAGGAGTCGTTTCCTATGCCACTGAAAAGAAAACCGAAATCCTTAAAGTATCTCAGAAGACGATTGATGAATATACTGTGGTAAGTGCCGAGGTTTCCCGGGAAATGGCGGCGGGATGCCAGGATTTATTCGGAACCGACATTGCCCTTTCCACCACAGGGGTTGCCGGTCCAGGAAAAGGTGAGGATGGCAAAGAAGTGGGTACGGTATTTTATACCATCAGGGTCAGGGAACGGGAGGAAACATTCCAGCTTTTCCTGCCTCATCTGGACCGGTTAGACTTTATGCATTTTGTTTCGCAAAAAATTCTCCAGGACCTTGTTTCCATGCTGATAAGTGCCTAAAGGCCACTGTTTTTTAATTTTATTTTAATAGGTTTTACGGGGTGTTTTCATGCTTTTTGACGTTGCTTTGCATAAAGAAATCAGAAGGTGGAACACTCTAAACAAATTTTTCAGACCGAGAATAAAAAACGCTGGAGAAATGTAAAGTGGGGATCAAGAATTTTTATTTTCCTCGCGGTACTGCTCTTTATTGCGCTGGGTCTGATGATGAAACTGGACAGAAGTCCGAAAATCCCTTTTAAAGAAGATTACAAAGCGGTTATTACGGCCAGCCGGCCCTATCTTCAGGAGAATAAAATATCCAAAGAGTATAAAGGCTTCAGGAGCTTCATCTCCGAGAAAAATATCCATACCAATCTTGCCAAGATAGAAAAGGCAAAAGAAGAACGTTTCAAAAACCAGAACCGAAACTGGGCACAGTTCCCGGGAGGGATCCGTTCTGCATTTTATGTCGCCTGGGACCCGCAGTCCCTTATGTCGCTGAAAAGGAATATCCGGCATACCAACCTGGTATTTCCGGAATGGTTTTTCCTGGATCCCGAATCCGGTGCGCTGAAAACGAATGTGGACCCGGAAGGGTATAAGATCATCAAAAGGACCGGTGTGGCGGCCATGCCGATGCTCAGCAACAATTCAAACCAGGAATTCCGGTCTGAAGGTTTGGCGAAAGTACTGAAAGACCCTCTGAAAAGGACACAGCTGATCCGCCAGGTAACCGCTCAATGCCTTAAATTTCATTTCAAAGGAATTAATGTGGACTTTGAAAGTATCGGGCTGGACTCCGATGAATACCTTATTGCTTTCCTGAAAGAGCTTTCGGGAACGTTCAGAAAGAACGGGCTGATGGTAACGATGGATATCATGACGGATAACGATGATTATAATATCCGTAAGCTGGACGCCTACGTAGATTATTTTGTGCTTATGGCATATGATGAATATTCTGCAGATAGTGATGCAGGACCTGTATCCTCCCAGAAATGGATTGAAGCGCAGACCGTCAAAATTCTGGAAAAAACAACACCCGGTAAAATTATTCTGGGATTGGGAGCATACGGTTATGACTGGAGTACCAATAAGGATGACAATACTTCTGTGACGTATATGCAGGCCATTACAAAAGCCAGTGCCAGTAAAGCAGATATCAACTTTGATGATAATACCTTCAACCTGAATTATTCTTACACCGATGCCAAAAACAATACGCATACCGTATTCTTCAATGATGCAGCGTCTATCTTCAATACCATGCGTTTCTCCTCGGAATACCCTCTTGCAGGGACTGCATTATGGAGACTGGGAAGTGAAGACAGCCGGGTATGGAATTTTTATGATAAAGACCTGAGCTCTGCAGGAATGTCCAAAATCAACTTCAAAGATCTTGAAAATGTAAAAGGCCAGACCATGGTCGACTATATCGGGGACGGAGAAGTGCTGGATGTCCTCAATACGCCGCACGACGGAAAAATAGCCCTTGAAACGGATCCGAAAGAAAAAATTATCACCGATGAAACCTATAAGACCTATCCCAGCTCTTATGAAGTGAAAAAATACGGCGAGGCGCCCCAGAAAGATCTGGTGCTGACTTTCGATGATGGTCCGGATGAAACCTATACTCCGCAGATCCTGGATGTTTTATCGAAATACCACGTTCCGGCAGCCTTTTTCCTGGTAGGGCTGAACGCGGAAAAAAACCTTCCGCTGGTAAAAAGGATTTACAGGGAAGGGCACGAAATCGGGAACCATACCTTTACCCACGAAAATGTGGCCAGGGTAAGTCCGGAAAGGGCTTTGCTGGAACTTAAACTGACACGGCTGCTGATCGAATGTATTACCGGCCACAGTACCATACTGTTCCGGGCACCGTACAATGCCGATTCAGAACCAACGACCCCTGAAGAAATCATACCGGTAGCACTGGCCAGGAAACAGAACTATCTTGATATTGGGGAAAATATTGACCCTGAAGACTGGCAGCCGGGCATCAAAGCGGATGAAATCGTGAAAAGGGTGATGGAAGGCCTCCATCAGAGGAAAGGAAATATAATCCTGCTGCATGATGCCGGCGGCGATACCCGGGAAGAAACCGTAAAGGCACTTAAAGTCCTGATTCCTGCATTGCAGAAACAGGGCTACCACTTTACCAACCTTGCCAGCATCCTCCACAAAAGCAAAAACGAGCTTATGCCCGAAGTGCCGAAAACCAGGGCATACTATGTTATGCAGCTGAATCTGGTCCTGGCCACCGTGATTTATGGCATCAGCCATTTCCTGGTCGCCCTTTTTACCGTGTTTATAGGTTTAGGGATCATCAGGCTGTTTCTCATGGCTTATTGGGCGGTACAGGAAAAAAGAAAAGAAAAGGAGAAAGGCCGGTTTCCGGTTCTGGATTCTTACCCGAAGGTTTCCATCATGGTTCCTGCGTATAATGAAGAAGTTAACATCGTATCGTCACTAACCAACCTTCTGAATCAGACCTACCCGAATTTTGATGTGATCATGATTGATGACGGAAGCAGGGATTCAACCTATCAGAAAGCGCAGGATGCATTTGCCGGCCATCCGAAACTTAAAATATTCACGAAACCGAACGGAGGAAAAGCTACGGCTTTAAATTACGGGATATCCCGCACTGACTCGGAATATGTGGTCTGCATTGATGCGGATACCAAACTCCAGCAGGATGCCGTAAAATTCCTGATGGCGAGATTCCTCAATGCGGCTCCGGAAGAAAAGATTGCCGCAGTAGCCGGAAACGTAAAAGTTGGAAATCCGGTCAACTGGCTGACCAGATGGCAGGCTATAGAATATACCACCAGCCAGAATTTCGACCGCCTTGCCTATTCATATATCAATGCAGTCACCGTAATTCCGGGAGCCATAGGAGCATTCAGGAAAGCAGTGGTCGATGAAGTGGGAGGGTATTCTTCGGATACCCTGGCGGAAGACTGTGATATTACCGTTAAGATGCTGAGAAAAGGATATCGTATTGCCAATGAGAACAGGGCTGTTGCCGTTACCGAAGCGCCGGAAACCGTAAAACAGTTTCTGAAGCAGCGCTTCAGATGGACCTATGGCATAATGCAGATGTTCTGGAAACAGAAACAGACCTTCCTGAACCCGGAATACAAAGGGCTGGGACTCTGGGCGATGCCGAACATCCTGCTGTTCCAGTATATCATCCCGTTCTTTTCACCGATGGCAGACCTGATTATGTTTTTCGGCCTGTTGTCAGGCAATGGCAGTAAAATATTCGTGTATTACCTGCTGTTCCTCCTGGTGGATGCATCACTGGCTATTGTTGCCTTTATCATGCAGAAAGAAAAAATGTGGAACCTTATGTATATTGTGCCTCAGCGGTTCGGATACCGATGGCTAATGTATATCGTACTTTTCAGGAGCCTGAGGCGGGCGCTGAAAGGAGAGATGCAGGCATGGGGCTTCCTGAAAAGGACCGGGAATGTAAAAGAGATCGGCGCTTCCAGGTTATCATAAAAAAATATGGACAGCCCGGTAACAAATCCAGAGAAAAATATACTTATTATAGAAATTAGTGTTATCATAATGAAAAAACTGACATTTTCTTTATTTTTATTAGCAGGAGTATCTTCACTGAACATAGTGACGGCTCAGTCTAAAACCAATACAGCAGCAATGAACCTTACGGATAAAGGACTAGACCTTAGCATGATGGACAAATCGGTGCGTCCGCAGGATGACTTTTACAATTACGTAAACGGAAGCTGGATGAAAACCGCTAAAATCCCTTCGGATAAACCTACCTGGGGAAGTTTCAATAAACTGGCAGATGATACGGATAACAATTCGATGACCATCCTCAACTCCCTTCTGAAAGATAAATTTACAGACGGAACGGAAGGTAAGAAAATCCAGGACCTGTATGCTACGTACATGAACATGCAGAAAAGAAACGCAGACGGGATCAAGCCGATCCAGGCCAACCTGAATAAGATCGATGCTATTAAAAACCTTCAGGACCTTCAGAACTACCTGATCTCTGTAACCAAAGACGGAGAAAACATTTTTTACGGATGGGGCGTAGGAGCAGACCTGAAAGATTCCAATATGAATGTGGTATATCTTGGTGATGCTTCTCTGGGATTAGGAAGAGACTACTACCAGAAAGTCAATGAAAAAAATACTGAGGCATTAGCAGAATACACCAAGTATGTAGCTTCTATGCTGAAAGAACTGGGATATAAAAATGCTGACGCAGCAGCAAAAGGCATTGTTGACTACGAAAAAAGCATCGCCCAGACCTACCTGACCAATGAGCAGAGCCGTGACAACACCCTTCAGTACAATCCTGAAACCATGGCGCAGCTTTCATCACTGGTTAAAAATGTAGACATTCCGGGATACCTTAAAAAAGTAGGGGTAAGTACCGATAAAGTGATTATTGGCGAGCTGGGTTACTATAAAAATCTGGATAAGTTCATCAATGCACAGAACCTTCCTGTCATTAAAGATTACCTGAAATTCCACATGATCCACGGAAGCGCTTCTTACCTGAGCGAAAAGATCGGTGATATGAGGTTTGCTTTCTATGGCAAATACCTGAGAGGCCAGCAGGAGCAAAGGGCACTCAACAAGAGAGGATATGAACTGATCAACGGAAGCCTGGGTGAAGCCTTTGGTAAACTGTATGTTGAAAAATACTTCCCTGCAGAAGCCAAGGCTCAGATGGTTGAACTGATCGATTACCTGAAGAAAAGTTTCGCAGTACACATCAATAACCTGGCATGGATGTCTTCGGTAACGAAAGAAAAAGCGATGCAGAAGCTGAACAAGTTCACGGTAAAAGTAGCTTATCCGGACAAATGGAAAGATTACTCCAAGCTGAATATCATTCCGGAATCCAAAGGAGGAAGCTTATACGGCAACCTTCAGAATATTGCAGAATGGCAGTACAATAAAGACCTTGCAAAAATCGGGAAACCGGTAGATAAAACTGAGTGGGGAATGACGCCGCAGACGGTGAATGCCTATTACAATCCTGTCAACAACGAGATTGTATTCCCTGCAGCCATCCTTCAGCCGCCGTTTTTCAATCCTAAAGCAGATGCCGCCGTGAACTTCGGTGGAATCGGAGCGGTAATCGGTCACGAAATGAGCCACGGATTCGATGATTCAGGGGCGCAGTTTGATGCAGACGGGAACTTGGTAGACTGGTGGACACCTGAAGATAAAGCCAATTTTGAAAAGGCAACCAAAGCACTGGCTGCACAGTATGATAAATATGAGCCGGTAAAAGGAACTATGGTAAACGGAACTTTTACCAACGGGGAAAACATCGCAGATTTAGGTGGAGTGAACATTGCTTATGATGCTTTACAGATGTATCTTAAAGATCACGGAAATCCAGGCCCGATCAGCGGTTATACCCAGGATCAGAGATTCTTCCTGAGCTGGGCTACCGTATGGAGAACGTTATCCAGCGAAAAATATATGATCAATCAGGTGAAGACCGATCCGCATTCACCAGGGTATTTCAGGAGCTTCGGTCCGTTAACCAATGTTGACGCATTCTACAAAGCTTTCGATGTTAAACCTGGAGACAAGCTTTACAAAGCGCCGCAGGACAGAGTTAAAATCTGGTAACCATCATCAGTATAAATAAGCCGCTCAGCAATGGGCGGTTTTTTTATGTCCTTTTGTTTCAGAAGAAATATTCGGAATATATTTCTTAAAATAAAACACTATGTAAAATAAAATACACTTTATCTGAGAATTCATAACGGATTATTATTCAGCAAAATTTGTATATTTGATACATTGTGTAAATAAAAATAATTTTTTTTAATGAAAAAACTGAATATCGGAATACTTGCCCTTTGCGGTATTGTATTTTTAAACTCATGTGGCACGAAGGCAGCTGCTGACAAATCCCAGCAGTCCGGAGCCACAGCAGTGGTTACAGAGCCGGTGAAGGAGGAAGCAAAAGAAGAGGGGATCAACTTATCCTATATGGATAAAAGCGTGCGTCCGCAGGATGATTTTTTTAATTATGTGAACGGGAATTGGGTGAAAACCACTCAGATTCCATCTGATAAAGCGAGTTGGGGCTCTTTCAATGCACTGAGGGAAAATGTGGATGACAACTCTCTGGATATCCTGAATAAAATCCTTTCTGAAAGCTATTCAGACGGATCTGAAGGAAAAAAAATCCAGAACCTGTATGCATCCTTCATGGATGTCGATAAGAGAAATGCAGAAGGCCTGGCTCCCATCAAAGGCGATCTTGCGAAAATCGATGCCATTAAAAACCTGAATGACCTTCAGAAATACCTTCTGGAAGCCACAAAAGTAGGGGATAATTCATTCTACGGATGGAGAGTAGGCGCAGATATGAAGAATTCCAAAATGAATGCGGTATACCTGGGCGGTCCTGACCTTGGGCTCGGAAGGGATTATTACCAGAAAGTGAATGAAGCCAATACCAAAACGCTTGCGGAATACCAGAATTATGTAGGCAAGCTCTTCGGGGTCTTGGGCTACAAGAACTCACCTCAGGCTGCACAGAATGTGGTTGATTTTGAAAAGCAGCTGGCCAACTACCTTTTAACGCTTGAGCAGAACAGGGATGCCAATCTGAGGTACAATCCTAAAAACGTGTCTGAGCTCTCAGGGCTGGTTAAAAACATCAATCTGGCCAAATACCTTAAAGATGCAGGCGTAAATACCGATAGGGTCATTGTCGGGGAACTGAAATACTACCAGAATATGGACCAGTTCCTGAGCCAGAAGAACCTTCCGCTGGTAAAGGATTACCTGAAATACCACCTGATCAACGGCAATGCAAGCAACCTTGATAACAATCTGGAGCAGATCAGGTTTGATTTCTATTCCAAATACCTTCAGGGGCAGAAAGAACAGAGGCCGATGAACAAAAGAGGTTTATCACTTGTTAATGGCGTATTGGGGGAAGCTTTCGGGAAGCTGTACGTGGAAAAGTACTTCACTCCTGAAGCGAAGGCACAGATGGAAACGTACATCGATTACATCCTGAAATCTTTCAAACAGCACATCAACGATATGGACTGGATGTCGCCTGAAACCAAAGTCAAGGCTCAGGAAAAGTTATCCAAATTCACCGTCAAAATCGCTTATCCGGATAAATGGAAAGACTATTCCGAGTTAAAAGTGGATGCCCCTAAACAGGGTGCAACGCTTTATTCCAACCTGCAGAATGTAGCAGCATGGCAATACCAGAGAAGCCTAGATAAGGTAGGAAAGCCGGTGGATAAAACCGAATGGGGAATGACGCCTCAGACCGTGAATGCGTACTACAGCGGATCCAATAATGAGATTGTATTCCCTGCCGCCATTCTTCAGCCGCCGTTCTATAACCCTAAAGCCGATGCTGCCGTGAATTTCGGAGGAATCGGTGCTGTAATCGGGCATGAAATTTCCCATGGGTTTGACGACAGCGGTTCTAGATTTGACGGGGACGGAAACCTCAATAACTGGTGGACCGATGCAGACCGTAAGAACTTTGATGCCAAAGTTGGCCAGCTGGCTGCCCAGTACAGCCAGTACGAGCCGGTAAAAGGAAGCTTTGTTAACGGTAAATTTACCAGCGGGGAAAATATCGGTGACCTGGGAGGTGTGGCTGTAGCGTATGATGCGTTGCAGATGTACCTGAAAGACCACGGAAATCCCGGCCTGATCAGCGGATTCAATCAGGACCAGCGGTTTTTCATGAGCTGGGCAACTGTGTGGAGAACCAAGTCCACAGACCAGTATATGGTGAACCAGGTAAAGACGGACCCGCATTCTCCTGGTGTTTTCAGGGCTTACGGACCATTGGTGAACCAGGATTCGTTCATTAAGGCATTCGACATCAAGCCGGGAGACAAAATGTACAAAGCTCCTGAGGAAAGAATAAAAATCTGGTAGGAAACTGCCCGGAAGAATTAACACAGAAACGCATCGCACTGATGCGTTTTTTTTATTAATTTTTCATAGTTTAGTGATCCTGTAAAGACCTAGGAAGGTTAACAGGCATTAATTATCAGTCATATTCAATAAAAACCTTTCACAAAATTTTGTATGTTACAGTTTTTTTTTAAATTTAAACATTGGATTGGTCAGTTATTTGATTCAGATAAAGCCGGTCTACACCAAAATAAGAAATCTCAAAATAACAATAATATGGCAATGTTTAATTACGGCGTTGGCGGAAACGAGGTCAAAGTAGATGCTAACGAAGCTATTCAGCAAATACAGGAGAACAAAACGATGATTGTAAGCCAGCTTACAACAGAAGAATCCTACACTCCTGAAATCGTAACAGGGTTAAAGACCGTGGAAGACGTCTTCAGACACTTTCAGCCTACCGTGGCCGTGCAGCACGAAACGGCAGATGGCAATGTGGTGGAAGAGGAATTCCGTTTTCAGAACCTTGGTGACTTCACTCCCAAAAACCTTACCCAGAAATCAGAATACCTTCAGCAGCTGAACATGGAAAGGGAACAGTACAATAAAATTGTGCGCCAGCTTAAAACGAATAAAATCCTTCGTAATATGCTGGAGAATGAGCAGACCCGGGCTGCTTTCGTAGAAGTACTGAAAGAAGTGGCACAAGAACTTGAAAAATAACCTAAAGACAACACAATCATGGATAGTAAATTACAGGCAGCCGAAAGCCAGCAACAGAGCCAACAGCAGCAGCACTCAGGCCAGCAGAAAGGAAACGCGCTTGCGGAACTCAATAAAATAGGCGGATTCGGATTCGTAGAATCTGTAGTGGACGGCATCGCCAACATGAACCCTACCAGGAAGGCCAGAAAAGAAATCTTCCTTAACGACAGCAATAAAGCAGACGAAAGAAAAGAGCTGCTTCAGAAAATAAACCTGTGGGTAAGCCTTCTGGAAGGCAATGAATCAGCCGACGCTATGGCTGAAACCTGCAAAAACAAAGCTCATCAGGCAGACCAGAGCCTGAAAAGCAATCTTAAAAATACGCTGGATGCAGTCCGTATGCTGGAAACCAACTACAGGACCGTAGCCCAGTTCTATAAAAATACCGAACTTGATAAAGTAGATAATGTAAGCATCGTTAATGCGAGCATCGATCAGGTTTCTGACCTGGACAACCCGATCTTTATCGATGCCATCGGCGAAGAATTCAAAAATTACTATGATCGTCTGGATCTGAGGGACAATTATTCCATTCTGGCGATCCCTGGCTATCTGGGATCTAACAAAGTCGTTGAGAAATGGGCCAAGATCTGTAACGAGAATAAGGTAATGATGGTGACGGATTTTGCCAACCTTGATAAACCGGATGATGTGGTAGACCTTTTCCATTCGGCTAACCTTACCGGGGGAGAGCTGCACAGAAGTAATGTTATCATGACGTGCAACTGGCTCGTAGGCCGCGGAAAGGCAGAAGAAGTGGGAGAGGAGGAAAACGTAGAGCTTCCGCCATCTACTTCCCTTGCAGGAAAAATCCATAAGACCCTGATGTCACAGGTGGCTGCAGGTAAAAAACACGGGAACATCAACGAAGTGGATGCCGTAAAATTTGAGCTGAAGAAAAGCGAAATTTCCCAGCTGGAGAAAATGGGCTTGGTACCGATGGTTAATGAATACGGTAAAATCATGGCATTCTCTGCCAAAACCCTGTTCACGGGAGATAATATCGGGCTTCAGACCTATTCTGTGGTTCGTGTATTCGACTATGTAACCAAAGTACTCCTTGATTTCCTGAACAGGAGAGCGTTTGAAAACTGGAATGCCAGGAACGAGGATGACCTGAGAAGACAGATCGTAACCTTCCTTGACGGGATCAAAGGGCCGGATAAACTGATTGAAAAATTCAAGATCGTACGTTTCGAGCAGGATAAGGTCAATAAAGACAGAGTATGGCTGGACATCCGTTTAACCCCTTATTTCCCTACCAAAAGTTTCGTTATTAAACTTGACGGACATAAAGGTGATGACGGTAACGAATGGGATGCAGAATACACACAGGATTAACTTACTGATATATACAATTAAAACCGATGCGTGCGTGTCGGTTTTTTCTATCTCATATGAAAATCAGCATCAACAACACGATATTCAGGAATATCCTGCCGGTAGTTATCGCTCTCTTATGCATAGGGTGTGAAAAGGAATACCGCAGGCCGGACCATTACAAAGTAGATCTTTTTGCAGATGAAAGGCAGCAGGGGAAAGCTTATGTCATGAACAGGAATGAATGTTTTGATACCAGCGATATGGTCATCAGTGCATCCGATGTAAAGCTTACAGACAGTTCAAAGGGCAGGGGAAAACCTGTCTATATTTATAAACTGAATAATGGCGAACTCCTCAAAACCACCCGGGATTCTGTTGTGGAGTATCCTTTGCAGTTTCTTTCTCCTCAAAAGCTGAAGCTCAGAAAAGATTCCGTATATGTTTATCTTAAAAAACTGGAAGGCTACAGGTTCCTTGCCAAAGAAAAAGACCTTAAATACCAGTGGCTGAAAGGCGCCCCGGTGTATCCCGTTCAGAAAGATAAATAGCGTATCTTTGTATCTTAATTTAGATTACTTCAGCTGTTGGAACATCAAAACAGAACTTCACAATTTCTTCACATAGGAAACAGGCTGCTCGGCTGGTACAAAAAAAATGCGAGAGACCTTCCTTTCAGACAAACCAAAGACCCTTATAAAATCTGGATCTGCGAAATCGTTTTCCAGCAGACCAGGATCAGCCAGGGCCTGAACCATTACAACAATTTCATCAGCCGTTTTCCGGATGTACAAACCCTTGCAGCGGCAGATGAGAATGAAGTCATGCTCTATTGGAAAGGCCTGGGGTATTATTCACGGGCGATCAACATCCATAAGGCGGCACAGCAGATCATGCATGATTATCAGGGTGTTTTTCCCTCAGAATATGAGGAAATCCTGAAGCTTAAAGGCGTGGGTAAATATACGGCTGCCGCAGTTTCCAGCATTTGCTTTGATGGTAAAATGCCGGCTGTTGACGGAAACTTTTACCGTGTTCTGAGCCGGCTTTTCGCAGATGATTATGATATTTCAGGTTCCGGTGCCTTCGCCTATTTCTCAGAACTGTCAAAGCTTATCATGCCCGATGATGTAGGGGATTTCAACCAGGCGATGATGGATCTGGGTTCGGAAATATGCAAGCCTAAGAATCCGTTGTGCCACAGCTGTCCGGTTAATGATGACTGTCTGTCATATTCACTCGGCAAAGTATCCGCATTTCCTGTAAAGACCAAAAAAGTAAAAACGGAAAACCTTCAGCTCAGGTATTATTTTGTTCACCGGAACGGGCAGTTTCTCATTCAGCAGCGTAAAGATGATTTCATCTGGAAAAAACTCTTCGAATTCCCTCTGGAGATTCCCGAAGAACTGGAAACCTATATCGTAGGACTACAGGTCATCGGCCATAAGCTTACCCATAAAAATCTGTGCATAGAGATCTATGAAGTTGAAATGACTTCAGATGAAGTGTGGGATCAATTAATTGCTGAAAACGGGTATCTTGTCACCGATAAGGAAGCTTCCCATGAAAAATCATTTCCCAAACCTCTTGAAAGCTATATTCAAAAGTGGCTGAGAGCCTGAAATTTGTCTTCTTAAATCTGAAATCTAATTTGTACTTTTGCAAAATGATTAAAAATATCATTTTAATTTTCGTTTCGGCACTTCTGATATCCTGCGGGAAAGATCCGGTCCCTAAGCCCAGCGGCGAACTGCGCCTGGAATATCCGGCCGCGACATACCGGAAATTTGAAAATAACTGTGCCTATACTTTTGAATATTCTGATTTTGCCAGGATTACGGATGCCAAAAGGCCTTGCTGGTATTACCTGAATTATCCTAAAATGAAAGCGAAAATATTCTTGACCTATTATCCGATCAAAAATGATTTTGCAGATCATATCCGTGAGGCGGAGAAAATGGTGTACGAACACACCGTTAAAGCGAGTTCCATTGATACGAAATCCTTCGAATATCCCGAAAGAAAAGTATACGGGAATTTTTACGAACTGAAAGGGCAGACTGCCTCCAATCTTCAGTTTTATGTGACGGACAGCACCAGGCATTTCGTCACTGCATACCTTTATTTCAATTCCAGGCCGAAGCCGGACTCTCTGGCGCCTGCAGTGGACTATATCAAAAAAGATATGAAGCACCTGCTGGATACCTTTGAATGGAAAAACTGATTTACTTTTAATAATACTTTGAAAAAAATATGAAACTTTTAGTTGTAGGAAGTGTTGCATTTGATGCAATCGAAACGCCATTTGGGAAAACCGATAAGATTTTAGGAGGTGCCGCCACATATATCGGTATCACTTCATCCATTTTAGGGGTAAAATCCGGAATCGTTTCTGTAGTAGGAGGAGATTTTCCGCAGGAATACCTGGATATGTTTACCGGAAGGAATATCAATATTGAGGGAATCGAAATCGTAAAAGAAGGTAAGACATTCTTCTGGGCAGGAAAATACCACAACGACCTGAATACAAGAGATACACTGGCTACCGAAGTGAATGTACTGGAAAATTTTGATCCCAAGATTCCTGATTCCATGCAGGATTCGGAAATCCTTCTGTTGGGCAACCTTCATCCCGGCGTACAGCTTTCCGTACTGGAAAAAATGAATCAGCGCCCTAAGCTGGTGATCCTGGATACCATGAATTTCTGGATGGATTCCGCTTGGGATATTTTAATGGAGATGATTGCCAAAACCGATGTGATCACCATTAATGATGAAGAGGCAAGGCAGCTTTCCGGGGAGTATTCGCTGGTAAAAGCCGCGAAGAAAATCCATGAGATGGGTCCTGAATATGTGATCATTAAAAAAGGCGAACACGGGGCATTGCTATTCCACGACCATAAGGTATTTGCAATCCCTGCACTGCCGCTGGAAGAGGTTTTCGATCCTACCGGGGCCGGAGATACTTTCGCCGGAGGTTTTGCGGCTTACCTGGCTAAAAAAGGCAAGGTGGATTTCGAAACCATGAAATCTGCCTTAATCGTAGGATCTGCCATGGCATCCTATACGGTGGAAAAATTCGGAACCGAACGCATCCAGGAGGTAAGCGAAGCTGATATGTTCACCCGGTTGAGACAGTTTAAGGAGCTGACAACCTTCGATATCGAACTTCAGTAAATTGCTCTTTTAAGAAATATTTATAATAAAAAATGAAGTGTAATTCGCTAAGAATTCTAAATTTGCAACTTGTTAAAATTATACAATGATAAATAGACTAAAAGTTACTTTCCTGTTCGGGATGTTCATGATGCTGTTTTCAGCGTCAATGCATGCACAGCTGAAGCAGGGAGAGCTTGTGGATGGTATTGCAGCGGTAATAGGGAATGAGATCGTCCTGGAATCTGACGTTAATGAGCAGATGAATTACGCCAAGCAGCAGGGGGCCTCCAATATAGATAAGTGCGAATTCCTGGAAAACCTCCTGAATAATAAGCTTATGGTTTATGAGGCTAAAAAGGATACCCTGATTGAAAACCGTTCTGCGGCGATTAAAGAGCAGGCCAATGCCAAATACAGCCAGATGCTTGCTCAGTTCCCTGATGAAAAAGCAATGCTTGCCGCCTACAAATTCAGGAACGCCTACGAAATGAAAAATGCGATCGAAAAGATCGATACCGATACCTATTACGGACAGGCCAAATACCAGAGGATCACAGACAAGGCAGATGTAACCCCGAATGAGGTGACCGATTTTTACAATATGTACAAATCGCAGCTGCCTGAAATCAAGGATGAAGTTTCATTAGGACAGATCATGATGTTCCCGAAGCTTACCGAAGCCCATAAGCAGGAACTGATTGATAAACTTAAGAAAATCAAGCAGGACATCCTTGGAGGAGAGACCTTTGAGAGCCAGGCCAGGATCTACTCGGAAGATCCGGGATCCGCATCTAACGGAGGACTGATGAAGAATATTTCAAAGGGACAGATGGTGAAGCCTTTTGAGGCGGCAGCACTGAACCTTCAGGAAGGTGAAATTTCTGATCCTGTGGAATCGGAATTCGGATACCATATCATTCAGCTGGTTAAAAAATCAGGAAAAATCTATGATGCAAGGCATATCCTTCTGCTGGCTACGCCAACCGATGAAGAAGTCGCTACAGCGAAAAAGAAGCTTGACAGCATCAGGACACTGGTGTTAGACGGTAAAATGACCTTTAAGGATGCCGCATTCAGGTTCTCTGATGATAAAAGGACCAAGTTCAATGCAGGACTGATTCCCGGAGCAGACGGTTCCAGCAAAATAGAAAAGGAAACGATCCCGGGAACCATCAGCTACGAGCTTGCCGGATTGAACAAAAATGACATTACCACGGCATTTGAGGATATTGACGAAAGAAAAAGGAAAGTGGTGAAGATCGTTAAGGTCGAAGACATGATCCCGGCCCACCAGATTACCCTGGAAACCGATTATGACCGGATCAAGCAGATGGCGCTTAACAAGAAGAAAAGTGAAATGGTTGAGAAGTATGTCAACAAACAGCTTCCAACTACCTTTATCTCCATCGACGGGCGCTACGACACCTGCAACTTCAAAGGAGACTGGAAAAAAGAATCCATCAAAAAATAACAGTACAAAACCTTCAGGTTTCCTGGAGGTTTTTTTATGCCTAAAATTTAGATCGTATTTCCTGAAAACTTCTGTTTTTAGTATTTTTACGTCATGAGTAATTTTATAGATTTCAATTCAGCTAAAAAACTTCACGATATGCAGCAGGACCGCAACAGGATTACCGCACTTTTCAACATACAGTATCCCATCATACAGGCAGGAATGATCTGGCATTCCGGCTGGAAACTGGCATCAGCCGTATCCAATTGCGGAGGTCTGGGCCTCATTGGCGCAGGAAGCATGTATCCGGATGTTTTACGGGAGAACATTCAGAAGTGCAGGCAGTCTACCGACAAGCCTTTCGGGGTGAATGTACCCATGCTGTATCCGAACCTGGATGAAGTGATCAGCATCATTCTGGAAGAGGGCGTGAAAATCGTCTTTACTTCTGCCGGAAACCCGAAGACCTATACTGAAACTCTTCAGAAAGAAGGACTCAAAGTAGCGCATGTGGTTTCTTCCACAAAGTTTGCCGTTAAATGTGAAGATGCCGGAGTAGATGCCATTGTAGCGGAAGGCTTTGAAGCGGGCGGCCATAACGGAAGGGATGAAACGACTACCTTCTGCCTGATCCCCAATGTGAAGAAACATATATCAAAACCTCTGATCGCCGCAGGCGGAATTGCTTTGGGAGCACAGATGAAAGCAGCTATGATCCTCGGAGCCGACGGCGTGCAGATCGGGTCCCGTTTTGCCGCTACTATTGAAGCCAGTGCCCATGAAAACTGGAAAAAGAAAATTACCGAGCTGCAGGAAGGGGATACCCATCTCACCCTGAAAGAACTCGCGCCGGTAAGGATGGTCAAAAATAAATTCTTTAATGAGCTGGAAGGTATTTATACCACCGGAAGAAATACCGAAGCTTTAATTACAGCTTTAGGCCGTGCCAGAGCCAAACGTGGAATGTTTGAAGGCGATATGGAGGAAGGCGAACTTGAAATCGGGCAGGTTTCCGCCCTGATTGATGAGGTACTTCCTGTAGAAACCATTTTCAATAACCTGCTGAAGGAGTTTGACGAAGCCAGGATGCCGTCTTTTTAAAGAACTTGTATGACTGATAAACTCGTTACTGTCGACGGTAAGACACTGTATACGGAATATACTTCTGCTTTTGAAGGAAGGCCTGTGCTGGTTTTCCTGCATGACTCGCTAGGTTCTGCTCAGCTGTGGAGGGACTTTCCTGAACAGTTGTCTCAGGCTGCGGAATGCAATGTTTTGCTGTATGATCGCCTGGGATATGGAAAGTCTTATCCGATGGCAGACCATTACCGTACCAATGACTATATGGAGCTGGAAGCAGATCTTCTGAACAGCCTCCTGGAAAAGCTGGGAATTTCCGATGCCATCCTTTTTGGGCACAGTGATGGCGGAACCATTGCATTGATTGCTGCGGCAAAGTACCCTGAAAGAATAAAAGCCGTTATCTGTGAAGCCGGACATATTTTTGTAGAAAATATTACGGTACAGGGCGTACAGGACGCCTTACAGGCTTACCGTACATCCGATCTGCCTGTACGGCTTCGTAAATACCATGGGGATAAAGTGGAGATGCTGGTCAGGGCCTGGACGGAAATCTGGCTGAGCGAAAGGTTCCGCAGCTGGACTATCGAATATCTGCTTCAGGATATTACCTGTCCTTTACTCTTTATCCAGGGAGAAGCTGATGAATACGGCACATTGGATCAGGTAGAAAAGACCGTTACTCAGGTAAGCGGAACCGCGGAAAAATATATTATTCCGGATACAGGACACAGTCCTCATAAAGAAGTTCCTGAGAGAGTAATCAGCAGGGCGGCAGAATTTATACAAAGGATTTCAGGGAATACTTAGAAATGCTTTCCAGACTTGTTGTCAGGATCTAAGGTATCTTAGAGTGCTTCCCATTCTTTTCTAATATTCTCCCTGGCCTGGTGTTCATATTTCCGGATAAATTCGTCGGTCTTAAAAATACGGTCCATATCCAGGAAATGGCGGAGTACCTTTTTCCTGCCCGGCCGGTACAGAAAATCAGGATAGATAGAATATTCTTTCCTGATTCTTTCGGTATATTCTTGATAAACAGCTGATTCTTTGCCCAGAACAGACAGGTCGGCGTTGAGAAGATAATTCGTATCCGTGCTATCAGAACATTCGTGCAGCTGTGTGGCGATGATCTGTTCTGTAATCTGCCGGAGAGATGCCGGGCTTAGCTTTAGCTGTCGGAGTCTCTTTTCTGCGAGGGCTGCGCTTTTCTTTTCGTTGGATTTCGAGGAAGCATCATAGACCGCATCATGGTAAAATACTGAGAATGAAATCAGGTCAAAATTCTGGATGCTTGCGTTCACGGCATCCAGTTCCCGGAACATATGCTCCAGGTGCTCAAGCGTGTGGTAATGCCTGCTCTTTTCTGTGTACAGATTTTCAATTTCAAGCCAAAGGTCAACGGTCAGCGTATGGTCAGCACTGAATGCGGAACAGGTTTTACGGAATCTTTCCTGTAAAGTCATAGAGCTGCTTTTAAATAAAAAAGGAACCTTAAAAAGTTCCTTTATTAGCATCAATAGCGGATTTTAGCTCTGCCCAGCCACCGCCGTTATATCCTTCTTTAAGACCCTGGCTATTCAGGTATTCCAATGCTTTTCCGCTTCTGTTTCCGCTTCTGCAGAAAATAATCACAGGCTTTTCAAGAGAAAGAATTTCATCCTGTCTGTCTTCCACTTCACCCAGCGGGATGTTTTTAGCACCGTCTATATTTCCGTCCATTTCGAGCTCCATCGGCTCACGGACATCGATTAATTCATAATTTCCTGATTGTAATACTTCTGCTAACGACATAATTCTTGTAAATTTTAGGGTTAAAATGATAGAGTAAAGGTAGATGAAATGATTCACGTGCCCAAACCCTAACAAATTTATAAAATAATCTTAATTTTGCAAGGTGAAATTATGAATTCAAATGCCGAAAAATATTCCCAGCTGATTAAATCCAAAGCCAAAAGCTTCGGATTCCAGAACTGTGGGATTTCGGCAGCGGACTTCCTGGAAGAAGATGCGCGCCCGCTGGAAGCCTGGCTGAAGAATAATTTCCATGGCGAGATGAAGTATATGGAGAACCATTTTGACAAAAGGCTGGACCCGAGGCTTTTGGTGGAAGGTTCGAAATCTGTCATTTCTCTTTCCTACAACTATTTCCCTGAAGAGAAAATTTCCCCTCTGGAGAATTTTAAAATTTCCAAATATGCGTATGCCGAGGATTACCATGAAGTGATCAAGGAGATCCTTCGAGAAATGGTTGCACAGCTCCAGGAAGAAATCGGGGATTTCGGGTTCAGGGTCTTTGTAGATTCTGCGCCTGTCATGGAGCGGAGCTGGGCACGGAAATCCGGTATCGGCTGGGTGGGCAAGAATGCCAATCTGATTACCAGGCAGAGCGGCTCCTTTTATTTCCTGGCGGAAATCATCTGCGATCTTGAGCTGGTACCGGACCATGCTACCACAGATCACTGCGGAACCTGCCGCAAATGTATGGATGCGTGTCCTACACAGGCCATTGTTTCTGAAAAAATTGTGGATGGCAGCAAATGCATATCGTATGCAACCATAGAATTAAGGGATGAAATTCCTGTTCATTTCAAAGATAAAATGGACGACTGGATGTTCGGATGTGATATCTGCCAGGACGTATGCCCGTGGAACAGATTCGCGGCACCAAACCTTCAGACCAGGTTTAGGCCTAATGAAGCCTTGAAAAGCTTCAGGAAGGGCGAATGGAAAGAACTCACCCAGGAGCTTTTCTCAGAAATATTCAGGAAGTCTCCGGTTAAGAGAACCAAATTTGCAGGGCTGAAACGCAATATAGAATTCCTGGAAGAGTCTTCCGGAACTGAGAGCGTCCGCATGCCCTTAAAATAAAAATGATTTTCAGCAGACCGGTTGGTCACGCAGAAAATCAGCGTTTTTTCTGGATTCTTTTGGGAGCTATCTTTACTCTTAAGGTGAATCGCTTCTGTGACTTGGATTTTTTGTGCATATTATTTCATATTTGATACTTAAATTTAGCTATTTTTCCGATTAAAACAAATAGTTTTGCAAAAAAATGAATATTAAATTTTATTGAACCCATTGTAACATAAATATGAAAAAAGTGTTGATACTCATCCTTAAAATTTTAGCGGGCATTCTCGGGATTGTAGTCCTGTATGTCATCCTGGCCCTTGCCCTTCCGTATATAGAAGTCCGTGCAAAAGATGATGGTAATCCTAAAGAGGTGCCGGTATATATCTATACCAATGGAGTGCACACAGACATTGTAATGCCGGTGAAAAATGAATGGCAGGACTGGAGTGCAGTTATTCCCTACAGCAATACAAAATCAAAAAAAGGCGATTACAGTTACATCGGTATCGGTTGGGGAGACAAAGGTTTTTACCTGGATACCCCTACCTGGGCAGACCTGAAATTTTCAACAGCTTTTAAAGCAGCCTTCTGGCTGAGCGAATCTGCCATGCACTGTACCTATTACCGGAGCATGAAAGAAGGTGCCGACTGTAAAAAAATCATGATCAGCAAAGAACAGTATAAAGCGCTTGTGCATTTTGTAGAAGATAAATTTGACAGGGATACAAACGGAAACTTTATGTATGTTCCCACCAATGCAGTCTATGGGGATACGGATGCCTTTTATGACGCCAAAGGAACGTACAGCTTTGCCTATACCTGCAATACCTGGACTAATAATGCACTGAAAGCAGCCGGTCAGAAAGCAGCATTATGGACAGCTTCCGATTTCGGGATATTTCAGCATTATAAATAAGATCTCATATATTAAATTATAAAGCCATTCTTTCTGAATGGTTTTTTTATGATGGTATGGTATATTTGACATTTGTAAGGCAACTTTCCAAATGAGATGAATATAATTTCACAACATCCCGAATTATGCAAGGGTTGGCAGATAAATTGTATTCTTACACAACACAGAACTTCACTGATGAAAATTATACATGGACAGATTGATCTTATCTGAAGTTTTTGTTTTAAAAATTTGTTTATAAATATACTTTATTTTAATTTTAATGTATATTTGTATACTAAATGTTCATAGCATGAATATAGACACTTCAATTTTAAAAGATACATTCCTCCTCCTTGAACAGTTTCATACTGATAATTCAACCGGGCAGTATACTTCCGACATTGAAGGTTTTAAAAACTGGATTGTTGCTTTAAAATCTACGGAAAATAAAGCCGGTATTCATATCATTGAGGCAGAATGGGAAGGTAAATCCGAAGGAAGAACAGCAGAGAGTGTTATCAGTACATTGCTGGTTCATCTGAACAGGTACGCTAAGGCATACTCGAGGTCCGCTATTGCAGGTTCAGGCTTTGCCACCCAGGAAGACTTTATATTTCTGATTAACCTTAAAGCTTTCGGAGCGATGACCAAAATGGAGCTGATTAAAAAGAATGTACATGAAAAACCTGCCGGGATTTTAATCATCAACAGGCTTATCAAGCAGGGTTGGGCAGAACAGACTGATTCCGAAACAGACCGCAGGACAAAAGTGATCAGGATAACGGAGCAGGGTAAGGAAGCCCTGGAAAACCAGATGCAGAAAATCCGGAAAGCTACCCATATTGTTGCCGGTAACCTGAATCAAAAAGAGAAACTGGAGCTGATCCGGCTACTTGACAAGCTGGATAAGTTCCATAATCCTATTTATAACCAGAACATAGATCCCGCAAACCTTATTGACACCGTATACAGGGAATATCCCTTTGAAAAAAATACTATATGAAAAAGAAAATAGCCATCATAGGTTCCGGATTTTCAGGATTGTCTGCTGCATCCTATGCTGCAAAAGAGGGACATGACGTTCATGTCTTTGAAAAAAACAGCAGCGCCGGAGGCAGGGCAAGACAGTTCAGGACTGATCATGGCTATGTATTCGATATGGGACCGAGCTGGTACTGGATGCCGGATATTATCGAATCTTTTTTCGGGGATTTCGGAAGGCAATCATCGGATTTCTATACACTGGTTCCTCTGAATCCACAGTTTGAAATGGTCTTTTCAGACGGAACTATGAATGTTCCGCAAAATTATACTGAAATGAGAGACCTATTTGAAAAAACAGAACCTGGGGCAGGAAAAAAGCTGGATGAATTCATGAGTGATGCGCAGTATAAATATGAAGTCGGGATGAAAGACTTTGTTAATAAGCCCTGTTATTCATGGTTTGAATTCATGTCTCCTAAAATCGCCAAAAGTGCACTGAAGCTGGATCTTTTGACCAACTTCCACCGCTTCGTAAGAAAATATTTTACCCATCCGAAGCTTATTATGCTGATGGAATTCCCGGTGATTTTCCTGGGTGCTGCACCTAAAGACATTCCGGCGTTGTACAGTTTGATGAACTATGGGGGGTATAAATTGGGTACTTGGTATCCGATGGGCGGTTTTTCCAAAGTGATAGATGCTATGAAAGAAGTTGCGGAAGAGCAGGGTGTCCATTTTCATTTTAACAGTGCTGTTGAGCGTTTCAGCATCCATAACGGAAAAGTAACGGCTTTGGCAACTGAAAGCGGTGATGCTGAATTTGATACCGTTATCGCCTCTTCAGATTACCATCATACCGAGCAGGTCCTGCTTCCCGAAGAATTCCGGAATTACACGGAAGAATACTGGAAGAAGCGTACATTCGCGCCTTCATGCCTTATTTATTATCTCGGAATCAGGGAAAAGATCGAAGGCCTGAAACACCATACCCTCTTCTTTGAAAATGACCTTGATCTTCATACCCATGAGATCTATACGGATAAAAAATGGCCAGCAGCACCTCTGTTCTATGCCTGTTGCCCATCCAAAACCGACCCGGATGTAGCACCGGAAGGATGTGAGAATGTTTTCCTGCTGATGCCTGTGGCAACCGGGATAGAAGACAATGAAGACATCAGGGAACGATATTTCCACGAAATGATCGGCAGGCTTGAAAAGCATACCGGCGCTGAAAACCTTCTTTCTAAAATAGAATACAAGAAAAGCTACTGCATCCGCGATTTTAAAGAAGATTACAATGCCTACGAGGGTAATGCCTATGGACTGGCCAATACCTTATCACAGACTGCTGTACTGAAACCCTCGCTCAGAAATAAAAAGTTAAAGAACCTTTTCTATACAGGGCAGCTTACTGTACCGGGACCCGGAGTGCCACCATCCATTATCTCCGGTAAGATTGCTGCAAGAGAAGCCACCAAAATAAATTGATATGAAAAAATTATTTGATGATTTGTCTTATAAGATAAGCAAACAGACCACCCAGCAGTACAGCACGAGCTTTTCACTGGGCATTATGGCCCTGTCCCCGAAAATCAGGAATCCCATTTATGCCATTTACGGATATGTAAGACTCGCCGATGAAATTGTAGACAGTTTTCACGGGTATGATAAAGAAAAACTCCTGACTAAATTTAAAGAGGATACTTTTCAGGCTCTTGAAGACGGCATTTCGCTGAACCCGATCCTGCAGTCTTTCCAGGAAACAGTGAAAAAATATTCCATAGACCATTCACTGATCATCCAGTTTTTGAAAAGCATGGAGATGGACCTTCAGAAGATTGATTACGATTCGGATCTTTATAAAGAATATATTTTAGGCTCAGCTGAGGTGGTGGGACTGATGTGTCTGCAGATATTTGTGGAAGGAGATACCAGAGAATATGAAAGACTGAAGCCCTTCGCAATGAAACTCGGTTCTGCATTCCAAAAAGTAAATTTCCTGAGGGATATGAAAGATGACTACCAGGTATTGGGCAGGACGTATTTTCCGGACGTTGATATCTCGTATTTCGATAATTCGGTAAAATCGAGTATTGAAAAGGATATCGAGCAGGAATTCCGCGAAGCTCTGGAGGGCATCAGGAAACTGCCGAGCTCTTCCCGTTTCGGGGTTTATCTGGCTTACCGGTATTATATTTCGCTGTTCAGGAAGATCAGAAGGACATCGGCTGCCAAGATTATCAATCAGCGCATCCGCATTTCCAACGGCAGGAAGATTTCCCTGATGATGGGCTGCTATCTTCAGTATAAAACATCTTTCTTATAGCATAATCTCAACTCAGGAAAAAACATAATGGTACACACACTTGTAAGGGAACAGCAGCTGAACTGCGATATAGAAACGGCATGGAAGTTTTTTTCCTCTGCACATAACCTGTCCAAAATTACGCCTAAGGACATGAACTTCATTGTGCGGACACAGCTGGATAATGATGAGATTTATACAGGTATGATCATAGACTATTACGTATCCCCGCTTTTCGGGATCAAAATGGAATGGCAAACCGAAATTACACAGGTTTCGCATCATAAAAGCTTTACCGATTTCCAGAAAAAAGGGCCGTACAAGCTGTGGAATCACCATCATGAATTTATAGAAAATGAAGATGGTGTTCTGATGAAAGACAGGGTAGACTATGAATTGCCGATGGGATTCTTGGGTGAAATTGCCCACAATATCCTTGTGAAAAAGAAAGTGGAGAATATTTTCAGCTACCGTCACCGGATACTGGAAGAAATGTTTAATAAAAAATAACCGTCATGAATTTTCTTATTGTTGTCATTACGTTTTTTACCATGGAAGGCATTACATGGCTCATTCATAAATACATCATGCACGGTTTGCTCTGGAAACTGCATAAGGACCACCATGACCACAGTAACGATGGCCATATGGAAAAAAATGACTATTTCTTTGTCATCTTTGCAGTGCCTACTATCGTCCTGATGTACCTGGGAACAATGCAGGGTTTTAATTTTTACTTTTACATTGCCCTTGGAATTACGCTCTATGGAATGGCGTATTTTTTCGTTCATGATATATTCATTCATCAGCGGATTAAAGTTCTGAGAGATACCCAGAATCCTTATCTGCTGGCCATCAGACGGGCGCACAAGCAGCACCATAAGCATACCGGAAAGGAACATGGCGAATGTTTCGGGTTTTTATGGGTGCCGGTAAAATATTTCAGGATGTATTTTAATAAGAAAAAAGCCTGATATGCAGCAATACACCTATCTACTGATTCTTTTTTTTACCATTATCATCTGTTTTTTATTTTCATTTCACCATAAAATAAAATTTAACAGGCACTTTGGGGCCTTTTTGGGAGGTTCTTCAATGGTTGCGGTTGTTTTTATCATCTGGGATGCCTGGTTTACCAAAAGGGGAATCTGGTGGTTCAATGATGATTACCTGCTCGGATTCAGGATTTTAGGCCTTCCCATAGAAGAAATCCTTTTCTTTATCTGCATTCCGTTCTCATGCCTGTTTACCTATTTCTGTCTTGATAAGTTTTTCCGGCTCGACTGGAAACCAGTTCCGGAGAAGATCTTCGTGATCATCAGTATTGCAGCAGCTCTGGGGATTGCCCTGTATTTCAATGACCGTATCTATACATTCATGACTTTCCTCACAACAGCCATCAGCCTTTTTGTATTATATTTCATCCTGAAAGTGCAGTGGATAGGGAAAGCATCACTGATTTACCTGCTGCTCATGCCGGGCTTTCTTGCCGTTAACGGCATACTGACGGGCACAGGACTGGAATCACCAATCGTCAATTACACTCCGGGAACATTCATGGGGATCCGGTTGCTGACCATTCCCCTGGAAGATACGGCTTATGGCTATGAAATGATTCTATGGAATATCTATTTGTTTAAAAAATTCTCTAAAAATGAGCAAAGCACAAAAGACGGAAAAGATCAATATATTCTGGTTCAGGAGGGACCTGAGGCTGGATGATAATACGGCACTGCACGAAGGGTTGCAATCAGGATTTCCCGTACTGCCTGTGTTTATTTTTGATACGGAAATTCTTGATAAGCTCCCCAATAAGGAAGATAAAAGGGTAGATTACATTCATCAGGCTCTTTCCAAAATGCACGGGGAACTGAAGAAGCATAAAACCGGAATTAAAGTTTTTAATGGCAAGCCTATGGAGATATTCAGATCTTTGGTTAAAGACTATGAGATTAATGCTGTTTTTGCCAATAAAGATTATGAACCGGATGCCATAGCACGAGACCGGGAAATCTCGGCATACCTGAAGAAAAACGGTGTTGAATTTACTACGTGCAAAGATCAGGTAATCTTTGAAGAACATGAAGTCGTTAAGAACGACAACAGTCCGTATACAGTGTACACTCCTTATTCTAAAAAATGGAAAGAAAGACTGAAGGAAGCTTCTATTCACAGCTATAAGACTGATTTTAAAAACTTCCTTCCTTTGCAACAGGAAAAAATGATCGCCCTTGATGTGATAGGATTCAGAAAGACCGATCTGGAAATGGCAGAGCCTAAGCTGGAAAAAAGAATCATCGCTGATTATGGCGAATACAGAAATTTTCCGGGGCTGGACCATACCACTCATTTAGGAGTTGCGCTCCGATTCGGGACCATTTCTATACGGAAATGTGTCCAGTATGCCCTTGAAAACAATGAAGTATGGCTCAATGAGCTTATCTGGAGGGAATTTTTCATGCAGATCCTGTTTCATTTCCCACATGTAGTCAGGCATTGTTTCAAAAAGAAATATGAAAACATAGCGTGGCGGAACAATGAAAAGGAGTTCAAAGCCTGGTGCGAAGGGAAAACGGGCTATCCTATTGTAGATGCAGGGATGAAGCAGCTTAATGAAACGGGTTTCATGCACAACCGGGTAAGAATGATCACGGCAAGCTTCCTGACGAAACATCTTCTGATCGACTGGAGGTGGGGAGAAGCCTATTTTGCGGAAAAGCTGCTGGATTACGAGCTGTCCTCCAATAACGGCAACTGGCAATGGGTTGCAGGCTGCGGCTGTGATGCTTCTCCATATTTCAGGGTATTCAATCCTGAAGAGCAGGTTAAGAAATTTGATAAAGACCAAAAATATATCAGGGAATGGATCCCTGAGAACTATAATGAAAAACCTATCGTAGAACATAAAGAAGCCCGGGAACGTGCCCTGAAAGTGTACAAGAAGGCTGTCTCATGATATCATCAGGCTGAAATTGATTTATTCTAAGAATAAATTCAGGAGCCGGCAGGCTTTGACCGATGGTATACCAATGGAAAAACGTAACTTTAAGCTATCTTGTTCCGGAATAAGGGTTTGAAAACAGGTATGATCTTAAAATTTCAGTATGCACCAACACTTGGAAAAACATTATGTCAACAGAGTAGGGTGGCTTCGGGCAGCGGTTCTGGGTGCCAATGACGGCCTCCTGTCCACTACCAGTATTGTGATCGGAGTGGCTGCGGCACAGCCGGAACGGAATACCATTGTTCTGGCCGCTCTTGCAGGGATGATTGCCTGAGCACTTTCCATGGCCGCCGGTGAGTACGTTTCCGTAAGTTCCCAGGAAGATACCGAAAAAGCAGACCTGGCAAGAGAGAAGAAAGAACTGGAGGAAATGCCTGAAACAGAACTTCAGGAACTGGCCAGAATATATGAGGGAAGAGGTGTAAGCAAGGAAACAGCTATGCAGGTCGCCATAGAATTAACAGCCCATGATGCTCTTGAAGCACACGCCAGGGACGAACTGGGCATTAACGAAATTACCCAGGCAAATCCGACGCTTGCAGCACTGGCATCCTTTGCCTCTTTTGCCCTGGGAGCACTGCTGCCTTTTATCGTGTCGCTGGTTGCACCGCTTCAGCAGATGGTTTATTTCCAGTATGGTTTCTCCATTATATTCCTGATGCTTCTCGGAGCCGTTTCCGCTAAAACAGGCGGATCACCAACAGGCCTGGCCATGATCAGGATCTGTTTCTGGGGTACTGCAGCCATGGGAATTACTGCGCTGGTAGGGCACTTGTTCGGGACTTCGGTCTGAAGTTTATCTTAAATAAAACATGAAACTAAGAACCATGGCTATTCCTTAAATCTTCGTTTCTTTTCTTTATAAAATCCTTTGGACGCATTCCGTTAATTTCCTGAAACAGATTGGAGAAATTTGTTCTGGATGCTATGCCGCATTTTTCTGCCAGGGTTTCTATTTTATAATTGAGATATACTTTATCATTATAAAGCTTATTTGTTATATAATTGATACGGAGCTCACTTAAATATCTGTTGAAATTCATTCCTTTGGATTCATTAACTACCTGTGAAAGATAGTTAGAATTAGTATTGAACTTACGAGCTAATTTATGCAATGTCAGCCCACTCTCTATGTAACCGGATTTTTCCTCAAATTCTTGCAATTTGATCATTAAATCCTGGACTATATTTTCGTTAATTATGATTTTCTCATCCTCCTTCAATTTTGGAGAATCTTTTTTTACTGTTAACTGTAAGTTACTATTTAAAATTTTTTCTTCCAGGATTTTATAATGAGCTCTCGCCCTCTTTTCACTTTTATATTTTATTATAAGGACTAATAAAAGAATTAAAGCAAAAGTTATAAGTCCAATAATGATCCAAAACCCTTTTGACGCTGCGTCTTCAAGACGTTCTTTTTCTTCTGTCAGTGTCTTGGTATCAAATTCCTTATGAACCTTAGAGGATAAATAGGAAAAATCTTCAGACATGACACTATCTGCCTTTAATAGTTGTTTAGTATAATAGAGTTCTCGGTCATTATTGTTATTTGCCTTATAGTAGTTGATCAGCAACTCATAATTTTCCCTCAGTTCCGGAAGTATAAAAGTCTGTTTCTGAAAAATTGAGTCCACTTTCTGAAAATAGAAAATTGCATTGGATGGATTGTTCATTTCCATATACGATTTCCCTATGTAAAAATAGTTTACGGTAGCCCAGGCAAAATCATTGATATGAGTAATTGGCCTAAGAGAGGTTTGCAAAGATTTTATCGCAGCAGGAAATCTTTTTTTTCGGTATTCTTCTATTCCCCTCTCTTTCAGGAAATATCCATATTCCTGATCAAATTCTTTGTTATTCTGGGTCTGTGATATTCCGGTGTTGATCAGTGAATCAATCATGGTATAGTTATGGAGATTTCTATAACATACTATAACCCGGTGAAGGCTGTTATAATACCCTTTTTTATTATTATAAATAAGGTTTGGATGAACGTTTTCCTCAGATTTTAATTTGAAATTTGTTTTCGCTTCCTCAAAGTGGTTTAATGCTTCCTGATAGTATCCCAAGTAACTTTTCACTACTCCTATATGATACAATATTCCGTTTTTTAAAAAATCATCTTTTGAATTCTTGGAATATTCATAAGCTTTTAAATATTCGTTCAATGCTGATTTATACTGCTTATAATTAAAATAATAAATGATGCCTTTCCATAAATAAGCATTACTTATCAAATCATTGTTTTTTGATAATACAGCAACTGAAATTGCGCTATCTGAATATTTTAATTTATCCTCTTTTGAAGGCGAGAAGAATATTCCATCTTTATATCCCTGCACAAGATGATCAGAGTCATTCTGCTTTTTTGCAAGACGTACATATTTTCTTAAATATGAAAAAGCCCGCTGATCGTTTTCAGGGTAATTTTCGTAATTCTGTCTTAATTTGTAATAGAGACTGTAATCTTGTTGTTGTGAAAATAATATTTCCGACAACGAAATTAATATTAAAATATAAATTTTTTTCATCCCATTAATCAAAAATATTAATAACCTTTTTTCAAAAATAACCAAAATTAATTTTAAATCGGTTATATCGGGATTTTTATAAGCTTATTTTACATAATGCTTTGAAATCGTATATCTGTCTGTATATCATTGATTTAAACTGGTGCTAATTCATTAATAAGTACGTGCTTATTTTATTATAGGTACAACCAAGGTTTTTTAGAGCTGTTTAAGTTTGATAATTTCGAAATCAGAAACAAAACCAAATCCACCGAGATAACTTTAAAACTAATAACCATGAAAACGATTATCTCAATATTTACAGTTCTATTAATCATTTTATTAAATTCTTGCAGACCACAGGATGACTTAAGTACAGAGACATTTACTGGTGAAAACAGAGAAACAGCAGCGATACTCTCCAGAGAGAAGGCTGATAGTGTACAGGTAAGTTCTGTTACAACTGCTGTCAATGAAACACCTAAAACAGATCCACCTCCAAAAAGTGGTCAGCAATGGAAGCATTAAGATTTATTGTATTTACTCATTTGTAGTGCGCAATACAGATGAACAAATATTGAATAAATTTAATCTCAATAAATTAATCTCAAAATTTTTAATCATGAAAAAGTTATTATTAGTGGCTACTTTCGCAGTAGCAGGTATTACAGGAAGCATCACTGCCAAAACTTCTGATACTGCAGATAAAAATCTAAAAGTTGAAAGCAAGTGCTACAAGGAGGCTGTAGATGATTTTGGAAATCACTATTATGCACAGGTACCTTGCCCACCAGTTATTATCATTCAAAACTAAAAAAGATGAGGCGTTTTACCGCCTCATTTTTATTTAAATCTTTAACTATGAAAAATTTAGTTACTATCTTGTTAATTATCTACAGCAGTATAAATTTGCACGGACAATATAAAATCTATTACACTGTTAAAAAGAAAATAAGCAATAAAAATCTTGAAGCTGATGGAGTTTTACAATTTAATGTAAATGAAAAGAAATCCATATTTTATCTTTCTCAATATAAAAATCTTATTAAAAAGAATTATGAAATAAAAGAAAATGGCGATACAATAAAGGTCTTACATAACAATTCAATCTGTCAGGATAAGAAAGGTTATTTTTATGATTACAAAAACAATAACAGAACCTTACTATTATATGATGTAGTTTGTGATTCTAAGACATTAATCTCTGATAAACTAAAATACCCGGTCTGGAAAGTAGAAAAGAATTCATTTAAGTATAAAAAATGGAATGTATATAAAGCAACTGCAACAATAAATGATCGTAATTGGAATGTACTGTTTACAAAAGATGAACCAGAAATTCAAAATGCCGGTCCCTGGCTGTTTGTAGGCCTTCCCGGGCTTATTGTATCTGCTTCCAATGATCAAGATATATATACCTTTGATATCACTAAAATCGAAAAGAATAATCGGACAAAAATTGCGGAACCTAAATTTTTCAGGACAGCAAATTTTAAGCAGTATTCTGATAGAGCTATATCTTCCAATAAGAGGAGAATGGCAAAAAAGATTTCTCAGGAATACAATATTCCGGAAAAAGAAGTAAATTTATCAGGCTCTCCAAAGTATGAAACACTTGATTTTATTGAAAAATGAAGCAAATAACGTTATTTTTACTCCTGATATTTGGCTTTAGTTACGGCCAGACAACCCACCGTTTTATCTATGAGTTAAAATTCAAGAAAGATTCGCTTGCTCAGAAATATGATACAGATTATTATATTCTAGATATTTCTGAAAAAGAACAGAAATTTTATAACCAAGAATTATATCAGAATGATTCAATAAGTCGTTTAAAGATTAACTCCGAGTATAATTTTTCTTATCCAAAGCTGCCTATCCGTTTAGTTCATAAAGACGGGAGCTTTTATAATTATTATTCTCAGACACCATTATATTATCTTTTGAAAACCAAGGATAAACAAAATTGGCATATCACTTCGGAGAAAAAGAAACTTGATAAATTCAATGTACAGAAAGCGACCACCCAATTCGGAGGCAGAACCTGGGAAGCCTGGTTTACAACCGATATTCCTTTCCCCTATGGTCCGTATAAATTTTATGGTCTTCCCGGTCTTATTTTGGAGCTTTCAGATACTAAAGAAAATTTCATCTTCTCATTTAAAGCAAATAAGAATATCAATGCCCATATCGACACTTCCAGATATATTGAGACTCAGATTGGGTTAAAACCAACTGAAATAGCTAAAAACCAGTGGCAAAAATTACAGTTAGATTATTTTGTTAATCCACTGAAGGATTTTGGGGACGGTGGTTTAATTGTTGAAAACGAAAGGGGAGAAAAAGTAAAAGCTGACAGCAGAGCGATTATTGAAAATCAACAAAATTATTTGCGAAAATACAATAATCCCATTGAGCTGGATATGGCAGTACAATATCCGGTTCAGAAATAGGCAGTTGAATATCTGTATTGTTAGAAAGTAATAGCAATTAGATCAGGAACAAACATTTTTCTAGGTATAGCGTCTTTTCTTCAATGAATACTTGCAGTGATTTTTTGTTACTCATAATTTGTACTGATCCTTAATGCATGTAATCTTTTCTCATTTAATTTTTATTAGAAAAATGAGGCAGGCTATCTGTTCGTTTCAAAAACCTTCAACAGCTCATTCTGCCGGATCACATCATTCCTGCTGCTGATTAAATTGTAATTTGCCTGGAGCCAGTTATTCCTGACTACAAAAAATGTATAGGCATCCATAAGCCCTTCCTTGTATTTCTCTTCTGATTTCTGAAATGACCGTTGCTGGTTTTCGAAATTGGTTTCCAGCAGGGTATATTTTTCCCGTGCATTGAGGAACTCGGCTTTGATGGAACTGATGCTTTTAGTTAAATCATTAATAATAGCATCTCTCTCATAACCGGAATTGATCACATTGAGTTTTGCAATCTCCACACTGTTTTTTACCTGCAATCTGTTAAAAACCGGGATATTAAGCCCGAAGGAAACCTGCTGGTTCTTATTGGCCCTGATCTGGTCTGAAAAGGCTTCGGCAGGCTGTCCCATAATCTTATTATAGAAGCTGGACCAGGTATAGGAACCGTTAAGCGTAGGTAAATAACCGGATCTTGCGATCTCAACATTTTTCTGTTGGGCCTGCATCTGTTTCAGGATACTTTGATATGCCGGATTCACTTCCAGAAGGTGCTCTACAAAATGTTCATTATTGAAACCTGATTCCGTCAGGTTTTCTTCAGGCATGGTAAAATCAAGGGTATCTTTGGTAATGGCCAGGGCATTCAGGAGATTGATTTTAGAAAGGTCACGCTGATTTTTGGCTGAAACCCATTGTTCCTGCATCGTTCCCAGGTTGGCACGGATGTCATAGACATCGCTTTTCGGCCGGCTGCCTATTTCCACTTCCTTTTCGGTGCGCCTGATCTGGTCTTCAATGCCCGAAATCTGCGTTTGCAGGACATCCAGCCAGCTTTTGCTGTTCTGGTATGAAAAAAACATCTGGATAACGTTTAATTTCACTTCATTCCTGACCTGCTTCATGGTATACACAGAGCTTTCTTTATTCAGCCTGGAAAGAGAGAGGGTAAGGTAATTCCTCCAGTTCATCAGTTCCCAGTTTGCCTGAGCATACACCTGGTCATACTGTGAATTGATGGATTCCCGCTGGTTGGTATTCTGATTGATGGATGAGCCAAATCCGTAATTATGGCTTACTCCGGCATTAACCGACGGGAGCAGCATCCCTTTGGCTGCTGAAATCTGGCGCTCATTTTTCAGAATATTAACTGTAGACTGTTTTACCAGCGGATGGTTGGCTGAAGCATAGTCAAGGCATTGTTTGAGCGTCCAGCTCTGCTGAGCCTGGAAAATATTGATGATCAGGAGGAAGAAAAGCTTTTTCATTTTAATAATTTTAACAGGACTATAGGAAGGCTCTGTAAAGCCTTGAGTTTTGCAGCATGGTGCTTCCTTTTGTCGGCGTGCTTTATTAAGTTATTCGTATTTCAGGTATTGTACAGGATTGACTTTGGTTGCCCGGTAGGCTTTGATGCTTACCACAGCGAAAGTCAGGACCAGCAATACAGCCAGGCTCAGGACATACGGCCAAACCGGCATGTCTATCCTGTAGGCAAAGTCTTTCAGCCATTCGTTCATGGCATAATATCCGAAAGGGATGCTGATTAAAACAGCAATCAATGTTATCCACAGGAATGGTTTGGTTAACCCGAAGACAAGCGTCCTATCTGAAGCACCGAGTGTTTTTTTGATGGCAACATCTTTCAGTTTCTGTTCGATTAAGAGTGATGATAAAGCAAATAATCCAGACAAAGCAACCAACAGAACTATGCTGTTCAGAATGGTGATTAGGGTCTGCTGTTTTTGATATTTTTCGAAGGTTTTTGCAAATTGATGATTTACAAATTCAAAATGGTAGGGATAGCCTGGTTCAGCTTTGGTGGTCCAGAATTCCTTAATGCGCTCTAGAGTTCCGATGATATCATTTTTATCAAGCTTTATCTGTAGGTTAACCATATTGTTTTTGGCCCAGTTCCTGTCATAATTATAAAATACTGCAGCATCGACCGGTTTATCGACACCGTTGTAGTGGAAATCCTTTACTACGCCAAGGATTCTATATTTCTTCTTATCTTCCCAGCCGGGCAGAATTTCTTTGCCGATTGCCTGCCTGCTGCTCCATCCCATTTTTTTAACGAATGTTTCATTGACCAGGGTTCCGCTGATGGTATCAGAAGCCTTTTTCCAGTTCAGGTCTCTTCCTTCAATGACGGGTATATCATAAAATCTGAAATAGTTTTCTTCAATTCCTCCTATTGCAACGTTCTCCACAATTTTTGTGGTATCCATGGCGTATTTTGTATGTGAAGTATTTCTGAGTTCCATCCCAAGAGACTGAATAGATCCTGTAACATCTTCCACTCCCGGAATTTTTCTGATTTCATTTCTAAGCAGTTCATATTTTTTGATGTCATAATCCTTTTGGTGAAAATTTGTTTTCTTGAAGTCGATCTGAACCACCTGGTTACCATTAAACCCGATATCCTTTTTCATCATATGATCCATCTGGGTGTGGATAATTACTGAGCAAATGATGAAGAATGACGAGATGACCAGTTGTAACGTCAGAATAGAATTCCTGAGCCGGATACCGCTTTTGCTTCTGGCAAAATTACCTTTCAAGGTATTAATCGGTTTGAAGTTGGCAAGGTAAAGTGCAGGAATCAATCCTGAGACCAATGAAAATAAGAACAGCAATAGTGCTGAATAGATGAAGATGTTCGGGTCGGATAACGTCATCTTTTTGTTAAGAAATGTATTGTAGCCCGGAAGTGATAGCTCTACCAATACAAAAGCAATGAGATAGGCCGTGAAACAGATCATAAAGGTCTCCAGCAAAAACTGGAGCACCAATTTTGATGGTGAGCTTCCCGCCACTTTTCTGATCCCGACTTCTTTAGCCCTCTGTGTAGCTTGTGCGGTTTTGAGATTAATCAGGTTGATTCCTGATAAGGTCAGAATCAGGCAGGATAAACCCAGCAGTACTTTGATAGCCCGATAATCCCCTTTTAAAATCCCTTCTCCTTTTGCCTCCAGCTTTATCCTGGAAATTGGTGTCAGGTAGACTTTCGCCCGATTATTTTGGTCTATAGCGTTACCCCATTTCTTGGACAATACTTCTTCATAAAGCTGTTGCTGCTTCGATAATTTTTCTTCTAACCGTTTAACATCTGTTCCGGGTTTCAGCCTGAATAATCCATAAAAGCTATAGCTCAGCCATTGATCATCTTTCATTTCGTGATTATCTTTTACCAGATAATCTGCTTTGAATACAGAATGATCTTTGGGAAGCCTGTATACCAGGGAAACTGTATAAAGATTTCCATTTTGATCTGTTTTTACCGTCTTTCCAATGCAGTTTCTGTACTCATCTCCGAAAAGCTGCTTAGCCGTATTTTCCGATAAAGCAATCTGAGTCTTGTTAACCAGAGCATTAGCAGGATTACCCGCAATGACTTCAAACGGTAAAAAGTTTAAAAAAGAATTGGAAACCTCCCCTGTAGAAGAATAACTTGAATGGGTGCCGGCAATGAGCCTTACCTGATAGTCGCTCCAGGTATTGGCTATTGCAAAATCTTCAATCTCAGGAAATTTTTGCTTTGATACATAAAGTTGCGGATAGCTGGACTTTGTAATATCGCCGAAGACTGATGCATGATTTTCTACCAGATAAATATTTTCTTTATGTGGAATCCAACCTTCATAGGATTTTTCGTCCTGCCAATGGATAAAGATCAACAGGAATACCGCTAAACCGATACTTAAACCAAAGATATTGATCAGTGTGGAAAGCCAGTTCTTTTTATAATTGATGAATGCGATTTTGAGCCAGTTGTTGAGCATAATTGATGATTGATAAATGATGATTGATGATCTGAATGATGGATAAAGGCATCAGTCATTTGATGTAAGCGGATTATTTCATGGTCTGTTATTCATATTTCAGGTATTTTACCAGGTTTACTTTAGTGGCCTGATATGCTTTGATGCTTACGACTGCAAAAGTCAGGATCAGTAATATAACCATGCTCAGGATAAACGGGGATGCAGGCATATCAATCCGGTACGCAAAATCTTTAAGCCATTCATTCATCAGGTAATAGCTGATGGGCATGCTGATAAGAACGGCAATCAGCGTGATTCGGAGGAACTGCTTCGTCAGTCCGAAAACCAGGGTTCCGTCTGACGCGCCAAGCGTTTTCCGGATGGCAACATCTTTCAGCTTTTGCTCAATCATTAATGAAGACAAAGCGAACAGTCCTAACAGCGCTACCATCAAAACCATGGCATTCAGGATGCTAAACAGGGTCTGTTGTTTCTGATAGGTTTCAAAGGTTTTGGCAAATTCCTTATCGATGAAGTATGACTCAAACGGATAACCGGGTTCTGCTTTAGTTTCCCAATATTTTTTGATTCTTTTTACGGTGCCCGGTATATCATCTGCTTTCAGTTTCAGCTGGATATTGTACAGATTGTATCGTTTCCAGGATGTTGCACGGTAATGGAAGAAAATCATGGGTTCTACTTCAGATTTCAGGCTTTTAACATTAAAATCTTTTACAATTCCTACAATTTTGTAGGGCTTATCGTCAAAGCCCGGGCGGAATTCATTGGTAAAAGCCTGATCATCCGTCCATCCGAATTGTTTTACAAAAGTTTCGTTAACCAAAACGTTATTGATGGTATCTGATGCCAGTTCCGGATTCAGCCAGCGTCCCTTAAGAAGTTTAACTCCCATGAATTGCAGGTAGTTATAATCCATAGACCCGTGCTGTGCATAGATTATTTTATCCTTGTAGTCCATATTGGAATTGCTGTAACGGTAACTTCCGGCAACCGCTTCTCCAAAAGAGACATCATCCACGCCTTTTATTTTCTTCATTTCATTTTTAATGCGTTCGTACTTCAGCCAGGGTTGAGCACTGTTTTCACTGAACGACACCAGAAAAACCTGCTTCCCGTTATACCCAAGGTCCTTATTCATCATGTATTTTACCTGGCTATTTACAATTAAACCGCCAATGATGAAAAATGAAGATATGATTAACTGTAAAGTCAGGATCCCGTTTCTCAGCCAGATGCCATGCCTGCTTCTGGCAAAATTTCCTTTTAGTGTCTCAATGGCTTTGAAATTGGCCAGATACAGGGCAGGGATCAACCCGGAAATCAGCGTTACCGTTAAAATCATTGCCAGTGAATACATGTAAATATGCCAGTCATTCATCACAATTTCTTTGTTGAAAAACTTGTTGAAGCCCGGTAAAATGAGTTCTGTTAAGGCCAGCGATACAATATAGGAAGTGAAGCAGATTAAAAACGTTTCCAGTAAGAACTGAAGGGTAAGGTTTAGCCTCGTACTTCCGATTGCTTTTCTTACGCCGATTTCTTTCGCACGCTGGGAAGCCTGCGCTGTTTTAAGGTTGATGAAGTTAATGGCAGACAAAATCACAATCAAAACAGAAAGGCCAAAAAGGATCATCATTGTTTTAAGATCTCCGGTGCCGAACCAGTACGCCTTTCCGTGAAGCTTCATCCGGTCGAGGGGAGTCAGCAGGCTTCCCTGCGGACCGTACAGTTCCAGGTATTTCTGAGGGGTAACTCCGGATCCCTGTGCATTCATCTTGGCCCGGTACTCAAAAACATCTTTCATTAGTTTTTCCTGAACGGCTTCTGGATCTGCATCCTTATCCAGCATAAAGAAGCATCCGTAATTGTAATTACCCCAGCCTTCCTTGTCATTTTTAAGCTGTTCATAAGCCAGCATGACAAATTCCGGTTTTATGGCGCTGTTCCCTTCCGGCAATTCATAGACCGCAGTAATAATGTAATTTTTATGATCAAATGTTACACGCTCTCCCGCAACGTTTGTTTTGCCAAAAAGATTTTTTGCTGCTTTGACAGAAAGCGCAAGGGAATGCTCATTTTTTAAAGCATCTTTGAAACTTCCGGATACCAGTCTGAATGGGAAAAAATTGAAAAAGCTTCCGGATACTGCCATTCCATCCTTCTGATAGACCGTTTTGTTTTTGGTTGTCATTTTAAAACCTATTCCCGCACCGCTGAATAAAACATAATCCTTAATCTCAGGAATCACTTTTGCTGCACGGTCTGCAATCGGATAAGAAATGCTCGGACCGTAGGTATTGTCTTTTTTATTATACTGCTGAAATGCATAAATGGTATTTTTCTTCGGATTCCACAGTTCATAGGATTCTTCGTCATTACAGTGCATCAGGATGAGCATGAACCCGGTGAGTCCGATGGTGAGTCCAAACAGATTGATCAGTGTGGAAAGCCAGTTCTTTTTATAATTGATGAATGCGATTTTGAGCCAGTTGTAGAGCATAATTTTAGTTTTAATTACGGTTGGTAATTATAAATGACAGTGTTGAATGTAACTTCTTGTAAACCTCATAGGTTTCTGAAACCTATGAGGTTTGGGTGTGGAGCATGAATGTTTTTACTCAAAATTTTTGGCGTCCGCTTTTTCAAACACATCCTTTCTCTGCTCGGCAAGTTCTTCGGAGAAGATTTCCCCGTCTTTCATATTGACGATTCTTGAGGCGTATCCGGCATCATAAGAAGAGTGGGTAACCATGGCAATGGTAGAGCCTTCTCGATGGAGTTCCGCAAGCAGGTTCATCACTTCGTTTCCATTGGAGCTGTCGAGGTTTCCGGTAGGTTCATCAGCGAGAATCAGTTTAGGCTTTGTCACCAGTGCCCGGGCTACGGCAGCCCGTTGCTGCTGGCCTCCGGAGAGCTGCTGGGGATAATGTTTTGCCCGGTGGGCAATATTGATTTTATCCATAATTTCCTCTACACGTTTTTTCCTTTCTGAAGAAGAAATTCCATTGTAGATGAGAGGAAGTTCTATGTTTTCATACACGGTAAGCTCATCAATAAGATTAAAATTCTGGAAGATAAAGCCGATGTTCTTCTTGCGGAGATCAGACTTTTTCTTTTCACTCAGTCCTGCTGTTTCCGTACCGGCAAACTGGTAGGAGCCGGAAGATGCGCTGTCCAGCAATCCGAGGATATTGAGAAAAGTGGATTTTCCACATCCCGAAGGGCCCATGATGGCCACGAATTCGCCTTCTTTGATGTTCATGGTGACGTTGTTAAGTGCGTTGGTCTGAACATCTTCAGTCTTATAGATTTTGGAAAGGTTTGTAATATTGATCATTTAAATACGGTTTAAGGTTTGTGTTTTAAAGATTACAGCTGGAACAATAACCTTTGTTTTTCAATATAGTTTTAATTTTGTTTTTGAATATCCAATAGTTCATATTTTTTCAGTTCGGCATAATCTGAGGTAATTACTTTCTCACCCTGTTTCAGACCCGATACCACTTCATAATACATAGGGTTTTCCCTTCCCACGCTGATGGTTCTCCTTTCTGCCTTACTGCCTTTGACCACGAAAATCCATTTTCCGTTGCTATCTTTGTAGAAGTTGCCTTTCGGAATCATCAGGCTTTGTACATCGGCAGATAATTTTAATTTAACCCCGAACGTCATCCCGATTTTCAGGCCCGGAACCTGAGCTGCAATAAAATTAAGCTCTACGGAGAATTGTCCGTCTTTAACTTCCGGAAGGATCTTGGTGATGATGACTTCATATTCCTTTCCATTGTTATCCAATGTTCCCTTTATTCCGCTGCTGATTTTATTGATGTAATATTCATCCACTTTTGCAACCAGCTTATAGCCGTCCATCAGGTCCATCTTCCCGATGCTCTCACCGGTGGTTAGGTTCTGGCCGGGTGAAAGGGTGAAAGAGGAAAGCCTTCCGGAAGCCGGTGCCATGACCAGGAAATTATTTTTATTGGAGCGCAGAATGTTCAGGCTCTTTTCCATCTGGCTGACCGAGCTGTTAATGGCTGCCATCTGGGAGTTTCTTGAGGCTTTTTCATTGTATGCTCCTTTTTCTACAATGGATTTCCTTTGTTTCTGATAATTCAGGTTCTGCATGGCTACATCATAATCCGTTTTTTTTCCGATTTCTGCATCGTATAATCTTTTTTGGAGGTTGTATGTCTGCAAAGCTGTATTATAATCATTCTGGGACTGTAATACTTCTTTGTCCTGATTGAATTCCTGGTTCTTCAGTTCAAGGAGTGAACTTCTCATCTGACTGATCTGCTGCATAATTCCCGTTTCCTGATTCAGGTAGTTGAATTCCGTATTGGGATTATACACCTGTGCAATGGGCTGTCCTTTTACCAGCATTTGCCCGTCCTCTGCAAAAATTTCTTTTACGGCACCTCCTTCCAGGACATTGACCAGCGATGAGTGCAGCGACTGGGTCTGTGCCGTGAGCATCAGCATGTCTTCAAATTTGCCGTAGGTAACCTCATCAATAGTTATATCTTCAGTCTTTACATTGTAGGTCTTTTTCTGATTAAGGAAATACCACCCGAAAACCGATAGGACTAAAACAGAAATCAGAATAATGATGATAAATTTTAATTTGGATTTCTTTTTTACTATTTTCGTATCCATGATTTTGATAACTGTTTTATTTACAGTTTATTAAACAATGCAGATGCCGTAGATTTATGCTTGTATAACTCACTGTAAATTAGAATAGAATCAATTTTGGATATTTTAAAACTGTTCATTACCGGACACTTTTTGTCCGGAAACGGACGGTTTTGATGGATGACAACTTAGTACCGGTGATGAACTTAGCAGCCCGGAAGGCGGAGAAGAATTACTTTTATATTTGCAAATGATGAAATAAAACAATGGCTGAAAAAAATAAAAATACAGGACCGTCTGAAGAGCAGATGTTGATTTCAAACAAAAAGCTGTTTGCTGATGTATCGCATCTTATAGAGCAAAGCCGCCAAAAGGTAGCTATGCAGACCAACAGTGCGCTCACACTTTTATTCTGGCAGGTAGGTAAATGCATCATTGATGATGTCCTGCAAAACCAGCGGGCAGAATATGGAAAACAGGTTGTACCTACATTGGCTGCTCAGCTGGAAAAGCTCTACGGAAGAAATTTTATCGAGAAAAATGTACGGAGAATGATGCAGTTTGCGGAATTTTTCCCTGATATGCAAATTGTCGTGACAGTGTCACGACAATTGAGCTGGTCACATTTTTTAATTTTAATCCCTTTAAAATCTGATGAAACAAGACGATTCTATGCTCAATTAGCCATTAATGATATGCTTAGTGTAAGAGAGCTTAGGAAACAGATTGACAATAAAGCATTTGAAAGGACCGCCATTGCCAATATCCAGGCAGCACAAAACGAAAATATGCCGATCAATACTTTCAAAGATCCTTATGTTCTGGATTTTCTCGGCCTTACGAACGGCTATCTGGAAAAAGATATTGAAACGGCTATCCTCAGTGAGCTTGAAAAGTTCATCCTGGTCCCTTATAGAAGCAAGAGAACGTTTTGAACGTCAGCAACTGCTGTAATATAGTATATTAAAAGAAATGAGAAAAAAGGAAGCCCATATTTTAATTGTAGATGATGACGAAGATATCCTGTTCTCGGCAAGGATCTGGCTCAAAAAATTCTTTGCGGAGGTAAGCTGCCTCAGTCAGCCTAAAAACCTGGTGAAATTTTTATCGGAACATCAGGTAGATGCTGTTCTGCTGGATATGAATTTCCGGAAAGGCTTTGAAAACGGACAGGACGGATTATACTGGATGCAGGAAATCAAAGCTTTGGAGCCGGATCTTCCGATTATTCTTATGACTGCTTACGGTGAAGTGGAACTCGCGGTGGAAGCGCTGAAGAACGGTGCTTCCGATTTTATCCTGAAGCCCTGGAATAACGAGAAACTCTATGCATCCGTCAATCTTGCCGTTGATATTTCCCGGAAAAACAAAAAACTCAACCAATGGGAGAATGTCAGCATTAAAACCAATCAGTACCAACTGGAAACCCAATCCGGCATGATGAAAGAAGTGATGGAACAGATTGAGCGCGTTGCTGCAACCGATGCCAACGTTCTGTTGCTGGGGGAAAACGGAACCGGAAAATATGTGCTCGCGGAGCACATTCATGAATTATCGGAGAGAAAGAACCAGCCTTTTGTCCATATTGATCTGGGAAGCCTTTCTGAAAGCCTTTTTGAAGCAGAACTCTTCGGATATAAGAAAGGAGCCTTTACAGATGCCCATCAGGATTATGCCGGAAAAATCGAAAATGCACAGAACGGAACGGTTTTCCTGGATGAAATCGGGAATCTTCCGCTTCATCTTCAGACGAAGTTGCTGAGTTTAATTCAAAACAGAAAATTATCAAGGATAGGAGAGAGCAAGGAAAGGATGCTGGATGTACGGTTTATTTTTGCAACGAATGAAAACCTCAGAAAAGCTGTTTCCGAAAACCGTTTCCGGAAAGACCTGTACTACAGGATCAACACGGTAGAGCTGCAGGTACCGGCATTACGTGACCGACAGGAAGATATTCCGTCCTTAGCGGATTATTTTTTAGAAAAGTACCGACAGAAATACCATAAGCCCGAGCTGTTTGTAAATGAAATCCTGATTTCAGAATTAAAAAATTATTCCTGGCCTGGAAACATCCGCGAGCTTGACCACTGCATCGAAAGAAGCGTGATCCTGTCCCGGGAGAATGATTTCCGGCTGCTGATGCCGCAGGATGAAGAATCAGAAAAGGCCGTCCTGAATCTCAATCTTGAAGAAATGGAAGAACTTCTGATTAAAAAAGCATTGAAGAAACACCGCGGCAACATTTCTCTGGCAGCAGAAGACTTGGGCCTGTCGAGAGCAGCTTTGTACAGGAGAATGGAAAAATTCCAGCTGTAAGGGCTGATGAAACCCAGCCTTGTCAGGGTTTTAAACCTTGACAAGGCTTGATACAAACAATTGCCTACATGAATAAACAATACATTTACACCTATCTTTTTATGATCCTCGCTGTTGCCTGCGGCATTCTGGCGTTTCATTTTTATCAGCAGAATCAATGGATCTCTGGCTTTCTTTTCATCATGATTGGTGTTGGATGCATCATTCTTTCACAAGCCTCGGCTCTGGCTTACGTTCATAAGACTGAGAAATTGCTTTCAGCCATTCAGAAAAAAGATTTTTCCCTTTTTCCGGGGAGGGAAGGAAATACTCTGTCGGATCATGCTGTGAAGCTGTATTATCAAAGCAAAGAAGAACATCTTTCACTGTCATCGTATAGGATCTTGTATGAGGAAATTCTCAACCAGCTTGAAATAGGGCTTATGATTCTTTCAGAAAAAGAAAATGCATGGGAAGTCTTTTATGTAAATCCTGTTTTTCTGGAAACCCTTCAGATCCCGAAATACAATTTTTGGGCATTGTACGAAAACAAGATGCCTGGTTTTTATAACATTATCGAAGAAACCGGCTATGAAAATTCCCAGGACTTTTTCGATATTTCAATCAATGAAAATACGAAACAGTCCTATTCTTTACGGACTAAAAAAGTGCAGAGCGCCAGACACCGCTTCTGTATCATCAGCCTGGAATCTGTCCAGAAAATCATAGAACAGAAAGAAAGGCTGGCCTGGAACAACCTGATGAAAGTAATTTCCCATGAGCTTCTGAATACCTTAACGCCGGTCAACAGCCTGATTCAGAATCTGGAGTACATCGTTAACCAGGATACCATAGATCAGGAAGATCAGCAGGATATGAAGGAAAGCCTCATGATCATTAATGCGAAGTCCAGGCAGCTGTTAAATTTTGTGGATGATTACCGTCAGGTTGCAGAGCTTCCCAAACCGGGTTTTAAAACCATTTCACTGAAAGCTGTTGTAGAATCTGCTTTGCTGTTCCTGAAACCTGAATTTGAAAAAAATAAAATCGGTACAGTCGATATCCTTGAAAACCATTTGATTTCCGCGGACGAAAAGATGATAGAGCGCTGCCTGATCAATCTTTATCTCAATGCCATGTATGCCGTTTCAGAACAGGATGAAAAAACGATTAAAACAGAAATTAGGATACTTAATAACAGGGTCGTTTTGAGTGTGGAAGATAATGGCAGCGGAATTGAGAAAGAAATTCAGGATAAGATATTCCTTCCTTTTTTTACTACCCGAAGCAAAGGGTCCGGAATCGGGCTTACGCTGAGTAAGAGCATTATTGAAGCCCATAAAGGATACCTGAATTATAAACCCCTGGAACAGGGAAGCAGGTTTGAGATCTGGTTTATAGAATAAGGACCAGAAAACTGCTGAAAGGATACTTAAAAATTATAATATGGCATTCTTCCGGATTGATAACCCTGATGCTGAATGTGAATTATTTGCATGGATTTTGTTCTTTTAAAGAAAATTTTAAATAAAAATGTGTTACAACTTTAACAATAAGAAAGTTAGCCTTCAAAAAGTGGTCGAAGATTTAAATGCTGAAGGATATGATGAAGAGGAATTCACACTTCACGGCAGCGTGAATGCGTTTAACCGGCAGGCTATACCGGATATTCCTGTTGTTGTCAATCACCATGGGATTGTATTGATGAATACATTCTGGGGCGTACAACAGCACCCGGACGCGCCTACAAAAGGTAAGAACCTGCAGTCTGAAAATACACATACTTTTTATCGCAAAATAGAGCAGAACAGATGCCTGATTCCTGCTTCATCGTATTTCGAATACAAAACCGTACCGGTTCCCGGAAAAAAGACACCTGTTAAAGTGAAACATGAAATGTTCTGGAATCACAAGGCACAATTTTATATCGCAGGATATTTTGATGTGTATGCTGACGGTAATTTAGGTTTTGGGCTCGTAACCACGCTTCCTAATCCGGTACAGGCGGAAATCCATAACCGGATGATCATTACACTGGATGCAAAGAGGGGCAAAGAATTCCTGGACCGCGCGCCTATCGAAGAATTCCAGTATCCTCATTATTCACCGGACCTGTATTACGAAAACCTGGAACCGGAAAAGGTACCCCATACTCTGTTTTAATGATTTTCTGTTTTACTCAAAGCATAATTGTATAAATTCAGCGTAGATATTGAGTGCGCCTAAACAATCCGAATTCCTGATTTCCTGAAAGAATCAAGCTCAGAATCATCCGAACTGAGATCCGTAATTAAAGTGCTGATCCGGTTCGTTTCACAGACTTTGAAAGCCTCACTTTGATTAAGCTTGTTACGGCTTGCCAGTGCGATGGTTGTCTTTGAAGACTGTACCATCATTTTTTTTGTTTCCCCGTCTGTGAGGGAGACGGAAGTAATTCCAAATTCAGGGTGTATGGCACATGTTCCCATAATGAACATATCTGCAATATATTTGGAGACCTCATAGCAGGTGGTTAATCCTGAAGTGACAGCCAGGTCGCGTTCATAATTTCCGCCTAAAAGAATCAGTTCTACATGGTTGAACTTTTCAATAATAGGAACAACCGAATAGTTATTGGTAATGATCCTGAGATTGATGTCTAAAGGCATATGGGCAACGACTGCACATACCGTTGTGCCTCCATCCATAAAAACAGTCATTCCGTTTTTCAGGAACTGCTGTGTTTTCATTGCAATGATGTCCTTTTCTTTCGTCAGGAATGAGGTGCGGTCATGAAAGGTAAGCGGATCTTTTTCCCTGAGAATGGCCCCGCCCCTGGCTTTGGATAAAAGGCCGTTGCGGTGTAAAATATCGATATCCCGGCGTACGGTATCCTCAGAAACGTGAAGCCGGAGGGCCAGGTCCTCGAACTTGATCTTCTTTTTCTTATTCAGTTCCTTAAGGATGATTTCAAAACGTTCTTCTTTCAGCATAATTTATTTTCTGAATGTATAGAGTACGGCTACGATTACAAATAACAAAGCTATGATTTCGAAGGCAATGTTCAAAGAAAAGTGATGGGCAATAAACCCTAAAAGTGCCGGCCCCGCCAGCTGGCCGGCATATCCCATCGTAGAAATTACAGGAATGGTTACAGCAGGCGACAACCCGTCAATACGGCCTCCTTCACTGAAAAAAACAGGGACTATATTCGCTGCGCCAATGCCGAGTAAAATAAATCCTGCAAGTGATCCTGCAATCCATGGACTGAATATCAAAATAACGACGCCCGCAGCTGCGATCAGGCTGCCGCCTACAACAACCGTTTTGCTGTTCAGTTTGCTGACCAGGGAATCTCCGGTTAACCTCATGACTGCCATGGCCACGGAAAATGCGGCATACCCTGTTCCTGAAAATTCTGCAGAGACATTTTTATGGTCCCTCAGGAGGATTGCACTCCAGTCCAGCACCGCTCCTTCGGACAGAAAGGCGATGAAACACATCACTCCCAACAGCAATACCGATGCATTCAGCCATTGAAAACGGCTCGTTGCTGCTTCACTTTCATTGATGTGGGAGAATTTTCCGGTAATTTCTTTTTCAGAAGTATAGCTTAACAGATTCCTGAACTGGAAAGTCAGCAGGGCAACCAATACAGCGGAAATGGTAACCGCTGCAAACAGGGGATCTAAGCCTGCTTTAATCAAAAAACCGAGCCCTATAGATCCTAACAGCCCTCCCACGCTGAACAGCCCGTGCAGTGAAGACATAATCGGTTTCTTATAAGCGTTCTGCACCTGCACGCCATGGGAATTCATTGCTACATCAATAGTGCCGATTCCGCATCCGAATGCGAAGACTGCGACGCCCATCAGGTATACATCCGCAATCACCAGCAGGCAGGGAAGAAGCAATGCAGTAAGCAGTACGGAAATAAGAATCACTTTCCGGCTTCCAACTCTGCTGATAAAAAATCCAGATAAAGGCATGGTAACTAAAGCCCCGCCTCCCAGGAGCAATAGTAACAGTCCGAGTTCCGCTTCATTCAGCTGAAGACGATCCTTCGCTAACGGAACCATCGGAGCCCAGCTGGACAAAGCAAGGCCGCAAACCAGAAAAATATACTGTGTTGCCCGTTTTGCTTTTATAATTGTAACATTAGACATATATTATTTTTATTGCAATATTAAGCAAATTTGCATTAATTTGCAAAATAATAAATTGTGTTTTACAAATTAAACCTTAAAGAATTATGAATATTGAACATGTAGCCATCTGGGTCGATGACCTGGAGAGCATGCGGGAATTTTATGTGACCTATTTTGATATGGTAAGCAATGAAAAGTACACCAATGTACAAAAGGGATTTACCTCTTATTTCCTCACCTTTGGCGAAAACAGAACGCGTCTGGAACTTATGAACAGACCTGACGTTACAGAACAGCCTTTCAACAGAGGGTTTCATAAAGGTATTGCCCATCTGGCTATTTCGGTAGGCGATAAGGAAACCGTTCGTCTACTGACGGAGAGACTGCGCACGGACCGATATGAAGTTGTGGGTGAACCAAGGACAACCGGCGATGGTTATTATGAAAGTGTGGTTCTTGATCCTGAAGGGAATCACATAGAAATAACTATATGAGCCTGCTCAGGAAACCGGGCTTTTAATGGGTACTGGCTGTAAATGGATTTTCAATAAGATCATTTGTTAGTATGGATAATTTATTGATGTGAGGTGTTGATATGCTTGTTTTGTTCGTGTGGTATGTTATTTAAGTTAATAAAATATACATTTTTATTAAATTTATAATTACATTTAACAGAACAAAAAAATGAGGTATCATGATGAACAACTATCCTGTCCCTACCAATGAAGAAGAACGCTTAAAGAGACTGGAACTTTTTGGCCTTCCGAGTCCTGTCAAAGATCCGCAACTGGACATTTTTGTGGAAACAGCTTGTCTTATTACAGGATGTCCCACCTCATTTATTGCGATCATGAAAAGTGACACTCAGACCGTTCAGAGCTGTGTGGGACTTTCAATAGATTCCATGGAACGTACAAGTGTGCCATGCCAGTATTCCATTGCGAGCGGAGAGATCGTGATCATCAATGATACCCTGTTGGATGAAAGAACCTCAGGCAGCAAGATCATGCTTGATGGAGGAATACGGTTCTATGTAGGAACGCCGCTTATTGATGATGAAGGTTTTGCATTAGGAACCATCTGTGTCATTGATTATAAGCCCAGGATCATTTCAGACAGCCAGATCTCAGCCCTTAAAAAGCTGGGCGAAGTGGTGACGCGGCTATTAATGAGCAACAGGAAAAGCATCCAGGCAGAGTATTTTCAGCAGACCTTTAATATCTCCAATAATCTGATCTGTGTTCTGGATAGCCAATTGATGATTAAGGATGTTAATCCGGCTTTTGAAGACGTTTTTTCACTCTATAAAAAGAATGTAGTTAATCAAAGCTTTCTTACTTTTTTAGGAGAAGATCAGGAATTACAGCGTGAGATCAGAAACTTTCCGGGTAGCGGAAAAGAATATACCTGTACAACATCCACCAGGATCAATGACGGCAGCCTGGTAACCGTAGAGTGGTACCTGACGCAAAACCATAAATATGCTGAGATTTTTTGCTTCGGGATCAACATTACGCAGCAGATTGAAGAAAAGCGGCAGCTAGAGAGTTCGGAAAGGCGTTTTAAAAGCTTCTTTGAAAATGCCATCGGCCTGATGAGTATGCATGATATGGATGGTAATATCCTGGCTGTCAACGAAAAAGGTCGGGAAATGCTTCATTATTCTGCCGGGGAGGTAAAAAAACTTAACCTCAGGGACCTGGTTCCCGAGCAGAACTGGCTTACCTTAAAGCAGTATCTTGAACGGATCAATCAGAATAAAGAAGATTTCGGGACTATGATCCTGAAAACTAAAGAAGGGGAGGAACTGATATGGATGTATCAGAACATAGTGGAGATTGATGAAGAAGAGAGGCCGTATGTGGTGAGTACTGCGCTGAATGTCACCGAAAGAATGATGCTGGAAAAAGACCTTATTTACACCAAAAAAATGCTGGAGCAGACCAGTTCCGTAGCCCAGGTTGGCGGATGGGAAGTAAACCTGAAAAACGATACCGTATTCTGGTCCCAGAGCACCAAGGAAATCCATAAAATGAAAAGCAATTTCCAGCCGACCTTTGAGAATGCTATTGGGTTCTATAAAGAAGACAGCAGGGAAAGGATGAAAATGCTCTTCAACAGAGCAGTATCCGAAGGAATTGGATTTGATGAAGAATTTCAGCTGGTCCGCAATGACGGGATCGACATCTGGGTGCGTGTTAAAGGAATTCCGGAATGTGAAGACGGATCCTGCAACCGGGTGTTCGGGATTATCCAGGACATTGATGGTTTCAAAAAAATGTTTCTTGAGGTGGCAAGGAAAGAAGCGATGATGCAGTCTTTTGTTACCTATGTTCCCGTAGCAGTAGCCATGTTCGATAAAGAGCTTAATTATCTTTCCGTAAGCAGCAGCTGGAAGGATGAATTCAACATGAATGATACCGATCTTACAGGGGAAAATATATTTACCATATCACCTAATATTCCGGATGAAAGAAAAGAAATTTATCGTGCTGCGCTTCAGGGAAAAATTTATATCAATGAGGATTTCATTATCCCTGTTGATGGTCAGGAAGAAATCCAGCATTATAACCTTAAAGTAGGCCCATGGTACCTTACAGACCATGAAATAGGAGGGATTATTGTTTCCGTGCAGAATATTACCAATGCCGTACAAATCAATGAAGAGCTCAAGGATGCCAAGAGAACGGCCGATCTGGCAAGCAGGGCAAAATCTGAGTTCCTGGCCAATATGAGCCATGAGATCCGCACTCCTCTGAACGGGGTAATCGGGTTCTCCGACCTGCTTTTGAAAACCCCTCTGAATGAGATCCAGACACAATACCTGAACTACATTAATGAATCCGGGGAAAATCTTTTAAACATCATCAATGATATTCTCGACTTTTCTAAAATAGAATCCGGTAAAATGGAACTTCTCATCGATAAAACCGATGTTTACGATATGGTTAGTCAGGTGATTAATGTTATCCTTTACCAGTCACAGAAAAAAAATATCGAGCTTCTCCTGAATATCGAACCGGGTCTTCCGAAAACGCTTTTACTGGATGAATCCAGGCTTAAGCAGATCCTGATCAACCTTCTCGGCAATGCCGTAAAGTTCACGGAAAAAGGTGAAATAGAACTGAAAGTGGAAAAGATGGGTATGGATGATCAAAATATCACTTTGCGTTTCTCGGTACGGGATACGGGAATCGGTATTCCTGCTGAAAAACAGAAATATGTCTTCGATGCTTTTACCCAGGAGAACAGTTCCATCAGTAAACGGTTCGGCGGAACAGGTTTAGGGCTTACCATATCGAACAATATCCTGCAGTACATGGGAAGCCATCTTTCCCTGATCAGTGCACCGGATCAAGGATCGGTATTTTCATTTGATCTAGAGGTTCCGTATGAAATGTCTGATCTGAATGATGATAATGATGATATGGCCATCGGCAAAGTGCTTGTTGTGGATGACAATGAAGCGAACAGGATCATCCTTCAGCATATGCTCGCCTACAAAAATATTGATGCAACGCTGGCAGCCAACGGAATGGAAGCTTTGCAGATACTGCTGAAAGGCGAACGTTTCGATGTGATCCTCATGGATTATCATATGCCTGTAATTTCCGGGATGGAAACCATTGAAAAGATCCGTGAACTGTTTAATCAGCGCAAAGAGATCTCGCCACTCGTGGTCCTTCATACTTCTTCAGAGGAACATGATATCATCAATTCATTCCGTAAAGAGGAGAATTCTTATTTCCTCCTGAAGCCTATCAAATCAGATGAGCTTTACAAAACACTGAAACGCGTGTCGCAAAACCATGTGATTGAGACTGGCGCACAGGAAGCCCCGGAGAAGAACCTGTTTTCCTTTTCCAAAGGCCCTGAGGTACTGTTGGTAGATGACAACCCGGTAAATATGGTGCTGAACAACAAAATGATGAAATCCATTATTCCTGATGCACGTTTAACAGAAGCGATCAACGGCCTCGAAGCTTTGGAGGCGTGCAAAAGTAACCAGTTTTCCATTATTCTCATGGATGTCCAGATGCCGGTAATGAACGGTATTGAAGCTACGGAGAATATCCGCCTCCTGCCTGGGTATCAGGATGTCCCGATTATTGGAGTTACGGCAGGAAATGTACTGGGCGAAAAAGAAAAATGCCTGGAATGTGGGATGAATGACTTCCTTCCCAAACCATTGAGGCAGGCAGATCTGATAGAAATGCTGAAAAAACATATGTCTTTCAGTACTCATGAAGCGGAAGGGCAGGACCAGATAAAGCCTGAGAAATACATCAATATAGATATGCTGAATGAAAATATCGGTGGTGATGAAGACTTTAAAAAAGTGTTTTTGAATCTGATCATTCAGGAGCTTGGGCAGGCACAAAAAAATATAGAACAGGCAGCAGCGGAAAAAAATGTTGCAGACACCAGAATGATCCTTCATAAGCTTAAGGGCACAGCCGGAACTGCCGGTTTGTTCAGGCTTTCCGAATGTGCATTGAGCTGGGAAAAAAAAGCACAGGACCACATGGATTTTACATCCATGGAACATGAAATAAAACAACAAATAACAATAGGATTGAATATCGCAAAAAGTTTAATACCATAAAAATCAAGAGCTATGTTAATTTTGATCGCCGAAGATGATGAGCTGATTCTGAAAACAATAGAACACAAACTGCAGAAAGAGGGGCATGAGGTTATTTTAACCCGCAATGGACGGGAAGCCATTGAAACACTCAAGGAAAGAGACGTTGACCTTACCCTTACCGATATTATGATGCCTTTTGCTTCAGGGATAGAAATACTTTCCGCAATACAGGCTATGGGTAAAAAAGTGCCTGTCATTATGCTTTCCAGCATGGGGCAGGAAGAAGTGGTCCTCAATGCCTTTGACCTGGGTGCTTCAGACTTTATTGTAAAGCCGTTCAGTCCTAATGAATTGATGCTGAGGATCCGGAGGTTTATGCCAAAATAGAATACAATGCTCATTTCATCAGTACATTTTCTTTTTATTATCTTCATAGTGATGCTATCACTGGTGATTCTTTTATTCATGATTGTTCTTCTGTATAATTTCAGGGAGTATACGGCATCTGTGCGTACAGCCGGCTGGTTGAGGATCATTGATGAAAAAATATCTGAAATGATCGTATATGCAGAAGATGAGGTTCCTGAACATAAACAGTTTGAACTTCTCTCCGGAAATGCCTCATTCAGGAATATGCTATTGGAAAAGCTTGTGGATTCCGAGAAAAAGTTTTCCGGGTCTGCAAAAGATAAAATCAGAAGCTTGTTTAGAGATTATCACCTCCGTAATGAGTCTGTTAACAAGCTCAAACAAAAAAAGCCGCATCTGATTGCCCGGGGAATACATGAACTTACCGTGATGGATGTTGACGGTGCTGTCCCGGAAATCAGCCGGTTCCTTTCGCATCCCTCTGTGCAGGTTTATCAGGAAGCACAGTATGCCATGGTCAGGTTTAATGGTTTTAAAGGATTGCAGTTTCTCGATACTTTCCCTTCCAGGATCTCAGAATGGCAACAGCTGAGGTTGCTGCTGTCTATCCCTGTATTGCCTGCAGGCTGTGAGGCTGTGATAGAAAAATGGCTTGACAGCATCAATACCACTGTTGTGGTGTTCAGTTTTAAACTGATCAGGAAATTTCAGCTGCTTGCTCTGTACCCCAAAATCATATCCCTTTTCAGTACTTCCTCTACAGAGGTCAGAATAAAGGCTGTACAAACACTGACGGCGCTTGAAAATCCTGAAACGGTTCCCTATCTGGCTGGTATTTATGACAGCCAGCCTGAAGATGTACGCATGGAAATTCTGAATGCAATCCGTGTATCTAAAGATCAGCGCTGCACAGATCTTCTTAAAAGAGAATTATCAGAATCAGTACACCCGGGTATAAAGGTTAATGCTGCACAGGCGCTTTCTGAGCTGGGGCATCATGAATATCTGGCAGCACTTGCCGGATCTGAAAATGCATCGGAAGAATTGACTCAAATTATTAAATACGCATTGCAGGAAAAAGTATGATAGAGTTTTCACACATTATATATGAAGCCATTATCTGGCTTTATCTGCTGTATGGTGCAGCGGTAGCGATTATTTATGCATGGATAGGAATATATGCCTTCGGTGCGGTTTTACGCTATAAAAAAGAAAATGTCTTTACGGATTACAGCATTATTGCGTCCAATCCCAATGCTCCCGTTTTCAGCCTTCTGGCTCCTGCCTATAATGAAGGGATGACAGTTGTGGAAAATGTAAGGTCTCTTTTGTCCCTCTATTACCATAACCTGGAAATCATCATCATCAATGACGGCAGTAAAGATGACTCCATGCAGAAACTCATTGAAGCATACGATCTGGAATGTATATCGTATTTTGTGCAGGGAAAGATAGAAACAAATCCTGTAAAAGGCATCTATAAAAGCCGGAACCGGGCATTTCAGAAGCTCATCGTTGTGGATAAGGAAAACGGAGGAAAAGCAGATGCGCTGAATGTGGGAATAAACGTCTCTTCCGGAGAATATCTTGTCTGTATTGATGTTGACTGCATTCTTGAGCAGGATGCTATCCTGAAGCTGGCAAAACCTTTTCTGGAACAGACGGATAAAAAAATCATTGCCTGTGGAGGCGTCATCCGTCTTGCCAATAACTGCGTCGTAGAGGACGGAAAAGTAGTCAGTGTGAATATGCCGAAAACCTTATTGGGAAGAACCCAGGCATTGGAATACATCAGAGCCTTCGTACTAGGCAGGATGGCCTGGTCGCGTGCATCGGGATTGATCCTTATTTCCGGGGCATTCGGGGTTTTTGACCGGAAAATTGTCCTGGAATGCGGCGGCTATGACAAAAGTACAGTAGGCGAGGATATGGAGCTGGTGGTAAGGATGAGGAAATACATGGAGGAACGAAAAGAACCTTATGAAGTACTGACCATACCTGACCCACTTTGCTGGACTGAGGTTCCGGAGAGCAAAGATATCCTGAAAAAACAGAGGAACCGCTGGATGCGAGGAACCATGGAAACACTCTGGAAGCACCGTAAGCTTATGTTCAATCCGAAATACAGGAAGCTCGGAATGGTCAGCCTTCCGTATTGGTTCTTTTTTGAGTTCCTGGGGCCGCTGGTGGAATTTTCCGGTTATATCGTGTTCGTTATTTTCCTTCTTTTGGGAATCATCAACTGGCCATTCTTTTTCGTTTTGCTTGCACTCGGAATATCCATGGGATTTTTATATTCCGTGTACGGGATACTGGTGGATATGGTCAGCCAGCAGGTATACAGCAAGAAAAAAGATTTTCTTGCCCTTCTTGCCACGGCTGTTTCCGAGCCGTTTTATTTTCATCCGATTACCGTAAGAGCGGCAGTTGACGGTTTTATCGATTACTTTAGGAAATCGCATGGCTGGGGAGAAATGACACGGCAGGGGTTCAGCCAGAATATACAGCATTTGCCTTTAGGAAAAAGAATCTGGATCATCCTTCAGAGCGGCCTTCAGAAATGGGGTCTGCTGTCGGTTACTTTCAGTGTGCTGTTTTTATTGGGTGTTGCTGCTGAGTGGTTCTGGTACCGGTACATGCATGCACAGGTGGATACAGGGGCTGTTACCGGCTCGCTTTTTATTGATAACATCCTTTTTATATTCCAGCTGATGTTTGTCTTTGGGCTGATCTACCTGATCCTGTATTGTATCAGAAAAAGCTGGGCAGGAATACTGGCAGTAGCTGCGTGTGGCCTGGTAGTGGTTACACAGTACATCCTCTTTCTGTATTTTTCCGAAACAGGAAATCTGCTGGGAGCAGATCTGATCTATTACAGCAAAGAAGAAATGAAGCAGATCCTGGCTGCAAGCGGTATGCTTAATTTAAAGAACTATGCCTTACTGGCGATCTTATCGGCGGTATCATTCATTCCTTTATGGATGTCCGGAAGAACGGGCTTCAGATCCGTTTATCCCGGAGCTGTGGTGTTAGGGGCAGGTTTGGCTGCCTTGTTTATTCCGGCAAATGTTTTTCAGTCACAGGCATTGAATAGAGCCAATGAGTTCAGTCAGAATGCTGCCAAAAGTAAATGGGCCTATTTCTTCAGGGCTAATGAAGAAAACTTCATCAGTGACCATCCGGAAATTGCAGCGCTTGTGAATTCCGATGAAGATTCCGGATCAGATGATGCCATGTTCAGCGGAGCTTTTCCTTTCAGCAGGAAAGAAGGCACCCAGGATTTCCTGGGTCAGTACCTGAATAAATCAGACCAGACACCGAATTTGGTGTTCATTGTTCTGGAAGGTTTCGGACATGCCTATACCACTCCGAAAGGATATATGGGCAATTTCACACCCTTCCTCGATTCTCTATCCCATAAAAGCCTTTTCTGGGAAAACAGCATGAGTACGGCAGGAAGAACCTTTGCTGCTTTGCCATCCCTTACAGGATCGCTGCCTTTCGGAAAGAATGGCTTTCTGGAAATTGAGAAAACCCCTGATCATTTTAATCTTTTCAATATCCTCAGGTCAAACGGTTTTGAAACAGGATTCTATTACGGAGGTAATCTTTCATTCGACCGGTACAGGGATTACCTGCAATACAGTAAAGTAGACCATATTATTGAGCTGGGTTCCTATGAGAATTCATATCGTAAGCTTCCGGCAGGCAGCAGCGGGGAAAGTTGGGGCTACGAAGACCAGGCCGTATTCAGTAAAGCCCTGGCATCACAGAAGGTACAGGCGAAACCTTATTTCAATATGATTCTTACCTTATCTACGCACAATCCTTTTCTGATTAACAATAGGGGATACTATGAGAAAAAATATAATGACAGGATGAAGTCTGATGCACTGACGCCGGAACAGAAAAAATGGGCGGCACAATACAAAAACCAGCTGGTGTCCGTTTTTAATGCAGATGATGCTTTAAAGCAGTTTTTTGAGAATTACAGTAAGAGGCCCGACTTTTCCAAAACTATTTTCTTTGTGACGGGAGACCACAGTATGCCGGAAATTCTTCTGCAGTCCAAAATAGACCGGTTTCATGTTCCGATGATGATCTATTCACCGCTCCTGAAAGAACCGAAAAGATTCCAGAAGACGGTAAGTCACTTTGATATTGCACCATCTATCCTGGCGTATTACCGTAAGAATTATAACCTTCGTACGCCTTCCACGGTGGCATGGGTGGGAAGAGGTTTAGCTCCGGATTCTGAGATCAGCAAAAGCGATATCCCTATGATGCAGAGCAAAAGCCTGTTAACCGATTTTGTGTCTGAAAAATATTACATCCATGACGGAAAACTGTTTATCCTTACCAATTCAGAAGAGGACGCTTATGATCATCCCGAGACGCTGAAAAGGATCAACGGACGATTTAACCGGTTCAAAAGGATGAATGCTGCATTTGAACAGACCCGGAAACTGCTGCCGGATTCCGTATTTACGAACTTTATGAAACAGGGGGAACAGTAAACCTTAGAATTTTCTGGTGTACCCCAGAGTGATATCGAACTGGTTGCCTTTCTCACCGGGACGGTATTCCTGGTTGTAGTACATCGTACCAACGGAAAAAAGGTTTTTTCTGATGGAGAAATTATATTCGCCTCCGATCTTAAAGGTTTTGAGTTTAAAGGTTTCGTTTTCCAGAAGGTTATTACGGGCCTCTTCCGGGCTGATCCCGGTTCCGATCTGAAAGGCAAAATAATCCTGTGCACTCTTCGTGTAATAACGGACCGTTCCGGTATAGGAATGGGAAATATTTTGGTTGTCTGGTGTAATATAGGTCCTGAAATTGAACCAGAAGTTTTTGTAATATTTTCCTACAGACGCTGTATACAGCCAGATATTATTGCTGAAATAAAGCTGCCGGTATCCTAGTTCTGCCTCGAAACTGTGCGGAAGGTTTGCATTTAATGAAATACCGGTACGGTACTTCGGGAAAATACCTACGTCATTAGAATAAGCACCGCCCACATACAGGTAAAATGTTTTGGATAACCTCGGGTAGGCTTCCAGCTCGATCTGGGTACCGCTTTCTGCAAATTTGTTGGCATAGTTGCCTCTCACAATGACAGAGCCTATGGGAGTCACTCTTTTGTAACTTACCCCTACAATATGCCAGTCGTCCGAAAACTGCCTGTCAAAATGGGAATAGTTGTAGGTAATGCTTAGGGCATTTTTGGAGGCAAGATCATTGATTCTGACCGCCAGGCTCATGGCATCCGTATTTTTAGGATTGATCACCAGAAGTTGTTTGATGGCTTTTTCAGATTCTGCATACTCTTTAGCAGCGTAATAAGCTTTTGCTTTCAAAAGCCAGAGCGCCTCAGACTGCGGATGGTAGGAGAGGCCTTTGTCCGTGATTTCAACAGCTTTGGTATTGTTGTCATTCCAGTATTCAAGGGAAGCATAAGCGATAAAATAATCTTCGTCCTGAACATTTCTGCTGCCAAGTTCTTCAAATACCGCCCGTGCGGATGGGACATCATCATTCCAGGTATACAGCCTTCCTAAAAATACTGAAATATCAGTATAGTTGGGTGAAATCTGCAAAGCCTGCCTGGCAAGACTGATCGATTTTGTGTAGTCTTTCTGGTCAAAGGCGGCCGTCCTTGCCTGTGCAAATAATTCATCAGCCGACAGGTTCTGCTGGCTGTAGAATTGAAACGGAAGCAGTACCAATAATAAAAATCCAAAGTATTTTCTCATGGAAACGGAATGGTTAGATCAGTTCTTCACTTTATAATATGATAAAGCAAATATATTGAACTTTTCGTTTTGATTGCGATAAATTATTGTGCTAAATCGATTTTTTGATGTATAAAATTCCGTAACAATAGGTTGTGTTATGGAATATTATTAACTATCATTGATTTGCTGAGGTTTGATTTACGGTTTGTGTCAGATATATGAACAGGCCAGACGATAACAACTACCGGAATAGGCAGGCTTTGCTGATTTCTGCAAATCTCTTAACTTCTTCTGACAGTTTGTCGTAATGGATAGAATCAGGATACTTCTGGTTGAAGATTAATTTAAATTATATTGCTACATTTGCGTTATGAATCTGATAAGACTTTTGCTCACGATCTATTTTGCGGTACTTACTGTATTGCCGTGCAATGATCTCAATGCGCAGCCTTATTCCGGGACATCCGCAACAATGATGTCCTATTCTGAAAATTCACATTCCAAAGACAGGGGAGATATCTGTTCACCCTTATGCATCTGTAACTGCTGCCAGATTACGGCAGATGTTTTCAGGCAGGAACCTGTTTTACATGTACCTGCACAGGTAAAAACCTATTTTTCCAGGAAAATTCTTTTCCGGAAGAATGACTTTGCTTATCTGGTGTACGATCAGATATGGCAGCCGCCTAAGATTTAATTGTATTGTTTTCAGGGAGCATTCCCTTATGTCATGCGTTGTAAAACCTGTAGTAACACTACGTGGTTTCCAATGCTGTATATGCTGATCTCATGTCTGATGTTTTCGGGCATGCTGTCAGTCAGTTCAATATCAATTAAATCAGATTTAGGTGTTAGATAAAATCATAAAATTCAGTATCAATAACAAATTGATCATCGGTATGATGACCCTGTTGTTGATCCTATGGGGTGCCTGGAGCGCCACCCGGCTCCCTATAGATGCAGTGCCGGATATTACCAATAACCAGGTTCAGATCATTACGGTATGTCCTGCCCTTGCCGGACAGGAAGTAGAGCAGCTGGTAACATTTCCTGTTGAGCAGAGTATTGCCAATATCCCGGATATTGAGGAGACCCGGAGCATTTCCAGGTTCGGGCTGTCTGTCATTACGGTAGTTTTTAAGGAAAATGTTGACCTCTATTTTGCGCGGCAGCTCATCAGTGAACAGCTGAAACAGGCTTCAGAAGAAATACCCAAAGGTATAGGCACTCCTGAACTTGCTCCCGTAAGTACAGGTTTGGGAGAAATTTACCAGTACATCCTGCATCCCAGAAAAGGAAGCGAGAACAAATATACCTCCGCAGAACTCCGCACCATGCAGGATTGGATCGTGCGGAGACAATTGAACGGAACACCCGGTGTTGCTGAGGTCAACAGTTTTGGCGGTGAGCTGAAGCAATATGAAGTGGCTGTCAATCCGGACCGTCTTAAGGCAATGGACGTCAGTATCACCGAAATTTTTACCGCTCTGGAAAAAAATAACCAGAACACCGGCGGTGCTTATATTGATAAAAAACCGAATGCCTATTTTATCCGCGGGATCGGCATGGTGACCTCACTGGAGGATATCAGGAATATACCGGTAAAAAACGGTACGGGGAGCGTTCCGATATTCATCAAAGAGGTGGCGGATGTGCGTTTCGGCAATGCGGTACAGTATGGAGCCATGACCTACAACGGACAGGTACATGCCGTAGGCGGGATTGTCATGATGCTGAAAGGCGCCAACAGCAACGACGTTGTTAAAAATATAAAGGATAAAATTCCGACCATTCAGAAATCACTTCCGGAAGATGTGGTCATAGAGCCGTTCCTTGACAGGACTGATCTTGTAGGGCGGGCTATTAAAACCGTGGAGAAAAACCTGATCGAAGGAGCATTGATCGTCATTTTCGTACTGGTGCTTTTCCTGGGAAATTTCAGGGCCGGGCTTATTGTAGCTTCTGCCATTCCGCTTTCCCTGCTGTTTGCTTTGGGAATGATGAAAGTCTTTGGTGTCAGCGCCAATCTGATGAGCCTGGGTGCCATTGATTTCGGACTGATTGTAGACGGAGCCGTGATTATTGTAGAGGCAACCCTTCATCATCTGGGATTAAGAAAAGGAAACGCCATTCTTACCCAATCTGAAATGGATGAAGAAGTATTTCTGTCCGCTTCAAAAATAAGAAGCAGTGCCGCATTCGGAGAAATCATCATTCTGATCGTCTATATCCCGATTTTAACTCTTTCCGGGGTAGAAGGGAAAATGTTCACCCCCATGGCTAAAACCGTAGGGTTTGCTATTCTGGGCGCACTCATCCTGTCCCTGACCTACATCCCGATGATGAGCGCTTTGTTCCTTTCTAAAAAAATGTCCCATAAGGAGACCTTTTCAGACAGGATGATGAGCAGGCTGCAGCGCATCTACCAGCCTTTCCTGGAAAAAGCGATCCGCTTTAAATACTGGATGGTAGCAGTTACCTTATCGCTCTTCATCATGAGTGTGCTGGTTTTCCGGAATATGGGCGGGGAATTTATTCCACAGCTGCAGGAAGGAGATTATGCTTTCCACTGTATTTTACCGCCGGGCAGTTCTCTCAGCCAGAGTGTGGAAACATCCATGCAGGCTTCCCGCATCATCAAACAGTTTGGGGAGGTGAAAATGGTGGTAGGAAAAACCGGTTCTGCGGAAGTTCCTACGGATCCGATGCCTCCGGAAGCATCGGATCTGATCGTGATCCTTAAACCTCAGAGCGAATGGAAAACAAAGAAATCCTATGGAGAACTGGCAGACGAAATCAGTGAAAAACTGGCCGTGATCCCGGGTGTTTTCTTTGAGCAGAACCAGCCGATCCAGATGCGTTTCAATGAGCTGATGACGGGCGTCAGGCAGGATGTTGCCGTAAAGGTTTTCGGGGAAAACCTGGATTCCCTTTCCCTGTATGCCGATCGGGTTTCAAAAGTCATCCGTACGGTAAACGGAGCTACAGCCCCGCAGATTGAAAGGGTCAACGGCCTTCCGCAGATCAACGTTGTGTATGACAGGACCAGGATGGCGAACTACGGGCTGAACATTGAAGACGTCAATAATGTGCTCAGTACGGCCTTCGCCGGCAAAGCAGCCGGTCAGGTTTTTGAAAATGAAAGAAGGTTTGACCTGGTGGTCAGGCTGGACAGTCTCCACAGAACCCGTATTGATGATGTCCGCAACCTGATGGTAGCTACCGGTTCAGGAGCCCAGGTTCCGCTTTCACAGATCGCCGATATCAGTTATAAACTGGGCCCGGCACAGATCAGCCGCGAAGAAGGCAAAAGAAGGATTGTTATAGGTTTCAATATCAGGGATCGTGATGTGGAAAGTGTTGTCGGCGATATCCAAAAGAAACTGGATGCGCAGGTCAAATTACCTTCCGGATATTATATGACTTACGGAGGGCAGTTCGAAAACCTCCGGGCGGCCAGTAAAAGGCTGATGATCGCTGTCCCGGTGTCCCTGCTCCTGATCTTTATGCTGCTGTACTTCACTTTCGGTTCTGTCAGGCAGGCGACACTTATTTTTACCGCAATCCCGATGAGTGCTATCGGCGGTGTGCTGGCTCTCATTCTGAGAGGCATGCCGTTCAGCATCAGTGCCGGGATCGGGTTTATTGCATTATTCGGAGTGGCCGTGCTCAATGGGATCGTATTGATCGGGACCTTCAACCAGCTTGAAAAAGATGGCGAAACCGATATTTTAAAAAGGGTAAAAAAGGGGACTGCAACGAGGCTTCGGCCGGTACTGATGACTGCTGCGGTGGCATCCCTTGGCTTTCTGCCGATGGCTGTAGCTACCGGAGCCGGTGCAGAAGTTCAGAAACCCCTGGCAACAGTGGTGATCGGAGGGTTGGTAACTGCTACCTTCCTTACCTTATTCGTGTTGCCGGTACTGTATATTATTTTTAATACGACAATTCACCGAAGAAAGTTAACCACAAAACCCGGTATACCCGTTATCGTTATTGCAATGCTGCTTTTCGGGCAGACCGTTAAGGCGCAGAATACAGTTTTATCTGCTGACCAGGCTACAAAGATGGTCCTGGAAAAGAATGACCTGATGAAGTCAAAAGATCTGGATATCAGGGTAAGCGAAGCTTTGAAACCAACGGCCTATGAGTTGCCTAAAATGAATCTGGAGGCTCTGCTTGGGCAGTACAACAGCCCAAAATTTGACCAGTCATTTTCCATTTCCCAGAATATTCCATTTCCTACCTTATTCAGGGCACGGAAAGCGCTGATTGCCGAAGAAATCAAAGCAAAACAGATCGATAAGGCTGTTTCCGCCAATGAACTTGCAAAACAGGTCAGGACCTATTATTATCAGATCGAATATCTGCAGCATAACCAGTCCAAGCTTGCGTATCTGGACAGCTTGTACCAGGATTTTATCAGAATTGCAACGGTACGGTTCAGAGCAGGGGATATCAAAAAAATCGAAATCAATACGGCTGAGACGCAGCGCGGGGAGATCAGCCTTCTGATCAGTCAGAATGCAATTTACCTCAGCAATGCGTATCAGAACCTGAAGACCCTTCTGAATATCAAAGAGGATTTTCAGATAGCGGCTGATAAAAACTATGTGCCTTTACAGGCAGATCAGATTATAGACAGTACTGCTATCGCAGACCATCCTACGGTAAAAGCGTTTTATCAGCAGATGCAGATTGCTGAAAAGAACAAGGCGGTGCAAAAATCTCAGGGCATGCCGGAATTCACCATAGGGTATACCAATCAATCCTTAATCGGTTTCCATACCCTTAACGGGCAGGAGAGGTATTATAATGCAGGAAACCGGTTCAGCAGTGTGGGGTTAGGCATTGCGGTTCCCCTTACGTTCGGAGCGGTAAAAGCAAGGATACAATCCCTGGACTATGAAAAACAGGCCGCAGAAGCCAATGCGGAATTTCAGAAAAAGCAGCTGTCGGTACAGCTGGAAACCCTTTTCAGCCAATACCGTCAAAATGTGCTGCAATATGAATATTATGTACAACAGGCCCTGCCGAATGCCGATAAAATCGTTAAGGCAGGCCAGCTCGGGTACAAAACTGGTGAAATATCTTATGTTGAGTACCTGTTTGCCTTGCAGACTGCTGCCAACATCCAGCTGAAATATCTGGAATCTGTCCAGCAGGTCAATCAGACCGTCATCAGCATCCATTCAATAATCAACCCATAAAATGAACATACAACGAAAATTTATTTATATCATGTGTATTGCTGCTGTATTGAGCGGCTGCAATAAAAATCAGGACAAAGCAACGGATAACACAGAAAAAACGGTCCGGGAAAGTTCACATACGGAAGCACCGCAGACTGTTGCCTCCCTTACCGGCGAACAGATCAGGACAGTGGGCATTACGATGGGAACCGTGGAAATGAAAGAACTCACTTCCACCATTAAGGCCAACGGTGCATTGCGGGTTCCCAACAACAATAAAGCTGCTGTGACTTCAATGTTTGGCGGGATCATCAGGACCCTGAATGTGCAGATCGGGGATGATATCCGGAAAGGGCAGGTGATTGCCACCGTTTCCAATCCCGAGTATGTTCAGTTGCAGGAGCAGTACCTCACGGTAAACAGCAGGATCGGTTTTGCTGAGCAGGAATACAGGCGGCAGAAAGAACTGTTTGACCACGACGCCGGAGCCAGGAAAAACCTGCAAAGCTCCGAAGCCGAACTTAAAAGCCTCCGCACACAAAAGGCATCACTGGTCAGGCAGCTGCAGATGATGGGAATCAATCCGGGGAAAGTCAGCAACAATAATTTAAGGTCAGGACTTTCCATTACATCGCCGATCAGCGGGACCGTAAGCAGCATCAGCGCGCAGATCGGGAGTTATGTAGATGTTTCCGCACCGGTTGCAGAGGTGATCGACAACCGTTCCATCCATCTGGATCTTCAGGTGTTTGAAAAGGACCTTCCGAAAATGCGTGTGGGCCAGATTGTTCATTTTAAGCTGACCAATAATCCCGAAACGGAATATGACGCGAAGGTCTACAGCATAGGCTCGTCCTTTGAGAATGACAGCAAGACCATTTCCGTCCATTGTGCTGTTACCGGCAATAAGACCGGCCTGATCGACGGGATGAACATTACAGGGATCGTCAGCCTGGATAAAAGCACCACACCGGCAGTTCCGGATGAGGCTATCGTAGAGGCAGACGGTAAATATTACATCTTCATCAGGACCGATAAGAAACCGCAGGAACACAGCGATCGTGAAGATGCCCATGCCGGTGAAGACCCTATAGCTTCCAAAAAATCAGGTTTAATGAATTTTGAAAAAATTGAAGTGGTGAAAGGCGCTTCCGACATGGGCTACACGGCCATCACTACAGTCGGCCGGATTCCTGAAAATGCTGCCATAGTCGTTAAGGGGGCATTTTTCGTCAATGCTACCTTATCCAATGCCGGAGACCATGAACATTGATCACTGAGGAACAACACCAGGATCAGCAGGCAGCTGTGACCGGCTAAAAACAGCAATTATATAACCCGGAGGAATAGTTCTTCGGGGTTTCTTCGGATCACCTTCGGGCCGGCTTCGGAAAAAAGATGTTTTCCGAAGGATTACCGAAGAACATCCGAAGGAGACAGAGCAGTTTTATAGATCTGAGCTTATGAAAGCAAATTATCTGTTAGGTAAAAAAAGTCAAAATATGTTTTCCGTATGATATGAGTTGTTCCTTTAATTACTGTTGCAGCTAAAAAAAGAACCCACGCCGTTGTATATACCCTTGGGTATTCAGTGAGTGTTTCAAGACCTCACCCTGCGGGTGTACAAGCACCCTCGTTATTTTTTCAGCTATCCGATGATCAGTTCGATACCGGCCTTCTCTGCTTTATATTTTATTTTGGCTTGCAACTCGTAATAACTCCAGTTGCGCAGCACAAATTCCTGTTCTTTTGCCATCCCGATTTTATCTTCCTGGTTTTTAAGAATCAGGGTGCCTGCCTGCTGCCGGATGCAGAAATCGATCAGCTGCCGGCTGTACAGGTGAAGCCGGTGGCTCACATACCGGCGCTCCAAATTGTCTGTTTTATAAAGGGCCTTTTGTTTCCGTTGGGCTCCCTTTCCGGAACGGGCATAGGCAACGCTGGCTTGAACCCTTTTCTGACTTGCCTGAATAGCCAGCCTGCGGTATAGAAACTCCTCTTTTGAACCGATATGGATGCGCACGTTATTGGCTTTTGCTACAATGGGACATTCTAATGACAGGGAAGCTTCCGCAATGATTTCGGGTTTTAAATGATGCTCTTCTTTCTCAGTTTCAAATACGGCGAGCCAGAATATTTTTCCGGCTTTCAGCTGGATCTGGGAGGTACAAAGTTTGATCTCTCCTTTTAAAAGACGCTCAAGTATCAGGCGTTTATCGGTAAAGTCCTTTCCTAAATACGTTTTAACCGGAATCGCAAACATATTAAAGCAAAACGCTTTCTTTCCGGGATCATATTTCAGTTTGCTCATGCATTTCACCGGAAGCGGAATGGGAATATCTTTTTTAAAGTTCCTCAGCGATTGTGTGCCCTGCCAGTAGTCGGCTTTGTTTTTAGAAAAGGTGGATTGGATCGTATTATTCAGGCTTCCCAGGATGTCGGTGGGGATTTCTCCCTTGAAACGGTCGAAGGCCATCCGTGCCGTGGTATTGGTTTTCGAACGTGTGAATATGCCCATTCCGTCTTTGTGTACATCTGCCAGCTTATATTGGATGTCTTCTGTGAGGTAGAAGAAATCTTTGATCATTTCCTGGACATACAGATGGGAAACGATGAAATTAGCCGCCCGGAAACAGCGGTTCTGGTACCGGTAAAGTTTTTCCCATGCCTCTTTTTTTTCATCGGACGGAACGTCGATCAGCAGCTGGATTTTCCGGGTCAGTGTCATCGTAGCTTTTTCCATGTCAGAAAGATTTTAAACATGGGTTTTCCTTCTGTAAACAGTGGTAGGCATGGAGGAATTCCCGATGAACCTGCTTTTCGGACAGTTTGAGTTCCCGGGCAATAACCGTGAAAGGCAATTTTTGTTCAACCCGTCTTTTCATGATCTCAAGCTGCTGATGGCTTAAGATATCAGACTGCTCTTTATGATCCGGAACTTTTTCCTTTGGCTGTTCAAAAGAACTTCTGTTGAGGATTTTCCGAAGGTCATCGATGGCTCTGCTCACCTCATTGCTAATGCCTTTCACGCTGCTTCCCATGGCTTCTGCAATCGGTTTGTACTGAAAGCCATAGTCAAGGCAAAGTTCGATCAGGCGTTTTCTTTTGGGATCCAGGACGCTTAATACCTTTCTGACTTCATCAAAATCTCTCTGATCGGATGCCTGGCTAAGCAGGTGCTCCTGATCAAGGAGCGGATCGTAGCCGGGAAGATCATTCCGATCATTTCCGAACCGTTCCAATGAATGTATTAAGCGGATGAATTGAGTTTTCGGAGCGTTGAAATACGTTATACAATCCCTTTTCAAAACCAACCGTAAAAAGCCGAGGATATGATCCGGTGTTTCAATAGAATCACGGTGCAGCCAAAGTTTGAGGAAGGTGTCCTGCACCAGCGTTTCCACCACAAAATCATCGTCAAGCATTTGTTTCCCGATCCAGAACAGAAGTCTTTTGTACCGGACATGGATGTGTTCTAATGAGGAAGGATAGCCTTTTTTCAGCAGTACATAGAGCTGCTGATCGTTCAACATGCGGGGCAGGGAATCTGTTCTTTTCATAAGCAGTGTTTTTAGCTAAATTATTGCTTGAAGGAACTGCTTCGATCAATAAGATGAATTCTCTGCATCAAAACGCTAACTTACTACATCTGCCCAAAAGAAAAGGCGTGGAACTCAACTTATTGACTAGAGGCACTGGTATACCCGTGTACGATAAGAGAGCCCACGCCGCGGTCGTGAGCCAATTTACTTATCTTCTCGTACACTTAAAAAATTACCAGTTTTCTAGTCGAGAATCTAAGCAATAGCTTCGATTATTATTTTTGAAGTATTGCAAAGTTACTTTTATTGTAACCTATTTGGCAAATATAAAACATTTTTCTTTATGTAGTTTAATTAGACTACAAAAATTTATCAGAATCTTATCACTTTGTCTATTCAAAGTTAACCACAATGGATAGAATAGAATTTAGAATAGCATTTGGTAAAAGAGTTGAACTGTTTAGAAAAAAGCTTGATTTGAGTTATAGAGGTTTGGCCCAAAAATGTGATGTAGATCATAGTAAGATCAGCAAAATAGAAAAAGGAGAAGTAGATCTTAGAATCTCTACTATTCAAGAGTTAGCCAAAGGTTTAGATGTACATCCACAGGAGCTATTTGATTTTAAATTAACGTAAGAAAAATTAATTTTGAACATTTTTTTAAACTTATAAATGAATACATACCGACGGGAGTTGGTATTTTTTATTAAAAGAGGTCAATGTTAATCCTAAAAAATTCAGTGAAAATACTGAGTTTTTCACTTAAAGTTATTTTTAATTTTACCATATGAGGAAATCCGTAGATGTGTGATAGATGATTTTAAATTGGTCTATAGAATTTTTAAGAAGCAGAATTTCAAAGTATTTGCTTTTAAGTAATATATACAAGGATGTTGCGAAACGTCTGGAATAAATTATAATTATAAACCATTATGATTATCAAGAGGTACATTTTATAAGATATGCTAAAATTCTAGATAATCATTCAGATGAAGAAATAAGAAAATATCGAATAAAATATAGTTAATATAAGTTAGTAGGAAATTATGTGATTAATTAAATAATTGAATTTATAAAATATCATTAGTTGATGATTTAAAATTTTGTGGATTTCCATATTTATAATTAAGTTTTTTATTTACTTTTATAAATTATGAATTCCTTAAATAATGCTGTAAAATTAATAGATAAAGTCTGTAGGTTAGCATTAAAGGATCACTAAAACTTATGTTTAACCATAAAAACTAAATAACTATGTATATTAAACGGCTTAAAGCTTTCAATTTTAAAAAATTTAAAACTCTTGATATTTCTTTCAAAGAAAATCTTAATCTCATTATTGGCGAAAATGAATCCGGAAAGAGTACAATATTACAGGCTATTGATCTTTTACTCTCCGGAAGTCGGAATAAAATTGAAACAATAGGATTAGAGCATTTGATAAATGACGATGTTATTCAAGATTTTTTCTTTAATAAAAATATTAATAATCTTCCCGAACTGAGAATAGAAATATATTTTGAAAATGTTGTTGATCCAGAATATTACGGAATTAATAATACAGAAAGAACAAGAGACTGTGGTATTAGTCTAGTATGTGAACCTAGGGATGATTTATCAGAAGATATCAGCAAAATTCTTTTACAAAAAGGAGATAATTTTCCTTTTGAATTTTATAATATTAGTTTCTACAAGTTTAGTGGAAATCCCTATTTAGGATTTACTAGGAAGTTTAAGCACATTTTAATAGATCATTCCAGTATTAATAATGAATATGCTACACATTCCTATATCAAGACATTATATGCATCTAGTATAGAAAATACCGAAAAGCACATTCACTCTAATCAATATCGAACTGTAAAAACAGAATTTAAAAACACTATTCTTAAAAACATCAACGATAAAATTCCAGATAAGAAATATGAATTTTCTATAAAAAATAATTCAAAAAATGGATTAGAAAATGACCTTACTATAGTTGAAAATAATATTGATATTTTACATAGAGGGAAAGGAAGACAATGTTTTATAAAAACAGAATTTGCACTTTCGAAAAATGAAAATGAGTTAAATTTCATTCTTTTGGAAGAGCCGGAAAACCATTTGAGTCATCTCAATATGTACAATCTTATAGAACGTATCAACTGCTCTAAAAATAAACAGATATTTATTGCGACGCATAGCAACCTAATTAGTTCAAGGTTAGATTTGAGAAATGCAATATTTGTTACCTCAGAAAACGATATTAGTGCAAAACTTAGCAATCTGAAGCCAGATACAGCAGAATTTTTTATAAAAGCTCCAAATCGAAATTTACTCGAATTTATTTTGTCAAAAAAAGTAATTTTGGTTGAAGGTGACGCAGAACATATACTTATGGATCGGTTCTTTGAAAGTCATTTTAGTAAGAAAGCCTTCCAAATGGGAATTCACATCATTGCGATAGGAGGATTAAGTTTTAAAAGATACATGGAAATAGCAAACCTTTTAGAAATTAAAACAGCCGTGATTAGAGATAATGACAGAGATTATGATGCGGTCATCGTCAAAAATTACCATGACTACCTCAGTGACTATTGTCAGATTTTCGCTTCTAAAGATAATGCAATGCATACGTTTGAAGTATGTGTAAAAGCCTTTAATAATGCCTTATGTGATAGACTTTTTCTTCCAAATTTAAAAACTCGCTCTGTGCTCGAATATATGCTCGCAGAGAAAAGCGAATCAGCATATAAATTGCTTACTTCAAGTGAAAATATTGTTATACCCGATTATATTAAAGAAGCTTTCAAATGGATAGTAAAAAATTGATTTTAGCTGTGGCAGGATCTGGCAAAACAAGGCTTATAATAGAGAATGTAAATTGCGAGCAAAGATTTTTGATAATAACTTACACTAATAGTAATTATAAGACAATAAAAAAACGAATAATTGCAAAGTTTGGTTATCTTCCATTAAACATTACCATTTTAAAATTCTTCGATTTTCTATATACATTCTGTGCAAAACCATTTCTGTTTTTTGAGCATAGTCTAAAGGGGATTCATTGGGATGAACCTCCTACATTTACCAGAACCTTAAAAAACGAAAATTTAAATAGGTATCTCACCAGATCAAAATTATTGTATTATAATCGGATCAGTAAATTTTTAGAGCTTAGAGGAGCAATTCCACTAATTATCGAAAAGTTAGAAAAATTCTATGACCATTTGATCATAGATGAGTTTCAAGATATAGGAGGACACGATTTTAATCTCATTATGGCTTTATCACAAGCAAATATTAAAATACTGTTCGTTGGTGACTTTTTCCAGCACACGTTTACAACAAGTCTGGATGGCGCTACAAATAAAAATCTATTTAATGATTATAATAATTACGTAAGAAGTGTTGAGTCCAATAGTATTTACGTAGATACAAAGACACTGTTAAAGAGCCATAGATGTTCTCCTACTATATGTGCATTTATAAGTGAAAATTTAGGTATTAATATGAAGTCTGAACGAACTGATGAGACCAAAATTAATATTGTAAAGTTTAATGATATTGAATCAATATTAGCAGATAATAGTATTATTAAGTTGGTTTATAATAAATCAACAAAATTACCTTACTATTCAAAAAATTGGGGGGACTGCAAAGGCGAAGATGATTATACTGATACTTGTGTGATATTGACAAAAAACGCAGCTGATAGTTTAGAAAATGGAAAGCTTTCAAATCTCAAACCTTCAACAAAAAACAAACTCTATGTTGCCTTATCAAGAACAAAAGGAAATTGTTATCTGGCAAAGGAAAATTAAATTTTATTGATAAGATTAACTTATTAAATATAAAGACAAATAGAACTTCAATATAATAAAAAACTTTGAACATCCTAAAAGAACAGTATAATTGTAATTGCTATACAAATTTAAGAAATATAGATGATATAATTTTACATATAGTCTACAAGACATAAAATGAAAATACTATGATTTAATAAATAAATTTCAAAAAACAAGAAAAAAATAACCATTAAATACTTAATAAACATATATGAATAGAGCATTTTTATCACACAGTAGCATGGACAAAATTCTAGTTGAAAGAATAGCCTCAAATCTCGGCAAGTCTTCATGTGTTTTTGATTCTTATGAATTTGAAAATGGTTTACCTATACTCGATGAAATATTACTAGGATTAAAATCAACGGAACTATTTGTTATCTTTATTTCAAATAATTCTTTAAACTCTAAATGGGTACAAGAAGAAATTTCCTTAACTCAAAGAAATATTGAACTTGGAAATAACAAAAAGATATATCCCATTTTGATAGATTCAAATATTTCAATTTCTAATGATCAAAGAATACCAGAGTGGTTGAAGAACTATTTAATGAAACCGCTAATTGATCCATTTATTATAACAAAAAAAATTAAACAGAAGTTAAGAGAAATTTCAATTGAATCAAATCCATTATATAAGGCAAAAGAAGAATTGTTTGTTGGGAGAAACGATGTTTTTGATGCATTTGAAACTTCTGTTTTCTCACTTACCGACAAAAAAGCAAATTCAATTATTGTTTCGGGTCTGGATGGAATTGGACGTAGAACCTTTCTAAAAATGGCATTAAAACGATCAAATAAAATTAAAGAATTTTATGAACCAATCTATATAACGCTTGATACAAAAGATAGTATTGAAGATTTTATCTTAAAATTACAAGATATAGAGAAAGAAACAACAGGAGCTTTTTTGGAACACCTTAAAACTCTAACTTTTGAAGAAAAAATTAATGAATCAAAAAAAATATTAAACCACATTCAGGAAACAAACGAATTTGTATTTGTTATTGATTCAGGTTGTATAGTTCAACCTACAAAAAGAGTTGCAAATTGGTATTTAAAACTTGTAGAGAACCAAAAGTTTAATAATATTTTTACATTAAATATTATTTCAAAATTTAGACCTTCAAACGAGTTGTTAAGACACAACTTTAATATATTACATTTTAATTTAACAACACTTTCAGATAAAGATACTGAAAAATTATTTGTGAAATATGGTCATCTGTTAAATTTAGATTTACAAACTAGCAATGCAAAAGAAATTCTTTCACTACTCAATGGACTTCCGTCTCAAATTCATTATGCTATCGAGTATATCAAAGATTACGGTATAGTGGATGCAATCAAAAATAAATATGAAATTATTGATTTTGGTGAAACCCAGGTTTATTATATGATAGATTTGATAAAAGCAAAGGGAAATTCTGCTTTTGATCTGTTGGTACTAATATCGAGTTTTGAATTTATTAGTTATGATTTAATCTACTCTATAACTGGTCAATCTGAAGAAGTAGAAAACTTACTAGATGAATTTTTTATTTTAGGTATATTTGATCTTGTTGGTGCTAATAAAGAATATATTAAAGTACATTTTCCTATTCGTGATTATTTGTTGCGCTCAAAAGTAAAATTAAACAATACATTTAATATAAAATTAAAGGAAAATATTAAAGCATTTATAACAACTGCTAATGAGGAAAAAGATTTTAATGATATTTCAGAACTACTATTCAATGTCAAAGGTGCTATTTTAGAAGGACACAAATTACCAGATAGATATTATTTACCTTCATTTGTCTTAAAAACAATTGTTGATTTATACTATAAAGGTCATTATAGAAATGTTATTAGCTTAATTGATAAGGTTTTAGAAAATGCAAGAAATATAGATGAATCATTACTGCGAGAGTTTAATTATTGGTTATGTTTATCTCTTGCTAGAAAGACTGATCCCAGATTTGAAATTGAGGTAAATAATATGGATGGTTCCGATTATGATTATTTATATGGATTTTATAATCGATTCAAAAAAGACTTTGAGACTGCATATAGATATTTAAAAAAAGCTGTTGATAATAATCCAAAATTTCAAAGAGCGAAGCGAGAATTAGTCAATATTTTACTACTAAAAGAAGATTATTCAACTGCATTAGAAATATCAAAACAAAATTATGAAAATCAAAAATTAAATGCTTTTCATATTCAAGCATATTTTGTATGTTTAATAAGGAAACCATATTTTTCCAAAGAAGATAAAGAAAAATTTATTGAACTCTTTAAAAATATAGAAAGAAGTTATGATTTTAAGGCAAATGAAATTCATAACGTCATGAAAGGTGAATACGAGTTTTATGTTAAGAAAGATATTTCAAAAGCTATTAATATTTTAAATGATTGCGTAAGAATAAATAGTAATAAACATTTTCCAATCAAAGCATTAAAAGATATTTATAATAAAACGCAAATGAATGCTGCATATATAGATCTTTTAAATAAATATAGCAATGTAACACAGTCATATACTGATTAACAAAACACTTGTTCTAAGACGTTCTGCGAGATAGAGAATTAAGTTCAACATTTGTTGAGCAAAATAGAAAAGTAGATTTACAATTTTCCCTTGCTTGCGCGAGCGTCACGCCAGTGCACAGTATAAAAATAAAGCAAGCTTTTCATATTATGTCACGATCGTCACCTTGCATCATCGAGGAATGATTAATTATGCTAATTGTTAATTAATATAAAAGTGCCAATAATTTAATCATCATTTCCTCTAAAAATTTTGATATAAAAGTCAATCTGAAGTTGCAACTTTTCTAATTAGCGCAAACGCTATCTCCGTAGATGTATTACAGGACAGAGCAGCTGTATAATAAAAACAAACAGCATTTTATATACGCCCTCAACATGCAAAGTGTTGAGGGTTTTTCTGTTAACGAATACCTGTAGTGATTTTACTACATGAACTTCCATATTCCACTACAAAGAAACTTTTACCGCCGCCGTAGATTTGTATTGTTCAAAAGAGGACAATTAATCAGGAATAAAAAAATAAAATAATACGATCATGACAAAACACATCGCCATAGCAGCTTTAACCATCGGAGCTTTCATCTTAGGAACGAATACTATTCAGGCTCAAAATACAACTGCCACGACTACGGTAAACATTACCCTGAATGATGTTATCTCTATCGATGCGGGAAGTACAGCCATCGGGAATACGGTTGACTTCAACTATGCTACCGCAGCGGATTATAACTCTGATCAGACCATTACCAAAGCCAACTCTTTAAAGGTGACTTCAACGAAGAACTTTAATGTTAAAGTAAAGGCAGGAGGGGCAAGCTTCGTCAACGGAACCAACCTGATCCCTGTCAATGTCCTGACCATCAAAGCCGCTTCCGCTTCCGGAACGATGGGCGGGACAAAAAGCGCTGTGGTTTTATCTGCAACGGATCAGACTTTAGTATCCAATGCTCCGCTGGGAAGTGCTTTAACCCTGAACCTGGACTATACGATTCCTGCGGCGAAATCATCATCTTCTGATATCTTAGGTAAACCGGCCGGAACGTATACACAAACGGTAACGTATACTGCAACAGCTTTATAAATAAACTTTTTTTCATATTAATATTTTGTGATTTGGTGTGTCAAAGGCTTCCTACGGGAGGCCTTTGATTTTTGTATGTACTGATACCGATATAGAGAACATTCAAAGTCCGGTAATAAGGATCTGTCAGCTATAAAGTAGAATTTTTGTTTTGGACATTTAAATCTGGTTAATTTATCACACCAGTCTCATTATTTATATTCAGAATCTCCAATATTCTAATTCTATCAGGATTAAAGAAGTGAACTACTTTCACTTTATATGATCATTATGATAATTTTTTATTCTATATTTGGTGAACAAACAAAACTTTGAACCATGAAAAAACTATTACTATTAGTAAGCAGTATAATTCTGCTTTCTTGTACAACAAATGAGAACTCTATTGAATCTTCGTCACCGAATATTGAAGCATCTACAAGCTTTTCAAAAGTTTACAACAATGTAGGAAATCCATATGAAAGTGTAGGGGAACGACACAACGCTTTTATCAATCATTTTTATTACAACAATGGTCCTGATGATTTGAATGGAACTATTGATATGGGGGTCAATTTTTTCAGTCAAGAATATAATATTGTATTGCCGGATAATATAACTACTGATAATATTGCAAATACTGTACAGTATTCAATAGATCATAGTATTACAGAGAATATACAACATTTAAGAAACGAAGGATCTATTTCTGATTTATCATTTGCTTATCTGACAAGACTTGCAAACTATGTTGAAAATCCAGTTGAAGCTGAAGGCATAGACGGATTTATTAATAAAATTGAAAATTTAGAAATCGAATTGATTGTGGCAAATCTACCTGATTCAGATAAACAATTTCTTCTTTCAACAATTTCTATTGCAAAATATAGTTCCAATTATTGGAAGGAAGTATATGAACAACCGTCTAGCGTCGTTTTGAAAACTGAGCCAACAGCTTGGCAGAAAGCAAAAATTGCAATTCATGTGGCAGGAGTTGATATGAATGCTTACATAAAAGGTGCAATAATTTTTCTACCAGGCGCAGAACTTTACTCTTCTATTGCGTCTGCTAACGAGCAAAGAAGAATTGATAAACTTTGGGGAAAATAAACTTAAAAAGAAAGCCATCTTTTGCAGGTGGCTTTTTGTTCAGGTAAGCTTACTGTAATTGATTTGGGGTAAAAACAACAAAGTATGATGTTTCTATCTTTTGCAACTTGAATATTGGATTGGAAAAATCCATGTATGAATATGGTAGTTCGGATATTTATAAAGAGATTATCTTGTAAAAATTAACCTGGATAAAAATAATCAATTGATCAGCTTCGGCAGATTACATCCGGATATATCCGGGACGATGGTCAGGTCATAGATTGTCCCCTTGCTGGCGCGAGCGTCTCGCTCGTGCTCAGTATAGAAAAAAATAAAGTAAGCTTTTCTTATTTGGTCACGAGCGAGACGCTCGCGCCAATAGGAGGAATCTACCCAGGTTCCTCCCGAAATGCTGTATCAGCAGAGTGAAACGTTTGCAAAATTGGTAGAGATAATTGCCAAAGAAGGGTATGACCCTATCAATTACGAATTAATCTCATCATGGATGCCGAAACTGACAAGTTGTGATGAATGGCTGGATTCTGAAGGCGTGCCGAAAATCAAGGAACTACAACCTGCAGCTAAATGAATCCCATAAAATTCATAACGCACATCTGCTATCAGCCTGATGTGCGTTATGAATAAAGTGAGCGGTTATATATCCGCTTTAACGATGGTTTCCTTATTTGCCATTGCAATATAGTTTACCGTGTCAAAGAAATTGGGCTCATCCGGGTGAACCTTGGTTAAATAGTTTTCTGAATTGAAAAAAGTATTAAAATCCTCAAATGAGTCAAACGAGATTTCCACCACGGCATCATACAAAGGCTTGGGAAAACCTTCTGCAACGATAGGATGGTTTACTACATATTTTCTGACATAAAGTTCGGTCTCCGGAATGGAACAGAATAAAGGGGCGTGTATGTTCTTATGATAATCTATAAATTCTTCAAGGCTCATACCTGGTAGCTTCTGTACCAAAAACGTAAATTTTATCATTATTTCTTTTTTTATAATCTGATGCAATATTATTGTATTATGATATGCCAGTCAATTACGCACAAATTTGTGCGGATATATTTATAATTTATTAATCGAGTTTATGTACAAAAAGAAAATGCCTGTCAGAACCGAATGTGGACTGCATCTGTTTAAAGAGTTTTTGAGTGGAAAATGGAAATTGATGCTGCTGTTTTATATCTCAGAAGGCATCATAAGGCCCGGTGCGCTGCAAAAAAAAATAGCCGCAGACAGAAGAGTAATGACGAAGCAACTGGATGAGCTGTTGCAGGATGGGTTCATCACAAAATGTTCATACGAAACGAAAATTCCTAAAGTTGAATATCAGTTGACACCTCTTGGGAAGAGTCTGTTGCCTCTGATCATGAGCTTGGAGGAATGGGGCGAAAGTAACAGGACCGTTTTAGAGGCAGCACTTACCGGCAAATAAGGATAAAATCTTTTCAAAATAGTATCGTACAAACAGTAACTTATACCACGACAGCTGTATAATGGAATAACAGCAATTTAAATACGCCCTCAACACTTAGAAAGTGTTGAGGGCTTTTCTATTAACGAATACGTGTAGTTATTTTACTACATGAACTTCCAGTTTCCACTACAGAGAAACTTTTATCGCCGCCGTAGATTTGTATTGTTCAAAAGAGGACAATTAATCAGGAATAAAAAATAAAATAATACGATCATGACAAAACAAATCGCCATAGCAGCCTTAACGATCACAGCTTTCATCTTAGGAACAAACAATGCCCAGGCTCAGAATACTACTGCCACTACCACGGTAAACATCACCCTGAACGATGTCATCTCTATCGACGCGGGAAGTACGGCCATCGGGAATACGGTTGACTTCAACTATGCTACCGCAGCGGATTATAACTCTGATCAGACGATTACCAAAGCCAACTCTTTAAAGGTGACTTCAACGAAGAACTTTAATGTTAAGGTAAAGGCAGGAGGGGCAAGCTTTGTCAACGGAACCAACCTGATCCCTGTCAATGTTTTGACCATCAAAGCCGCTTCCGCTGCCGGAACTATGGGCGGAACAAAAAGCGCTGTGGTTTTATCTGCAACGGATCAGACTTTAGTCTCCAACGCTCCGCTGGGAAGCGCCTTAACCCTGAACCTGGACTACACCATTCCTGCGGCGAAATCATCATCTTCTGATATCTTAGGTAAACCGGCCGGAACGTATACACAAACCGTAACGTATACTGCAACAGCTTTATAAATAAACTTTTTTTCATATTAATATTTTGTGATTTGGTGTGTCGAAGGCTTCCTGCGGGAGGCCTTTGATTTTGTATGTACTGATACCGATATAGAGAACATTCACAGTCCGGGAATAAGAATCTGTCAGTTATAAAGTAGAATTTTTGTTTTGGACATTTAAATCTGATTAATCTCTCTTTCGCGCGAGCGTCACGCTCGTGCTCAATAAAAAAAATAAAGAAAGCTTTTCTTATTTGGTCACGAGCGAGACGCTCGCGCCAGCAGGGGGTATTAATAGGTATAATTAGTTGCGGTGCTGTATACCCCGCAAAAACATTAGCTGAAGTTTTATTAAAATATCAATTGAATTACAATTCAATCAAATGAGGAGGCAGTCTGTTGGCGGTTAACGCTCTTATACTTTCTTCATCATATTGAATCTCCAAAGACTGAAAGCAATTTCACAAAACTAATTAGGGAGTGTGTTTAAAAACTCTAAGATTTCTTTTCCGATTTCGTCTACGTGTGTTTCCAAGGCAAAGTGACCAGTATCATAAAATTTCACTCTAGCGTCAGGAAGATCTTTTTTGTAGGCTTCAGCCCCTGCCGGTAAAAAAAATGGATCTTTATTTCCCCAGACTGCTAAAAATTTAGGTTTGTATGTTCTGAAGTATTCCTGGAACTTTGGATATAGGGCTACATTAGATTTATAATCTCTCAACAAATCCAACTGTTTTTCTTTTGAATCCGTACGATCAAGAAAAAACTGATCAAAAGTGTAAGATTCAGGTGCAATTAATGAGGGATCAGATACTCCTTCCAAATACTGAAATTTTGTTCCTTCAAAAGTTACAAAAGTCGCTCTTAAAGCATCTCTGTTTTCTTTGGTATCATGTTCCCAGTATTTTTGAATAGGATTCCAGCCTGAGCTCAACCCTTCAACATAAGCATTTCCGTTTTGCGAAATAATGCCTGTTATTTTCTCAGGATTTGCTAATGCTAATCGGTAACCCGTTGGTGCTCCGTAGTCAAAGACATAGATAGCAAATCGTTTTAAATTTAAAGCATCAATGAAACTCTGAATGGTCTTCGCCATATTATCAAAAGTATAATCGAAGTACTTTCTATCCGGAGCATCACTATATCCAAAACCTGGTAGATCTGGTGCGATAACATGATATTTACCACTCAAAATAGGAATCAGATTTCTGAACATATGGGATGAAGTAGGATATCCGTGTAAAAGTAAAATTGTTGGTGCTTCTTTGGGACCCGCTTCACGGTAAAAAATATTTTGGCCATTAACATTTATTTTACGGTAGTGAATGAGAGAAGCAGTTCGTTCTGTCTCTTTTTTAAGATTTGACTTCGATTGTGACATCATAGAATTTGTTAGAGTTAAGACCATTACAGCGGTTAATATTTTGAAAGTGTTCATTTCTTTTTTTGTCAAAATTAATCCATACATTTGTTCTGTAAAAACGATTTAAAATGATTTTAATAATCATAAATAATGATTAATGAATTTAAATGACTTTAAAATATTCGAAGCTGTTGCTAATCACGGGAGTTTCACGAAGGCAGCAGAAGCCATGTTTACGGTGCAGTCTAACGTAACAGCACGTATTAAAAATCTTGAGGAAGAATTTAAGACAACTCTTTTTTCGAGATCTTCCCGAAAGGTGGAATTAACGCAGGCAGGCGAAAAATTAATGATTTACAGTAAGAAATTAAATCATCTACTGGAAGAAGCAAAATTAGCAATCTGTAAAGATGACGTGGTAAAGGGACAGATTAGGGTTGGTGCCTTAGAAACAATGATGGCTATAAAAGGTCCGGAGATGGTCAATGCACTTGCAGATGAATTTCCGTATGTTGGCATGGAGTTTAAATCAGACACCCGAGAGAATCTTATAAACGATGTTTTAAACTACAGACTTAATGCCGCTTTTATTCCGGCACCAGTTGATATCCCGGAACTCGAACAGTTTAAGTTTAAGACAGAAGAAATTGTAGCTGTTGTTCCCTCAGACTGCAAAATCTTGGATGATTTACTATTGCATAATCCTGTTAAAGCGATTGTTTTTGATCAGGGTTGTGTTTACAGAGCAAGGCTAGATTCTTGGTTAGTGAGTAAAGGCATATATAATTATCATAAAACCGAAATGAATTCAATTGAGGGAGTTGTCAATTTTGTTGAATCGGGAATCGGATTCAGTTTTTTGCCCAAAGAAATCATCTCCACATTTTACAATACACGAAAAATTAAAACATTCCCTTTACCGAAAGAAATGTGTGTGATGACCACGGTTCTGATTTATAAAAAAGATATTCCTTTATCACCTGCATTGAAGGCTTTTCTGAGTTTGTGTAATTCTTTGAATTAAGTTTAATCTCATAAAAGGATAGTTCAGATATTTCTAAAAAGATCATCTTGTAAAAAGTTGCAAATGTTGTAATTAGTGCAAATATTATCCCAATAAATCTATTACAGTTCAGAGCAGCTATAAAATAAAAACAAACAGCAATTTTACATAAGCCTTCAACATGCAAAGTGTTGAGGGTTTTTTTTTAACGAATACGTGTAGTTATTTTACTACATCAACTTCCATATTCCACTACAAAGAAACTTTTATCGCCGCCGTAGATTTGTATTGTTCAAAAGAGGACAATTAATCAAGAAATAAAAAATAAAATAATACGATCATGACAAAACAAATCGCCATAGCAGCCTTAACTATCGGAGCTTTCATCTTAGGAACCAATAATGCCCAGGCTCAAAACACAACTGCCACCACTACGGTAAACATTACCCTGAACGATGTTATTTCTATTGATGCGGGAAGTACGGCCATCGGAAATACGGTTGACTTCAACTATGCTACCGCAGCAGATTATAACTCTGATCAGACGATTACCAAAGCCAACTCGTTAAAAGTGACTTCAACGAAGAACTTTAATGTAAAAGTAAAGGCAGGAGGGGCAAGCTTTGTTAATGGAACCAACCTGATCCCTGTCAATGTTTTGACCATCAAAGCCGCTTCCGCTTCCGGAACTATGGGCGGAACAAAAAGCGCTGTGGTTTTATCTGCAACGGACCAGACTTTAGTATCCAATGCTCCGCTGGGAAGCGCATTGACCCTGAACCTGGACTACACGATTCCTGCAGCAAAATCATCATCCTCCGATATCTTAGGTAAACCGGCCGGAACGTATACACAAACCGTAACGTATACCGCAACAGCTTTATAATAAACTTTTTTTCATATTAATATTTTGTGATTTGGTGTGTCAAAGGCTTCCTACGGGAGGCCTTTGATTTTGTATGTACTGATACCGATATAGAGAACATTCAAAATCCGGGAATAAGGAGCTGTCAGCGGTAAGGCAGAATTTAGGTTTTGGATATTTAAATCCGATTAATTCATCACTAAATATTCAGTAAATCTATCAGGCCTTTTGATATCTTTTTTAGAGGTATCAAATCTAAAAAGACGATAGTTCAGATATTTTTGAAAATATAATCTAGTAAAAATTAACCTGGATAAAAATAATCAGCTGATCGATTCCGGGAGATTGGATCCGGATGTATTCGGGACGACAGTTACACCAGGGATTGTCATTGGTTCCAAACCCCTAAAAAAACCAAGGTTAAATCTTTCTGATTTTAAATATATATCTTAGCAAAAAAAATTAATGCGAATAATTTTTGTATTTTTAATATTCTTCAGCAATCTATCTGTTTACGCTCAATGCGAAAAAAGTCCACTTAAACCTTTTCAGGAGAATAATCTTTGGGGATTAAAAGACGGCCTTAACCACATACAAATTAAATCTTTTGCTGAATCACTTTTGGATTGTAATTCTTATGAAATTGATCATCATTTTTACGAAAATATTTCTTTCAAAACCAAGCACAATTACTCTCTTTTTCAGGAAAATAAAATATTACACTTTACCGATAAAGAAATTGACTCCATTGTTTTAAATCATCACGATGCCTATTTATCAAAAAATAATAAAAAAGGACTGATAAGGAGGGGTATAATATTAACGAAAATCATGTATGATGATATTAAACCATCTTTAAATGAAAGTTATATTGTTAGCTTAAACGGAAAAAGTGGAGTGATCAATCATTTAGGAAAAATAGTTGTTCCGATAGAGTATGAAGAAATCTATCCGGATTTTGATTATGAATATGGAAAGGAAAAGTTTAATTGGTGTGCTATAAAAGCCGATAAACAAACCATTTTTAGAGATACCGATTATTATCTGAATAAGAGTGAAACTTCAAAAACTGTAAAGACAGGCTTGAAAAATTAGATATAAGAGGTATTATTAATTTCTTATTAAGTCTGATTTAATTGTAACCCGAATTAATAGGGTAAAAAATTACTGATAAGAAGGGTTTACCAATGAATCGCCGATCATGGCGACAACAGTTCCGTAAATTGGCCGCAGAATTGTTTCATTTCCTGCGAAGGGTGATTTATTTTTCTATTCATCAGCTTCCATCCTGGCCAGTGCATTTTTAATCTGTCTTCGATGCCTTAAAATATGAACGATGGCATGCTCTAACATCTGTTCTACATCGTATTGCTGTCCCCATCTTGTGTTTATCTTTTTCGATTGATCGAATTCTTCCAGGGCGATATCTGGATTTCTGGTGAAAAAGTCCACGTTATATTTCATCGCTTCTCTGAGTTGTAAGATATAAGGGGAAATGTGGTCAAACTGGAACCGTTCCGGCCTGACCGTTTCCAACCCAATTGAATTTTCAATATACACTGCATAACTGAACATTGATGCGGTTACATGCGTTAAAATGGTTTGAATGGAAATACAGTCCGGATCTGAACTTTTCGGCTCAATGGTTGTAGTCAGTTGACGCTGGCTGATTGGAATGATTACCGTAATCAGCTCGTCAACAGCCTTTTTATATTCATCCATTAGTGCAGCAATAGCGCCGGTAAGAGTATGGGCTTCCATTAAACAAATATAATTGTTTTTGATGAATTTCAGATTGGCTCATCTCATCAGCGACTATCAAATTCTTAAATCTATCTGGATAATACAACCCTCGGAAAGTGTTTCCTCGTTCCCGCGAGCGTCATGCTCGTATATTCCATTACAATTCTATTTATTAAAGATACTTATTTAGCCATAGTTTTTGTTCGGTTAGCGCATCATCACCAAATAAAAAAGAGACTCTTCTCAAAGTCACCTCTATCTCCTTAAAATATTTCTATGAGGAGCTAATCGCAGGGTTCAATATGTTTTCGTTGTTGGTTTCGCAAACTAAATATTTCGGATATTGTCGAAGGCGGGGTGCACTAAAATTTAATCGAAGAACGAAAGATGAATTTTGTACATATTCCAATCGTAGTCGTTCAACCCTGCTTTTGCAAATACAATTTAAATATACCATACAAATCCTATGATGGTATTATGCAACGAAAATTCACATTATAATTATTCTATATGACAGCTTAGATAATTTGGCTTCGAAGGATGTTTTTTTGTTATTAGAAGAGAATTAGGATTCCGTTTTCTTCAATTCGCCTTTCATAGACTTCCTTCATCCCGATTTAGCTCTTCTATTTTTTACACTAAAATTTGCCGACATACCAAACAGCCCACTAATGAGGCTGTAATGAGGTCGATACTTTTAGATTTTGAGATTTTAGGGAGTTGTGTAGCGGTTACCGATGTTGTACGCAGTTATTTTTCAAAATATTTTTTTGATATTATTTCAAAGTTTTCATGCATTCTTTTCTTTCTAATTTCTAAAGATTTTAGTTCTTGAAGTAATTTTTCATTTTCTTCTTGTAATTCTCCCTCTAGATAACCTAAATTATGTGCATAATCCCTAATGTCATCGTTAGAATCGCTTGTATCATATAAATAATCTCGGTATTTAGAAACCTTTTCAGATTCTAGATTATTATTTCTAATCTGCTCTATAATTTTTGCTATTGATTTTTCGATGTTATTAATTTCTAAATGATATTTTTCAGAAATGTCATAATTTTTATATCTACGATAGTTTTCATCAATTAAATTTTGAGTTTCCTTAATTGATGTTTCTTTAATTTTATCATCTAATTCTTGTTTTGCAAACTTTAAAAATGTTGATGTATTATAAATATGAAATCTCTTTAAATTTTCACAATTACTGTAAATTTCATTCAACAGTTCTTTACGGGGTCCTAATTTTCTACCTCTTTTTTCTTCCCACCAATCTTCTTTTACATCTCCTGTTACAAGTATGATATATTCATTACCTGAATCTTTTGCATATTTTAAAATTTCTTTCCATAGATATAAATCGCCAAATTTTCTTGTAAATACCAAATCTTTGTAATAATGAGAACCTTCTTTCTTTAAGTCTTTGTAACCTGGTGGTATACTATTTTTATATCTTTCTTCTCCTTCTTTATTAATTGCTTCAATTTCTTCTTTAGAAAATTCCAAACCAATTTTATTATTAAAGATGTCAAGTATTGTATTTTTTATGGAATCAATATTATTAACGTCTAGATGTTCTGCTTCAGATTCTTTTAAATATTTTTTAAACGCTTTGAATGCTTTAACGGATTTATTTAATTTAGTATCATTGATAAATTCGGAAGGATTAATTATCGAATGTCGTTGAGTTAAATTTAGTTTTTTAATTTCATCGTGAAAAGCATTATTTAATTCCGTTATTTTACAAATATGTTCATCAGTTAAATTCATAACTTTAGAGTACATATTTTTTTGTTCACCAATAATATTAAGTCTATTATTTAAAAACTCAAGAGCTACTTGAAATCCTATCCAAATTCTAGAATTGAAATTGGGGTTTTTAAAAACACTAATTAAATCATCTTTGGCTTCTAAAGGAAGTCTATATAAATCTAATAAAACATTGGAATCGAAAATAAATATGCCTTTTTCCCAAATCTGCTTTACTTCTTCTTCGTCAATTTCTTTGTGAATTTTCTTTAAATGGTCGATCATCTTAATAATTGTGTATAAAGAGCCACGTATCGGCGATAGTGGCGGATTAGAAAGCCCAAACTGTCAATTTTGCACTAAGCTAAGAACAGCTTTTTATTATTTTCTAAATTTATGAAAAAAGGAAATATAAAAGGCTGTTGCGAAAAAAAATGAGAAACTTTCAATTTTTCCCGCAAATCGCCATTTCGCCAGTACGATGTTATTCGATCGCTTTAATTTTCTTCTATAATATCAGGAATTCTAGGATAAGATGTCATTAATCCTATAACTTTTGGTAAAAACCATTCTCTACACAAATCTTCATACATCGTTCCTAAATTTGATAATTGATGCCATAAAACAATTACATTATTTTCAGTTCTTTCCCAGTCAATATAATCATCACTTTCTAAAATATTTTTAATTTTAATTAAATCCTTTTTAGCTTCGGGGAGAACGCTCCATTCTTCATGTTCCCAGATATCTAAATCTTCAATTTGAAAAATAAAATAAAGCAATTGAGAACAGATATCTTCTATTTCATATTTTTTATTTTTTTCTAATTCATCTCTATAAGTCCAAATAGGATAATCTTTATAACCAAAAATGTATGTAATTTCATTTTTTTGAAATGCAAATTTTGAAAATGCAGCTAGTAATTTAGCTCGTTTTCCATAAAACTTCAGAGCATTATTTGCAATGTCCTTATTAGAAAGTTTATTTAGAGTAGGAATTGTAATATTAATAGATGCCTGTTCTCCATATTTTGGATTTTTAGGGAGTATAATTTTATCAATGTAATCATTTAAGCAAATGAAATATATTTCTTTTGTTTCAATATCGACTAAAAATAGAAGTACGGGAACACTTCCACCTAAAGATTGAATTGTAAAAATAGAATTAGTGTCAAATTGATATTTAACAACCTCTAAATCGATATATTTTTTCTTATCCTCTTTCCAATATCCTTTAGCTACATTACCAACTTGATAAATTCTTTCAATTTTTTTATCTAGTGATTTAATAGATTTTACTTGAACATAGATAAATTCTCCAAGTGTTTCGGCAATATTTTCGTCGATAAGGTCAAAAAGTTCAATAACTAAATCAATTCCATAATCTGGTCTATTGAATTCTCTAATAACCCAATGTTTTGGAATTTGATTCTTGATAATTTCGTAAGATTCATCTTCCATTAAATGTTGGAGAACTCTTTGTTTTCTTCTAGCCATTGTATTTTTGTAAAGTGTCGCACGACATCCCAATTTACAAATTGCGCCAATATTAACGATAGATATTGCGCTATTTTTTTAAACGTTTATGAATTCATGCGTATAAAACATTTGATGTAAACTACAAAATTTGATTCATATTGTAAATCGTTATAAGTTTATTGTACCTTAGGTAAGTAATCTCTACATTTTCGTCGGAGGCATAAAATTAGGGTTTGAAATAAATACATTTTTGTGAATATATATCTACCGATTTACCCCAAAACAGAAAAAGTCTCTCTTTCTGAGAAACTTTTAAAACACAAATTATGAAAAATTGTCAAATGAATTTTTAGAAAGTTGGAATATTAAGTTTATCAAATAATATTTTATTTCTCTCCCTAGCATTTTTAATAATTTTTTTAAAAGGCAGAACTTCAATATAAGCTTTATATGGCAGTATTTCTTCACTGTAAAATCTAAAATATCCCATTCCATCAGGCATTTTGGTAAAAGTTTCTTCTATTAAAATAGATTCTAATGTATTTGTAATGTCTGCAATGATGTAACAGTAAAATGGAGTTGTCTTACCAGCTTCTATTTTTCTTCCATTTTTTTTGATTTTTCCTTCAACAATTTCCTTCATGTATTTTCGTACCTGTTTTACTGGGTCTTTTTTAACATCGCCATGTTGGTAATCATTCCTGTAAGGTTTTTTAAATTCAATAATAGTGAAAGATTCTTGAGGATGTTTATCTTCGGAAAATAATGTTGCTTTATCAAATACTTCTCCTTGTTTTATAATTAAATCAATTCTATCTCCAGAATTTGAATTTAATTCCTGCACTTGGTTAAACGTTTTATCGGATGCCAATAGATTATTGAAAGTTAATCTTTCATCTAGCAACCATAAATTTTGTTTGTCATGAATCACACTTTTCTTATCTTCTTTGATAGGAAAGAATAAACTATGAATTATATCTTCATTATAAAAATCCTGATTTTCATCCCACTCAATTAGCTTGTCAAGTACATCAATAACAGATCTTCTGTGAACCACATACCTAGCTAAGTCAGTTTTACCGATTTCATTAAACTCTGACCAAAATTTTTCATATAAATAATTATAATCTTCTAGCTTAGTTATATCTTTTTTATCTTCTAAAAGTTTTTTGCCTTCTTTTTTAACATCTACTTTCCATTCACTTTCGATTTCATAGAGTTTTACATCTAATTCATGCGGGGTCAATCCTTGAGGAATTTTTTCAACCTTTTCTCTGTTGTATTCAATGACACTGCTATAATTTGGAAATTCCTTTTGAATAATTGGTAGATATTGTTCGATTTTTTCTTTTCTAGTTTTACTTAAAAAATCTTCCAAAAGAGATTCTATTTTTTCTATCGTATGTCTCCTTATCTTTGCAAGAGTTATTTCATCTTCGTCATCAATATCATCATCAGAAAAGTGAAAATTAGTTCTTTCCTCGTTAACGTGTTGATTTAAAAATTCACCTAACACAAATACTTGAAAATGATAACTTTTATCTTTGTCTGCATTATCTTCAATAGCAAATCTTAGATCTTCAATATATTTTGATAACCCCTCATCTTTGACAGCTCGTTCGTGAGCACAGTAAAGAATCTTATGGCTAAGTGCATTATATGATTTAGTGATGTATACTTTAAATTCTGATTCTCCTATATAAAAAGTATCATCAAGAATTTCAGATTCAAATTCACGAGAAAAAAGATTATTCAGAATAATTTCATTTCCATTTTGGTTTCTAACGATTATTTTTGGCGCTATTTTTTCAATAAAATTTAACTGAAAATGTGTAATAATTTGCCTACATATATCAAAAATATCTCTAGGTGCTTTTAATTGATATTCTTCTTCAAAATCATTGAGAATTACCTTTGTACCTGTTTTTAAGTCTCCAAAAACTTCTTTTTCTGAATATTTATCAAAACCTTCTTTTGAATTTTTTTTATATTCAAAACTTCTTTCATAGAATTTATCGTTTTCGTTATAAATACTATCAAATATTAACTTTGAAAATAATTTCAAACAAACTAATCTACCTATTCCTTTACCTCCAATTTTTGCTTTTTTTTCAGAATCAAATTCCTTAAATGAGTTTAGATTTTCATTATTAAATCCAATACCATTGTCAATAACTTCAAATGATTTTATAGGATATTTATCTAAATCATCTAATTGCTTTAATGCATCTGGGGAACCTGTTCTAATTAGGTTTATATTTATTTCTCCTTCAAAGGTTTTATCTAAAATTCGTTTCTCAATTATAGCATGAATACTATTACTTATAACTTCAAATAATGGTAACAGAGATTTTGTTTTAGGTACATATAACTTATTTACTCTATTTTTTAGATTTGTTATATTAGAAATAGGGCTTTCAATAATATCAGAACTCATGATTAAATGTTTTTGCTAAAATACAATTTAAAATCGCATGGTAAAAATTAGCAAAATATTTTGAAATAAGGCTATATCAAATCTTAAAATTTTCATAGAGGCATCTGGTCTGTACCTACTATGCAGATTTCGACCCCCGTCAGCCAGGTTTTTTCGACGTACCCCCTGTCAGAGATTTTTGTTTTTGTCAGACTGTTTTTGTTTTCCTGCGTTCGGAATGGTTTAAAAAGTTTTTAACTAACCTTAAAAGTATTGATTTTTTTGAGTAAAAGTGCTGTAAACACTTGTATTGATGGGCTTTTTTTCGTATGTTTATACTGTTTTTGTGAGCAACTTTCTACTAAAAACAAACCTTGTTTCTTTGTGTACAATGTTTCATATAAAATAAAAATGCCTAGCTGTCTCGAACACAACTAGGCGCATCAATAAATTTAACGTAACTAAAATTATCGACATGACAAATTTACAAAATTGTCTTGATACTGCTAGTATCTATTGTGGCACATATGCCAAGTATAACAACGGAAGCCTTTACGGTAAATGGTTAAACCTTTCGGACTATTCAGATTTTGACGAATTACTTATTATAATGTATGAACTTCATTCTGACGAACAAGACCCTGAATTTATGTTTCAGGACTATGAATGTCCGATTCTGGAAAAACTAGGCTTATTGAGCGAGTGCCATATATCAAAAGATATATACGATGTACTAGAACAAATCAGAAATTCAGAGCATGGTGTAGAGGTTTACGGAGCGTGTTTGGATTATTTAGGTAAAATGGAGTTTCAAAGCCTTTATGAGTATGTAAACAATTTTTATTACAGCGAATTTTCAACTGATGAAGATTTTGTACAATGGCTTTATGAAGATGATACTTTTAATATTCCTAATTGGATTGTGATTGATTGGAGCGCAACTGCAAGGAGCATAATGTTTGATTATTTTGAAAGCAACGGGCATTATTTCAAATCTTAGATTCCATTAGATTAAGATAGATTCAAAATGATTAAAAAAGATGAGGTCGGGAAGAAAGTCGAGAGTGATGAAAATAAAAGCACTGAAAATCAATTGATTAACAGTGCTTTTTGTACCCAGGACCGGGATCGAACCGGTACTCCTAAGAACTGGTGTTTGAGACCAGCGCGTCTACCAATTCCGCCACCTGGGCTGGTGTTACCGTGCTTTTAATTGGTGTGCAAATATAGAAACTTTTTTAAGATTTAAAAACTTTTTTGTGAACTTTTCTTTAAAATTCCAGCTCCAGTCCGTCATAAGCCAGGTGGATGCCTTCCGGGAGAAGCGGTTCTTCCACATCATACAGGCCGAAATGATGGCTGATATGGGTCAGTAACAATTGCCTCGGCTGCAGTTCTTCAAACAGTTCGATCACATCCGGCAGGATGAAATGGGCCGGGTGCGGATCAAATTTCCGGATGCAGTTCAGGATCAGGACATCCAGGTTTTTCAGTTTTTCCTTTTCAGCATCCGAGATGAAGCTTCCGTCTGTAATATAAGCCAGGTTTTTGAATTTATATCCGAGGATGCTGAGCTTATGGTGCATCACTTCTACAGGTGTGATGAGCGTATCTAAAACCGTAAACGGATTGTTGCCGATTTCATGGAGCTCAAAAGCCGGAGCGCCGGGATAGCGGACATCCGTAAACGCGTAGGCAAAGCGTTTTTTTATTTCCTGCCCGACCCGCGGGTGGCAGTACAGCGGCATATCTTTCCCACTCCTGAAAATCAGGGGCCGCATATCATCGAGACCGATGACGTGGTCATTGTGTTCATGGGTGATGAGGGCAAGGTCTATACTGGCTTCATGGTTCAGCAGCATCTGCTGGCGGAAGTCCGGCCCGCAGTCAATCAGTATTTTCCGGTGTTCTTCCGTCGTTACCATCACAGAGGCACGGAAGCGCTGGTCTTTGGGATTTCCGGAAGTGCAGACCTCACATGTACAGCCGATAACGGGTACGCCCTGCGAAGTGCCGGTTCCTAAAAATTTCAACTTCATTTTGTTTTGAGGTTGGTTTAATTTTGGTAAATTTACGCAAAAATTTAATGTCCTAATGTATCAGAAACTAACTCCTAAACAAAAAGCATTAACAATTAATCTAGATCCTACTATTTATGGTACTTTCGCGGAAATTGGAGCAGGGCAGGAGACTGTGCGGCACTTTTTTAGAGCAGGAGGGGCTTCCGGTACAATCGCCAAGGCAATGTCTGCCTACGACAAGGATTTTAGTGATGCCATTTACGGAAAAGAAGTCAAGAACCGGTATGTGACCCAGAACAGGCTCCGTAAAATGCTCCGCTACGAAGTGTCTCTGATCGAGGAAAGGATTTCCAGGGAGAACAACCCGGACAGAAAGTTCTTTTCCTACGCCAATACGGTAACGACCATTAATTTTGACAAGACCATGAGAGGCCACGGCTGGGTGGGGATCCGTTTCCAGGTGAAAGAAAACGAGGACTACAATGAAATTGTGATCCACGTAAAATTCAAGGAAAACGATGCTACCCTGCAGCAGGAAACCTTAGGGAACCTTGGGGTGAACCTGATTTTCGGGGCTTTCCATTACTTCGATAATCCAAGGACCTTAATTGAATCCCTGTACGACGATATTGCCAAGGACAACCTGGAAATTGATATGATCGATTTCAGCGGGCCGGCTTTCTCTTATGTGGACAACAGGCTGATGTCTTTACAGCTGGTGAAAAACAGCATGACTGATGCCGTGATTTTCAATTCTGAAGGCAATAATATGCTTCCTGCAGACGTCCTGTACAAGAAAAATATTTTTGCGGTCAGGGGAAGTTTCAGGCCTGTAACCAAAGTGAATATAGACATGCTCCGCAACGGGCTGGACATGTTCCTGAAAGACGCTGTCTGTACCCATGACGAAACCGAAGTCCTGATTGAAATTACCATTTCCAACCTCAGGGCGGACGGTGACATCAATGAACGGGATTTTATGGACAGGGTAGATGTCCTGGGCAAATTGGGATATACGGTGATTATTTCCAATTTCTCCGAATACTACAGGCTCATCGATTATTTTGCCACCCATACTAACGGAAACATCGGTGTGGCCATGGGCGTAAACAATATGCTGATGGTATTCGATGAAAAATACTACAACAATCTTTCCGGGGGCATCCTGGAAGCATTCGGGAAATTCTTCCGTAACGGCATGCGGGTATACCTGTATCCTTACAAAGACCCTGAAACCCACGAGCTGCTGGATTCATCCAACCTGAAAGTGGATGAAAGCCTGAAAGAGCTCTACAAATATTTCAAACACAACAACCGTATCGTAGATATTACCAGCTATAATCCGGAGTACCTGGAAATTTATTCCAGGGAGATCCTGAAGAAAATCGCCTGCAATGTAAAAGGCTGGGAATCCCAGGTACCGGAAGGCGTTGCGGAAATGATCAAAGAGCGCGGGATGTTCGGCTATAAAGAAGAACTTTCCCTAAAACAATTCTCTTAAACCTTAAAAAAAACATTATGTTAGAATTAAAAAAAAGGCTTTCGTCCATCCTTGAAAGTCCGAAACACAATACCGAAGAAAAGCTTGAAAAAGTATGTCATCTTCTGGACCAGGAAATTTCGTATTTCAACTGGACCGGATTTTACTTTAAGAACGGAGATAAAAACGAACTGATCCTGGGCCCCTACGTAGGTGCACCAACGGACCACACCATTATTCCTTACGGAAAAGGGATCTGCGGGCAGGTAGCCGTTTCCAACGAAACTTTTGTGGTGCCGGATGTTCATGAGCAGGATAATTACCTGAGCTGTTCCATTGATACCAAAGCGGAAATCGTAGTCCCGATCTTCAAGAACGGGGAAAACATCGGCCAGATCGATATCGATTCGCATACCCTGGATCCTTTTACCAAAGAAGACCTGGAAATGCTGGAGTGGCTGTGCCACGAAGTTTCAAAGATTCTGTAGCATTTTTGAGGCATAAAAATACAGCTCCGGCTCCATCAGGAACCGGAGCTTTTTATTTGAAATAGCATGGAGTTAATCCTGATGATCTACTATGTTTTAGCGGAATAACGGATAAGAAAAGGGTTCAGATGGATGGTAATCAATGGGCAAAAGATTCCACTTCAGCAATCAGGTCTTTGAAATACTGCCCGCATTTTGCAATATGGGTTCCGTACCAGGAAAACGCTTCGCCGTCCACAATCATGATCGGTTTCTCAGGATAGGTTGCTTTCAGCTCTTCAATATGTTTTTCCCTGAACGGGAAAGGTTCGGAGGACAGCATAATGATATCCGTATCGGCGAGGTCCTCTACGGTAATTTCAGGGTATCTTGTCTGGTCTTTAAAGCTGTTTTCAAATCCGATTTCCTGCAGGATATGATGGATAAATGTATCCGATCCGATGGTCATATACGGATTTTTCCAGACCAGGTAAGCTGCTTTTAACGGGCTGCTTATTTTAGCATTTTCCAGCACTTCATAAATTTTCAGGTTAAAAAGCTGGGCTTTTTCCTGCCGGTCAAAGAGGTTTCCTAAGGTTTTAAGAAGGTAATAATTATCCTCTACCGTTTCTACATGGGTAACCACTACTTTAAATTCTTCCATCAGGGCTTCTACCTGGTCTTTGGTATTTTCTTCCTTATTGGCAATGATCAGGTCCGGCTTCAGGCTTCTGATCTTTTCAATATTCAGGTTTTTGGTTCCGCCTATAACTGGGATATTGTTTACCTGACCTTCCGGGTGGATGCAGAATTTTGTTCTTCCGGTAATCTCGTTTTCTGTCAGGCCTAAATCAAACAGAGCCTCAGTGATCGAAGGCACAAGGGAAATAACATTCATATTTTGGGACTTTGCCTAAAATTACAAAAGTTTTCCGGTTAGGAAAAGTCCGGCAACGGTAAAATAGATGATCAGTCCCGTTACATCCACAAGGGTGGCTACAAACGGAGCGGAAGAGGTAGCAGGGTCCAGCTTGAGTTTTTTCAGGGCAAAAGGAATCATGGATCCTGAAAGGGTTCCCCAGAGTACAATGGCAATCAGTGAAACGGAAACGCTCAGCCCAACATACACCCAATAGATCCCGTAATCAAACAGGCCTATTTTCTGCCAGAGCATGATGCGTATAAATCCTATCACTCCCAATATAGCGCCCAGGCACAATCCTGAGACAATTTCTTTTTTCATGACATACCACCAGTCTTTCAGGGTGATTTCCTGCAGGGCCATTGCACGGATGATGAGTGTGGCAGCCTGCGAACCGGAATTTCCGCCACTCGAAATAATCAGCGGGACAAATAATGCCAGCACTACGGCCTTTTCAATTTCTTTGTCGAAGTATCCCATGGCGGAAGCGGTAAGCATTTCCGAAATGAACAGGATGATCAGCCAGGTAGCCCTTTTACGGATCATTTCAGTCCATGACGTATGGGTATAGGGAAGATCCAGCGCGTCCAGTCCCCCGAACTTCTGGATGTCTTCCGTGTTCTGCTGTTCGATCTGGTCCAGGATGTCATCAATGGTAACGATGCCTACCAGAACGCCGTTTTCCGTAATAATAGGGAGTGCGCCGCGGTCATATTTTTCAAAGTAGGTCACAGCATCTTCCTTTGTGGTGGTGGTTGTGATCGCTACAAAATGGTTGTCTGTAATCTCTGAAATAGGAGTGTCCGCTTCGGCAAGCAGCAGGGTACCGATGGCAATATCATCAATGAGGCGGTTTCTTTCATCCACTACATAGAGGTAATTCATGGTTTCCACCTTTTTTCCTACCTTTTTGATCTGCTGGAGGCATCGCTGTACCGTCCATTCCTTCCGGATCTGGATGTAGTACGGTGTCATCAGACGTGCAATGGAATCCGAATCATAACCTAACAGTTTCAGGGCAATCCGTCTTTCCTGAGGATTCAGGTGATTGATGGAATACTTGATCAGCTCATCCGGAAAGTCTTCAAACAGGGCTGTACGGTCATCCGGGGTCATGGCGTTGAGGATCTCCGAAACTTCATCGCTTCCGATGCTCCGGATGGTTTCTTCCTGGAAGTCAGGATCGAGGTGGGAGAAAACTTCTGCCTTGTACTGCTTTGAAACCTTCAGGAATGCCAACAGCCTTTCGTCAGCAGGAAGGTTGCTGAGCGTTTCGGCAATATCGGCAGGATTAAATATGATTTCGTCTCCGGAATTCAAAGCTTGGAATTTTTTAGATACGCAAAAATAATTCAAATTTTTAGAACTGGGCAATAATGGCGAAGATTTAAGGATTAATTAAAGGATCGGAGAAGGATCTCCGAAGAAAAACAACTCCCGGCCTCCTATGACCTCCAATACAAAGAACACCTGCGTAGAGCAGGTGTTCCGGATTAATTGAAAATATTTACTATTGAAATCAAGGTTCTATGCAGGCATACGGACGGCACACCCCATTGCAGCACCATCCTGTAGTGCAGGGATTGTGGTAAATGTCAGAGCATCTTTGGATGGCTCCGCCGTTAACGGCTTTCTGTGCTTCCCGCGTAAGTTTTTTCAGATTTTTCATTGGATTTTTTTAGTTTGTTTTTAACAGAATCAGGTTTGAATCGTATGCATGCTGGCAACATGAGCAGCCGGCAAGCCCTCAGTTAGGGTTCCAGGCATGCCTGTGCCACGCACATCCTGTTGCAGCACCATCCTATAATACAGTCTGAATGGTCGATACACTTGTTGCGGTCTCCGCCGTTAATGCTTTTCTGTGCTTCCCGCGTAAGTTTTTTTAAATTTTTCATTGGATTTAGTTTGTTTCTGGTTACACTTCAGGGCAAGGATAAAGGACACATACGCGCTGGCAGCAGGAGCCGCCCGGACACTCAAAGTTTTCGGTACACCTGCGGAGGCCGCTGCCGTTGATGGCTTTCTGCTCCGCTCTGTTGAGCTTCTTTAAATTTTTCATATTGTTTTGGATTAATGTCCAGCCAAGATAATAAAAATATTTTATTATTCGCTGAAATGGGAGTTGAAAAATTCAGGTAAAGCGATGGTTATCAGTAGGCGAGTGGGAGTTTTTCGTCTGCCGGACGGCGATTGAAGAAGATGGTTGAAGAGAAAAAAAATATGTTGATGAGAAATGATGCCCAGGTAAATTTTAAAATCCGGTTTCTTCCGACGGCTTGATTTTTTTAAGGCTTTTCAGGATATCCTTAATAGCGCCGTTAGTCCCGATTTTAATGGAATTTTCAGCTGACCCCAGCAGGCGCATGTTTTTGCGGTAGGTATCATAATCGCTTTCGGTGATAAAATTACCTTCCGAGTCATACAGCTTCATGCTGACCACCACCTGGTTGGAAAAAATGTATTTTCCAAGTCCTACCTTGAAGTATTTCACTTTGGGAACCACTGCAAAATCCGCATTGTTATTGAGGCAGTAATCGGATATCGTCTGCTTGTCGATACTGTCGAAAGGGATCTGGGTTTCAGTTTTGAGCATTTTATTCCTTCGGTACCCGCTGAGGTTATCCGATACTGCATTAAAGAACGCGTAATTCGTAGGTTCTTTAATCTCTTCGATATCAGGTTCCACCTCCGGGTTGAAATACAGCACCTTCCTTATTTTATCATCTGCTGTTTTCTGAGCTTTTGCATAAGAAGTGCCGATCATAATGATTGATGCGAAGGCCGTAAGGAATATAATTTTTCTCATTTGTAATAGTATGCAAAATTACTGCCTTTTCATGAATTGCAATATAGTTTATTAAGAAATATTTAACACTTTTTTCTATCAGTTTTGATTTACGGCATCAATAATGTTTGCGGAATGGAAAAAATAGTCGTACTTTTGCAGCCGTTACATAATAATCATTAAACAATATTGGAATGTACTTAACAACAGAAAAAAAAGCAGAAATTTTCGCAAAGCACGGAAAATCTGCACAGGACACAGGGAGTGCTGAAGGGCAGATTGCTCTTTTCACTTTCAGAATTAATCACTTATCTCAGCACCTGAAAGCTAACCGTCATGACTTCAATACAGAAAGATCATTGGTGAAACTGGTAGGTAAGAGAAAAAGTTTACTAGATTATCTTAAGAAAAAAGATATCGAAAGATACAGAGCGATTATCGCTGAACTGGGTCTGAGAAAATAATCTATACAAGATTTTTAAAGAAGCAACTTCGAAAGAGGTTGCTTTTTTTGTGCTCATGAAAGTATGTCAGGCAGATATCAGGCGTATATCCAAGGCAAAAAATGCTGGCTTACCTTATTGAAATATCAAGCGATGGAGCCTTTTCATAAGGATTTTGATCCCGATACGCCCTTTTATCCAAATAATTACATTAAATTTGCACACGAATTTTAGACGAAATATAATCATTAAAAGCACTCAATACGGAGTGCAACACAAACAATTTATGAGTGTACCTCAAGCAATTACAGAGCTGATTACTCTTGCAGACGGCAGAGAAATCACTATTGAAACAGGGAAATTAGCTAAACAGGCTGACGGATCTGTTGTCGTAAAAATGGGCGGAACAATGCTTTTAGCTACTGTTGTCGCAAATAAAGAAGCCAATCCGGGAGTAGACTTTTTACCGTTAACGGTAGACTACAGGGAAAAGTTTTATGCAGGCGGTAAAATCCCCGGGAATTTCTTCAGAAGAGAAGCGCGTCCTTCCGATCAGGAGATTTTAACGATGCGTTTGGTGGACAGGGTTTTAAGACCTTTGTTCCCGGAAGATTTCCACGCGGAAGTTCAGGTGATGATTTCCCTGATTTCTTATGACGGACAGTCGATTCCGGATGACCTTGCCGGTCTTGCGGCATCATCAGCGATTGCCATTACCGATATTCCTTTCAACGGACCGATGTCTGAAGTAAGGGTCGTAAGAATCAACGGTGAGCTGTCTATCAACCCGAATTATGCAGATCTTAAAGAATCCGACCTTGATATCATGGTGGGAGCGACCAAAGACTCTATCGTAATGGTAGAAGGGGAGATGAAAGAAATTACTGAAGCTGAAATGCTGGAAGCCATCCAGTTTGCCCATGCTGAAATCAAGAAGCAGGTAGAAGCTCAGGAGAGATTAGCTGAAAAAGTAGGTAAATCTTTACCGAAAAGAGAATATAACCACGAAAACCACGATGAAGCCATCCGTGAGAAAGTGTGGAAAGAAACGTATGATAAAGTATACGAAGTTGCAAAGACCCCTTCAGGAAAAGAAGAGAGAGGAGAAAGGTTCAAAGCCGTCCTTGATGAGTTTTTAGCACAGTATGTGGATCATCCGGAAGAGCTTGAAAGAGTAACGCCGTTCGCCAAAGTATATTACCACGATGTGGAAAAAGAGGCGATGCGTAACATGATCCTGAATGACAAAATCCGTCTGGACGGACGTGATCCTGAAACCATCAGACCGATCTGGAGCGAAATCGACTACCTTCCTGGAGCACACGGTTCTGCGATCTTTACCAGAGGGGAAACCCAGTCTTTAACCGCTGTAACATTAGGATCCATTAAGGATGCCAATATGGTGGACAGCGTTATGGTTAACTATGACGAGAGATTCTTCCTTCATTATAACTTCCCTCCGTTCTCTACCGGTGAAGCAAGGCCTTTAAGAGGAACTTCCAGAAGAGAAGTAGGACATGGTAACCTGGCTCAGAGAGCTTTGGCCAACATGATCCCTGAGGAAAACCCTTATACCATCCGTATCGTTTCCGATATCCTGGAATCCAACGGTTCATCTTCCATGGCAACGGTTTGCGCCGGAACCCTGGCGTTGATGGATGCCGGTGTTCAGATTGCCAAGCCGGTTTCCGGAATTGCAATGGGACTGGTAACTGATGTTAAAACAGGAAAATTCACGGTACTTTCCGATATCCTGGGTGATGAAGACCACCTTGGGGATATGGACTTTAAAGTAACGGGAACAGCAGACGGGATCACCGCTTGCCAGATGGACATCAAGATCCAGGGACTTTCCATGGACATCATGGAGAAGGCACTGATGCAGGCTAAAGACGGAAGACTTCATATCTTAAATAAAATCACGGAAACTATTGCACAGCCGAGAGAAGATGTGAAACCTCATGCACCGAAAATGGTGATGATGGAGATCCCTAAAGACTTCATCGGAGCAGTAATCGGGCCTGGAGGAAAGATCATCCAGCAGATGCAGAAAGATACCGATACCGTAATTGCTATTGAAGAAGTAGGCGAAATCGGAAGGATTGAGATTTCCGGGGTTAGCAGAGACAAAATCAACGAAGCGATCGCGAAAATCAACGAAATCACATTCGTACCTGTTGTAGGCGAAGTATACAACGGTAAAGTAGTAAAAGTAATGGACTTCGGAGCTTTCGTAGCTATTGCCAAAGGTACGGAAGGACTGCTTCACATCTCTGAAATCGAATGGTCGCGCCTGGATAAGGTGCCTTACAATGAAGGGGATGAAGTGGAAGTGAAATTCATGGGTTACGATGACCGTAAGAAAATGAAGCTTTCAAGAAAAGTATTGTTGCCAAGGCCTCCAAGACCGGAAGGACAGGGAAGACCGGAGCGTTCTGAACGATCTGACAGACCGAACAGGCCTGAAGGACAAAGAAGGCCTGAAGGACAAAGAAGACCTGAAGGTGACAGAGAAAGAAGGCCTGAAGGAGAAAGAAGACAGGAAAGGGAGAGAAGGCCTGAAGGTGACCAGCCTCAGGAAGATCAGAACCCTTCATCAGAAGAAGCATAAGATTCTTAACTGAAATATATATACATCCCTCAATTTTTTTGAGGGATGTTTTGTTGTGAGGAATGGTTATCCTGCTTAATATTGTAACTTATGAAAGTATGTTTTTCGTTTTCAGTGAGCATTCAAATCCTTCTTATGAACTCTGGTTTTAAGATGCGGTTATCATAGCATATTCAGCAGGACTATAGCGCCTAATGAAAAAAGCAATTGAATTTCAATTCATTGAAATAGGATTGTATCGTATTTTTTCGTACATTTGTAAAACAAATAAAAAGGTGTAAACCTTCTTTCCTCTGTAACGGTTTAGAATTTCCATTTTTCTTCATTCGGTTTTGTTTGTATAGCTGACGGATTTTAATAAGGTTTCGTTTGATTTTACGGCAATAAGCAGGACAGCAAAGCAGTACACCGCTTTTTATTTCTTTTCGGAAGACGAAAATTTTATCAGAAACAATTAAATTTTATTATAATATATGGCGGATTCTTTCTCTAAAAAAGAAAATTTTAAGAAAAAAGTTCAAAAAGCAAAAGAAAAAGCTCAGAAACGTGAAGAGCGTAAGACGAGCAATAACAAAGGAAAAGGTCTGGATGACATGCTGATGTATGTGGATGCCAACGGCCAGCTTACTTCCACACCACCCGATAATACGGAAAGGGCTGAAATCGATCTGGATAACATCCAGCTGGGTGCTGCTCCTATTGAGGCGGAAGAAATCAGAAAAACAGGAATTATTACCTTCTTCAGCGAAAAAGGCTATGGTTTTATCACGGAAGACAAATCGAAAGAAAATGTATTCTTCCACAGTAACAACTGTACTGAAATGGTGAAGAAAGGGAATAAGGTATCATTCGAAAAAGAAAGATCCCCGAAAGGATTTTCTGCGGTTGATATCAAACTGGTTAAATAATCAATACTCTTACACCCATATAAAATAAAGCTTCGCAAGAAGCTTTATTTGTTTTTATACAGTTCCTCCCGGATGTCAATGAGGATTTGTGTAGTCTTTTGAAGATCCGGCGTTTCGGGAAGCCTGGAAACGGAGTGATGATACTCAATGGATCGGATAAGACCTTCCGCTTTTTTTAGGACCTCTTCATAGGAACGGTTGCCGGCTTTGATGTCCAGCAGTTCATCGCGGTTGTCCACACGGATGTGCAGGGAACCTTTCCTGAAAATCTGTTCACAGGATTGCAGCAAACGGATGGTGTGCATCATATTCTTGCTGTCGTAATTCTGTCCGTGCTTCCGGTTCACCTGGTAGCGCTCCTCATTCCTTTCCGAGACCCACTTCCAGTATTCGCGGTAATCCCTGCAATAGGTAGAGTAGGCATCAAGGTTACAGAACAGGTAAGCCAGCGGTTTTTCCTCTTTCGGGACCGATGAAACAGAAACCTGGTTGGCTTCTTCATGCTGGATGATCCCTTTATATCCTAAATCTCCCGAAATGTCATAAAACAGTGCAAACATGCCTTTGGTATAATCGATGCTGACCAGCCCGCATTTCTCCTGTGCAAGACCGCATTGTCCTTCGTAAGAACATTCCTGCAGCCACTGCCGCAACGGTACCGAACCCTGACCATGCAGGACATAGCAGAAGTCCAGAACCGATTTTCTTTCTTTGTCTATAGGATTCAGTATCTTTTTATTCAGGCCTTTTGCCTTTCTGATCTGCGAAATGGCATATCCTGCAAAGGTATCTTTACACAATTTCGACAGGAAATCTTCCGGCTTCAGGAGATCCATCAGCGGATGTCTCTGAAGGATGCAGTCCTCCGGACTGGCCAGGACTTCCAGGATATTCGGATTGTTTTTCTGCAACAGTTCCATCAGCCTCCCGATCTCGTAATACGTAATGTCATTGGTTTCATTGGACATCTGAGGCACGTAATTCAGCCCGAAAAAGTCTTCTTTCGGCAGATAATACACGCCCCGGATATCCGTATCGGAATTTTCCGTTGCCAGCCCAAAAGCCCGGCTGCCGGAGATGGTTTCAAAGAGGATAAGGTTTTTGGATTTGAGGGATGAAATATTCATTATATTTTTAATAGTTCTGCTATAATATCTTTTTTGAATTTTGAAAAAGGTCTTTTGTGAAAATCCTTTTCTTTGGTTTCTATTCCAAATACCATTCTATATGCTTCTTCTTGAGACATTGAGAATTCTTTCGTGAAAGTTTTGTTTAATAAAATATCTAAATAATTTTGAGAATATTTATAACGTAAATCCAATAGGTCTTTAAGTTCTCTACCCGATTGCGTTTCATAAATCTTATCTATTTTATTAAATTCAATAGTATTTTGTGCTTTAGTATTAGCAAACCTTATTATTGCTTTTGGCTGATTAATAGAAGTGAAAAAATAACTAAAAGAAAATATAGAAGTTTTATCTTCTAAGTAAGGGTGATTAATGTTTTGTAAGGCATTATCCCAACCTCCTTCTGGAGCATTGTTATGTTTGATATGATTGCAGGAATGACAACTGGGAATTAAATTATAAAAACTTAGTGCTAAAAGCGGAAAAGTTTCTTTTGGAAACCAGTGATCTAGTTCTGCACGAGCATTATTCAGTTTATCTAAATCTAAAGTATAGTTTTTATTACAATATATACAGGTGTCAATTCCCAATAAATTTAAAAATTCTTTATTTGGGAAATTTTTATATCCTGTTTGAATAAAGAAACTTTTTATAAGCTTTAATTGATGAGAAGATATTCTTTTCTTCTGAAATTCCTGATTTATTTCTAATAATCTCTCTGGTTTAGCACATATCAATTCTTCTTTGTATTTATCTAAGAAAACTAAAAATTCTGTGGAAAGTTTTTTCTGAACTTTTTTTCTTAAAATATATCCTTTTTTAATAGTATCTTCAAAAAGTTTAATAACTTTCTCTTTGTGAAATATTATTGCTTCGTTTGTGGGGCTGATACTTAACATATTTTATCTCTGTATGTTTAAACCTAATTCTTGCGCTCTTTTCAGTATTTCATCTTTCTCTTTTTCGAGATCATATTCTTCTGGAAATTTCTCAAAATACATATCTTCTAGTTTATATTTAAGAATAGGCTCATCAATAATGTCAATTATTTTTTTAGCTGTACCATTATCAGTTATAAGACCTTCGCTATGATTTAAATACTTAATAACTTCCTCAATCTTTTCTTTTGCGAAATCTCCCATTAAACCGTCTTTTATAAAAAAACTATCAGCAAGTAGGTCAGTTATATTGGCACCAAAAGACTTATTGGGTTTTTCGTTTTCTGGCAAAATATTAGTAATCATGGTATCTTTTTTTAAATAGACAACATTACTATTAGGAATATCGGATAGAGTTAGAGGATCGTGTGTTGCAAAAATAATCTGTATATTTTTAATTTTATCTCTTGTAGAATTTATTAAAATAGGTAAAGTGGTTGTAAGAGCATTTACATATTTTTTCTTCCATTCTGGATGAAATCCTAAATCAGCTTCGTCTAATAGAAAAATACAATTTTCATTATACTGATGATCACCAAACCTTTTCAAATAATCATAAATAGAAGAGTATAAGTCTAACAAGGCTTTTTCACCTGTAGATAATTTTTTTGTTGATTTAATCTCTAAAATATCTCTACTATTACTAGGAAGTGATTCAGTTAATTCGTCTTTAAGAAACTCATATGTTTTGATAAAATCATTAAAAATCTGCAAGTCCAACTTTTGAATATCTATTTCAAAGCCACCTTCAATTTCTGTGGTTGAATCTTCATTTATAAGTTGATTTATCTGTTTATAAAAATTTAAAATAGTTTTAAAAATATTTATATAACTTTTTATTTTCTCATTTATACTCTTAATTTTAAATCCACCAGGAAAAGTTCCATCATTTAAGCGTGAGTTATCTGTTAACTCTTTTATTAAAATTTCAGAATCTTCAATATATAATTCATTTTTACCTCTTAATAAAACTCGATAAAAAGTATTGCTGGTCTGAATTATGTACTTATTAAAAAAATGATGTAATTTTTTATTGAAATTTTCTGCTTCTAAAATTTTATTAAAATCATAACTACCATTATCTCCAGTTATAGTAAAAATGTCATTAATAACTAAAAATGACATAATATTTACTTCTACATTTTTAAAGAAATCTTTCCCATTGGGAAGATGCTGAGAATATTCATCAGAATTATTATAGATATTCCAAATATCTTTTAATTCTTCTTGTACACCTTTTCGATTATTGAAAAAGTCTTCAACCTTATCCTCATTTTCAAAAAAATACCCACTATGTTTTGCCAGATCCATTAAATCATTTCTTACTCTGTAGAAATTATTTCCTATTGTCGTTTGTATATAAACCTTTTCAAAATCATCTTTGTAGAGCTGGTTTGCTTTAATTACTAATTTTTCATAAGAAGGGAAATGCATGTATGATTTCTTTAAACTTTCGAGAAGAGTAGTATTTTTTAAAAAGAATAAATGCCTTTGAATATTTTGAAGATAAAATTTTGAAATTGAATCAATATGATAATTTATCATACTGATCTGCGAATTAATATCTATTAAATCATAATCTAGAACCGGAGAATAGTAACTTGTTTCAATCTTACTCCTATTAATTTTAGTTATTTCATCAATTTTGAATTTTTCTGAAAAATAACAATAGCTGTCTTCTGATGAATCTTCAAAAATATAGATAGAATCAAAAACTTCATTTTGTTTATCATAAGGAGAAAATGTATTATTTAAATGTCTAAAAAGGCTTGTTTTTCCGGCTCCATTTTCTCCAACAATTGCTGATACTAGTGAAAGATTATTACCCCAAAAATTTTCAATGTAATTTTTATTTGGAACTCTTGTCATTTCATATTCATTCTCTACTTTGTGTTTTATTTTATAAATATATCTTCCTCCAAGATTTAATAATGATTCGGAAAATAAAAAGTGGTCTTTTATATACATTGCTACAAGTCTCATGATATATTATTTAGTTTTTTCTAAAGATATTAATATTTCAATATAGTTTCCCAAAAAAATATATTCCTATTCATTAAAAGAAATTACGGTTTTCCACAACTTTTACTTGTTATTAAAAATTTCTCTCAAAAACTCCCTATATTCACCACGAATCCCCAATTCCTTTTCCACAAACAATTCCTTCCTCAGGCAATCCACCGCTTCCTTCGTTACCGGATTAAAACCCGGCTTCATGACTTCTTTATTATAAATCCCGACGCCGCGTTTCTGCCATAATGGAAGCGTGTTGTAATTAATGCCATACTGAAACAGCAGTTCATTTTTTTCGGCATGGGTCATTTTTTCGATCTTTCCGGTGGCCTGCTTTGCGGTGTAGCCGTTATTCCGTAAAGTCCAGTAACAATAGGCGGAAAGAGAATTCCGGTGTGCATCTTCCTGCCGCCAGCAGAAATAATCCAGCAGCATTTCCCGGTTGGGAATCGCTATGGTGCGGCAATCGAAGACGCAGAGTTCCTGAAAATGCAGGCTGAAAAAGGCGCTGGCTTCACCGGCCAGTACAGAATTCAGTTTGCGGGTTTTCCTGCTGAAGGTCTGGTCATCTTTGTCAATCAGTAAAGAAATTTCATCACTTTGGGTATAACCGTAGAGGACTTTAAAACCGGTATTAAAAAGATGCTTTGCCGTATCAATCATTGCTTTACCAAATCTTTCATCGAAAGGCTTATCCAACGTGAGTTTCTCTTTGGTCAGTTTTGTAAAGCCTTTTCCGTCCAGCCTTACGACGATATAATTTCCGGGAAGGATGTACTGTTCCGAAAGGCTTTCGTTTTTGCGCATGACGGCTTCTGTTTCTTCAAATTTCATAAGGGCAGATTTCAAAAGTGTTATTGACGATTTTAACGGTGAATATTTTATCAAAGCCTTCCTCAAATCCGGTCTTTTCCAGGTCTTTGTATTTGGCTTTTATTCCGATTTCATTGATGGCCTCTTTTCGGTTCCGGTTTCTTTCCAGGCAATCCTGAACGCTGCTTTCAAAAAAATACCCGATGATTTCATATTGATTCTGTTTCGCAGATTCAATATATTTTTTACGGCTTTCCCGGGTGACGTTCGTATTGTCGATCACCATTTTCGACTGGGTCTCAAAAGCGTACTGCAACAACTTGTTTTCTTTATTTCGCGTATTCAGCAGGTCCATGCTGATCCTGAGGTGTGAGTTGAAAAAATACTCTTTATAGAAGGAACTTTTTCCGCTCGCAGGAATTCCGGTGAAGATGATCATTTCCATAATTTTATTTTTTAATACAGCTTGCCATGATAATTTCCAGCGCTTTCTCTGCATTGCAGGCATGAAGTCCGGAACACTATGCCGGATTGGCTGCAATCAGTGCCTCCGTATTCATAGGACAAGATACGCTCATATTTTCCGTGTAATTTTTAATTCATTAATATTTCCCTGAACACGTTCTCCATTTTCTTTTTATCCGCATTCCCGCTTTTCAGGCTTTTGGATCTTTCTTCATTCTCTCTGATCATGTCCTCCAGCCATCCGAAAAGGTCCCAGTCATTCGGATGGTCATACGATTCTCCTTTAGTTGCTTTTAAGGCGATTAAATATTCTATCTTCATTCTTGTGGCATCATCCGTCAGTACCAGCAATTCGCTGAACAACACCGGCGGGACGGTGCCTTTTTCTACTATCCATTTTCCGGTCAGGGCAGTACGGAGGCAATAAAAGTAGCTTTTCAGTCTTACTTCATCGTTCCGGCAGGCATCCAGGTATTTCTTGCTCATACTGAGGTAATGATAAGAAACGGCTATCGGCGAGAAGCATTCTTCGGCCAGAGATTTAAACAGCCCGTAGAATTTCTCATTCTTCAGATAGACGATAGGCGAATAGAACCAGCTCAGCAAAGCGGCATTTGACTTCAGCAGCAGATGAAAAGTCTTGCGCAGATCCCAGCCGGAGCCGTCGAGATCATCTTCCGTCATGAAGGTGATTGTTTCATCCTTATCCCAGGGGGAAAGGTACCATTCTTTTTTGTGCCGGTAGATAAAGCGGATATCGTAGTCGCTGTCAGGCGAAGCAAAACCCCAGGCCCGGCTTCCGGACTCTACGGCAAGAAGTATTTCTATGCCGTTTTTTTCTTCGACCTCCTTCAGTTTTTCTAATATTTTAGGTGTCATTGTTTTTGTTATATGGTACAAAATAAAAGGCAGACTGCGCAGTCTTTTTGCGCAGTGTATTTTTTATTTGCTGTCCTGAAATAAATCATATTTTTCCAGATCGTCCAAGTTTGTAAGAACCAGAAGGTATCGGTATCAGAAATAACGATCTGAATTCTGTACATTGTTATTGATGAATACTATTTGAATGAAAATCACCATCTGTGAGTTTTTTGAAGTAATTTTTAACCCGGTTCTTAAACCTGATGATGTAAGTTCATAATGATTACATAATTCAAGTGCAGAACGGAGTTTCAGGAAATCGGTCAGTAATATTTATGATATCAGGGGTATAATTTGTTTTAATGAATGATAAAACAAGTTAAAAAATTCAGGACATCAAAATCTTTTGTACGATAATTGCAAGTACCATACTATCACCAATTTAAATTACAACAATATGAAAAAGTTAATTGTAGCAGCAGCATTGATAGCAGGAGGTTTTATCACGGTATCTGCGCAGACAACACCCAAAACCAATACCGGAACGATGAATAGCGGTACAGGAACGATGAATAACGGTACGCTAAACGGCAATAGTACTCTGAATACTGGAACCACCGGAAATCTGAACAGTAATAGTACCCTGAATAGCGGCACGGGAACTCTCAATACCGGAACCAATGGTACCTTAAACAGTAACAGTACATTGAATAACGGAACCACGGGAACCCTGAATACCGGAACGAATGGTACGTTAAACAGCAATAGTACATTGAATAACGGAACTATGAACACTAACGGTACCCTGAATAACGGTACCGGACCTTTAAAAACAGGAACCAACAGTCCTGTGAAATACGGAACAAGTGGTACGTTAAATACCAGTGGAACGTTGAACAACGGTACAAACAGATAAACAAGTACCCTAAACCGGAAATAAAGTAATAACCAGTAATCATAAAAAATCCTGAAAAAACTTTCAGGATTTTTTATGTTTTCCGGGAATCTAATATTTAGTCTGATGATGTAAAACTTTGTGTTACCTACCGCAGTTGCTGTATGGATGGTTTTTATCTTCAAGGCCGGATATTAATGACAGCTTCCTAGTCTTGAACTTTGTTTTAAGAGAAAAGATAAAAATTAAGCTTTCCTGAATTTCTTCTTTTTCTTCCACGGCGCATTCTTCTGTACGTCTCCTGCCATAATACATCCGTAAGGCATCACTTCATCCAGGACTTCACACAATCCGTATTCTTCGATCTGAGCCCTTACGTTCTTTGCGCTTTTATAGGCAGTCGGAAGTTCGGAAATATCGATTTCATTGGTAAAGAAACGGATATCCAGTCCCTGGGTTTCCTCTGTGAAAACCTCTTCAATGGTCTTATGGGCCAGTGATTTTTTATGCTGTGTCCTGCTGAAGTTCCTTCCGGCTCCGTGCGGCGCAAACCCCAGGTTCCTTTCATTGGTCGTTCCTTTTACAATCAGTACCGGTTCCGCCATATTCAGTGGGATCAGTCTTGGTCCGGTAATGTCCGGCAGGAATTTATCATCCAGCGGAGTAGCCCCTTTCGCATGGTAGAACAGGTCTCCATCTTTGAAGACAAAGTTATGCTCGTTCCAGTACCGGTCCTGTTGCTCAACGGCCAGTGTATTCAGAACGGCATCGTGAATCGAGGTATGGTTCTCTTTCGTCCATGCTCTGATCAGCTGCAGGGCTTCCCAATAGGATTTTCCTTCTTCGGTATCATACGGGATCCAGGCGTTTTCTTTCAGGGTTTCCGGTGAAAGATCCCTCCTGAACCGGTTGGCTACTTTTATTCCTTTATCATACAGGGCAGCGCCCGGAGCTCTTGATCCGTGATGGGTGACTAACATGGTATTTCCGGTATTTTTTGAGATTCCGACAAACAGGAAATGGTTTCCGTCTCCCTGCGTTCCCATATGCGAACGGGCAATGCTGATGAGTTTTTCGTCATTCAGAAAGTCATTTTCCCTGAATGCGTCCATCAGTGCCTGTGACATCGGCATCTGTTCCCCTCTTGGCCTTCCCCCATATCCGAAATGCGTTACCGAATGGGCGGCATCCAGCACGGCCTTAGGATCGGTTTTCCCGAAATCCGTCAGCATTACGGAACAGCAGATATCCGCGCTGTGGAAGCCCGGGTGGATCGCATTTTTCGCCACCACGACACCTCCTACAGGAATAGTTCCGGCAGGGCCTGTAGGACAGGCGTCCGGCATAATGGCTCCTCCGGTCAGGGTAGGCGTTTTCATCAGCACGTTCATGGTGTTGATTACTTTTTCCACATTGTCGGTTTCATTTTCATGTTCAGCCCTGATGTTGATGATAAAATCTTTTGGTAGCTCATGGAGCGGAAGCTGTTCCGGCTGTTTGAACTGTTCCAGGTATGTGGTAATCTGGCTCTCGTCCAGCTGATGGTCATTGATGTACTGAATCGCATCCTTAAACCATTGGGCAGGTCTGTATCCGCGTTCGATTAAATGATTTCCGTTGAATTCCATTTTGTTTTTCATTTTGATAGGGCAAAGTACATACCCAAGTGTGCAATGTTTTTGCGCAGATGATTTTTTTTATTTATTTTTACCGGAAGCGGGTATATAACAGACGTATCATTTAGATTTGCTTATTGCTTATTGCTTATTGCTTATTGCTTATTGCTTATTGCTTATTGCCCCAAATATCAATGCTTATGTTACCAGAACAATTAAAAAACGCACCGGAAACCATTCAGTTCAAAGAGGTCATTGCCTATATTGATGAACACTACGATTTTACCCCAGTAAAATTTACCAATGGCGATACCGTTAATGAAGCCGGGCAGAACAACGGTTCCTGCAAGGTATTCAGCTTTGCCCTGTTGAACGGTCTTTCAAAAGAAGAGACGCTTAACCTGTTCGGTGAATTCTACCGGGAAGATGTCCTGAAAAACCCCGAAGGAACCGATCACCAGAACATCCGGAACTTTATGCAGTACGGCTGGGACGGAATTGCCTTTGAAGGAAAAGCTTTACATCAAAAATAAGTGATGTAATCTTAAAAGAGTTGTTAAACCTCATAAGTTTTGAAAACCCTATGAGGTTTGGAAGAACATCTCCTGTTATTACACCCCGCGTGAGGGATGGGCAGGGCCCGACTGTAAGGAGGGGTCTCTGGCGCGGCGCAAAGCGCCGCGCCAGAGACCGGAACGAAGTGAAGCCCGAAACAGCCCGGCCCGAAAAGCTATGGCCTTCAAAAGACCTGAGGGACACGCCCAAATCGTTAACATCGAAACCATGTCATCCAATAAAAATGCCCTGATCCGCTACAAAACCCTGGACCGCTGCCTGAAGAACAGGTACAGGAAATATACTCTTGAAGATCTGATCGATGCCTGTTCGGAAGCCTTATTTGAATTTGAAGGCAAAGAATCTTACGTTAGCAGGCGAACGGTACAGCTGGACCTTCAGAATATGCGGAGCGAAAAGTTCGGGTATGAAGCACCGATTGAAGTCTACGACAGGAAATACTACCGCTACAGCGATCCCGATTACAGCATCCATAATATTTCCGTGAATGAAAGCGATCTGAAAGCCATGAACAATGCAGTACAGATCCTGAAGCAGTTCAAGGATTTCTCCATGTTCAAGGAGATGAACGGAGTCATCCAGAAACTGGAAGATTCCATCCATGCCACCCATCAGAAATCGATTATCCACCTCGATAAGAATGAACAGCTCCGGGGACTTGAACATATTGATATCCTCTATGAAAGCATTGCAGGCAAAAAAGTGCTGCGCATCCTCTACAAAAGTTTTACGGCAAGGGAGGCCAACAGCTTTACGGTCCATCCGCAGCTTTTAAAAGAATACAATAACCGATGGTTCCTCATCTGCCTGTACAAAGGTAAAATTTACAATCTGGCCCTGGACAGGATGGAAGATATACAGACGGATGAACAAGCTGCCTACATTGACCATCACCTGGATGGCGACGATTATTTCAAAGATGTGATAGGCGTTACGGTATCCGAAACCCTGAAGCCCAAGAATGTGGTTTTCTTCGTGGATGCTTCCAATGCGCCGTATGTGAAAACAAAACCGTTGCACAGCAGCCAGGAAATCATCAGCGAAACCGAGGAAGGAACATTGTTTAAAATCTGTGTACAGGTCAATTATGAACTGGAACGCCTGCTGCTGGGCTTCGGAGACTGCCTGGTCGTTCATCAGCCGAGAAAGCTGAGGTTGAGGCTGCAGGAAAAATTCAGAGCAGGAAGCCGGAATTATGAAAAGCTGGAAATAGAAAATGAGCAATAAGTAATGGGTAATGGGTAATGAGTAATGAGTAATGAGGAGATTGTTAGTACACTGATCGGTGTTTATCGCGTTATAATGCTTCTTTATTGATGATGAGTTTGGATTTTCGGAACATTGGCGTAGAAATTGTAATGGATACTGAATAAAAATCAAATTATGAGATCACGAATCCTTAAAGCCGCGGTAGCTATTGTAGCACCGATTGTTATCGAATACATCGTTAAAAAGATATCAGAAAAACTGGACAAAAAACAGGAAGATGCCAGACAGATCCCTGTTCGGAGCTAAGTTGTACTGAATTGATTACGAAAAAGAGGCCATCTGAGATGTGCCTCTTTTTTTTTACACAAAATCGTAAATGCCGTTTTTCCATCCCAATACTTTGGAAGAATCTGCCCGGAGCCATTTCTTAAGAATGGTGGCATATACTTTTCTGAAATCTTCCGAATAAATCAGGTCCCCTTCGTTGAGCTTTTGCAGGTCAGGAAGCGGATTCAGCAGGCCTTTCTTCTTCAGCCCGCCACTGATGAAAAACATCTGGTTGGCCGTCCCGTGATCCGTCCCGTTGCTGGCGTTCTGGGCTACCCTGCGCCCGAATTCGGAGAAGGTCATCAGCATGATTTTATCAAATAAACCATTGCTCTTCATGTCTTTGACAAAGGATTGTACCGAAGCATTGATATCATCAAAAAGTTTTTGCTGGCGGTCATTCTGATTGACATGCGTATCGAAACTGCCCACGGAAAGATAGTATACCCGCGTGTTGATGTCAGACTTGATCAGCGAAGCTACCGTTTTAAAATCCTTTCCCAGCTGAGAGCCGGGATAGGTCTGATCTGTCTTTTTCGTCTGGCTTTCTTTGAAGATATATCCTGCATTATTGATGGTAGATCCCAGGGTCTGATACAGGTAAGATACCGTTTCATCATCATGGTGATGATCGTACAGCGATTTAAAGTACTTTTCCTGGCTGGTCTGGTACAGCCTTTTGGGATCTTTAAATGCAAAAGCCTTATTGTTTTCGCCTTTAAGGGCTAAGCTCAGCATATCGTCCACTTCCAGGGCCTGAGTAGGACGTTCGCAGCGGTAGCATTCCTCATCAAGGTATCTGCCGAGCCATCCCGTATCAAGGTACTCGTTGCTTTTGCTGGCCGACTGCCAGATATCCATGCTCCTGAAGTGTGATTTGTCGGGATCCGGATAACCGACATTGTTCAATACGGAGAGTTCACCATTGTCGTACAGTTCTTTGAAATATGAAAGGGAAGGATGGATACCCGCTTCATCATTCAGCGCCAGTGCATTCCGTATGGCAATATTTTTCCGGTCCCTGAAATAAATGTCATTCCGTACGGGAATAATGGTATTCAGCCCGTCGTTTCCACCGGTAAACTGAAGGACAACCAGTATTTTGTCATCTGCCTCCAGGGCATTATCAAGCGTCATTGCTTTCAGGAAATTAGGCATCATGAAAGAGGCGGTAGCCAGTGAGCTTATTTTGAGGAAATCTCTTCTTTTGATTAGCATAAAATGGTTTTTAGGAGGGGTTACATGAGCTGGTATTCCGGTGTGGACATCAGGTTGATGATATTCATTTTTACGCTCCGGTCAGAGAAACTTTGTACGGTATTTATGTCGAGTGAAACCGGGCTCTGGATCAGGTAGTCTTCACAATTCTTATCGGTAAAGATCTTTTCCACCTGCGGCCAGTCGATCACGATATTCGGATTTTTAAACATCTTGTTCAGTGCGGTTTCTCTGGACTTAATGCCCATCTCAATATCATCATCCGGTCGCGGTGTATATTCCAGCGGGCGTAAGCCTGACCAGATCTGGGGAATCTGGAGCCGCAGCATCAGTGTGGAGCTGTCGATCCAGGATTTTCCGCTGGGCCATCCGGATACATTAGGCGGGTATAAAAGCATCTGGCCCAATAGTTTCTGGTACACAATAAGGTTTTCAGGATTCTGTACCGTCATCGGAAGCGTCCTTGAGATTCCTGCCATCAATTCAATCGGCGATTTTATCCTGTTGCCGATATTCATGGGGTCATAGAACCATGATGATGAAAAAATGGTTTTCATCAGTTTTTGAATATCATATCCCGAATGGTAGAAACTTTCGCTCAGCTCATCAATAATAGCTTCATCCATCTTTTCGTTCACAAAGAAACGGTAGATTTTAGCCGTGATGAAATGGGCGGTGGCCTTCCGGTCAAAGATGATGTTTAACACATCGGCTCCGTTGAAATTACCGGTTTTTCCCAGAAAGGTTTTTATACCTTCATCATGAACCTTTACTTTTTCCTGGAAGTTTCCTTCCTTATCATAGCTCCATCCGGTGAAAGCCCTCGCTCCTTCCCGGATGTCATTTTCCGTATAATTACCCCTTCCCATCGTAAAAAGTTCCATCACTTCACGGGCAAAATTCTCATTGGGATGGTCTTTTTTATTCTGCTGGTTGTTCAGGAAGTTCAGCATAGCTGGAGACTGGCTCACTTCAAAAAGGAGGTCCCGGAAGCTTCCCAACGCATTTTTCCGGATCGTATTGAGCAGTTGCCGGTTATACTGGGGATTATTTACCCGGCAGGCAAAATGCCCGTGCCAGAAAAAAGCCATCTTTTCTCTCAGCTGGTCGTCACTATGGATCATCCTGTCCAGGAAAGCAAGGTTCAGCTCATTGTTCTGTTTGCTGTAGGTTTTCTGCATTTCCTTTTTTCGGTCGGCGGCAGACTTGCTGTCCATCATATTGGCCGGCGCATCCGGCAGATCCGGAGTGGAATACCGGATTTCATTGAAATCATAATGCTTAAACAGGTCGGCCAGCAGGGACCTGGTTTCCCTTCCGGCAAGTTGGGCATATTGCCCGGCAGCAGGGCCGAATCCGGCACGCCAGAGGAGGTGTTTATTATTAAGCAGGGAAGGTATGGCCATTTGGATTTTATTTTTTGGATTGGAATCTTTTGAGAAAGTTAAGGAAATAAATAAAGTTTAATATTTTGTTCACATTTATTAATCTAAAATTAAACATTGATTTAAATTTTATTTTGCTGATAAACACGGTCTTGCAGCTTGTTCCTGTTGCAAAGGCTTACCTGAAGCGCTGATTGGCACGATTTTTACAAATTCCTATTCGTGAAATTTTAAAAATCTCAGTTATGAAAATGTTTAAACAAGCCATCGTACTGGCTGGCGTTTTAACGGCAGGCGTACTCAGCGCACAAAGTGCACAGATGAATAATATGATTAAGGTAGGCGCAAATGTTGGTTTAGCAGTTCCTTCAGATAACCTTTCCGCTGCTGTAGGAGTTGATGTATCTTACCAGAACCTTATCACGCCTGGCTTTGGGTTGGGGATTGCGACAGGATATACCCATTATTTCGCCAAAAATGATAACGGCTATGATAACAATGATGTAGGGGTAATTCCTGTAGGTGCATTGCTGAGAATTTATCCTAAACAGACAGGATTCTATTTCGGGACAGATTTAGGATACGGTATCCTGGTAGGAAATGACAGGGTAGCGTCAAACAGTACGGTAAGCAGGCCAAACGGAGGCTTTTACATTAAACCGGAAATCGGGTATCATAACAGAGACTGGAACTTCTTTGTACAGTATCAGAAAGTATTTGTAGGAAGTAACGGTGATTTACCGGGACAGGACTACAACGTAGGGAATATCGGGGTAGGTTTTGCCTACAATATCGCATTAGGAAAGTAGTTAGATTTAATATAAAAAACTATCAGACAGGCCTTTTCATCATTTTGGAAAGGTTTTGTTTTGATCTCGGCGATTTACAAAAACAATTGTTATATTTGATAAAATTTGTGATTATGAACTTGAATCCGAAATTTCCGTTGTATTTACCGGGTGTAAAGGACAGCAGTAATAATAATATTTCCATTATCGGAGCAAACCTTCGTGAGGACATCAGTACTATAGGATATTTTCAGTCCGTTAATGAAGGAATTGAAATGAAAATGCAGAGCAGTTATGCCACCAAGGACTATGCTTCTTTTTCTGATATCCTGAGGAAATTCATTCAGGAAAATAACCTGACTGATATCAACCGTGTCGGAATATCGGTTCCCGGACCGGTTATCCACGGAAAGAGCAGCCCGGAACGTCTGGGATGGAATCTTGATGTAGAGGAAATCCGCAGGGATTTCGGATTTGAAAACATACAGCTTGTGAATGACCTTGAGTCATCGGCGTATGGTATGGCACTGCTCCGTGATGAAGACCTTGAAGCGGTGTACACCGGGGGCCATCTTGAAAAAGGGAACGTAGCTATCCTGGCCCCGGGAAACGGGTTGGGTGAAGCCGGATATTTCTTCGACGGTAAATACCTGCGTCCGTTTGCTACCGAAGGCGGGCACTCCGAATTTTCCCCGAGGACCAATGTAGAAGTGGAGTTTTACCAGTTCCTGAATAATATTTACGGGATTGTAAGCTGGGAAAATGTGCTTTCAAAAGACGGTCTGTTCAATATTTACCGGTTCCTGAGAGATGTTAAAAGGCATCCGGAGCCGGAAGGACTGGGAGAGCGCCTTTCCAACGGTAATTTTGTACAGGAGCTGTACAAGGCTGCTGAGGAAGGAGTACTGATCTGCAAGATTGCCATTGATACCTTCCTTGAATTCCTGGCCCGTGAAGCCAATAACTTAACATTAAAGCTTAAGGCTACAGGAGGCCTCTTCATTTCAGGAGATATTCCTCAGATGATCCGTCAGTATCTGGATAAGGATAAGTTCTATGAAAAATTCAAGATCAGCGATAAGATGGAACATATGCTGAAGGATATTCCGATTTATCTTGTAAAAAGCGATAATACCAGCCTGAACGGCGTTGTACTCTACACCGCTTATTATCAGGATTAAAACATACGGCTCCGGGATCCCCGGAGCTTTTTCTTTGTCTTGATCGATAAAAATTATTCATTTATTGATGTACATCAACGCTATCTGTCAGAACCATTGGTTACCTTTGCCACCGCAATTAGCAAAGAAATAATTTATAACAATGAAAAAAATATTTTTATTAGCGGTTTTAGCCGGCGGACTGGCTTTCGGACAGACAAAAAAAGTAGTAGCCTCTGATGTTCACTGGTGGGGATATAAAGTAGCGAAATCTGAGGCGAGTTCTCATGACGGTACGGTAAAAGTGAAGTCAGGAGACATGGTGATGAAAGGAAACCAGCTGGTGGGAGGAACTTTCGTGCTGGATATGACTTCAATCAATTCAACTGATCTTTCCGGAGAATACCAGGGAAAACTGAATGGTCACCTGAAGAACGGTGATTTCTTTGAAGTTGAAAAGTATCCTACCGCTACTTTCAAGATCACTTCTGTTAAGAAAAATAACGATAAGATCTACAACAGCCTTGTTACAGGAAATTTAACGGTAAAAGGAAAAACCAACGCGGTTTCTTTCCCGGCTAAAATTTCTTACAGCAAAGGGGTTGTGAGCCTGGTGTCCAACAAATTCACCATCGACAGGCAGAAGTTTGACGTTGCCTACAAATCTACCATGCAGGATGTTTTTGTAAAAGATGATATCGATATGCTGGTTAAGGTAACTGCTAAATAATTTAATCAAAAAAAGATTGCTAAAAGTGTAGAAGTTCTACACTTTTTTCTATTTTTGTTGAATTGTAAATAAAAAAGAATGAAAAGATTACTATTGCTTGTAATGATGTGTGTCGGCATGTCGTTTGTTTTTGCTCAGAAGAAAGGAGACAAGGTTGTAAAGGTTACTTCTTCAGAGATCAGGTGGTGGGGATATAAGGTTGTTAAGACTGTAGCTTCATCACATTCCGGAACGGTAAAACTGAAAAGCGGAAAGTTTACTTTTGATAAAACGGTACTGGTAGACGGGGAATTCGTTATCGATATGAGAAGCCTGATGGCCGGTGATGTTTCGGAAGAAGATCAGATCAAGCTTACCAATGACCTTAAAAGCTCCAATTTCTTCGATGTAAAAAAATTCCCGATTGCTAAATTTCATCTCACGAAGATCATTCCTTTGGCCAATAGTGAATTCAATTCAACAGTATACGGTGATGTAACCATCAAAGGAGTAAGAAAGACAATTTCTTTTCCTGCGAATGTATATATTACACAGTTCACGGTAGTCATAGAATCTGCGAAGTTCTCCCTGAACAGAAGGGATTTCAAGGTATTCTACCAGTCTTCCCTGAAAGACTACTTCATTAAAAACGAAATGGATATCCAGTTCAGAATATCCACAGAAAAGCTGGACAACGAAAACAGGACTCCTGTTAAAAAGAAATAATCCGGCGGTAACCCGGAGAGGATCAGAGACGGACGGCTTTTTAAAGCCGTCCTTTTTTATTATTTTAGTCCTATGAAAATATATGTGGTAAGCGGGCTGGGCGCGGACTTCAAAGTGCTCGAAAAGCTTAGGTTTCCCGAACATCTGGAAGTGGTTTTTATTGACTGGCTCATTCCGGAACGGAACGAGCTGTTCGCGCATTATGTCTGCCGGATGGCTGAAAAGATAAATGCAGCGGAACCGTTTTTTCTTCTCGGGTATTCCTTTGGCGGGATCATGGTCCAGGAAATCCATAAAATCAAACCTGCTCAAAAAGTGGTGATCCTGGGGAGCCTGAAATCCCATAAAGAAAAGTCAAGGCTGATAAAGACCGGACAGGTGACCGGGGTTGTCAGGTTTTTTCCGGAACGGTTTTTTGATATTGCAGCAGCGCAGGCATTTCCGGCAGTGCGTAAATTTTTTGATTTCAATAATGCCAACCTTGTCCGGTACTTTCAGGTACGCGATCCTTACTACCTGAAATGGTCTGTGGAGAAGATTGCCGCATGGAAATCAGAAGAGAATCCTGATGTTATTCAGATTATGGGAGACCGTGACCTGGTTTTCCCTCTGAAGAACTCACGGCCGGATTATATCATTAAAGAAGGTACCCATCTTTTTCCTGCTACAAGGCCGAAAGAGGTTTCAAAAATATTAGCTGAAATTCTAAAATTGTGATTTTATTTTAAATTAAGATTAAAATTTAGGGGGGTGTATTAAAATAAAATACATTTTAATGAAATTTATATGTAGTTTTGCAGGGGTAAAATATATATTTTATGAAAGTAGGATTAAAATGGATTGTTTCTTTTTCCATGATCACCCTGGTAGCCATCGGCGGACTCTTCTGGAGCCCTATCGTAGATTTTCCGAATACGGGAGAGTTTTTAAGTGAAGATAAGATTGTAGGGGCGGATGTTGCCTGGATCCTGGCTGCTGCAGGGCTTGTCCTTCTGATGACTCCCGGGCTTTCTTTCTTTTACGGAGGAATGGTCGGCAAGAAAAATGTGATCTCCACCATGCTCCAGAGTTTTATTGCGCTGGGAGTGATTTCCATTCTATGGGTAGTGGTCGGCTTTTCCCTTTCCTTCGGCGATTCCCTCGGATTCACTGTGAATGGCGAGCATTACGGGATCATCGGCAATCCGCTCAGTTATCCATTTTTCAGCAGGGTAGGAGTACTGCCCCATAAAATGATGGCATCCACCATTCCTTTTATCCTTTTTGCCCTGTTTCAGATGAAATTTGCTGTGATTACTCCTGCTTTGATTACAGGGTCGTTCGCAGAACGGGTGCGTTTTATTTCCTATCTCTTGTTCATGGTGCTGTTCAGCCTGTTCATTTACACACCGCTCTGCCATATGGTCTGGTATCCGGACGGGCTTCTCAATAAATATTTCGGAGTAAAAGATTTTGCAGGCGGTACTGTAGTGCATATGAGTGCCGGATTTGCAGCCTTGGCGGGAGCCATGGTCGTGGGAAATAGGAAAAATCCCCACCATGAGCCTTCCAATGTTCCTTATGTGCTTTTAGGTACCGGAATGCTCTGGTTCGGATGGTTCGGCTTCAATGCAGGTTCTGCCCTGAGTGCAAATGCAACGGCAGCGATGGCCTTCGGAACCACTACCATTGCCTCCGGCTCGGCAATGATGACCTGGATCCTGTTTGACAGGATCAACTGCAGAAGCGTCTCAGCTATGGGGGCCTGCATTGGTGCAGTAGTAGGCCTGGTTGCGATTACTCCGGGTTGCGGCTTTGTTTCCATCCCGGAAAGCATATTCATCGGGTTTATCTCTGCCATTGTTTCCAATCTAATGGTCAACTGGAAAGCCCTGAAAAAAATTGATGATACCCTGGATGTTTTTGCCTGTCATGGAGTAGGAGGGATTATGGGAATGATTCTGACAGCGATTTTCGCACACGGTGAAAACGCAAGCCTGCTGCATGGCGGAATCGAAGTCTTTGCCCATCACATGATGGCGCTTATCCTGGTTTCAGCCTTTGCGTTCTTCGGATCACTTTTCCTGTATAAAGTAACCAACAGAATTATTACCCTCCGGGTTTCGGAAGAGTCTGAAAATGATGGCCTCGACCTTTCCCAGCATGGAGAACGGCTTTATTGAGTGTCTATGGTGAATTCCTTCGGGTCAATAGTGTTGGTCGTAGGTTGACTTTCAATGCAAAATTGACTATTGACTGCGCAGCAGATTGACGATTCACGGATGGTCAATGGCGTTGGTTGTCAATTGCCTTTCAGCGCAGGATTCACTGCACGGGAAATTGACTTACACAGCAAAATTCTCTCTTCTCCATGTCAATTTATCATGTATCTTTGCGGAAGGAATGGTGAATCACGCATATGGAATCTATATCGGTTTTTGAAATTATTAAAGTAGGCATCGGGCCTTCCAGTTCTCATACGATGGGCCCCTGGAATGCAGCAGCTGCCTTTATCAGGATTATAAAGAGGGAAAGGTCCATTGAGGATGTACAGGAAGTGTTCCTTGAATTTTTCGGTTCACTGGCTAAGACCGGGATCGGACACGGAACCGATATTGCCGGAATGCTCGGCCTGAACGGGGAAGATTTTAGAACCATCGATACCTCAAAAATCGATGAAGAGGTTGACAGGATCAAAACGACGCAGGTGCTCAACCTGGGCGGTGAGAAAGAAATTCCTTTTGTATACGGCTATCACCTTGTGTTAAATATGCAGAAGTCCCTTGAATTCCACCCGAACGGGATGATCTTCAGGGCGGTTTTTGAAGACGGAACCGAGCTGATCCAGGATTTCTACTCTGTAGGCGGAGGGTTTATCATGAGCCAGGAAAAAAAATCGATCGAAAAGCACTGTGTCCGTACGTTGTATCCGTGCCATAAATCTGCGGACATCCAGAAATACTGTCAGAAGTTGGGGCTAGATAAAATCTCAGACCTTATCCTGATGAATGAGGAAAGCTGGAGAAGCCAGGAAGAAACGCGCCAGGAAGCCTTGTATATCTGGCAGCAGATCAAAGAATGCATCTATAAAGGCGTGAATAAAGAAGGGGTACTTCCGGGCGGCCTGAATGTTTCCAGGAGGGCAGCCGCAATCAACCGCAAACTTTTGGGAGATAAGGTCTATAAAAATATTGATGAGTGGTTCCGGCTGGTGGTGGACGCAGAAGAAAATTTTACCAACATCAACAAATGGATTGCCTGTTTTGCATTGGCTGTCAATGAGGAAAATGCCAGCTTCGGAAGGATTATTACAGCGCCAACCAATGGCGCCAGCGGAGTTATTCCTGCTGTTTTGATGTATGCGCAGGCATTTACGCCGTTCACCAGTGAGGACGATATTGTACGGTTTTTACTGGTAGCGGGAGAGATCGGGACATTATTCAAGAAAAATGCGACCATTTCCGCAGCCATGGGCGGATGCCAGGCTGAAGTCGGAGTGTCTTCGGCGATGGCTGCCGCAGGTCTTACCGAAATCCTGGGCGGAAGTGTAGGACAGGTCCTGATGGCCGCAGAAATCGCTATGGAACACCATCTTGGCTTAACCTGCGATCCTATCAAAGGGCTGGTACAGATTCCTTGCATCGAAAGAAACAGCATGGGAGCCATCAAGGCGATTACGGCAGCCAATATTGCGCTGGAAAGTGATCCCGCCAAAGCAAGGGTAACCCTTGATGAGGTCATCCAGACCATGTGGGAAACCGCACAGGCCATGAGCGACCGTTTCAAGGAAACTTCTGAAGGCGGACTGGCCATTGCAGTGAATGTCCCTGAATGTTAATCCGCCATCTTCTTTTTAGCTCCGGTCTGTAATCCTGATGATTTTACCGTCTGAAAACGTAAACTCAGACTCTCCTTTGAGGCTGAGGGTAGCTCCTTTTTTCATTCCGTTAGGAAAATCTGTGGCCAATACAGCTTCATAAGTGATGGAAACGGTAACGCTCTCGCCAGAAAATGTCCAGTGGTCAACAGCCTGATGGCGGGAAGAGAAATACGTAGCCGCCGTCTCAGCCTGAGCTTTGAAGGCTTCTAGTCCTTCGGTTTTCAATCCTGTTTTTCCTCCGGAAATGTTTTCGAAAATAACATCCTCGTGAAGGCAGCCGGTCATACCATCAATGTCAAAATGATTGTATGCCTCGATGTACTTGCTTATGATATCTGACTGATCTTTTTGTGTCATTAAGGTGCTTTTTACAGGGTCTCTTATTTATCCAGAATTCCCCGGATTTTGTTTGCGTTGGATATCAGTTCTTCAAGGTAATCATAATTTTCTTTTTCAAGCGCCGATTTGAACTTTCTCAGCTGGCTGATATGTTCATTGAGGACATCCAGAACATTATCCCTGTTCTGCTTAAAAATGGGCACCCACATTTCGGGATGTGATTTAGCAAGACGTACTGTGCTGGAAAAACCGGAACTCGCCAGCTGGAAAATTGTTTCTTCTTCCCGCTCTTTTTCAAGTACCGTATTGGCCAGAGCGTATGAAGTGATGTGCGAAATATGGGAGATATAAGCCGTATGGATATCATGATCTTCCGCATCCATATATACAGGATGCATTTCAAGGGCCTCTATAATGGTTTCAGCGGTCTGCAAAGCATCCGGAGCGGATAATTCCTTATTGCAGATGACCCCGGCTTTTCCGGCGAAACTTTCTGCAACTGCAGCTCCGGGACCGCTGTTCTCTGTTCCCCACATCGGGTGGAATGCTACATACCGCGCACGCTGAGGATGATCATGTACTGAATGCACGATGCCTGCTTTGGTAGAGCCTGCATCCATCACCGTCTGTTGCCCGGTAACGAGATCAAGGACATCCGGCAGGAGGCTGCGGGCTGCATCTACGGGAATAGCCAGGATAATGAGGTCAGCATTTTTAATGCCATCTTCCAGGTCTGCAGCCCCGTCTATAATTCCAAGCTCAATAGCCTGCTGCAGATGCTGTCCATTCTGATCAATGCCCAGAATTCTTTGGGTAATGCCTTTCTTTTTGAGTTTTAATGCGATGGAACCGCCAATTAATCCCACTCCTATAATACTTATTTTCATCCTGATTAAAAAATAAAAAACCCCGTCCGGGACGAGGTTCTGAGTTATGCATATAGAAATCCTTATCCCTTTCTGAGGCTAAAAATTCCGTAATAATATGTTCTGTTGTTGATTAACACAGAGCGAAGATAGGTAATTTTTTTTAATTGAAATTAAAAAAGTGAATGGTGAATTCCTTCGGGTCAATGGTGAATGGTGTTTGCCGGTAATTAACTTGCTGTTCAAGATTGACTGCGCAGCAAATTGATGATTCAAGATTGACTCCTAAGGGTTCGAGATAATCAGTGTTGACGGAATATCAGACAGCCACAGGCTTTTGGTTTCAATAAGGCTTTTCCAGCTTTTGCTGCTGACCAGCATAAGGTCTTGTGATTGCAGGAATTCCTTTTCAATCTTCTTCTCGTTATACAGGGTGATGTGGTTCGGGGCTACCTGTTCAATACTCCGGATAAGCTCCTTGACCTCAATATTGTTTCGGATCTGTCCGGTAACATCCAGGATGATAATCTGTGAATTGTTATTGTTGATCAGCCTTTTGGCATATTCCAGAAGGTAAAAATCACTCAGGTTGAACATCGGGATAAAAACCCGGTCGGCAGAACTGAAATTTCTTTCAACCAGCACTCCTACAGGAATATTTGTTTTGTCGAGAATCTGCAACGTAAAGTCATCAAAAGGAGAGGTGTTGAAAATATTTCCCTTTCCTTTTACGGTATTGAGCAGCTTTTCAGGATTGATGATTTTGGTCGTAAAACCGAGCAGCCGGCCCAATAAGCTTCCTTCGTACATGGATTTCCCCAGCATAATCAGGAGCAGGTCATAATTTCCTTTATTGGAGATTCCGGTAAGGTCGCTTTCCATATCGGTAGACGCTTTAAACAGGGTCGTGATCTCGAGGTTCAGGTCCTGCGAAGTTTCGACCACTGACCTGAACTGTTCCTTCTCAAACTCATCTATCTCAAATGCATGCAGTTCATCAACCGGAGCAATATTCATCGCGGTAATGCTTTTATTCCCGTTCATTTTACGGGTGAGGTTATCAGCCAGTTTCAATAAAGTACTCCCGGATTTTGCCGTTTCAAATGACAGCAGCACCCTGTACTTCGTATTATCATTTCCATGATCATCTTCTTCGGTCATGGAAGTCTTTCCTTTGAACAGGTAATTGATCAGGTCAAGGCTCGGCCCGGTCATAAATGTGGTGAACAGGGCCATAATCACCAGCATGGCGAACAGTTCCGGTCCTAATACGCCTAAGTCATATCCGATATTGAGTACAATGAGCTCTGTCAGTCCTCTCGTGTTCATCAGTGCCCCGATGGTAAGGCTGTCTTTCCAGCTTAGTTTGAGGAATTTTGCCGTAAGTGCACTGCCTACAAATTTACCGGTTACAGCCGTCAGGATAATGAAGCCGCCTATTTTCCAGAGGTGGGGATCATTCAGCAGCCCGATCTGTGTTCTTAATCCGGTGAATACAAAGAATAGCGGAAGGAGTAAAACCAGGGCTACGTCTTCTACTTTTTCTATGAAAAGGTTCCTGAATTTTACATTTTCCGGCATGATGGCCCCGGCCATAAAGGCCCCGAACAATGCATGGATACCGATGACTTCCGTTGCGTAAGACGATATAATAAGGATCAGGAAAAATACCGCTACCAGAGCCTTGCTGATAAAGCCTTTTCCTTTCTGGGTCTCAACGATCCTCTGGAGGAACGGCCGCACCGCTTTGATCATAATGAAAACATACAGGATAGCCATGAGTATGACAAACACTGATCCTGAAAAAGACCCCGCTTTTACCACAGCAATAACCGCGGCAAGGATACACCACGCCGTAATATCATCCGCTGCAGCACAGGTAATCACCACAGTCCCGATTTTTGTTTTATGAAGGTTCCGTTCCTGGACGATCCTGGCCAGGACCGGAAATGCAGTAATACTCATCGCAATGGCAATAAAGAGCGCAAATGAACTGAACTGTATGCCGTCCGGAGCAAATTCCTGATAAATAAAATACGAAAGCCCTACACCCAACGCAAAAGGGAAGATGATACTCGCATGGCTGATGACCACAGCATCATGAGCCTTTTTCCTGAGTACGCCCAGGTCCAGCTCCATCCCTACGATATACATGAAGAGTATTAAGCCAATCTGGCTCAGGAACTGCAGGTTCGGCAATGATTCCTTCGGGAAAATAAATGCGGATAGTTCCGGGAAATACAACCCGAAGAGGGAAGGGCCCAACACAATACCTGCAATCATTTCCCCGATAACGGAAGGCTGTTTCAGCTTTACGCAGATCCATCCGAAAAGTTTTGCCACCAGGATGATGGTGACGATCTGGGCTAAAAGAAGCGCCAGAGGATGGTGGAGATTCGTCAGAAAAGAATCGGTGAAGTTCTCCCACATAGTTGAGCCCGTGGTTTTGGGAACTGCGATATTCTCACCGATCTCCAGGGTTTTCCCTTCTATGAAAAACCAGTACATCAGGCACGAAAAAAATACAATGGTGCTGATGTAGAAGATAATGTTCTTATATTTTCCCAGACTCATAGTTCCTTAATTTTTAAAGTGTAAATTTCTAAAGAATATTAAAATGATGGCTATTGAATTTTTCAAAATGTAACCAATGCCGCAAATTATGTAATGAAAACTACCTGAAAGAATACCCCAGCCCAATCCCGGCTTTCCAGGAGCCATTCTGCGAAGGTGTTTTGGCATTGTAATATACCGGGAGCTGCACGGCCAGCCTTTTATACGCAGCAGTCATTCCTGCGCCCAGTGCAGGCATGATGAGACTATTTCTGGTTCCTTCAGAACGGTCTTCTTTAATCCTCAGGGAAGGAAGCATTCCAAGCATCAGCTTAAAGCTTTTATTTTTCAGGCTGATGTTCGGCCCTGTACAATTAATGAAAGCGCCATGATCTGCATATCCGGCCACAACGGTTCCGTCAAAAAAAGCGGCTTTTATTTCAGTCTCCGTGCTCTGGCAGAAGCAGAGGCCGGAAATCAGAACGGTTGCGGTACACAAAAGTTTCTTCATTACATAGGATGGTTTCATTCCGGCAAAAATACAGGCAGGATGCCTTAAAAAAGTCGCAGCTGTAATGAAAATCCCTGTTTCTGTAATGAACCCGTATATTTCTGAGGTTTAATGCAGATAAGATCAGCAAAATTATACAGTTTATATCCGAAAAGTCATGATCACGAACGGAATTACTTACTTTCCAAACATCTCCAGCAGGGCATTTTTATAGGTTTCCCCTATCTGTAATTTGAGGAAATGACCGTTTTCTGCCGGAATCGAAGTGATGATTTCGTTGGTGGAAAATACTTTAACGGAAGACCGTGCAATGATTTCCTTTTTGTTGACCTGGGCAAAATCTTTGGGTGGAAGGATGTCCAGGAGATTCTTAAAACTCAGGTTTTTAAGTACGATCACAGTTCCGTCGTGAAGCGTAATATCTTTATCCCGGCTGTCGATTTCCGAAGTTTTGATATAGGCGATCTGGTCTGTAAAAATGATGGTTTTCCCGATGTTGGTATTCCATTCTATAAAGTCTTTTTTCTGGGACTGGCTGATGAGGTCCCTCGCTTTATCGAAAGCCTGGACCAGCCGTTCTTTCTTGATCGGTTTCCGGACATAGTCTACTACATTCAGGTCAAAAGCTTCTGCTGCATATTCTTTGTAGGCCGTGGTGAAGATGATCTTCACAGAACCTGAAATCAGCTCTGCTACCTGAAGGCCGTTCATTCCCGGCATTTCGATGTCCAGGATGCAGACATTGCAGCCCAGGGTATTTACTTCGTTCAGGAAGGCTCTAGGATCATTGAAGGCTTTTATCACTTCTACATCCTCAATCTGTTCGCATAAAAGTTTCAGGTAACTGATGGCCAGCAGCTCATCATCAAGAATAGCGCATCTGATCATAAAATTCTCCTAAATTTATGGTTAATTCGGCAGTGAAGATACCGTTTTTTGAACTTCGGCTAAGGTGGTAATAATTGTTGTAGATCATTTTCAGCCTCTGATCCAGTGACTGGCTCCCGAAACCGCTCCTTTCTTTTTCCAAGGTGTTTTTTTCTGAAGCTTTATTGCTGACCTTCATGCTGAAAACCCTGTTTTCAAGCTCAATCTGAACTGCAATAAAGCAGTCCTGCGCTAAAAAGTCGGTATGCTTAAAAGCATTTTCTATGAGATCCACCGAAATCAGGGGGGCAAAAACCTTTTCCTCATACATCGGATCAGACTTATTCACATTGAATTTTATCCTGAAATCGAAGAGCGGATTGATCTTGATTTTGTTGATTTCAATAAGGCTCAGCGCAAAATTTAGTTCCTCTTTCGGGCTGACAAAGCGGGTATTGCTTTCATAGAGAATATAATCGAGGACATTCGCCAGCTTATCCAGCGACATATAGGTCTGGTAGGCATGGGACTGCACGGAGTTAAGGATGTTCTTAAATAAATGCGGGTTCAGCTTGGTGCCTATGTGCTCCAGCTGCACTTCATTCAGGCGCTGTTCAATAATTTTATTGGTCTCCGATAGCTTTTTATTGAGCTTCTTATACCTTTTATTCCACGAAAAGAGATAAATGCTGATGCTTGCAAGCAGGAAAATGGCAAAAACTCCGATAAAAATCAGGTAGTCTTGAATCATGTAGTAGTTGCCGTCCATAGAGTTAGGTTCAAAAGCTGATCCGGCCTATCTGATCTTTTTCAGCGATTTCATGGTTGCGGTTTCTGCGCATTTGTCAAAAGTGATTTCGTACACCGGACTTTTCTCGGGATAGGAGAGCAGGTAATCAGGGCAAGGCTTGTTCTGCGCATGGCTCCTGTCAAAATCAACTTTTCCTTTCGTGATGATGCTGTCTTTCAGGAATTTTTCGGTTACGCCATACGACTTCATCTCTTCAGAGAATCCATCGGAATACCTGAATTCCTTGGATAGCGTTTCTGCAATCACACGGCTGTTAGGAAGATAGCCGCTGCAGCTCGCCCCTTTCTTGTTCAGGATAAACAGGACAATGAGGCATCCGGGAACCAGGCCTATGGCATAGAATTTCAGTTTTTTCATCAGAAAATTAAAAGATTGATATCGTGGTAGGTAAGTCCGAAACGGTCACAGATTACTTTTTTGGTATGCCTTCCTTTGTACATGTACAGGCTCTGTTTCATTTCATTTTTGCGGACAAGCATATTTTCGAAGCCGCCCTCTTCGTCGTAGTTGAGGATATAGGAAAGGAAGAAGTTGGAAATGGCTTTTGTGGTCGTTCTCGGCATCCTTGAAGTAAGGTTAGGGAGTCCGCAGTGGATGACGCCGTGTTTGATGATGTAAGGATTCTCCATATTCGTCAGCTCAGAAGTTTCAATCACCTTTCCGTTATCGATGGTAATATCTATGATGACACTTCCTTTTTTCATGCTCATCACCATGTCTTCGGTGACGATGGGAGTCATGTTAAGCCTTGGAAGGGCACCGATAACCACATCTGCGCGGCGTAATGCTTTTTTAAGTTCCTTAGGATCTATGATAGAGGTAGGAACCCTGCTGTCTACAATCGTATGGAGTCTTCTGAGCTTGGATAATGAATTATCGAAAACCCTTACACTTGCGCCAAGTCCGATGGAAGCTTTGGTGGCGAATTCCCCTACGATTCCGGCACCGAGGATCACCACCTCCGCAGGTCGTACTCCGGTAAGCCCGCCGAGCATCAGTCCGTTGGATAAAGCCAGCAGTTCCGAAGCATAGAGGATAGAAACGGTACCTGCGATTTCACCTACCAGCCTTACCAGGGCAAGCTGTTTGTATTCGTCAACAATAAATTCAAAAGCAATGGCATTGATTTTTTTCTCCGCAAGTTTCAGGAAATAGCTTTTATCCCGGAGATTGATCTGAAGCGCTGAAACCAGATAGGTATTCGGGCGCATGAAGTCTATTTCGTCTTCTGTAGGAGGATTGATTTTTAAAACCAGGTCCTGGCCGAATGCTTCTTTGGGATCCTGAGTGATCCTTGCACCCGATTCGGAGTATTGCAGATCTGTAAAAAATGAGCCCTCCCCTGCTCCGGCTTCAATAATGATTTCATGGCCGTGTTCTACGAGAACCTGTACGGCGTCCGGGGTAATGCAGGTCCTTCTTTCATGAAGGCTGGTCTCTTTGGGAATCCCGATGCTGAACTGCCTTCCTTTTTTGATGACTTCCAGCTTTTCCTCTTTAGGCATTAATTCTTCTTCAGTAAAAGGAGTAAAAATATTCGTAGTACTCATTCTTAAAATAAATTATGTATTACAGATCTTAATTATACATTACTTTCATGCAGCAAAGATACATAATATTTACTCGAATAAAATTTCTCTGCTGTCCCCGGTATTTTCTATGGTCATCGTATGGTAATCCAGCCCGTCAAGGTCTTCTTCGTATACCTCCGGCCATTCTATGATGCAGAGGTAGCTGTTGTCCAGGTATTCTTCCATACCGATATCATAGACTTCTTCAATGCTTTTCAGCCGGTATAGGTCGAAATGGAAAACTTTGCCTTTCGGAGTATTATATTCATTGACAATAGAATAGGTGGGAGAGTTCACTTCATCTCCTGTACCCAACTTCTTCAGCAGGAACTGGGTAAAAGTGGTTTTTCCGGCACCGAGGTTGCCTTTAAGCAAGAGTATATTATGTTTTAGCTGCGGAAGGATGGCTTCTGTTACATCCTGCCATTCATCATAGGTAGTTATATTAAATACCATGGTTTATATTTTAAGTCTGTAAAATTAATGAATAAAAACATTTTCTGATGTTAAAAAATAGGAACCGCTTATGTCAGTACTCTGATAGTGAAACTCAAGGCGCAGAATATTTGATGAAACCTAAATTGAATTTATTTCCGGATGCTGAAATCCGGCGGTATATGTTCAGAGTAAAAAAGTTTTCAGAAAAACGGATGAGTGCAAGCAACTTACAGGATGTTCTCTTTTTATTCTCTGTTTCCGATATTGGAAAGGTTATAAAAATACTTATTTTTACAGCATGATTTCCAAGCAGAGTATAGACAAAATTTTTTCAACGATCCGCGTAGAAGAGATTGTCGGGGAATATGTTCAGCTGAAGCGTGCCGGAGCCAACTATAAAGGGCTCAGCCCGTTTCATGATGAAAAGACCCCGAGCTTTGTGGTGTCACCAAGCAAGCAGATCTGGAAGGATTTCTCTACCGGAAAAGGAGGAACTGCCATTTCTTTCCTGATGGAAATTGAAAATTTCACCTATCCGGAAGCCCTTCGCCATGCTGCCAAAAAATACGGAATCGAAATTGAGGAAGACCAGCAGGAGTTTTCTGAAGAAGCCAGGCATGCCCAGACGGAAAAAGACCAGCTGTATAAGATTCATGAGGTAGCGAACAGCTATTTCCAGGAGATCCTGTGGGATTCGGAAGAAGGTAAAAGCATCGGGCTGTCTTATTTCAGGGAACGGGAACTGAGTGATGCGATCATTAAAAAATTCCAGTTGGGATATTCACCTGAACAGCGGAATGCTTTCACAGAATATGCGCTGGAAAAGGGATATTCCAAAGAAATCCTGGAAAAATCAGGACTTTCCATCTTCCCGGAGAATACGCCGGCAGGAGTGGACCGTTTTCGTGAAAGGGTTATTTTCCCTATCCACAGTTTTTCGGGCAGGGTATTGGGATTCGGGGCGCGTATTTTAAAGAACAACGTAAAAACAGCCAAATACCTCAACTCTCCTGAAACCGAGATTTACCATAAATCCAATGTGCTGTACGGCCTCAACCAGGGCAAACAGGCTATTTCCAGGAAAAATGTCTGCCTGTTGGTGGAAGGGTATATGGATGTGATTTCGCTACACCTTTCGGGAATTGAAAATGTAGTGGCCAGTTCGGGAACGTCCCTCACCACTGAGCAGATCAAGCTGATCAAAAGGCTCACGGAAAATGTTACCATTCTTTTTGACGGGGACAATGCCGGGATCAAAGCCAGTTTCAGGAGCATCGATATGCTGCTGACGGAAGGGATGAACATCCGTGTCCTGCTGTTTCCGGAAGGAGATGACCCGGATTCTTTTTCAAGAAAGCATCCGCAGGAATATGTGGAAAAATTCATTGAAAATGAAGCTACGGACTTTATCGACTTCAAAGCTGAGATTCTCTTAAAAGAAGCCGGTAATGACCCGATCAAAAAAGCCGAAGCCATCCGGAATATCGTGAAATCGGTTTCTTTTGTGCAGAATGCGCTTAAAAAGGAAGTCTACCTGAAGGAAGTATCCACGAAGTTCGGATTGTCTGAACAGAGCCTGTTCAATGAGCTGGATGTGCAGAAGCAGATTACGCAGAACCAGCACCAGCACGTCCACCAGCAGAAAGAAGCCCAGAAAGCGGTAAAGCTGGAAGTGGTTCCGGATAAGCCAGTGGCAGAAACGGATTCCGTACAGTTCAACATCCATCATCAGGAAAATAAACTGATTGACACGATGCTGATGTTCGGTGATATGGTCCTTCAACGCCAGAATGAGAAGCAGGAACCTTACGAAGTCACAGTGATTGAGGAAATCCTCCACCATTTTGAAGAGGAGCAGTATGAATTCCAGATCGAAACCAATAAAAAGATTATTGACAACATCCGCGAAGGCATAGAACAGGATGAACTCCGTTCCGGGAATTTTTTTATCACCCTGATGGACGAAGATATTACGCTGAAGGTGGCGGATGCACTCATCACTCCGGATGAATTAAGCGACTGGACGACCCGTAATATTTTCCCGCCCAAGCTCGGTGACCATGTTGCCTCGGAAGTAGAAGCCAATATCCTGATCCACAAATACTACTACATTCATTTTATGATCCGGAAACTGACGGCCAGCCTGGAAGACTGCAGGGATGGCGATCAGGATACCTATTTTGACTGTATAAAGAAGATCATGATGCTGCATGAATTCTCCAAGCAGATCATCGAAAAGATCGGCTGGTCCCCTGTGACAAAAAGTCCTATAAAATTTTAGGAACAAAAGTTGTAATTTACTTTACGAAAAAGATTTAATACATACAATACAAATATGGACATTAACAAAGAATTCAGAGATTTCTCTGTAAAGCACTTAGGAAACAGCGGTCTGGCTACCGATCAGTATATGGGAATGTATGGTCCTACCAACCTTACGCCGTACATTATGGAAGAAAGAAGGTTAAATGTTGCCCAGATGGACGTTTTTTCACGTCTGATGATGGACAGGATCATCTTCCTGGGAACCGGAATCGATGACCAGGTAGCCAATATTGTCACTGCGCAGCTGTTGTTCCTGGAAAGCGCAGATCCTTCCAAAGATATTCAGATCTACATCAATTCTCCCGGAGGAAGCGTATATGCAGGATTGGGTATTTATGATACGATGCAGATCATCAAACCTGATGTCGCTACCATCTGTACCGGAATGGCAGCTTCCATGGGAGCTGTTCTTCTGGTGGCGGGTGAAAAAGGTAAGCGTTCTGCATTAAAGCACTCAAGGGTAATGATCCACCAGCCTTCCGGAGGAGCGCAGGGTGTGGCTTCCGATATGGAGATCAACCTGAGAGAGATGCTGAAGTTAAAGCAGGAATTGTACGATATCATTGCCCATCATTCCGGGCAGACCTACGAGTGGGTTGAGAAATCTTCTGACAGGGATTACTGGATGACTTCTGAGGAAGCCAAAAACTACGGAATGGTAGATGAGGTCCTGCAGAGATCGACAGAAAAGAAATAATTGCTGGTCATACAGCGGAAAAGCGCACTGGTAAGTGCGCTTTTTTAGTTGGAATATGTTGGTATTCTTTATTGTGCGTTAGCAGGGAGCATCGGGTTGCTGATTACTGAGCATTTCCGGACTTCTATCCCTGTTACTGCCGTATTGTTGGTCGGATCTGTATCCGTCACCTGATTGGTGGAAACGTTGGAAACCATTTTAAAGCTTTTGTTCGTCCCTATTCCCTTTTTGTAATATTGCCCGGTTACGGTAATAATTCCGGAGGATTTTGCATTCAGCCCTACCACACCGTTAATTTCATTCGTGGTGAAATTGGATGTAGGGAGGTTGGAATTCGTAAATCCGCTGTTGTAGGAAAGACTGGTGATCTTGAATTTAGACGTATCTACCAGGTTATTGTTTTCATCCAGGATTTTTCCGTTGAAGTCGATGCTGTTGAGGGCAGCATTGCTGTCATTCGTTACTTCTATCTTAAATGAGATCGGGCTTGTGCGCTCGTTACAGGTAAAATAACTGTCAGAACGGCTGTCTACCCTTAAGTTCCCGGGAGTGGTCAGGATGATATTCCTGATTTCCTGGAAATTGAAACCGCCACCTGTGGAAGCAGAGAAACCCAGTTTGAGATTGCTTGGAATAGGATAAGTAGCTGAGCTTAAGGTGTAGTTCATTACCTGAGTGAAATCGCTCTGGTTTTCTTTTCTCCATTTTACCGTTACTACATAGTCTGCCCCGGGCTTGGTAATGATTACCTGAACCCTTCTGTAAAAAATATTGTCAGCGGGCCTGGTAGCAGTAATGGTATTGTAGTCAATTTCATTTCTCTGGCGTATAGCATCTACCGTACCCGTTCTGTCACCTAATGGTGTGCTGGTCAGGTAAACATTTGAGTTGTTATATGTCGCACTGGTTGGACCTCTCAGGACAAAAGCATTCGGGAGCATTCCGGAAGTAAGGGTATTCGCAGGGGCAGAACCGTTTCTGTTTTCTCCGTTGTTGGCATAGTTTCCGTAAGCATCCAATCCTAATCCTAAGTAACCTCCGGATAATCCTGTGGTTCCTGCCGGGTTGCTGTAGGTGGCGTATCCTAAAGATCCTCCATAGCCTCCCAATTTGAAATTGGCATCGGTTACCGAAGCGTCAAACAGATAGACACAGAATCCGTCTGCGCCGTTGTATCCGTCTGCGATGTTACGCCAGTCTTTGTATTCGAAATCAGCGATGACTCCCAGAGTAGTAGGGAAGCCCTGAGTAACATACATAAATCCTTTTTGGTTCGCCTTTGCTTCAGTAAGCCTCAGCCAGCCTGCTCCATTAGGATCTGCTCCTGTAGCCGCAGTAAGGTAAGCATTATCCCCCACGCGTATTCCGGTCATATCCCTGGTGGTAAGCGGGTTGGTAATGGTAAACTGTCCGTTAACCAAAATGCCGGCTGCAGACATGGCCGCCAAAGCAAAAAGCTTCACGGTTTTTTGATGTTGAAGTTTCATACCGTTCTATTATTTTACAACAAATACAATATTCATGAAACTCGCATCAGTGGCATTGTTGCTGACGGTATAGCTCATCAGCCCGTTGGCATCGATGCTTACGTTAGTAAATACATTGGTATCGTAATAGGTAATATAGTATTCCAGGTCATTTTTGCCTAGAACCGGTATTTTTCCTGCAGCTCCCGTGCTTGAAGCCTGTGGTGCCGTAAACTGGTTGTAGTACAATTGGTAAAGATCCTTCGTCTTGGCTCCCAGTGAAGTGGTGTCAAACAGAATAGAAGGCATGTAGAAAAATTTAGGCATCGTCAGGCCTACCCATTTAGAGATTCCGTTATTATAATAATAAAATCCGGGACTGGTAACATTGGACGTTTTAGTTGTGGAAGCCGAAGGAGCAGCTGTTACATATACTACCGCAGCATTTTGGTCTGCACCGTACAGGTTGTCTCTGGAAGCCAGTTCCGTTCCGGATAAACGCACGGTAAGTAAACCTTCAGGCTGTGAAGTGGCAGATTTATTCATGTCCAGTGTAGCCTTTGGAGCAGTGTTATTAATGCCTACCTGGGCGTAAAAAGTTGTTGTGATTGAAAAGCAGATAACCGAAATAAAATTCTTCATATGTCTTATAATTTTTTGCAAAATTAAAATTTAATATCTGAAATATAGCATAAAACCTGCATATTTTGAATGGCTTATCATAATAATGATAATAATCATATTTGGTGGTATTATGATATTTTTTGTCATATTTTTATTGAGGTATATCATTATTTTATTTTAATTGATTTTAAATGAATTATATTTTTTTATAATTGAATAAAAGAGTAAAACGTTTAAATTTAATTTGGATGTTGGAATGTCAGATATTCATTTTTAATTACAACTTTTGAGAAATATTTTAATTGAAAATCAGTGATAAGGGCTCCGGATTCAGTCCGTATATTTAAGAAAGACTTATTATTGCGTTTACGATAGGTTCATGTATCATGACTATTTTCGCAGTCAGGATACAGCAATATGAAAAGAATTCTATTATCTGTGCTCACACTTACTGCCATAGTGGCCTGTAAAGATGATGACACTATCAATACTCAGGAAATCAACTATTCAAAACTTCCTCAGGAATTTCCTTTTTCAACCCTGGCAACCGTTAGCGGTGTCGGAGTCATCAACGGGGGTTTCGGATCTGGTGCGGCGGCGCATCCTACCAGAAAAGGAGAATTTTATGTGATTACGGACCGTGGTCCTAATACAGACTACCTTGCCGGGAAAAAATTCCTGGTGCCGTCATTCAGTCCTACTATCATGCATTTTAAAATCAATGCGGAAGGGAATATTGAAGTGCTGAACTATATCAAGCTTAAAAATCCTTCCGGCCAGCCGATTACCGGCCTTCCGAATCCTGCAGGGATGGGAAGTACGGGAGAAGTAGCCTATGACGCCAACGGAAATGTGTTAGGAACGGATCCTTACGGAATGGACAGTGAAAGCATTGTGGCAGCAGCAGACGGGACGTTCTGGGTATCTGATGAGTATGGCCCGCATATCGTCCATTACAGTGCAGACGGGGTGGAATTGGAAAGAATCAGCCCGATCGGGGTGAATACGGGAACCAGAAAACTGCCTGCCGTTTCAGCCAAAAGAAGGGCAAACAGAGGAATGGAAGGTTTGTGCATTACTCCGGACGGAAAAACGCTCGTAGGAACCATACAATCGATGATGTATGTGCCGTCTAAAAGCCTTGCGACAAACAAAACCTTAATCAGGATTGTTACTTTTGATATTGCCAGCGGCCAGACAAAACAGTTCCTGTATCAGCAGGATGGAGGGGCTTCTGATTCCGTGTGTGATATCACCGCGTTGAGCAGTACGGAATTTCTGGTTATCGAAAGAGACGGAAACTTCGGATCCCAGGGTGGGATTAAAAAAGTATACAGGATCAACCTGTCAGGAGCGTCTGATGTCAACGGAACAGACCTGAGTGCTGTCAATGGAATGCTGATCAACGGAAAAGCACTGGAACAATGCACCTGGGCTGAGATTACAGCGGCCGGACTGAAACCGGTTTCCAAAACCCTTGCCGTAGACCTGGTGTCTAAAATAGGCTATGAACACGACAAGTTTGAAGGACTGGTATATTTAGGGAACAATAAAATTGCGGTCTTTAACGATGACGATTTCGGGATTGTAGATGACGGAAACGGGAACCCTAAAGCTAAGATACTTCCCAAGACAGGAAAAGTAGATAAAGGAACAATATATGTAGTGGATATTCAGTAATAATTAGATTTTTTTAAAACCCGGCGGAACAAAGTTCCGCCGGGTTTTTTATGCTTTGCCTTCCTTAATTGAATGCTTCAATGATTTTTGAAAAATCCTCCAGCTTCAGTGCGGCACCGCCGATCAGTCCGCCGTCGATATCCGGTTGGGAGAAAATTTCTTTGGCATTGTCAGGCTTCACCGAACCCCCGTAAAGAATAGATACTTCATCAGCTACTTCCTGCCCGTACTTTCCGGCTATCGTGTTTCTGATGTGAGCATGGATTTCCTGTGCCTGTTCCGGGCTTGCTGTTTCGCCTGTCCCGATGGCCCATACTGGTTCGTAAGCAATCACCACGTTCTTAATCTCTTCTGCAGAAAGGGTGAACAGGGCTACCTCTGTCTGGTTTTTAACCACTTCCAGGTGCTGGCCTGCTTTTCTCTGGTCAAGTGTTTCCCCGTTGCAGTATACAGGTGTAAGACCTTTATCCAGGGCCAGCTTGATTTTGCGGTTGCAGTGTGAATCTGTTTCACCATGGTACTGCCTTCTTTCTGAATGCCCGATCAGTGATCCGGTGGCCTCAATAGATTCCAGCATTTCAGCCGAGATCTCTCCTGTGTAAGCTCCGCTCTCATGTTCACTCATGTCCTGGGCAAAAACACCGATTTCATTCTTTTCAAAGATATCCCTGGCCATCATCAGGTATAATGAAGGTGGCGCGATCCAAACCTCGCACTGGGTAGTATGGTTATTTTTATAGCTTAGCAACTGTACCATCAACTGCTGTGCATCGATGACATTTTTGTTCATTTTCCAGTTTCCTGCTACGATCTTTTTTCTCATAGTTGATATTTAGAAATTATATTTCAGGTATTGAATGTATCAGCAAGCTGATAAACTATGTAAGTCTGATCTTGCTGATCTTTTTAATTAATTAGACGAAATATTCCACGTTTTCTTCAGCAGCGTATAATAGCTGTGTTCTTCATCGCTTACCTTATCATCTGCTTTAATCAGGGTTTTGGCAAACTGGATGAATTTTTTACGTTCCTCCTCTGTGGAATCTTCATAAAAGCATCCCGCATGAAACTCAAAATGGCTTTTCCATTCTTCCGGTTTCAGCATGGCCAATGTATCAAGTTCGTCATCCAGTTCTGTCCTGAAGGGAAATTCATCCGCCAGGTACTGCTGCACGATCATGCCTTCTTCAGGAGCGAATTCTCCGTCTACAGAAGAAAGGATCATTAATAAATGGTAACCGGCAATCGGTTTATTTGATTTCTGCATTATGATGTAGTATTATTTAAAATTATATTTTATAGGGTCAATAGTCAATTCCTTCCGGTCAATAGTGAATTTTATGTTGTTTAAAATTCACTTGCGCAGCAAGATTGACCATTCACCATTCACTTATTATTATCAATAGGTCAATTCCTTCGGGTTAATAGTGAATTTATGTTGTTAAAAATTCACCTGCGTGGCAAGACTGATGATTCACCATTCATCGCCCTCATTTTACATAATCTTTCGCAGGCTGCTTGTCCACAATTTTCCCGTTCTGCAACACCAGGACAAATGGATTGCTTCTGGCTATGGTTTTAATGGCCGTTCCGTCCATCATGGTGTTTTTCATGGTTTTAAAAGTATTGGGATCTGTGGAAACGCCATATACCAAAGCTCCTTTCTGTGCATTTGCCTTTCGCTCTACTTTACCAAGCAGTTCCGGAGAAACGTCTTTGGGATGGTAAGAGAAAACCAGGATGGCTTTAGGAGCATTGATCACTTCATCTGTGATTTCCATTCCTGTAGGATCCTCAATTTTAAACTTGACAATCTCAGATTTGTAGCCTTCCTTCACCAGGACAGATTCATTCTTCCCTTCCTCGATTTTCCAGGGTGATCCTGCATCCCAGTATTTTTTATCATTGATATAATCATCCTGGTTTACTTTCAGCACTTCACCCGTCTTCTGGTTTTTGAGGGTGTAAAAAGTCTTGTATTCAGAAGGGTTTTTATCGATTTTAATTTTTTCTTGCTTCAGGTCAGTACCTATTTTGTAATCCCTGAAATCAATCATCGGTTCATGCATGATTCCCTGTGCCATACAATAGATCATACCAAGTGAGAGCAGTCCTAAAACGATATACTTCCAGGTTGCTGATGATCTTCCGGTCACCGTGTAATTGTATTCGTCTTTTTTCCTGAATTCTTTCCGGTACAGTACAACAAGGATGATGAGTCCTACTAACAGGACAATATCTTTGATAAAGCTCTGCCACGGGGTAAACTTAATCGCGTCACCGAAACATCCGCAGTCCGTCACGACATTATAATAGGCGGAATAAAATGTAAGGAACCCGAAAAATACACAGAGTGCAATAAGCGCTGAAAGGGTAAACCTGAGCTTCAGCTTCAGCAGCAGCATCAATCCCAGCAAAAGTTCCAGTACGACAACAATAATGGAGAACAGCAGGGCAAACTTTTCGAAAAAAGGCATATTGAAAACAGCAGGGGAGAAATATTCCTCCATCTTAAACGAAAACCCCACCAGATCCACTGCTTTTACAAAGCCTGAAAGAATGAAAATCAACGCGATGATGCAACGCAATATACCTTTGATCATATTAAATAGTTTTAGGTTGGAATTCCTGAGCTTGTTCTGAGAATTTAATCAGGCAGAAGACTGCATAGTTCAACATGTCGAAATAATTGGCTTCCAGGCCTTCGGAAACAATTGTTTTTCCCTGGTTGTCTTCAATCTGCTTGGTCCTCAGTACTTTCTGGTAAATCAGGTCTGTGATGGATGAAATCCTCATATCTCTCCATGCTTCCCCGTAGTCATGGTTCTTCTTTTCCATCAGGACACGGGCTTCATTGGCATACCGGTCATACAGGCTCATAATTTCCTCATTGTTTTCATTGAAATCATTGGACATCCCTTTTTCCAGCTGGATCAGCCCGACAATGGAATAATTCACGATGGCTACGAACTCATCTTCCTCGCTTTCATCAATCATCTTTTTATCGGTCATCTGCAGGGTACGGATCCGGTTGACTTTAATGTAAATCTGATCGGTTATCGAGCTGGGCCTTAATACCCTCCAGGCCGCTCCGTAATCCTGTAACTTTTTGCTGAAAAGATCCCGGCAGTCGGCAACGACCTTCTGAAACTGTACTGAAGTCTTTAACATAAATTCTCTTAATCTTTCAAAGATACAAAATAGGTTTTAGGTAGCGGGAATGGGGGATTTTAATTTTTGAATTATATAAATTTTAGATGAGAGATCATAGATCATAGACGGATAGATCATAGACGGATAGATGATAGACATAGGAGGGGGTATTGAGAAATTTAATCCGGTAGCTAGTACCACTCCGCAGTTAAAAATCCATACTGCATACTGCTACTATAACTGCTAACCTCTAATATCTGAAATCTGACGTCTGATATCTGATATCTAAAATCTAATATACTTAACATCCCATCTATCATCTATCCGTCCATTATCTCTCCATCTATTAAAATTTACTTTCTATTTTTGTACTTCCAAAATCTCAGGACTTATGCGTAATCACTTTTTAAACTGCAACGGCAGGCTGATCGATTTACAGATGCCGAAAATCATGGGCATCCTGAACCTTACACCCGATTCTTTTTCAGACGGAGGGAAGTTCAATACGGTACATTCCGCGTTGCGGTATGCGGAAACACTGATTTTTGAAGGTGCTGAAATCATTGATATCGGTCCGCAGTCTACCCGTCCCGGCGCAGAATTTCTCAGCAGTGAAGAAGAGATCCGGAGGCTGGGAAACGTCATTTCCGAGATCAAAAAAGAATTTCCTGGCGTACTCGTGTCACTGGATACGTTTTATGGGGCTACGGTACGCTTTGGCTTCAACGAAGGTATTGACATTGTCAACGATATTTCGGCAGGGCAGTTTGATGAAAGTATGTGGCCGGAAGTGGCCGGTACGCGGCTTCCGTACATCGTCATGCACAGTAACCCGGAGTATTCAGCAATGCACCAGAAAATACAGTACGAAGATATTACTTTAGCGGTCAACCGCTACCTGATGGAGAAAACCAGGGCCCTGATGGAATTCGGGATCCATGATATCATCTTAGATCCCGGATTCGGATTCGGAAAAACGGTGGACGACCAGATGAAACTGCTGGAGGAAGCCGGTTACCTCGGGTTTGGAAGATTTCCTTTACTCATCGGGATTTCCAGGAAATCATTCATTTACAGGCCGCTCGGTAAATCTCCCTCGGACATCAATGAAGAAACCCAGAAGCTGCATCTGAAAGTACTTCAGCAGGACGCTAAAATCCTCCGGGTACATGACGTAGCCGAAGCGAAAAAAACGGTGGATGAGTTTTTGAGTAGAAGAAGTAAGATTGAATACGATAGATGATAGACGGATAGATAATAGATGGATGTTAAAGATTTTAGATATCAGATATCAGACGTCAGATTTCAGATATTAGAGGTTAGCAGCTATAGTAGCAGTATGTAATATGTAGTATGAATTTTTAACTGCGGAGTAGTACTTGCTACCGGATTAAATTTCTCAATAAAACCTCGACCTTATCTATCATCTATCCGTCTATCATCTATTATCTCTCATCTAAAATTTAAAATCTATAATCAAATCTAATCTCTGATTTACCTCTTCTAATTAAACTTCGCCATCTTATCTGCAAATTCCCGGGAGAATTCTTTCCGGTCTTCTTCCAGCTTTTCGGTGGTGGCGGGGAGGATATAGTTGAAGAGGATCGTGTCTTCATGGTCCAGGAAAATAATTTCCTTCTCATTGCCATCGATCATCTGGGCAAAAATTTCCCACATGGAAGTATCTTTCAGTTTAAGCAATTCAAAAAACTGTTCGGCTTGTACGGTGATATTCTGCATATTGTTGATTTCTTTTCTGTGTTAAAATTCCAGCAGTTTGAGTTTGAACTGTATGGCGAAATTCTGCTTGAAGTTCCGGGTGGTGTAATAGCCGACCCGGTAAAACAATCCCAGATTGAAGTAGCTTGAAAGGAAATTGTTCCATTCAAGTCCGACCTCCTGGTATAAGCGGTTCAGCTGCCTGAAACGGAACTGGTGGTATTCCGGATGCTTCATGTATCCGATGGTTCCCCTGAGCACAAAATCGAAGCTTGAGATATTCTGCCCGAAACTTTTGAAATACCATGGCAGCTTATGCGTAAAATAATACGCCACAAAACGGTCGTTATAATATTTACCCCCTTCCAGGGTAGCAAAACCCAGGTAGGACGTAAGGTTGAAGTTGATATCTCGGCTTGGGGAAGCCAGCCCGTTCATCGTGAAGTTTTTCCAGATTGGGGCATCGCCCAAGACCAGTCCGCCATAAAGCCTGAAGCCTGTAGTGCCCAGAACGGTCTTAAAATTATGAACGAAGAGGGCATCAAAGCGGGTGTAATTGAAATCACCGCCCAGCAGATGGTAGCTCTGTTCGTAATTGAAGTACAGCTCAGGATATTTCTGGTCAATCAGCGATTTCCCCTGTGGCGTCATGATGTTGGTGGAATTCGGTGAAAACTTCAGGGTAAGCAGCGTATTGAAATTGTCAAAGGAAGATCCCCTGTTCCGGAACTGGTAGTTAAACATAGCCTCCTCATCATTCCGCCTGGCTGCAAAAGCCAGGGTAAGTCCATTGGTAACATCATTCAGGTAGGATATGGAGGCTCCTTTATACCGGAAATATTTATCATTATTCAGGTTGTTTCCGTAGTTCATGGTCCGCATCTTAAAGCTCCAGAGCCTCCTGCTGAATTCTCCGGAAGCCGTCACATCATCATAATATTCAACCCGGAAGAACGCATTTTTTTCCAGGGTGGTTTTCATATCGAGCCCGATGCCGTATTTCCAGCGGTCATCCTTAAACCCATAGGCGAAATAGTAATCAGGTGAGAAATAAGGATTGAAGATTTCGTTCACTTTCGCTTTCAATCCCACCCTGAATCCTTCATACAAGTTATAATTTACGATCTCATCCACGGCGAAATCCATCACGCCTACCCGTACCTGTCCGTTCAGGAGTGCCGTGAGTACCCTTGCCTTGCTGTCTATATTGTAAATCCTGCCGATGCTGTCGATCGTGGCATAGGTATTCCTTTCGCGTACACTCAGTGGATCGGTACGGTACAGGTTCAGGGATTTCCCGTCTGCATTTTTTACCGAAAACGTATATCCTTTGAAAGCCTCCCGGTTGGTTTCGATTGGAGACTGGTAATCAAAATACCGGGAGCTCAGGAAAGCGTAGGTCCCAAAGCTTCTTTTTTCATTTTTAGATGCTTTTCCGTCCGTATTTTTTCCCTCCTGCATCTGCATCCTGCTCATTTTCAGCTTCACGGTTTCGTGGGCGAGGAACCATTTATTATTGAAATACGTCCATTCGCTGGTAATGATGCCGTCACTTTTATTTTTGCTGAAATTTTCTATTTTCTTGATGCCGTACGTCTCCGTATCGATGTAAATGGCCCCATTGTACCTGGTCTTTCGGTCCGGTTTTTTGTAATTGACCTCACGGAAACGGATCACGAAATTTTTCCTTCCGTCCATGGTTATGGTATCTGTTAAAAAGAACCGGTAAAGCCCTCTATTTTCCTGCTTCAGCTGGGTAGGGAGGTTGTCCCGGTTGCTCTGCTGCAGGGCAATCATTTCATAAATAGGCTGCTTGAGACCGGAAATCCTGTTGTCCAGGATGTTGATCTTTTCGCCGTATTTTTTTGAGTAGAGGAATTCCTGCGCCCGTTCCCAAAGAAAGAGTTTGCTCTTGGAAAAGATGTTTCTTGCGGAGATATTGTTTAGGGAATCTTTTTTCCTTTTGCGTTTTATAAAATCATGATCGCGGAAGATTTCATTGAACTGCACGAGGCTGTCCTCATCAATATCCATGGATACCTTTTCGTAGGACTTATAGGAGTAGGAATCCAGGCTTTTGGGAGCGTTTTCCCTAAACATCCGTTCTACCATTTTAAGGATTTCCAGCGCCCGGGGGTCACTTTTATCCTCGATAATCACCGCTTCGATATCGGTTGTCTTTGCGGAACCTTTTTTCAGCGCAACCTGAATCGATTTTTCAACGCTCACGCTTTCACTGTGGTACCGGTCTGCCTGTACTTCAATACGGCTGCATGCCGTTTTAAACTCCAGGCTGCCGTCGTCGTCCGTATAACCAAGGATGGTATTGTTACAGGATATTGCTGCATGAGAGACGGGAGCTTTCGTTACATCATCAATAACCCTGATTCTTGATTGTGAGTAACCCAGAATAAAGGCCATGAAAAATATAATAAATAAGATCCTTTTCATAAATGCGGATCAAAATTAAGCATATTTCTGATTCCGAAAAAGTTTTCCACCGGAGAATCATCGGCAGTAAAAATAAAATCCCGGAAAATCCGGGATCTATATTCAGTGGTCATTCAATGCATTAAGGAAATCAATGATGGCTGAAGTCTCTTTGTCAGAAAGATTCAGCGGCGTATCTGAAAGCGTCTGGTTATCGGCTTTCAACCCGAATCCTTTCCCTCCGCCTTTATTATAAAATTCCATTACCTCTTTTAACGTTCGATAACCGCCGTTGTGCATATACGGGCCTGTTTTTCCGATGTTCCTGAGCGTAGGGGTTTTGAACGAATGCTGAAGAAATGCTACTGTTCCATGGAATTTCCCTCTTCCCGGATCCTGATCCAGGACCTTATTGGAAGCATTTTCAGCCACGCCCAGTACTTCCTGCTCGGTTTTGGTATAGTTCGGCGGAACCGTACCGTTGAAGAGCGGCAGGAAATGGCAGATGGCACACTGCGCTTTCCCCATAAACAGGTTAAATCCTTTTTTCTGACTTTCCGTCATTGCCTTTTTATCTCCGCGCATGTACCGGTCGAAATCAGAATTAAAAGCAGCCAGTGACCGGATGTAGCTTGCCAGCACATTCTGGAGCTGCCAGATCTCGGCATTTCTTCCTTTATAAATCTTCCGGAAGGCAGTACGGTATTCCGGGTCGCTGTTGATTTTGGCAATAATCCTGCTGAGGTCACCGTGCATCTCTTCTTTATTGGTAATCACATCCGAGCTCTGCCCTTCAAGGTCATCTTTCCGCATGTCCCAGAACTGTCCGTGCTGAAAAGCCGAATAGCTCAGGGAAGGTGTATTCCTTTTCAGTGGTGAATCGGTGAGTGACATGGATTTTTCCATGCCATCTGTAAAGGCTTTTTCAGCGACATGGCAGGTAGCACAGCTTCGTGTATTGTTATCGGACAGGATCTTATCGTTGAAGAGCTGTTTGCCTAATTGTACTTTTTCAGGTGACATTTCAAACTGTTTTCCGGGAACAAAGGCATTCGGGTCGAAAGCATTTTTGGAGTAAAATGTGCGGACGTTTTTATTCAGTGCAGAGGTTACTTCTATGGCCGGGATCTCTTCCTGCTTCTGGAAATCGATCATCAGCGAAGTAATGGTGTTCAGGTGCTCCGGAATAAAACGGATGTAATCAAACGTGTTTTTGTCCTGATTTTGGCTCAGGTAAGCCTTGGCAGCCTCGATCTCCTTGCTGATCTGTTTAAGCGATTTTTCCTTCGACCGTTCTGTGGAAATCAGCTGCAGTGTTTTCTTAACAGCATGCAATGCATAGGGCATTTCCTTTAAAAAAGTTCCGGATACCGGAGTGTCAAATCCTGCAATCCCCAGGCTGGAGATCCGGAATGCTTCCTGCCTCAGCGCATCGAAAACCTGGTCTTTGGAAATGGTGATGGCCTGGAAGTTAACTTTGATCGCATTGCTTTTGTTGGTGAGGTTTTTCAGCATCCGGATCACCTCATTTTTATTGGCCGGATCATAAGGGTACAGCAGCTCTTCCAGCACCTGGAGTCCTTCGGGTTCTATTTCCACATGCTCCTGCATCTCAATCTCAGGTAAAGCCGGGCCGTTGATGAAACGGGCTGTCTGGGGAAGGAAATATTCCACAGCCCATTCCATTTTCTTATAGGTGGTTCTCAGTGTTTCAAATTGTTTCTGCAGATCAGCCTGTTCCGGATTTCCGGATACGGTTGTGATAAGTGCATTGGTCTGCTTCAGAAAGTCTGTATTGGTCCTGAAAATGTCTTTCTTTACTTCAGCAAGGTCGTTATGAACCTGCTGCTGGTTCTGGGTGCACTGTAATGCCCCGAATACGGCAAAAGTGATGAAAAGAAAAACAGATAACGGGTATTTTAAAAGGATTTTCATATGTATGAAAAAGTATCAATAGAATTTCTCCTACTGATACTCTGTATTAATGAATGATACAATTATTTCTGAACGTTTCTGATGATCAGGATCTGTCCGCCTTCCTTATTGGTGTTTACTCCGGCACCGTCTGCATTGGCGAACGCATCTTTCTGCCATGTGTGCGAGTGGATGTTCACAGCAAAGGTGTTAGGAACCCCGATGATGTCTGAGATATCAACCATGGCTCCGTATTCCCATGATCCAAGCTTGGTAAGCTGGCCGGATTGGTTGTAAGAAGCCTGCCATGCCGCATCGTTCCTGTTATGCTTCATATTCAGCCATGGCTTGTACTGTTTCGTTTTGATGTCCAGCTGCCAGATATACGAATCGTGGGTAGCGGCAGGGTAGTAAGAATCCCCGTCTTCCTGGATGTAGACATAATTTTCCGTTACACAAAGGTTATCCGGATTGATCAGGTTACTTCCCGGGCTGGAATCTCCTTCAGCGACCAGTTCAAGCTTTCCGGTTAGCATATTGCTTTCATTCAGGACCAGTTTATATACTCTTCCCCACATGGTAAGTCCGGCTTTAGGGTTCACTCCGTCCGAAGACTCCCCGGTAGCGGTGAAGTAGATTTCTCTTCCTTTTCCGGCTCCTTTTCTGTAATCCACATCCTCTACTCTTGAGAAACGGATCGCATTGTTATCGATGTTCTTCTGGTTGATCTGGGCACCGGTCAGGGATTTGGCATTTTGGATCTCTACGAATTCCACATCATACTGGTTCCCTTTGGTCATATTGGTCTCCGTATAATTGCTGTTGGTTCTTTTCAGTGCATACAGTTTTCCGTTGTTCAGGTCACCCTGGGTATCGGAAACATACATGATCAATTGCCCGGCAGACTGGTGCGAAGAGCTGAAAGACTGGTCTTCACCAATCAGGATATAGGTCTTACCGTTGGAAACGTCTTTAGGAAGCGGAACGGCATTTTCCATCGATGCTTTTCCTAAAGCAGGCTTTACCCTGGACTGATCTGCAGCCTGGGACGCCGGCGATAACGGGTTTATCGCATGTACCATACTTTCTTCACCGGATTCTCCTGCCGTAAGGAACGCGCTGAAGCCATGTTCCGCTACAGTCGCCAGTGTTGCAGAGCACAATCTGGTCATTCCGCCGATTCCGTTCAGGATGTATTCCCCTTTTACCGGTCTGAAACTTTTATCAAGGTATACCCTGGATACCGATTTGGTAATTTCATGATTGGTAATCATCAGGTATCCGTCTGAACTCGGGTCCTTCATGATTCCCATTCCGTCCGGCTGGCCTGCGAAGACGAAGTTCGGGCTTCCGGCAAGGACATCGGAGCTGGAAATCAGCGTTGTAATGGTAAGGTTTTCAAAGCCACTCATGGCATAGGCAAATGCAGGCTCTTTAGAAAAGTTTTCAATTTTGATGTTCGGGTTTACGGGATTTTCATTACTGTCTGTCGTATCATCATTACAGTTCTGAAAGATGGTCGCCGCCAGGAATAAGGCACCGATAGTTTTGTAAATTTTCATAATCACTTTTATTTCGATGATGCAAAACTAAAGGTCTATTGTTAACTGTATTTTAAAAACGGGAAGAGGTACATGAACTTTACTTTATTAAAGAATAACCAGTGTTAAGGAAAAGTCAATAATTAGAACCGATCAAAATAGAAGATTGCTGCACCGGAAAATTGTTTGGGAAATACCGGTCTTTCTGAATTCCGGACCATAAAAAAACTGCCCCGGTAGAGGCAGTTGATATCGTTTAACGGTCGAAAGCGTTGAATTTTATTTTTATCCCGAAATTGTCGCTGAATTCCGAGGTCCGGTAATAGCCAAGCCGGTAGGAGAACCCAATCCCGAAATTGCTTCCTAAAAACCGGTTCCAGATCAGCCCTGCTTCCTGGTAATAATGATCCAGGACCATAAACTCGAATTTCTGGTGATCGCTGCCGTTCCTGAAATTCCCTATGGCAGACTGGTATTCTACATCAATGCTGGAATACCGTGTGCCCAGAGTCTTAAATTTGAAGGGAAGCGACTGTGAAAGGCGGATCGCCGCAAATGTATCGGTGTAGAACGTTCCTGCCGGTATGGTCGTGAATCCCAGGTTGGTAGGGCTGCCGATATTGGAATACCAATGGTTGTTATTGCGGTCCGTCTGTCCTGCAATTTCAAAGTTTTTCCAGATCGGTGCCGTGCCGGAAGAGAGCCCCCCGAAAAGCTTGATATTGGTTAATCCCGCCGGAGTGCGGAACTGGTGGATCAGCAGGGCATCCAGACGGCTGTAATTCAGGTCGCCGCCAAAGGTTTTCATCCCTTTTTCAAAATTCACATATACCTGCGGATAGCCTTTCTCGAAAGTGAATTTTCCGCTCGGGGTCATGATGTTTTTGTCATTCGGGGCAAACTTAAGGGAAAGGGTAGTGCTGAAATTATCGAAACGGTTACCCATGTCTTTATACTCATAATCAAAAAGGGCCTGCTGTTTCTCTTTGTTTACGGCAATCTTCATGCTCAGGGAATTGGAAAGGTCATATAAAAACGAAGCTCCCCATTTCTGATTTTTATAAAATGCTCCGTTATGGATGTCAATATTGATATCCGACAGCTTCATCGGGAGATCCCACATTGCATTGCTGAACCTTCCTGCGGCAAATACATCATCTACATAATCAATCCTGAATACGGATGTCCTTTTATCTGACAGCTTTACATCGAGTCCTAATCCGTATTTGAATCGGCTGTCTTTAAAGCCATAACCGAAATATGCATCCGGAGACCAGGTTTTGCTGAACTTTTCATTGAGTTTTACGCCTGCTCCCAGACGCAGTCCCTGAACCTGGTCGTAGCTGTAAAATTTGGTGATGTCAAAATCAATCATTTTGTACCGTATATTTCCCCGCAGCAGCTGGGTGAGGAAGCTCAGTTTCTTTTCAAACTGGTGCTTTTCCACAAACTGGTCTATTTTAGTGTAGGTAGCACTTTCACGTTCCGTAAGGCTGTCCGTCCTGTACTGGTTCAGCTGGCTTCCGTCCGAACTTTTCACTTCAAGGGAATACCCTTTGAAATCCGATGGTTTTACCTCCTCGTTCAGCTGGAAACCGAAGAACCGGTTCTTTACATACAGGTAATTCCCGAATGACTTCTTATTGAATTTTGGCTTTTCGCCTGCTTTGGTACTGTCCTTTTTGGAGGTTTCATAGGTCTGGTCGCCCATTTTTACCTTGATGTCCTCATAATCCAGGAACCATTTATTGTCTATAGGCTTCCATACGGAGACAATATTGCCTTCATTGAGTTTCTTACTGGTACTTTCAAACTTTTTCAGGGCAAAGCTTGAGGCATCCACATATATTTTACCGTTGAATTTCCTCGGGTTCTGTTTTTTCTTGTTGGTGATTTCCTTGAATTTGATCACATAGGTTTTCCTGCCCTCCAGCTGTATGGTATCCGAGAGGTAGAAATTGAAAAGGTCCCGGTTTTCAGGCCTCAGCTGGCGGGGTATCCGGTCGAGATTGGAAATGTTGATGGCCAGTGCCTCGTAAATGGGATTCTTGAAGCCTGACATCCGGTTGTCTATGATATTGGTCTTTTCACCGAATTTTCTGGAGTATTTGTATTCCGTTGCTTTTTCCCACAGGAACATCTGGCTGGCCGCAGCGGCATTAATGAATTCTTCCGCTAGCAGGGAATCTTTTTTTTCTTTGTCTTTTTGTTTGAATTTCCGGTCTTCGGCCCTGGAAAGCGAGTCTTTTCGGGTCGCGATAAAATCCTTGAAGGTATCTACAGAGTCTTTATCCACATCGATAGAGAATTTGCTGTAGGCTTTAAACGTATAGGATTCCAGGGATTTAGGAGAATTTTCTTTAGCTCTTTTATTCAGCTCATCCAGGATTTTTAATGCCCGGGGATCACTTTTATCGTTAATAATGACCCGTTCTATATTATCCCGTTTCTCAGCTAACGGCTGCAAAGCTATTTCAACTGTTTTTCTGACATCTGCTGTTGCATCTTCATAGTTGCTGGCCAGGATATCTACTTTTCTGCATTTTGTTTTAACGGATAAAAGGCCTGCCTCGTTAGTCTTCCCAAGCAGATTATCATCACAGTACACCGCTACATTGGCTACCGGCTGCTTACTGGTTCTGCTGAACACCCTGAATTGGGTCTGGCTGGATACCGCTACACTGAACAACAGGAATAGTGAGCATAAAAGTTTTATCATTAAGTTTTTATTAATAAGACAAAACTATCAATAAGATAGTTACAAAACCCTACCTAAAAGTATAATATTTTGTTAAAATGAAAATCAGCTGTACCGGTAAGGTACAGCTGATATATAAGTAATCGGTGCTTTAAATGTTAATGGCACCAGGCTTTTACTATTCTTTAAGGCAGATTAAATGTCCAATGCTTTTTGATAGGCATTTTCCAGGCCGTCAAGGTTTTTACCGCCGGCTGTGGCAAAACCCGGATTTCCGCCGCCGCCGCCCTGGATTTCCCTTGCCAGGTCTTTCACGATGGCTCCTGCCTGATAGCTTGAAGCCAGGTCATCCGAAACTCCCACTGTAATCATCGGTTTCCCGTCTGCATCAGAAAGGATCACCGTAACAGAAGAAGGGATTTCTTTTTTCAGCTGGAATACGATGTCCTTTACTGAACCGGCATCCAGAGAGGTTTTTTTCACCAGAAGCTGCTTATCGCCTTTTTGTTCGTAAGCGTTTTTCCAGTCTCCGATTTCCCCCTTGGCTTTTTCCTTTTTCAGGGCATCCACTTCAGATTTCAATGCCGTATTTTCTTCCATGAGCTTCTCAATCGACCGTACAATATCTTTCGATTTCAACAGCTGGGACAGTTCAGTCACCTGTTTTTCAAGGTTTTTGAAGTATTCTTCTGCTTTGTCTCCTGAAATAGCCTCAATCCTCCTGATTCCTGCCGCGGCAGAACTTTCCGAAACAATTTTGAAATGGCCGATTTCACTGGTATTTTTTACATGGGTTCCCCCGCAAAGCTCTTTCGAGCTCCCGAACTGGATCATCCTCACGCTGTCACCGTATTTCTCGCCGAACAAAGCCATAGCCCCTTTCTCCATAGCTTCCTTGATCGGAATGTTCCTGAATTCCTGCAGCGCAATACTTTCTTTGATCCGGGCATTCACTTTATTCTCAACCGAAGCCAGTTCTTCCTCCGTCATTTTATTGAAATGCGAAAAGTCGAAACGAAGGTAGTCCGGACCTACAAAAGACCCTTTCTGCTCTACATGGGTTCCTAAAACCTCTCTTAGCGCTTCATGCAGCAGGTGGGTAACGGAGTGGTTGGCCTGGGAATTCTTCCTGTCAGTGGTATTCACTTTAGCGTAAAAAACAGCACCCGCATCTTTCGGAAGCCTGTTGATCAGGGAAATGATCAGTCCGTTTTCCTTTTTTGTTTCCAGTACTTCAAAGCTTTCTACAGCATTTTCCAGAACTCCTTTATCGCCTATCTGGCCTCCACCTTCCGGATAAAAAGGAGATTCGCTTAATACCACCTGGTAGAATTCACCGTCTTTGTTTTCTACCTTCCTGTATCGGGTGATATAGGTTTCAGATTCAAACTGGTCATAGCCTACAAAGTTTTCAGGTTTTTCTTCCAGCGTTACCCAGTCGTATACCTTTTGTGCAGAATCTGCTTTTGAGCGCTGCTTCTGTTCATTCAGGGCCACTTTGAAGGCTTCTTCGTCAATGGTCAGCCCTTTTTCCTCTGCAATAATTCTTGTTAAATCATCCGGGAAGCCATAGGTGTCATATAATTCAAAGACTTCTTCAGTCGGTAAAACTTTAGTGTTATTTGCGATCGTTTGCTGAATCAGCTTTTCTACACGGATCAGTCCGTTTTCTATGGTTCTCAGGAAAGATTCTTCTTCACTTTTAATCACCTCAGACACCAGCTTGCCCTGTTTTTCAAGTTCAGGGAAGAATTGGCCCATCTGTTCCTGAAGAACAGCTACCAGCTGGTATAGAAAAGGTTCCTTCATGCCGAGGAAACGGTATGAATAGGAAATACCCCTTCTTAAAATCCTTCTGATCACATATCCTGCACCTCCGTTGGAAGGCAGTTGACCGTCGGCAATGGCAAACGAAACCGCTCTGATGTGGTCTACCACTACACGGATGGCAATATCCTTCTCATCTTCCAGGATCCCTGTATATTTTTTTCCGGAAAGAGCCTCCACCTTGGCAATCAGCGGGGTGAAAACATCCGTATCATAATTGGAAGACTTACCCTGAAGCGCCATACAGAGACGTTCAAAGCCCATTCCCGTATCCACATGCTGGGCCGGAAGTTTTTCCAGCGTCCTGTCCGCTTTTCTGTTGAATTCCATGAATACCAGGTTCCATACTTCCACCACCTGAGGATGGTCGTTGTTCACCAGTTCCAGGCCGGAAACCTGAGCTTTTTCCTCAGGGGTCCTTAGATCCACATGGATTTCGGAACACGGTCCGCAAGGCCCGCTTTCACCCATTTCCCAGAAGTTATCTTTCTTGTTTCCGTTGATGATCCGGTCTTCGGAAATATGGGATTTCCAGAAATCATAGGCATCCTGGTCCCTGTCCAGATTTTCGGAAGCGTCGCCTTCAAAAATGGTCACATACAGGTTTTCTTTAGGAATTCCGTAGACTTCCGTCAGCAGTTCCCAGGCAAAAGCAATAGCATCTTTTTTAAAGTAATCCCCGAAAGACCAGTTCCCCAACATTTCAAACATGGTGTGGTGGTATGTATCGCGGCCTACATCGTCCAGGTCATTGTGTTTTCCGGATACCCTGAGGCACTTCTGAGTATCTGCAATACGGGGTGCCGTAGGCGTTTTATAGCCCAGGAAAAAATCTTTGAACTGCGTCATTCCCGAATTGGAGAACATCAGGGTAGGGTCATCTTTCAGTACAATCGGTGCTGAAGGGACGATCAGGTGTCCTTTGCTTTTGAAATAGTCTAAAAATTTCTGACGGATCTCTTGTGATGTCATAAGTTTATATTGCTTTGCTTTTGAGCGTTTTTCGATAGAATGCAAATTTAAGATTTTTTACTGAAACCCGTACATAAATAAGGGAAACCATAATCTCAAGTAAGGCATATCATTTGGAGCTGTTTCCCGCTTTCCGCACCCGCTGTTTTTCTGGTTTCGGGCGGCGGCTTTGCCGCCGCCCGAAACCAGAAAAACAGCTCAGACAGAGGCTTCAATCGAAGCTGGGTGAAGGTGCCGTTGAAAATCAGGGATCAAAAACATGATTACTCTTAAGTAAAGTCAGACAAATCATAAAACAGTTGAAACAGAAAACCGCTGAACCCTTTTTTTCGTATATGAATACAGATATGCAGATGTTCCGGTGCTATGATTCCGATAGACAGGATCAGTGAAAACAGAAATAACTTTGTCGGAAATTTGCAATCTAACAAACGTAAGTCAGTGACCAAAAAATTAAAATGAATAAGAAAATAAAGATGAAAAGTGTATTGATTTTTCTCGGAATATTCCTGGGAATTGCGGTATTTGCCACCAGCTGCGGAGATTCTAAAAAGAAACCTGCTGTTAAAAAAGAAAATGAGACCATTATGGACAATAGAAATGTAAAAGAAGTGTATTTTGCGGGCGGATGTTTCTGGGGAACGGAACATTTTTTCCAGCAGGTGAGAGGAGTAGTGGGAACGGAAGTAGGTTATGCCAACGGAAATAAGGAAAACCCGACTTATGAAGAAGTAGTAAGCCATACCACAGGATTTGCTGAAACCGTGAAAGTGAAATACGACCCGGAGCAGGTAGACCTCAAACTTCTGATTGACCTGTATTTTAAAACCATTGATCCTACCAGCCTGAACAAGCAGGGCAATGACAGGGGAGACCAGTACAGGACGGGAATCTATTCAACGGATAAGGAAACGGAAGCTGTGATAAAAGCTGAAGTAGCAAGGCTGGCCAGGAATTACAGCAAGCCTGTACTGGTAGAAACCATCCCGCTGAAAAATTTCTACCGGGCAGAAGACTACCACCAAGATTACCTGGATAAAAATCCGGGAGGATACTGCCACATTGAGCCGGGATTGTTTGAAATGGCGAGAAATGCCAACCCGCCTAAAAAAACAACAAAATATCAGAAGCAGGATAAAAAAGTGCTGAAGGATAAACTGACTGCCGAAGAGTACAATGTTACTCAGGAAAACGGTACAGAAAGAGCATTTCAGAATAAATACTGGGATGAAAAACGAGATGGTATTTATGTGGACATTACAACAGGAGAGCCGCTATTCGTCTCTACGGATAAATTTGAATCAGGCTGTGGATGGCCGAGTTTCTCAAAACCGATTACCAAAAAACTGGTCGAAGAAAAGCTGGACAGATCCCATGGAATGACAAGGGTTGAGGTAAGAAGCAAAACCGGGGATGCACATCTGGGCCATGTATTCAACGACGGACCTGCGGATAAAGGCGGATTGAGATACTGCATTAACAGTGCATCGCTGAAATTCATCCCGAAAGAAGAGATGGAAAAACAAGGATACGGAGATTATATAACATTACTGGATAAGAAGTAAAGTGAAGAGGGGGCTGCCGAAAGGCGGCCTTTTTTATTTCTGCCGGAGCAGGAAACGTTCTTTGATACTGAGCATGGATATATTTAAAAACAATAAAAACGAAAAAAGAATATAATTCCCTTTTTTAGTCACATTGGATATGAATTCATTAAATCTATTAGAAATGCTTGGCGTACCTTTTTCCCAAGTTATAATAGTATCATTATATAGCAAAGATTCGGATTCTTTTTCTCCTTCTGAAGTATTTTTATAAATTACCGGAACCAGAAAATTACCTGTTTTTTCGATATCAAGAGCATAATTTTCATGTTTTGCAATTGCCATATCGTTAATCAGCGAAGCAAAATCTCCGTAAGTGTTAATACTGTCTAAAATAAAAGCTATGGCAGTATGCTTCTTATTCCTTTTCTGAAGTTTTTTAATTTCGGAAACATAGTAACCTGAATTCTTTTTTCCTTCACCAGGACTCACTGGAATTTGTTTAAAATCCCATGTTCTTAAAGGTTCCAGTAACATAGCCGGATCAGATCCTTTTTTAAGTTTGGGCGGAATGCCAAAATCCATAACTACAATTTTGGGTTCATTCATTTTTTGGTTTCCATAATGCCAGAACAGCAGCGGGATAACCAAAGCACTGATCAGCCCGGGTACATAATAGATCTTTTTCATCATCTTCATTTTTGATAAAGGTAACAAAAAATATCATCCGCCAATGATACACAGGTTTTGTGAATATCATTTAAAAAAAAGCCATTAAAAAAAGTGGTCCCGATCCGGACCACTTTCTATATCTTGATTAATTGCTGATACAAATTACCAGTCTCTTTTTTTAAGAATCCAGTACGAAGCAAAAATAAAGATGGCACACCATACCAGGCAGGCAATAAGGCTCTCAACAGGGTAGTGAAATTCATATTTCATACCCAGCAGTTTAGCAGCATTCAGCCTTACCATCGGATTCGGGATCAGGCTGGACATACTTTCCAGAGGGAAAAGTTTGGAAATGAAAAAATCATTCTGTAACACATGGTTTCTCTGTACTTCATTAAGACCGCGTATTTTCTGGAATTTTTCTATGGCTAACAGAATAGCTTCTGCAATCCATAATACAAAAAAAGCAAGGAAAACAAATACTGATTTTCTTAACAGAACCGAAAGGAACATCAGGAAACAGAAAAAAGTAAAGAGCTTCACAAAATAGTTTCCGATAAAAAACATCTCTGCAAAGACCTTATCGGATTCTGTGGTGTTGGAATACTGATATCCTAAAAACAGCGTAATACCAAAGACGATCAGTGTAGAAATAATGGTAAAAACAGCAATGGTCAGCAGCTTTGACGTAATAAATTCCTCCCTGCTCAGCCCATCGATGGTGTTCTGCTTGAACATCCTGTTACTGAATTCCTGGCAGATGGAAAAAACGATGATGAGACCGAGGAAGATTTTCAGCAAAGCTACAATCCAGGTGGTGAAGTTCCAGATCTCCGGGAAATTGTAGATCCCCTGCTCCTTAAGATTGACTTTCCCTCCGAAAAGATCGAAATCTATCAGTCCGATGAACAGAAATACGATCAGTATCGCAAAATACAGGATGCTGAAAACCTTGAAAGGTTTGTAAGCCAGATTTTTATAGTATTCGAGTTTTAATAATTTAAGCATGGTTCGTGTTTTTTACAAGTTCAAGGAATTGGGTTTCAAGAGACAGTTTCTTTTTCGTAAGATGAGAAAGGAAAATTCCTTTTTCCGCCAGTTTCTGATTCAGCGCTGATGCCGAAACCGACGCATCTTCCCGGATCTGGGCCTTGATCAGTTCGCCTTCCATACTGACGGATGAGAACCACTTCAGTTCTTCCAGCGTGCTCAGCAGAAGACTATTGTTATCTGCTTTAAGCTCAAAATATCCTGTATTGCTGGTGATTTCATCCACCCTGCCGGAATAGATTGAATTTCCTTCTTTCAGCACGATGACATGGCTGCATATTTTCTCGATCTCATCCAGCAGGTGGCTTGCAATGATGATCGTAATGCCCTGCTTGGCTATGCTGGTGATGATGTCCCGGATCTGGATGATGCCCTCCGGGTCGAGCCCGTTCGTCGGCTCATCAAGGATCAGCACTTCAGGATTGTTCAGTAAGGCAGAAGCGATGGCCAGACGCTGCTTCATCCCGAGGGAATAGGTTTTGAACACATCTTTTTTCCTTTCTAAAAGTCCTACCGTTTTCAGCACCTCATCGATCCTTCCGTAGGGCGTCCCTTTGATTTCTGCAACGATTTTCAGGTTCTTTTCCGCACTCAGGTACGGATAGAAATTGGGTTGTTCTATAATAGCCCCGATTCTTTTCAGTGTTTCAGGATCTGTACCTTTTTTTCCGAACCAGTACCAGTCGCCGCTGGTAGGATTGATGGTGGAAAGGAGCATTCCGAAGGTCGTGGATTTCCCGCTGCCGTTCGGGCCCAAAAGTCCGTACACATTTCCTTTTTCTACATCAAAAGAAATGTTGTTTACGACAACTCTCTTGAATTTTTTGGTCAGGTTCTTGACCGATAAAATTTTTTCCATGTAATTCGTTTTACATTATACTAGTCTCAACAGGCCGTGAATTGTTACAAAGTCTGTAAACAAACCTCCGGAAAGGTAATAATAATTGCCGTAACAGTATTTAATTTTATCAATTTTTAATGTGCATTGAAACTGGCTCTATTGTATGTTCATAAAGCCTTAAAAATATACGTGTCCGGAATTGTATGGAAATCTGTATATTTAGGTTGCAAAGCATCTTCGCCGGCTGTATCATGCAATTGGCTTAAATTTCGATGCATTGAATACAGAATGTAATTAGACTGACTTATGAAATTGATTGAACTTGCCCAGGAGCTTGACGTATCAGCAGAAGCCATCAAACAGTTTATCCAGGATTTTGATCTGGAACTGGCCAACTGCATCAGCACCAACTTTGAAGTGAAAGAGGATTTTGAAAAATTTGCCCGTGAACATATTGATTTTCTGAGGCGGTACGAAAAAGACCTTGATAAAGCCAAAACCCCCGGACAGATTGCTGAGAAAATCAACCAGCCGCAGGAAAAAGTGGAGGAAGCCATGAAAGAGATCAATCCGAATATTTTTGATAACGGCTTTTTCAAATCATCGGTTTCAAGCTATGGGATCGACAATAAGCTGGGTGGAAATTACCAGTTTGTGTACAATTATTTCGGAAATACCACAAGCCTGCAGAAAAGGGATTTCATCGGATACAGGGATCTGTTCTTTTATATTTCAGCGGTACTCGAACCGTTCCTGAATCCACAGCAGATCAAAGACTGGGGCATCCATAAGCCGGCAGGAATTGTTCTGTACGGACCTCCGGGAAGCGGAAAGATTTTCTGGGCGAAAAAAATTGCCGAGATCATCGGTTATCAATTCAAAGAAGTAAAAAAACATTACCTGGGGACATCTTTTGTCGACGGAAGCAAAACGCATTTCAATGATTTCCTGGTTACAGCAATGAAACAGGATAAGGTATTGCTCTTCCTGGATGATTTTGACACCATCATGATGGCCAGAAAACCAGAAAATAATGTGGCGGCCTGCAACCTGGAAACCCAGGAAGTCATCCTGCACCATATTTCAAAGTTTGAGCAGGAAGATGTGCTGATGGTAGGTTCTGCAAATTCCATTTCAGATATTGATGAAGAAATCATGGCTCCCGGAAGATTCGATGTACTGGTTCCCGTATTTCCGCCTAACAAGGCAGAACGGGCAGAGATAATCCTGTATGCCATGACCAGGAACCTGGAAAAAACGTCCCTGCTGTATAAAATCCTCAAAAACAACAAAGCCGACCAGATCCCTTTCTGGGGTGAGGTTGCCTCGAAAATGAAGGTATTCAGCAATACCATGCTGATCGACTTCACCCAAAGCCTCAAAAAACGCATCAAATACCTGTATTATAAAACGAAAAATGAAAATCTGAAGATTGATAAAAATGTCCTGGACGGAGCGTTAAGGGATGCTGCCGGAAAGCTCACCGGTGAATACCTGGATCAGATTGCCGCTTTTCTGAAAGATGTTATCATCAACAGTTCAGACCAGTTCCAGTACAGGATCCACAGCCTGAAAACTGAACTTGATGCCTACAGGGTCGTGGAAGAGCCGAGAAGGGCGATTGGTTTTCAGCATAATGAGGAAGAGGGGAATAAGTAATGCGAAGAGGAATTTTAAATTTTAGATTATAGATTATAGATTTTGAATGATGGGTTTTGAATTTTGAATCTGGGAAAAAAAGATTAAACATAAAAGATAAAGATATATTACATCTGTATTTATCACGCTTCTATTAATCATAGCAAGTCCTGCATTATGAATCTAAAATTTATAATCTAAAATCTATAATTTAAAATCGTCTGGTATCTGACATCTCGGATCTGATATCTAAAATCTTACTTCCAAAATCCACATTTATCCGTATTTTTGCATAAAATAGACATTCGTGATCAATAACGACCATATAAAAGAAGTTCAGTCCAGGATCGAGGACTTATATAAATACCTTCAGATTGAAAAGAAGAGGATAGAAATTGCCAATGATGATGAAAAGACGGCTGCCCCTGAATTCTGGGGCAATCCCAAAGAAGCGGAAGCCTTCCTGAAGCAGCTGCGTTCCAAAAAGAAATGGGTGGAAGCCTATGATGAGATCAGCAGTCAGTTTGAAGACCTGCAGGTACTGGCTGAATTTGCCAAAGAGGACCCGGATTCTGAAAAAGAGCTGGATGATACCTTCCCGAAGCTGGTGGAGAAAATAGAAGACCTGGAATTTAAGAATATGCTTTCCAATGAAGGCGATGAGCTTTCAGCCGTTTTGCAGATTACGGCGGGAGCAGGTGGTACCGAAAGCTGCGACTGGGCATCCATGCTGATGAGGATGTATACGATGTGGGCAGAAAAGCAGGGCTATAAAATCCGTGAACTGAATTACCAGGAGGGCGATGTTGCCGGCGTGAAAACCGTAACCCTTGAAATTGAAGGTGAATTTGCCTTCGGATACCTGAGAGGGGAGAACGGAGTGCACAGGCTCGTCAGGATTTCTCCTTTCGATTCCAATGCGAAGCGACACACGAGCTTTGTGTCAGTGTATGTTTATCCATTGGTGGATGATACCATTGAGATCAATATCAACCCGGCAGATATTTCCTTTGAGACCATGCGTTCTTCCGGAGCCGGAGGTCAGAACGTGAACAAGGTGGAAACAGCCGTACGTCTCCGTCACGCGCCTACCGGGATCATCATTGAAAACTCGGAATCCCGTTCCCAGTTGCAGAACAAGGAAAAGGCCATGCAGTTGCTCCGTTCCAGGTTATATGAAATGGAACTTGAAGAGCGGATGAGAGCCCGTAATGAGATCGAAGCCAATAAAATGAAGATCGAGTGGGGAAGCCAGATCCGTAATTACGTGATGCATCCGTACAAGCTGGTGAAAGATGTGCGCTCCAGCTATGAAACTTCAGATGTGGATGCCGTGATGAACGGCAATATCACGCCTTTCCTGAAAGCTTTCCTTATGGCTGACGGAACAGCGGTTTCTGATGATGATCTTGAGCTCTGATCCTGTAAGAATTTTCGTTAAAAATTGATAATTAATTTTCTTATCAGGGTTTTAAAACCTATTTTTGTTACTCAACGATATATATGGAAGATTTCAATAGCTGGAGAGATTTGCTGAACCCCGAATTTTATATAAAATTGGGTGGGTTCTGGCTTATTTTGTTTATTATTTTTGCTGAAACAGGGCTTTTCATAGGCTTTTTTTTACCTGGTGATTCACTGCTCTTTGTTTCGGGAATCTATGCTGTTGAAATCATTCAACAAACGTTCGGATCGACGGGAAGTGAGTTCCTCGATACGCTTATCCTGGCTTCTTCCGTTGCCATAGCGGCTATTATCGGAAATGAAGTTGGATATTATTTCGGAAGGAAAACGGGGTCTGCACTCTATAAAAAACAGGACACCATGTTTTTCAAGAAAAAATACCTGTACCAGGCCCATGATTTCTTTGAAAAAAACGGTGCACTGGCGATCATCATGGCCAGATTCTTACCGGTTGTCAGGACTTTTGCCCCGATTGTTGCCGGTATCGTGAAGATGGATAAAAGGGATTTTCTGAGGGACAATGTCATTGGGGCAGTCCTCTGGTCGTTCCTGCTGATCTTCGCCGGACATTACCTTGATAAACTGTTCATCGATCAGTTCGGAATTGATTTAAAAAAGAAGCTTGAGCTGATCATTATTGTGATCGTCCTGATTACCACACTGCCGATCATCATTAAATTCATGTTCGGAAAAAAACAGGACTTCTCAAAATATGAGAACCATAATTTCGACGAAGAGAAATAAAGATTCCGATTTGAAATACAATACAATATAAGTGAACCCGCTGATCAGGCGGGTTTATTTTTTTATGTAGGGATGGCTTTAAAAACGATTATTACATTTTCCGGCCATTTTAAAATCTTATTTTTTTGAATGATATCTCGCACATCTGCAGATTACACATCATAAGCAATAAAACCTGAGAAAGATGATTTTATGAGGATATTAAATGAGCTTAGCTTTTGATCCATTCCAGGATATTGGGATAGATGATGCTGTCCCTTTTGGTCTTGCTGAAAAACCTGGGCGCATGTCCCGTATTTTTCATAAAAATCAGCTTATGCGGGATCTGCCTGGCACTCAGGACAGAGTCCAAAGCCTTAGCCTGTTTCTGGCTGACCAGAACATCCTGATTTCCCTGAAACAGCAGGGTAGGAACATCAGCCACATTGGCTATGGGACTGGCTTGCCTGAACTCATCAGACAGATTCTGGCGGTGGAATTTCGTGCCTACCACCTTCTGTATGGTGGGTGAAGAATATTTGGAATAAAACGAATGTAAATATTCAGGAGAATAAAAATCTGTGGGTCCGCTCATGGAAATGATCTTTTTTATCTGTTCAGGATGCCGGTATCCGTACAGCAGAGCCAGGTGGCCGCCTGCACTTTCTCCCAGCAGAATGTAATTATCCGGCCGGAGTTCAGCTTTTTGGGCCAGTGCATTGAACTTTTGTATGGCAAGGCCAATATCCTCCAGCTGCTGGCGGTAAGTGACGGTCTTCGATACCAGCCTGTAGTTCATATTGATACTCGGAACGTTATTCCTGAACAGCATTTTCTGGATCTGGATCATGTGCTCTTTCCGGCCATACTTCCAGGCTCCTCCGTGAACGATCAGCACCACCGGGGAATCTTCAGGATAATCAGAAGGCAGGAATACATCCATTTTCTGACGCTTATGCTCTCCGTATTTTAAGTTGTAAATCTTCTGGTCATGGTTGGTTCCTACCCATACCCTGAATTTGGTGTTGCAGGAGTTCAGGACAAAACTGACGCATCCCAAAACAAAAAAATGGTATTTCAGGATCAGTTTTTTCATAGTGCTGAATGGATACTTTTGCATTTTTGGATATCAGGAAATCCCTTTGTAGGATTTGTATGAGGGTTCCTGGTGAGAAACACCTGTTTCCGATATGCTAAGGTACGAATATTGTTATTACCGCTACGGAAGTACAAGCATAATTATTATTCTGCACGCCATATAAAAACCGAATTAAATAATTATTTTTGCTCTTCATTTAACGAACATTAAAAAAATATTAAAATACTATGGCATCTGGTTTTTTTGCAGTCCTGGATGATATCGCAGCCCTGATGGACGATGTAGCGGTTACAAGTAAAATAGCAACGCAGAAAACAGCGGGGATTCTGGGAGATGACCTCGCCGTGAATGCTGAAAAAGCTACCGGCTTCCTTTCATCAAGAGAGTTACCGGTTTTATGGGCTATTACCAAAGGATCTTTTATCAATAAGCTGATCATCCTTCCCATTGTATTTTTGCTCAACTGGCTTTATGCTCCAGCCATCAATTATGTGTTGATCCTGGGAGGGCTTTACCTGTCTTTTGAAGGGATGGAAAAAATTATAGAATTTCTTTTTCACCGGGATAAAAAAGGCCATGAAGTAGAAGCAGAAATTGAGCAGCCAGAAAAGAGTCCTGAGGTGATAGAAAAGGAAAAAGTGAAATCGGCCATTACCACAGATTTTATTTTATCCATAGAAATAGTCATCATTGCCCTGGGGACCGTACTGGAAGAAAGCCATCCTTTTATCACCCAGATCCTGGTAACGAGCCTTGTTGCTTTTATTGCCACAGTAGGCGTCTACGGAATTGTTGCCCTGATTGTAAGAATGGATGATGCAGGATTTAAGCTCATCAAAAAAAGCAACGATAAGGGCTTTTTCGGAAAGCTGGGCCATCTGTTGGTTAAAGCTTTGCCGATCGTGATTAAAGCGCTTGGCGTAATCGGTACCATTGCATTGATTATGGTAGCGGGAGGAATCTTTGCCCACAGGATCGATTACTTTCATCATCTGCTTCCTACCTGGCCCAAACTTCTTAAGGAAATGACTTTCGGGATAGCAGGCGGACTTATTGCTGTAGCGGTTTTCACCGCAGGAAAATGGGTGTATTCCCTCGCTGTTAAAAAATAAAGACTTTATTTATTATAAATGTTTAGGATCCTGCCATTCATGTGCAGGATTTTTTGCATTCTGAAATTTTTTTACCCTTGGTATTACCATCAGAAAATATAAAAAGATAAATTTCCTGATGATATGGAAGGTTTATGTTATTTACCATTTGTTCATAATCGTGTAAATACAACGAAATTTTATGCCATGCGTAACAAGTGTAATGATTTGGTTACTAATCTAATGAATCATTAAAATATTATGTTATGGAAAATATCGTAATCACGGATGCGCTTGTTAAAAGCTATGGTCCGTTTACTGCCGTTAAAGGCATTAACCTTTCTGTACCCAAAGGATATATCTATGCCCTGCTGGGCCCTAACGGGGCAGGTAAAAGCACAACCCTTTCTCTGATTTTGGGATTGATGAAGCCCAGTTCAGGAAAAATCACCCTGTTCGGGGAAAGCTGGCAGCGGAACCTGCTCAAAAGAGTCGGTGCCAGCATCAATGGTCCTGCACTATATGATCACCTTAATGCCTTTGAGAATCTTGAGGTTCATGCTAAGATGCTTAATTTAAAGCCTGAAGATGTTAAAAATGCCTTATCCCGTGTCAACCTTACTGATACCGGCAACAAACCGGTAAAAAGTTTTTCCATGGGAATGAAGAGCCGTCTCGCGCTGGCGATTGCTCTCCTGGACCATCCTGAACTCCTTATTCTGGACGAGCCCCAGAACGGACTTGACCCGGAAGGGATCAGAGAACTGCGGGATCTCCTGAAAGCCTATACAAAAGAAGGAAAAACTGTTCTGATTTCAAGCCATCAGTTAGGGGAGGTGGCAAAACTGGCAGACTACATCGGAGTGATCTCAGATGGAAATCTTGTTTATCAGGGAACACTTAGAGATTTATCACCTGATGAAAACCGATTGGAAGAAAAGTATTTGGAACTCACAAAAAAAGTGTCATGAAGGCGATACTTATTCAGTCGGAATCGGTCAAACTACGTAAATCAAGCGTAGTGAAGATTGCATGGACCGGACTTTGTATGGGACTGGTCAGCGGAACACTTTTCCTGATCAGCAAACAATCCAAACAGAGCTGGGATGGCATTAATGCATGGCATACCTTATGGACCACCTTTCTTTATCCTATTGCCATAGCACTTATTGCCGGGCTTACCGCAAAAAGAGAGAAGTCTGCACGCGGAGGAGGAACCTGGTGGAGGCCTTATTCTATCAGGCAGCTGCGTGCCGCAGAATATTTCTGGCTTGTTGTGATTGTTACGGTGACTACAGTATTCGTGCTGCTCGCCAGCATACCGTTCGGAATCTTTGCTGCACTGCCGGGTCCGGTACCAATCGGGCAGCTCTTAAAGCTTTGTTTTTTCTTAACGGTGAGCGGTTTTGGAATGATGGCTATTCAGCAGAAGTTGGCCTATGCAGTGGGGCTTATCGGAAGTTTATTGCTGTCCCTTGCAGGAACCATATCCGGTGTGATTATGGCAGAGCAAAGATTGTGGTGGATTAATCCATGGTCTTGGCCGGTACGCTCTTCGCTGATTTTTACCGGAACTCACGCCAACGGTGTACCGATGGAACTCAATGATCCCGGCTGGGCAATTTCACCATGGCTGCCAGTTCTGCCTTCCCTGTTAATGGCATTACTGATGATTTCTTTGCCCTATTTCACCTTTCAAAAAAGGAAAAAGCCATCATGGACAATTACCGGTAAAAAGGAACTTGCCTATAAAAGTCGCTTTGCCATTACCGGCTATATTGCTGCTGAATTGGTGAAAACCAAGAAAAGCATGGTATACTGGCTGTGCCTGGGAATGCCATTATTATTTGGACTGACTGCATTATTGAGAAATGCTCCGATGAATACCTTGCAGCTATGGTCTATCCTGGTTTTGCCATTCGGGGCTGCACTTCTTTCTGCACTCGTCTGGATGCCGGAATCCAACGCCTGGCGGATACTCCGTACCCGGCCTGTGTCCATTGCGAAACTATATCTGACCAAACTTATGGTATCATGGGGCCTGGCTAATGCCGGAACTGTGATACTGCTGCTGTTTTTGTCGCCATTAAAGGTTTCGTTTGTGGTCTTAAGCAGTTTTTATCTGGTATATTGTGCGTTGAGTTTTGCGCTGTTGGCTTTCCATCTGTGGCTGGCGGTCCGGTTTAACGTAGGAACCACATTAGCTGCCGGAGCTGTTTTTATGCTTTTGGCTCTGATCATAGGAGGTACGGGGCTGGGGCAGGGGATCTGGCCATTTTTTCCATGGACCTGGGGATGGATGGCGGTAAAAGAAGGAACCGTATGGTATAGCTTTTTATCCATCCTGATAGGAATCATTTTCAGTTGTGCTGGAGTATACTGTGTGAAATCAGTTGGCCCAAATAATGAGAAATAAAACAAATTATTCAACTTTTATGAAAGAGAAAAGTCCGTCTCAACTAGTGAAGACGGAATTTTTTATGATTTCTCTCGACCTCCTGTCGATTCTCAGACCATATCATTGAGTTGTGAGACTAATTCGTCATTCAGTGATCAATAACTACCGCAGATGTTTCTGATATCTTGGTTAAAATAATATAGTGCCGATAAGTAATTGGCCTGATGCTCGGTAAGATGAATTTGTTTCAGAAACCGTGCGTGTAACAGGTCGAATGCCTGGTCATGACATTGTACAAACTGCATCTGCATTTCAGGTTCAGGATATTCTGATCTGGCAATGGCATAACAGGAATCATCAATTTCATATTCCCTTTTCATAAAGTCACAGAAGCTTAGATGCTGCTTCTCCAATACATTCAGGATGGCTGAACATTTTTCTTGATCTTCAGGTTTTAAAAAGCTCAAAGCTTTATTCCTGAATTGATCATTAGATAAGCGGGCTGGTCTGATGGGAGCGAGATCATATCTAATAGAATTTCCTACTTCCTTCTTTTGGCAGGAGATGATCAACAAGACAAGGGGAATAAATAGGTTTTTCATACGGGTTTAATTAAAGCTAAATTAAACCCTGATGCTGTACATAAAAAAGGATTCCCGTAAGAATCCTTTTTTATGATTAGTTGAACAGGTCTTTCACCTTGTCAAAAAATGTTTTCTCTTTTCCGGACGGTTCTGCCACCATTTCTCCGCTGCTCATCTGCTTCTCGAAGAAATCCTTTTGGTCTTTGGTCAGCTTCTGAGGGGTCCATACATTGATGTGGATAAACATATCGCCTTTTCCGTAGCTGTCGATACTTGGAAGTCCCTTTCCGGCAAGTCTGAGGATTTTTCCGGATTGTGTACCCGGGTCAATGGTGATCTTCACCTTTCCACCTACGGTAGACACTTCTTTCTTAGTACCTAATGCAGCCTCTGCAAAAGAAATGTACAGCTCCTGATGAAGGTTGTCTCCTTCTCTTTTGATGGTCTGGTCCACTTCCTCTTCGATAATCACCAGCAGGTCTCCCGGAATTCCTCCGAAAGGGGCATCATTCCCTTTTCCTCTTACATTGAGCTGGATCCCGTCTCTGGCCCCTGCAGGAATATTGATGGTTACTTCTTCTTCGTCTTTGATCAGACCCTGTGCATTGGCACCGGCAGGGATTTTATCGGCTACCTTACCGATTCCCTGACAGGTTCCGCAGGTAGTCTGGGTCTGCATCTGGCCGAACATGGTATTCATTACCTTCAGCTGTAGCCCTGAACCGCCACAGGTAGGACAGGTTTTTGAAGTGGCTCCTTCAGCCGTCTTCATTTTCTTTACCTTGATGGTCTTCTGGGTTCCGTTTACCATTTCATCGAGATTCAGTTTAATTCTGATTCTCAGGTTGGAACCTTTCACCTGCTGGCGTCCTCCGCCACCACCGCCGAAACCACCGAATCCGCCGCCGAAGATATCTCCGAACTGGCTGAATATGTCTTCCATATTCATTCCGCCGCCGAAACCTCCGCCACCGAAACCACCGTTCCCGCCTACACCGGCATGGCCGAACTGGTCATATCTGGATCGTTTCTGGTCATCGCTCAGCACTTCGTACGCTTCTGCAGCCTCCTTGAATTTTTCCTCGGCTTCCTTATCACCCGGATTTTTATCCGGATGGTATTTGATGGCCATTTTACGGTAGGCTTTTTTTATTTCATCGGCCGATGCAGATTTGCTGATCTCCAGAACCTCGTAATAATCTCTTTTTGACATCTTTAATATATGAGTAATTCGTAATGAATAATGAGTAATATCAGAATTGCTTATTACCCGTTACTTATTGCTTATGATTAATTTCCTGTAACTACTTTAGCAAAACGGATTACCTTGTCATTCAGGGTATATCCCGTTTCCACAACATCTACGATCTTACCTTTCAGGTCTTCTGAAGGAGCCGGGATCTGGGTAATGGCTTCATGGAAATCCACATTAAAGCTGTCTCCTGCTTTTACTTCCATTGCTTTGAGCCCTTTCTCAGTCAGTTTATTCTTGAATTTCTGATAGATCAGTTCCACACCCTGTATATCCGAAGGGTTACCGTTTTTGGCAATCTCCTTCAGTGCCCTTTCAAAATCATCCAGGACACCCAGCATAGAAACCATCATTTCCTGATTGGCAAACTGGAAGAACTCCATTTTTTCTTTAGTTGTCCTCTTCTTATAATTTTCAAATTCTGCATACAACCTCATGTAACGGTCTTTCTCCTCTGCCAAAAGTTCCTCAGCAGTCGGTTTAGCTGTCACATTGTCTTCTGAAGACGATGGGTTCTGGGTATTGTTTTCCTCCTGATTATTGATGTTTTCTTCGTTGATATCCTGATTTTCCATAATTCAATATTTATTTTCCATAGGTTTTGACAAACATTCTGCCAAAGGAAAAAATATGGACATTAAGTCAGAAAGGAAATGCCGCAACGAAATAGAAATTAAAACCAGCACTACGTTTAATGGCCTGAAAAAGTCTGGTACAGGAGGTACAGGTTCAGTATAATGATGATGAACGAAATGATCCATACACAAACCTTCATCCAGGGTTTGTTCACGAATTCACCCATCTTGGCCTTGTCACTGGTAAACATAACAAGGGGAACAACCGCAAAGCTCAGCTGCATGGAGAGGATGACCTGGCTCAGTACCAAAAGGTCAGTGGTTCCTTTTTCACCTGAAATAATAGTAACGATAAGAGCCGGTATCACAGCGATAAGGCGGGTGATCAGCCTTCTCAGCCACGGTTTAAGACGGATGTTCAGAAAACCTTCCATAACGATCTGTCCGGCCAGTGTGCCTGTAAGTGTAGAATTCTGCCCGGATGCCAGTAATGCAATTGCGAAGGCGATGCTCGCCATGGATGCCCCCAAGATAGGAGTAAGCATCTTGTACGCATCGTGAATGTCTGCCACATCTTTGTTCCCTGAAACATGGAAGGTGGCAGCTGCCAGGATCAATATAGCACCGTTAATGAAAAATGCCAGCATAAGCGAGACAGTACTGTCCAGCGTAGCAAATTTTATTGCTTCCTTTTTTCCTTCTCTGGTCCGTTTATAATCCCTGGTCTGTACAATACTGCTGTGAAGATAGAGATTATGCGGCATCACCGTTGCGCCGAGAATTCCGATCGCAATATACAGCATCGAAGGATTCTGGATGATTTCCTTCTGAGGAACCAGTCCGCCCAGAATCTCATTGATATCGGGTCTGGAAATAATAATCTCATACAGGAAACAAGCCAGGATGATAAAGATAAGTCCGCCTACAATGCTTTCGATCCACCTGAAGCCTTTGGCCTGTAACAGAAGAATAAATAAAACATCCACCGTTGTGATGACGATACCCCAGGTCAGCGGAATATGGAACAGCAGATTCAGGGCTATGGCCGAGCCTATGACTTCTGCAAGGTCACAGGCTGCAATGGCAATCTCACAGAATATCCATAGGATAAAATTCGTGGCAGGGCTGAAGTGGTCCCTGCAGGCCTGCGCGAGGTCACGCTCAGCCACTACACCAAGCTTTACGGAGAGGTGCTGCAATACCATCGCGAAAATATTCGATATCAGGACAACTGAGAGAAGGGTATACCCAAACTGGGCACCTCCTGCAATATCAGTAGCCCAGTTTCCCGGGTCCATATACCCTACGGCTACCATAAGGCCCGGACCGGCAAAGGCAAGGTATTTCTTCCAGAAACCGGCATTTTCAGGTATTTTTACAGATGAATATACTTCAGGCAAGGAATGGAGCGTCTTGTCTTTCCTCCAGGCGTTTTTCAAATTCGGACTCATGATTGTTAGAAATGGCTAACAAATTTAATTAAATAAATATAAATACAAAACTTAAGCCAAAAAAATCCCGGAAAATCATTCCGGGACAGTAGCAATATTTTGATCGTTAATTATTTGGCAAACCTAACAGACATTCTTCGGTCTGTAGCTCTTTCAGCATCTGAAGCACCCGCGTCAACTTTGGCAAACTGGCTGCCGTAGCCTTCTGCATCCAGTACCTGAGAGGAAACGCCTTGTTTAGATAACCAGTCTTTGATAAAAACAGCTCTGGCTTTTGAAAGCTTCAGGTTTAGTGCTTCATTTCCGGTTTTATCTGTATACCCTCCGATTTTTATTTTAGCTTCCGGATACGCTTTTAGGATGGCTACCAGGTTCTGAAGCTGACCTTCGGATCCTGCTTCCAGTTGGTCAGAACTTCCCATTTTAAAATTTACATGGTCAAAATCGTACCAGGTATCCTTTAATGCCGCATCGTCCTTCGCATCTTTATACCCTCCGGATTTCAGGAAAGCAATCATTCTGTCTTCCATTCCACCTTTGTATCCCTTCAGTGCAGTTCCGTTCAGGTCGATATCTTCATCGGTCCTGGAAGCTGATGCCGCAGTACTTATGCTGCTTGCTCCGGAAGTAGCGGTCATGGTATCGGTCTTTACCGTACCGGAATCCGATACTGTAGTCGTCGTGGTTGTTTCCTTCTTTTCACACTGCTTCCATATGAAATAGGCAGCTGCGATCAAAAGCAGAAGAGGAAGGAGCCATTTCCAGATTGATCCTCCGCCGTCATGCGTATTCCTGTCCGGATTTGTTCCTTCGGAATATATGCTTTTAGTGACTTCTATTTTAGGCTCATGGTGAGGGGTTTTGATCTGGTCCTGGTCGTTATCAAACTTATATCTGATATTCCAGTTGTCCATTCCTAATGAGGCCAGGGATAATCCGGCAGGCATAAGAGTGGAAACGGTGCTTTTCTGGTCGTTCAGCAATGCGGTGATGCCCGAACGGTCAAGGTTCTGGTCAGTCGCATATTTTGCAATGGCTCCTACAGCTGCTGCCGCTACAAGATTCAGGATAGAGTGGGAAGTGTTATTGCTTACGCCGGAATAGGTGGCAATGGTATTTACCAGTCCGTTTACCTTATCCCCGAAAATAGAGGATAACAGGTCTGAAAGTACAGAATGGCCTGAAGCTTCTCCGGACAGATTGCCCAGCAAATTGCCGGAAGCCGGATTGGATAAATGGTCAAGTACTTTGGGATCATCCGAATGATTGGCCAGTCCGCCTACCACAACAGGAAGAAAACCGCCAATGGCTTTTGAAATACCGGATTCGCTTTCCCCGTATTGGGAAGCCGCCTGGGAGACTAATGCAGGACCCAGTTGCCCTTTGATTAGATCAATGACATTTAGAGACATAATAATTTATTTTTGAGATTAATGTTATATAAATTTAAATAAAAAAATCTCTAAATGTCATTTTTTTTCCGATTATTTATATCCGGACCGGTGAGAAACGGATATAAAGTTAGCGGAAATTAGTATGCTTTTGCGAACAGTACACGTCTTTTCGAAGGTTTTCCGGAAACAAGAGAAATTCCTTCTTCCACATCGTCATCCAAAGGTATGCATCGGATAGTGGCCTTGGTTTCTTCTTTTATCTGTTCCTCCTCTTCTGGAGTACCGTCCCAATGGGCATAGATAAAGCCTCCTTTTTCTTCCAGCACCGCTTTGAATTCTTCGTAGGTATCTACTTTGGTTACATGCTCTTTCCTGAAATTGAACGCTTTGGCATAGATGTCTTTCTGAATTGTCTTCAGTAATTCTTCTATGTATACATCGATTCCCTCAATAGAACGGACTTCTTTCGTAAGGTTATCCCTTCTGGCAATTTCCACCGATTTGTTTTCAAGGTCCCTTGGTCCCATCGCGATTCTAACAGGAACCCCTTTCAGTTCATATTCTGCAAATTTCCATCCCGGTTTATTCTGGGTATCATGATCAAATTTCACGGAAATACCTTTGGCTCTAAGTTTTGCCTGGATATCCAGTGCCACTTCACTGATCTGGTTGAGCTGTTCCTCGCCTTTGAAGATAGGAACAATAACCACCTGGATTGGTGCCAGCGTAGGAGGAAGTACCAGTCCGAAATCATCTGAATGCGTCATGATCAGTGCCCCCATCAGACGGGTGGAGGTTCCCCATGATGTAGCCCATGCATGTTCGATCTTTCCTTCTTTATTTGTAAACTTCACATCAAAAGCCTTGGCGAAATTCTGCCCAAGGAAATGGGAAGTCCCGGCCTGAAGGGCTTTGCCATCCTGCATCAGCGCTTCAATACAGTAAGTCTCGTCTGCACCGGCAAACCTTTCTGAAGGGGTTTTTAACCCTTTTACCACCGGTATGGCCATAAAATTTTCTGAAAAGTCTGCATACACATCAATCATCTTTTCTGTTTCTTCAACTGCTTCTTCTTTAGTCGCGTGAGCAGTGTGCCCTTCCTGCCATAGGAATTCAGCCGTCCTGAGGAAAAGACGCGTCCTCATTTCCCAGCGCACTACATTGGCCCACTGGTTAATTAGGATCGGCAGGTCACGGTAAGACTGGATCCAGTTTTTGTACGTATTCCAGATGATCGCTTCGGAAGTAGGGCGCACGATAAGCTCTTCTTCAAGCTTGGCATCCGGATCCACGATCAGTTTATGGGGATTGTCCGGATCGGTTTTCAGCCTGTAGTGGGTTACCACTGCACACTCCTTGGCGAATCCTTCGGCATTTTTTTCTTCTGCCTCAAACAAGCTTTTGGGTACGAAAAGCGGGAAGTAAGCATTGACGTGACCGGTTTCCTTGAACTTCCTGTCCAATTCATCACGCATCTTTTCCCAGATTGCATATCCGTATGGTTTAATCACCATACATCCCCGCACACCTGAATTTTCAGCCAGGTCGGCTTTTACAACCAACTCATTATACCACTTGCTGTAATCTTCGCTTCTTGAGGTTAATTTTGCCATTATTTTTTTTAATTTTTTAACTTTTTTATGTTATTGTTATCTAAAAATAAAAATCTATTTTTGATGGATTTTATTGCCGTTGTTTGGTATATTTTTGGTACCATTTGCAAATATAATTTAAATTGAAAATTTTTTCGTTATCATGAAAGGAAATATACATAAAAAATTGCTGGGCATGCTGAAATCCAAAGGGGTTTTGGCTGTTTCCGGCGCACTGTTGCTGGTTTCCTGCGGAGCACAGATGGGGGGCTACAGTGAGACAGACGGGGTCTATTACGATCCCAATAAAGATACATTGCCTGAAGGTGTGATTATTAACAGTGAAGGCAACAGGGTAGGAGAATATTATGATTACTACCAGGATGATTCCAACGTCATTCAGAATGCAGAGATGAATTCCAAAGCACAGGACCAGAAATACAACGCCTGGAGCGGTAACTCATGGAATGGTGCTGCTACAGACTCCGACTGGGGGTCATTTGCCGGTACCGAAATGAATTATTACGATAATTCATGGGGTGGCTGGGGCTATCCTTGGGGATGGTATGGCGGCTATAGTCCGTATTGGGGCATGAACCGGGGCTGGGGAATGGGCATAGGTCTTTCCTGGGGCTGGGGAGGTGCCTGGGGATACAACCCGTACTGGAACTTCGGGTATTCTCCGTTTTGGGGATATGACCCTTATTGGGGCGGAGGATTCTATGGCTATGGATACGGATATCCTTACGGAGGATGGGGTAACGGCTATTGGGGCGGTTACTATAATGCACCTCTTTACAGAAGAAGCGGCTCAGGCGGCAGAGGATTTATCAATGGTGCCAACAGCGGGACAGGATTTAATAAATACGGCGGGGCTTCCGGATTCAGAAGTAATACCGGAGGTTTCAGAAACTCTAATTCCAACAGCGGATTCAGAAACTCTAATGGTGGGTTTAGGAATTCTTCCAATGGTGGCTTCAGGAACTCAAATACTATGGGCGGTTTCAGGCAGCAGGGCAATATGAACAGCGGTTTCAGAAACCAGTCCGGCGGTTACCGAAGTAATCCTACGTATAATCAGCCAACGTACAGAAACGACGGTGGTTTCCGTTCTAATAGCGGTGGCGGCTTCAATTCAGGAGGCGGTGGCTTCAGAGGAGGAGGTTCTGTTGGCGGCGGCGGCGGATTCAGATCCGGCGGCGGTGGCGGTGGATTCCGAGGTGGCAGATAATCAATTAATAACTATTATAAAAAATAATGTTAAAAAAGTCTTTAGCAATCATGAGTATTTCTGCAGCATTTTTTGCGCAGGCTCAGGACGTTTCTGTAATCAGAAATACGGCAGAAATCTATTCAGGATCTCCTAATATAGGTTCTGCTAAATTTAACGCAATGGCAGGTTCCAACGGCGCCCTTGGAGGTGATGCGAACTCTCTGCTGACTAACCCTGCAGGTTTGGGGGTTGCGATCTCAGGAGAAATGTCAGGAACTTTGTCACTTACCAACAATAAGAATACATCCTCATTGGGAGGTTCGTCATTCGAATACCGCATCAACAAGGGAGATCTTGGAAATGTAGGTGCCGTAATGACTTTCCAAATGAGGCCCGAGAGTCCATGGAAGTTTGTTAACCTTGGGGTTAATTTTTCAAGCCAGTCCGTAGAAAATTATGTTCAGACTCCCGGAAACAGCAATATTGTGTATGAGTTTGATGCTGCCGGTACCCGAAGTTCATCATTCGGGGGACATGCGTATGACCGTTACGGTTATCTGACTAAAACAAGCATCGGTGTGGGAGCCAATTACAACCATAACCTGTATCTGGGAATGGGACTGAATTTCTTCAATGCCAATATTGACCAGTCGGACACGGCTATTTTCAATTCCCTACAGAACGGATCTTCAGAATATTTCAGCAAACAGAATACGCCGTTCTCAGAAAGAGGAAACGGATTCTCCGCATCTGTCGGAGTGATCGGGAAAGTAAGCCCGAATTTCCGTCTGGGAGCAGCCATCGAAACCCCTACATTCTGGGATATCGACCGGGGTTACAATTTCTATAATGATGCTCAATACGGGGATGATTCGGCAGTTGAAAACAGAAAGTTCACTTCCCCGCTTAAGGCGACCGTAAGTGCAGCTTTCATTGCCAGCAAAAGTTTTTCCCTGAATGTGGATTACAGCTTAGGTCTTACTACGCCAAAATATAAGACTTATGGTGCAGCAGAGGAAGACCTGAATGCTTTCTTCAAAGACAATTATAAGAATGTCTCTGAAGTAAGGGCAGGTGCTGAGTACAGGGTAAAACAGTTCAGGCTGAGAGGAGGCTATGCTTACACATCCAATCCTTTCGATGCACTTACTGTCAATGCATTCAGAAATGACGGTTCTGTAAATACGAATGCGTCTTATGATAATCTGATGCTTAACAACAGAAATGCTTTGTCATTCGGTCTTGGATATGATTTCAGATCATTTTATATTGATGCTTCCTACCAGAATGTGACTTCAAAATATACCAATCCGTTTATGAGAGGCCTGGTTGATGCGACATATGAAGATGGGTATTATTCATCAAATAACCTGATTGCCAGTGATTCTTACATCGTTTCAGATGTAAAAAATGTAAGAAACAATTTCTTTATCACTTTCGGATGGAAGTTTTAATTTGATTGGCCATTACATTAAGGAATATAAAAAAGTTCCGGATCATTGCTGATCCGGAACTTTTTTATTATGATAATAACACTTTTATTTAATGTGCATGATGATGAAAGAGGTGCATCACCAGGGCCAGGGAAACCCCCAGGATCACCAGCCCGATTTTGAGCCAGTCGATATTATGGTTCTTATTGCTTTCAAAAATGATCACAGATGAGATGTGCAGGAATATACCCCCTACAATGGCCAGAAAATAAGGCTGCAGGTCAGGATTGAAATAATTGCCCAGTAGCATCCCCAGGGGCGAAGCAAGGGCAAACAATGCAATAATCAGTAAAGAAGGATAAGATGCGGAACTTCTTGATTCTCCTTTCCTGTTGAATAAGAAAGCCCCCAGAATAAATGATATAGGAAGGTTATGGAAAACAATTCCTAACAGATACGGCGAAAAGGTTTCTTCTTCGTTTGCCAAAGGAATCCCCTCAATAAAAGCATGGATGAAAAGCCCTACCATCAGTGCCACCGGAAGAATCTGATTCTCGTTGTGATGATGGAAATGTCCATGTTCAAAACCTTTGGTCAGCGCCTCAAGAATCATCTGAAGCAGCACACCGGCAATAACGAATATCCCAAGCCCGCTTCCGGCTCCTGAACTGTACACCTGAGGAAATACCTCGTTCAGGCAGACCGTAATCAGGAAGCCTGCGCTTAAAATCAGCAGATTTTTAGCTAGCTTCTGCCTTCTTCCGAAATATTTGCCCAGCAGTATGCCTGCAAGCACGCTCATAACCAGTAAAAGAACCGTTATCATCCTTTTTTTCTAAATAAATTAATGCAGCGGGGAGAACTGTTACGGTCAAATACGCTCAACTGATAATCCCCCCATATTTTAATCCGTTCAAAACCACATTCCTCAGCATAAAGAAGAATGGTTTCAGGAGTATGGAGCTTCACTTTCTCAAAAAAATGATACGGATTGCCGTCTGCTTCGAAACGGATATCTTTAATGATATACCTTCCTTCTATTTTCTTTTGAATTCTAAATTCGATATCATCCCGTTTCACAATGGATTCCGGTACCATCGTATTTTTTACAAAGCTTTCGTTCAGGTAATCCAAAACGAAAAAACCACCGGGTTTAAGGGCATCATAAACGGATTTGAAAACTTTTTTGTCATCAGCTTCAGATTCAAAATATCCAAAACTCGTAAAAAGATTGAATACTGCGTCCATAGGATCGGCTTCAATAGGGCTTCGCATATCATGAACATTGAACAGCAGTGTCTGGTTCTCAAATTGTTTGTCATGCTCGATACTCTGTCTGGACAGGTCCAGTCCAAGGACATCATAGCCGAGTTTATTCAGGAATACGGAATGTCTGCCTTTGCCGCAGGCAAGATCAATAATCCTGGATCCGGGCGGAAGCTGAAGCTCCGATGTAAGCGCTTTAATGAAGCTTTCTGCCTCGGTATAGTCTCTGTTGCTGTATAATAAATGATAATAAGGGGTATCAAACCAAGATTCAAACCATTCCATAATGCAAAAATAACTAAATTTGTGCGGTTAAAGGCAAAGTATTTAAATTATGGAACGCAGGAAGAACTTTCCCGGCCGCCGGCTAAAGAGGTAATCTTTTAATTTTTAAATCTTTAAATCCTTTAATCAATTATATATGGATACAGAGAATTTACAGATTCAGATCAAAACGTTTTTCGGGCTTGAGCAGATTTTAGCGGAAGAAATTAAAAAGCTGGGAGGAAGGAAAGTGGAGGTAAAGAACCGGGCAGTCAATTGTGAAGGTGATCTTGGCTTTCTTTATAAAATCAATTATTCTGCGAGGACAGCTTTAAAAATTTTAGTTCCGATTCATGAATTCAAAGCTTTCAACCAGCATCAGTTTTATGACCGGTTGTTTAAATTCAACTGGGAAGAGTTTATGGATGTGGAACAGTCATTTGCCATTGATTCAACGGTAAATTCAGAAACGTTCAAGCACTCACAGTTTGTAACGCTGAAAATGAAAGATGCTATCGTAGATTATTTCCAGGAAAAGTTTAAAAGGCGCCCGAATGTGGAAACCAAACATCCGGATATCAAGTTTCATCTTCATATCGACCGCGAACTCGTTACCATTTCTCTGGATTCTTCCGGTGATGCGCTGTTTAAGAGAGGTTACAGGAAAGAGCAGGGAGAGGCTCCGATTAACGAAGTGCTCGCAAGCGGAATGCTTCATCTGGCCGGCTGGGACGGAAAAGGCAATTTCCTTGATCCCATGTGCGGTTCTGGAACCCTGCTGATAGAAGCGGCGATGATTGCGATGGACCTTCCGGCACAGATTTTCAGAAGAGGATTTGCATTCCAGAACTGGAAAAATTATGATGCCGAGCTGTTTGCAAAAATAAAAGAATTCAGGGTAAACAGAGTTCGGGAATTTACCGGTAAGATTGTGGGCTATGATATTGATGCCAGAATGCTGAATGCAGCGAGGATCAATATTGAAGCTGCTGAAATGGAAGATGTGGTTGAAGTACGCAAACAGAATTTCTTCGACTCTAAAAAAGACCTTTTCCCTTTGCTGATGGTGTTCAATCCCCCTTATGATGAGCGGATCTCAATCAATGATGATGACTTCTACAAAAAAATAGGGGATACCTTTAAAACCAGCTATCCCAATACCCTGGCCTGGCTTATTTCCTCAGACCTTGAAGCGGTAAAGAAAATAGGCCTTCGGCCTTCAAGGAAAATCAAGCTTTTCAACGGAAAACTGGAGACCCGTTTTCTTCAGTATGAAATGTACGAGGGAACGAAGAAAGTGCATAAGCTGGAAAATTAATGATTATAAAATCTTCTGTTTACAGAAGATTTTTTATTTTTACAAAAGTGATTACCATGAACTTCAGTTTCTTGTATGCTTTCGGGATTAAATGCACGAAGGGACAAAGAAAGTGCATAAGAGGGAACATTGCTGATGACAAAGCCTTCTGTCTTCTGGAGGTTTGAATTTGTTGGAACGGTAATGGCTGTCTTATTCAGATAGGCCGACCAAAATTTTCATTTACTTAAATCAATAGTATTATCATGAGTTCTTCAATCCGCATTACCTTTCTGCTGTGCTTGCTTTTAAATTGTATCAAAGCACAAACGACCAGTGATATCGTAGGTGCCTATACCCTGAGAGGTGCAACCCATTATATAAAGCCGGACGGGACTTTTGCCCTGTTAGGGTATGCCACATTCATTACAGGCAAATGGAAACTGGAAGATGGCGGTGTGGTTAAATTTATACCTGAATATGCAAAAGAAAGATTTTATCTGTATGGCAGGTATAATGAAAATATTGGTGACAGTACCAAAATCATGCTTTCCAACGGATTTTATGATGATGAAACCCTGATCCATCTGGGAGAACTGAAAACTCCTGTTCCCGAATTCAAGAGAATTTTTAAACCCGGTCACAGGCATATTTCTTTTCCTTATGTTTACTCTGTCAAAGGAAAGCATACTATAATATCATTTGCTCACTTCTTACCTGATGATGAGAAAGAAGGCAAGGCAGAAATTTATTCTTTTCAAAATAAGGAAAGGTATAATGATTTTATAGGGTATTATTGGAAGGACGACCGTAATTATCATCCGTTTAATTACTTTTACAAGAATGGGAAACTTTATTCCGAAAATGGGAAATTCAGTGAAAAGGCTGATCTGAAAACTGTGCTCAGGGAGAGTGAAAAGGAATTGCGCGATATGGTAGAAAATCCATTTGTTGCATTCTACAGCCGGCAGATATACAGTACACCATTGTATCATCCATATTCAGGCACATCTGAAGATCTGAAACGCGAGTATACGTTTAACAAATCAAAGAATGCTTTTCTGAATACACTGAATTATGAAAAAGATGAAGAAAAAAGTAAAGATTTTGATTATAATAATATGAATATCCTTTACGAATACTTTAACCTGTATCACTTCTCCATCCAGGAAAGCATAATTAAAACAGATGAGGTTCCGGTTTTTATATCTACCTATGAAGACTAAAATTCTATCCCGTCATAAATTATCCTAAAATATGTGGTGATTCCTTTTCAAATCTTTAATTTTGAAAAATTTTCAGATTTGAAACCTACCCTTTCCGTTATTGTCGCGATTTTCAACCGTAAAGATGAGCTTTTTGAGCTTTTGAATTCATTATCCCATCAGACTGACCATGAGTTTGAAGTGATCATTGTGGATGACGGTTCTTTTATCGATCTGAAGCCCACTGTTTCGCGTTTTGAAGAAATGCTGAATATCCGGTATTTCCGGAAAGACAATTCAGGGCCTGGATTATCCAGGAATTACGGTGCGTACAGGGCACAGCATGAATGGCTGGTTTTTGTGGACAGTGACGTCATTGTAGAGCAGGATTATATTGCGAACATTAAGAAAGATATTCAGATGATACCCTGTGATGCGTTTGGAGGAGCAGATAAGGCACACAAAGGATTCAACCTGATGCAGAAAGCCATTTCCTATTCGATGACCTCGGTATTTACCACCGGCGGGATCCGCGGGAATAAAAAAGCGGTTTCAAAATTCCAGCCCAGGAGTTTTAACATGGGTGTCAGAAAAGAAGTATTTGATGCTGTAGGTGGGTTTTCAGAAATGCGGATAGGGGAGGATCCGGACCTTTCCATGACACTTTGGGAACACGGATACACCACTGCTTTTTTTGATGATATTGCCGTGTATCATAAACGAAGGGTAGATTTCGGTAAGTTTTCCAAGCAGGTGTACCAATTCGGCTGCGCAAGGCCTATCCTTAATCAAAGGCATCCGGATTATGTGAAAATATCTTTTGCCTTTCCTAGCCTGTTTTTATTAGGCTATCTGATGGGCTTCCTGGAGTATTTTTTAATGGGAAAAGGAATTATCCTTTCACTGTATGGCCTGTACACATTTATGGTACTGTTCCATGCTCTTTTCATGACCGGAAATATCAGCATTGCAGGCATGGCGGTAATTTCTACCTACATCCAGATGTTTTCGTACGGATACGGTTTCCTGAAATCGTGGGTTTTACTGAATGTCTTAAAAATGAAGCCGGAAGAGGCCTTTCCTACCCATTTTCATAAGAAATCTTAACCCATTGCCTGTTACTTTTCCAAGAGCAATCTGACTCTTTAAGGTCGTGACAAATCCTGGAGAATTATCATCGGTATAGATCCTAAAAAAATAAAGCTGTTGCATTCACAACAGCTTTAAAACATAAAATTAGGATATGGAAATGGTTTCATGGCTGAGGACGCCTGTCCTAAACATGCAGTCCTTCATTTTTCTGTATGTGCGTTCAATATCATGATCAAGACCGATAGAGAACCTGATGAGTCCGTCGGAAATGCCCATCGCAATTCTTTCTTCTTCCGGAATCTCGGATGATGTCGAGCTTCCGGAACATGAGAATAAAGTTTTGTAAAATCCTAAGCTTACGGCAAGGTAGCCTAAGTTTTCCTGCTGCATCAGTTCCATCAGTTCATTGGCTTTTTCAGTCGTTCCGGCATCGATGGTCAGTAAGCCACCAAAACCGTATTCCTGCTGCATCATGCTTTTCATAAGCGTATGATTGCGGTGTGATTCCAGTCCGGGATAAGAAACTTTCAGTCCGTCCTGTTCAAACCTTTCTGCGAGGTATAGTGCATTGTAGCTGTGCTGTTTCATTCTGATGTGCAGGGTTCTGAGGTTTTTCAGAATACTTGACGAACGCAGGCTGTCCATTGTCGGTCCCAGAAGCATGCAGGCTCCGCTGTTGACATTTTTTGTATCATCAATAAATTCCTGTGTCCCGCAATAGACGCCACCAACGGTATCGCTGCTGCCGTTAATGAACTTGGTAAGGCTATGGATGACAATATCAGCTCCCAGCAATGTAGGAGATATGGAAAGGGGTGAAAACGTATTGTCTACAATGAGTTTTAATCCGTGCTTCTTACAGATTTTTGAAAGTGTCCTCAGGTCTGCTACTTCCAGCAGGGGATTGCTTACACTTTCACAATATATTACTTTGGTGTTGGGTTGTATTGCGTTTTCAATCGCCTCAAAATTGCTGATATCTGTAAATGTCGTCTTTATGCCATAGTTCGGGAAGAAGTTTTTAAGGAACGCGTAGGTTCCTCCGTAAATGGTTCTGCTGGAAATGATGTGGTCTCCGTTTTTACATACCTGCATAAGCACAGAGGTAATAGCGCCCATCCCGGAGGCCGTTACATTAGCTGCTTCCGTATTCTCAAGCTTAGCCAGTGCCTGGGAAAGGTAAAGGTTCATAGGAGACGAATGCCTTGAATAGAGGTAACATCCTTCTGCATTGCCTTCAAAGGTATCGAACATCGTCTTCGCAGAAAGAAAAGTATAGGTTGAACTGTCTGAAATGGACGGATTCACTCCTCCGAATTCACCGACGTACTGCAGATCCTGTATCTCGTTTGCTGCATTGAAATTTTCCATACTTTTTTTGTTTTCAAAATTGCTGTATTCCGGCAGATATTACAATACAAATGTGATAATCCGGAAAATAAAACGGACAGAATCGAATAGTGTAGAAAAAATGTTTAATATATTTGAATTATATAAACTTTAACTTAAAAATTATCTATGAGTTTTGATGATATCGACAGAAACCTGCTTCTTTTTCTTCAGCAGGATTCCAAACAGACGACCAAAGAACTGGCTTATAAACTCGGACTATCGGTTACGGCTGTATATGAGCGCATCCGGAAACTTGAAAATGCAGGAGTGATTGCAAAATATGTAGCTATCCTGGACCGCCATAAGATCAACCGGGATTTTATTGTTCTTTGCCATGTGAAACTGACACAGCACAAAAAGGAATATGTGCTGCAGTTTGAAAAAGAAATCATGGACCTGCAGGAAGTGACAGAATGTTTCCATGTAAGCGGTGATTATGATTATATTTTAAAGATCGGGGTAAGGGATATGGATGATTACCGCAACTTCATGCTTTCAAAACTGACCACTCTGAACCATATTGCCAGCACTCACAGTTCATTCATGATTTCTGAGATTAAAAATACCACGGCTATAGTGCTTTAATTTATACCAATACACCGTTCTTTGATGCAACAGGATCAGGAAGTTCGGTTTCTCTGGTCATCTGCAGCAGGTCGATTTCTATCGTCCGGCAGATCGAAAGCATAGGGATATCAAACATAAGTCCTGCAAAAGGGTTTTCCGAATAGTCACCAACCAGTTCCATGATGATGTAAATCCAGCCTACAATGATGCAGAACGGAATGCTTACCCAGATCCCCCAGTCGCCAAGTTTGGCAAACTCGCTTACCAGACCTAAGGGAAGCAGGGTAATGAATAAAATATTGAAGATAAATGCCGTACTGGCAAACTGGCGGGGAGAGGGGAATTTTTTAATCCTTTCCGCCTGTCCCTGGAAACCGTAGAATTCATTGAGACAGGTCTGGAGCTGCATCTGGTTGAAGTCAGACAGGATCCCGTCGTTTTTAAGTTCATTAATGTCTTTTGCCTGTTGGGAAACCAGGTAGGTGGCAAAGTTTTTATAGGTAGACTGCAATCCGGACTCTTCTTCAGACAGGTATTTATTAAGAAAAATGGAAGTCCGGCTGTAATCCGGAAATCCTGCTTTGATCAGCCTGTTCCGCTTATGGTCTATATTTTTAAAATGATCTGTTTCTTCAGCCTTGATATGTTCCCATTCCGTAGGCACAAGCAGCTGTTCACGTAACGCATACAGCCATGCGATATGGCGGTGTACGATGGTTTTTCTCCTTTTCTCAAGGTCGAACATCCCTATATGTTCCTGCTCAGTATCAAAAGCATATACCATTGCAGCAAAAGAACGGCTGGAATTCACGATTCCGCCCCATATTTTTCTGGCTTCCCAAAGCCTGTCATAGGCCTGGTTGTTTTTAAACCCTACTAGGAAAGCTTCTGCTGTACCGATGAGTGCGACAGGTACCCATGGAATAATCATCCATTCCCATTCAAGAAAATAAAAGACAAGGGCAATAAGGGTACACCAGATGGATATGATGAGCAGGTGAATACCTGATAAGTTCAGGATCTGCCTGTAATTGACGTATTTTGTGGTGATCATAATGCTGTACGAAATTTGGTGTGCATAAAGACAAAAGAAATACCAAACAGGGTTTCCTAATGCTTATTTAAATGTAATAAAAAAACTCTTATTTTTTCAAGAAGTTTTATTTTATGGTTTCTTTAGTCTTTATAACTAAGAAAAACATCTTCTTTATCTGTTTTACCAGTAGCGTAAATACCAACATGAACTATTTCGAAAACAGGCCTTAAGTAACGATTTTCTACAATGAAATATATCTCAGGAATTTGAGCTACTCCTATTATCAGTACTATTTATTGGTTATATTTGCAAAAAAACTATGAAAATTCTTAAGATGGTTTACTCGGTCATTCTTTTTGGGATACTGGGAAGCCATGTGTTATTAGCTCAAAACTTGACCCTGAATGCCAACCTGCTGGAAACTAATTTTAAAGACGATAGTAACCCTACACATCTGAATTTTATTACAGGAAACAGATTGATTTTTAATTCAAAATATGGTGTTGCTATAAAAGATTCTGAAGGTGTAAAGAGTAAATTATTAATAAAGATAAGTTCAGCCTATAAAAATTACGTAAACGAAGATAATGTTTATACTTATGATGCGGCAAAAGCACTGTATATTTCTATAATAGATAATAATGCTTACTTCTTTATTAAAAAGAATTCAAAATTAAGTTTATGGAAAACAAATGGCACGAATTCAGGAACAATACTTATAAAAGAATTTCCAAATCCTAATTTTATGACTTCTGATTTTGTTATTACTTCGTTTACGAAATTTAATAGCAAACTTTTTTTTAATATTTATCATATGTTTGGAAACCCGAGTAGAAGTGAATTCTGGATTTCGGATGAGACTACTGCAGGAACTGAAATTGTAAATACACTTAATAATAATTCAACTCTATCTGCAGGAAATTATACTCAGGCTGCCAACTCTCTCTATTTTACTAATTATAGTTCTAACGCTTACTGGGAAAAGAAAATATGGAAATCAGATGGAACCACGGCAGGTACATTACCTGTTTTTACAGGTATACAGGATGATTTTTCAATCGTAGGGAATATAGTGAACTTTAATGGTCATATTTACTTTATAAAAAGTAAAAATAATAATTCTTATCTGTCATATTTTGAATATAATACCAATACAGTTACAGATGTTATGAACCTTCCAGGAAATCCAGGAACGAATTCCAACTTATTTTTACAGAATAGTTCTCTTGTTTTTGCTAATAATAATGTCCTATGGAAATCAGATGGGACAGCAGCCGGAACACATACCATCACTTCCAGTTCTTTTCCTAATTATGGGAATATAGGAATCAGTGATATGATTGTATTTAAAAATAAAATTTATTTTGACTGTTATTTAGGAAGTTCTACAGAGTATGCAAAACTTGTATATGACGGGAATTTCTTAGCTAAGTTTTCAAATCTATTTCCGGAGGTGGCAACAGCCAGTATGGAAAAAAAATCGACTGCTTATAATGTAGAAAGTAATTACTTGATTTTTTTGAAATATAATAATTCAAATAAGGAATATTTTGCATTTGACGGCCAGTCTTCAAAAAAGATTCAAAATTTAGAATTTGATTATAATTCCGGTTTCGAAATAAATGTTGTGGATACACCGGATAATAATTTATTAATTAATGCAAAGAATAAAAAATATGGACAGGAGATTTTTAAATTCAATTTCGGAAATGGTACTTCAGGTATTTATGAGAATGCAAATTCTTCAGGCGGTTCGTATTTTTACTCACCCCAGGAGCTAAATAATAAACTTTTTTATTTTGGATCAGATGAATATGGAGTAGGTCCCATGTTGTCTGATGGTTCTGTGGCAGGAACAAAAAAGATCAATGAAAATATAACTGTTCAAATTAACTCAGGATCATCATACGTCAAAAATATTCCAAATATTAAGGTAAATGATAAAATTTATTTTCCTTGTACAATAAATGGTTCTGATCTTGAATTATGTGTTTCTGACGGAACAGCGGCAGGAACACATCAGGTGAAAGATATTAATCCTAACGGGAGTGGTCTTACCTACGATACCCCTTATTTTTTTAAATTAGGATTGAATAAATTTTTATTTAAAGCCAATGATGGAACAGGAGAAAAGCTTTGGGTTTCAGATGGAACAAACGCCGGAACAAGTGTTGTATCATCTTATGTATCATCTAATGAAAAATATGCTAAATTAAATAATACTACTTTTTTCACGTCTTATGATAATACCTTGAATAAGGCTGTCTTGATGAGCACTGATGGTACACAGGCTAATACAAGCATTTTTCATGATTTTGGTGCTAAAAGAAATATCGTTTCAGTATTAGGAAGTACGGACAATAAGTTCTTTTGCTTAGTTTATAATCAAATAGATTATTGGACAAGTAATTATGAGGTGTGGATTTCAGATGGAACGATGAACGGGACTGTTATGCTAAAAGCTTTCAGTAATCCTCACTATTCAAATCCGGGGTTCAATACTAATGTAGCGATGCACAATAATAAACTTTATTTTTATGCATGCGCAGAGAATCAATCTAATCTTACATTGCATGCGCCATACGTTTCTGATGGAACTGTTATCGGAACGCATAAAATTTCTAATGAAGAATTTGCAAATGGTTCCTATCCGGCATATCCATATTCATCGAGTTTTATAGCAAGCTGTTCGGATAAGGTTTATTTTATGCAGGTTCCAAGTAACTATGGATATAGCAGCATGTGGGTTTACAATAATAATCAGTTTAATAATATTTATACGCACCCTGTACCCAATGTATCTCTTTTTATGCAGGACAGCAGCCAATGCATAAATGATAATTTATTTTTTCTTAATAAGCAATATACTGAAAATAAAATTTGGATTACTAATGGAGTTTCTGGAATAAAAGAAGTGGATATTCAGGCAAACGGAACAATGGCTAATAATGTAATTATCAATGGTCTTGCGAAATTAAACGACAAGCTATTTTTAAATGCCCCTTTCATGGATTCGGATAATTTTAATTTTTACGGAAATGAATTATATGTTATGGATGTAAGCCAGATTACTTTAGGAACTAATGAAGTGATAGGGAGCAATAAAAATAGTGAACTATCGATTCTGATTTTCCCCAACCCTACTGTATCGGAAGTTAATTTGGTGGCTGCGAAAAATGATTATATTAAAAGTGTTGAGCTTTATAATATGAGTGGAAACTTGATTCTTAATAAAACTCAGATCAATAATTCTAAAATAACATTAGATATGAATCCTCAGATGACTGGAGTTTATCTGTTGAAAATTCAAACAGAAAAAGGAACTATTATCAAGAAAGTGATTAAAAAATAAATGTAAAAAAGCCTTTCAAATCAATTGAAAGGCTTTTTTATTATTATGTCTTGTCTTGAAATAAGTTGATACTTAATCGACTTATCTTAAAAACGAACTCAGGGAGATTACGGAGTATTTATAATACAAAAAGGCCATATCTAAGTCTTAATAAGGAAATTCAGGATAAGGGCCATAAAAATCCGAAGTAAAGAGTTTCTCCAGATTACATATTGTTTAATTGTATATACAAACTATTCCGGGACGACAAATAGCAGAATATTGAAATGCTAATATTGCAGCATTTCTTCAATTTTCCTGCTGAGCTTTTCAGCGTTAGGAAGCATTTCTTTTTCCAGAACGAGATTAATCGGAACTGCCGGAACATCCAGTGCGCCCATAGTTTCCACCGGAGCATCCAGGTGCCTGAAGCAGTTTTTGGTAATTCTGTGTGCGAAAGCTTCTGCAAATGAATTGGTCAGTTGTTCCTCTGTAAGGACGATGCATTTTCCATGTTCTTTTGCTCTTTCAAATACCAGTGCTTCATCCAAAGGAATTAGCGTTCTAAGATCTATCACTTCTACACGGCCTGCAAAATTTTTGGCGGCTTCTTTGGCCCAGTAAACTCCCATTCCGTATGTAATCACCAATACTGTTCTCCCTCTTTCTGTTTCTTGCTTATCTGCTTGGATGACTACTTTTCCTTTTCCGAATGGCAGGATGTAATCTTCTGCAGGTTCAATGGTTTTTGCGTCTTCTGTTCCCGGGACTTTGCTCCAGTAAAGTCCTTTATGTTCCAGCATAATGACCGGATTGGGATCATAATAAGCTGCTTTCAGAAGGCCTTTGAAATCTGCCGCGTTGCTCGGGTAAGCAATTTTTATTCCTTTGATATTAGCCAGGATGCTTTCCACGCTTCCGCTGTGGTAAGGGCCGCCTCCGCCATAGGCACCAATGGGTACGCGGATAATATTGCTTACCGGAAACTTTCCGTTACTAAGGTAATTCGATTTTGAAATTTCTGTAATCAGCTGGTTGATTCCCGGATAAATATAGTCGGCAAACTGTACTTCGACGATAGGTTTTAAACCTACGGCACTCATTCCCGCTGTGGAACCAATGATATAGGCTTCTTGGATCGCGGTATTAAATACTCTGCTTTTCCCGAATTTTTTACCTAAGGTTACCGTCTCACGGAAAACGCCGCCGATTCTTTCTCCTACATCTTGACCGTACAGCAATGCTTCCGGATGTTTCCACATCAGTTCCTGGATGGCGTGGATGGCTGCGTCAACCATCACAATCTTTTCTCCGCCTTCGGGTTCCCGCGTTCCTGTTTCCTCAATTACGGGGGTTGGAGCAAAAACATGCTGCATGACGGTTTCAGGTTTCGGGTCCTCTGCATTTTTAGCCCTTTCAAAATCTTCTTCTGCCTTTTGTCTGGCTTTACGGATGATGCTGTTCAGTTGCTCCTGATCAATCCCGGCTTCCAGAAGCTGCCTTCTGAGAATTTCTCCCGGATCTTTAGCTCTGTGCTTGGTAAGGTCTTCTTCATCACGGTAAAATTCTCTCCGGACTCCTGAAGTATGGTGCCCTATTAGAACTGTTTTGGCACAAACCACTACCGGCTTGCGCTCCGTTCTCACAAAGTCAACCGCTTTCTTCATGACTTCAAAACTCTCGATAAAATCGGTGCCATCTACGCGCATCCTGCTTAATCCTACAAATCCTGCAACAAAGTCATAGGCATCACAGGTCCTGGCTTCTTCTTTGGTTACGGAAATTCCCCAGTCATTATCCTGTACAAGGAATATGATGGGCAGCTGATGTAAAGCTGCAAACTGCAGCGCTTCGCTCACTTCACCTTCCGTTACTGAATTGTCTCCGAGGCTGCATACCACTACCGGGTTATGGTCAAAATTCTGCAGTTCGAATTCCTGGATGTATTTTATTCCCTGAGCAACACCGGTAGTAGGAATGGTCTGCATTCCGGTCGCGGAGCTCTGGTGAATGATTTTAGGCTTATTTTCATCCCTGCTGGAAGGGTGGGAATAATACGATCTTCCTCCTGAAAAAGGGTCGTCTGATTTTGCCAGCAGCTGAAGCATCAGCTGATACGGCTCAAACCCGATCCCTAAAAGAATGCTTTCATCCCTGTAGTAGGGAGAAACCCAGTCTTCTTTGGTCAGTTGATAGGCGGTAGCCAACTGGATGGCTTCGTGGCCTCTTGAAGTACTGTGGACATATTTACAGACATTCCTGTTTTCTTCATAGATATCGGCCATTGCTTTGGCAAGCATCATGTGGTTGTAAGCCTTCAGCAAAATATCCTGAGAAACTTTTTCGTGAAGTGTATTTTCCATAGGAAGCAAATATACATAAAAAAACAAAACACTAACAATTGTTAGTGTTTTGCGTTTTCTATGTGAAAATTTTATTCTTTGATCACCTTTTTGGAAATCATATTGGTACCGGTTTTAACCTCAACAATATAAATTCCCTTGGTGTAAGATTCTAAGTTGATGCTTTCTTCATCGCTGTTGATGCTTCCGCTCTGTAATTTTTTTCCTGATAAATCATACACATTGAAAGTAGACTTTTTAGGGGCTTTCAATACTTTTACAAAGTCCTTGGTCATCGTTGGAGCTATTACGATTCCGCTGTCTTTGGAAACATCGGTTGTTCCCAAAACCTGCTGGGAATAACCTGTTACCATGATAGAATAATTCTGAGGTGCTGCTGCATTGGAATCATTGACGAGAGTCCCTTTATTGGTTACTTCAATCCTGTAATTCCTTCCAGCTACAGGAGCATCGATAACTACCTGTTCTACGTTGTCAACTGTATTGTCTGCTTTGGTAGCAGGTGTCATCGGACTGTCTGCATTCAGTTTCCATGGGTAATAAACCGTATTGTTTGTCGTATCAATAATTCTCAGATCGATATCATTGACTAATTTGGATGTCCTGTTATTGTAAACATCGGATACAAACTGATAATTCGGCGTATATTTAGGATCCAGCCAGCTGATCGTAACTTTTAGCGGTTCACTTCCTGATGCGGTAATGGTCTTGCTGTTTTTGACACCGCTGGTGAGGGTTTCATCAGTAAATATTACTGTATTATTAGATTTTCCTACCAAGAGTTCCGCACCTTTTTTAGCATTGATGAATCCCCACCCAAACCATGGATCCGGGCCTACATTTCCAGCTTCTGATGCTGAATGGATGGTAAGAACCTTTGCTGAAGAAGCACTTAGTAATGCATTATTGAATAATTGCTTATTGATTTGTGTCCAGAGACCGATAATACCGGTTACTACAGGAGCGGAAAAAGAGGTCCCGCTTCCGCCTGCCCATGAATTGCTGCCTGCTGCAGTCGTTGCAGCGTAATATACATTGGTGCCAACGGTTGAGATATCCGGTTTGATTCCACCATCATCTCTTGGTCCTGCACTGCTGTAACTGGAATGCACAACGTCAGAAGCACTGGTATAACGGTAGTTATTTGTGGTGATAATATCTGTAGCTCCTACAACGATAATGTTTTTTGCTAAAGAGCCCGTTCCAATACAATCATATCCCAAAGAACAATTATTAGGAGGAAGTGTATCACTAGCACTAAACAAAACATTTCCGTTAGCAGAACTGTAATATTTAGGAACAGTAGAATTGGATCCTGGACCCATATTGAAATAGTTTCCTGATGACTTGACAACGATGTAAGAGGGATTATTGTATACCAATAGGTCATAATTATAATCATTGCTATTATAAGTTCCCTGATAATCATAAAATGTAGAGCCGCTTTTGTATCCTCTGTAAACATAGGAAGTCAAAGTACCACTGGCGTTATAAGTTTCTGTCCAGCCCGAGTTGACGCCGTAGGAATGATTGGAAATATTAGGCTGAGCCAAAGCTATCTTTTGAAATACATTGCTTGAAGCAGTATTGCCTGGTAAAACAGTGGTGTCAAACATATAACTATCCATAGTTGAATTAATGGCAACACCTTTGGCATTTCCTACAGGGACATTATTGCTGGATAAAGGAGTATCTTTTCCACCAATAAAGCTTCCTACGCCTGTTGAATGATCAGAGTAATCCTGAGTACTTGCTTCTTTATTGGTAATTCTACCTGTTGCATTATTGAATGCTGTATGTGCCTCGTAAATTCTTCCACCATCAAAAATCGTATATTTGATTCCCTCTCCATTAAAGGATCCTGTTAGTCCGGTAATATTCCCGGAAGTATTCAACAGATCAGAGTTAGAATTCTGAAGCTGTCGCGTATCTTCCTCCTGCAGGAAGTAAGGGACTCCAAAATTAAAACCAGCCAGACGAGACCGCAATGAATCAATTTCTTTTTGAGTAGAAGCATTATTATTATTACCATAAACTCTAGCGATATAAGCATCAAATTGTTTATTATTTGTTACTTTTTGCTGTTCAAATTCGCGGATGATATCATCATTGGTTTTTTGAGCATTTATCAAGGTAATTGATAAAATACTGACTAAAAGTAATTGTTTTTTCATAATAAGCCGTAAATATTTAATAAAAGATACTAGGGCAAATATATAGATTATTCACTGAAATATTAAATTCATTTAAATAAAAATTTAATATTTGTTAAAATAACTTCTGAAATATGAGCCCATATTAGTGATTTTTTATTAAAGATGAGGTACAGATTATGATTTCATCCATTTCAAAAGAGAAAAAAATGCAGTAACTTTACAGGCTCTTTTAATGAAAAGCCAGAAAATTACATGTATTTAGTTTTTGACACAGAAACCACTGGTTTACCAAAGAATTTCAATGCTCCCCTTTCAGATTCAGAGAACTGGCCAAGAATGGTGCAGATCGCCTGGCAGTTGCATGATGATGACGGGAAGCTGATTGAAAACCAGGATTATATCATAAAGCCGGAAGGCTACGATATTCCGTTTAACGCGGCAAGGATCCACGGTATCACCACCAAGATTGCCAATGATGAAGGAAGGGACCTGCAGGAAGTTCTTGAGGAGTTTTCAAAAGTTCTCGACAGAGTACGTATTGTATCAGGACATAATGTAGAGTTCGATTACAATATCGTAGGAGCTGAGTTTTTCAGGAAAAATATGAAGGATAACCTTCAGGAAAAGCCTAAGGCAGATACTATGATTTTAGGTACAGACTTCTGCCAGCTCGGCGGCGGAAGGGGAGGCAGGTTCAAGCCACCTAAACTGGAAGAACTGTACGAAAAATTATACGGAAATAAGTTTGATGAAGCGCATAACGCCGCAGCTGACGTTAATGCGACAGCCCAGGTGTTTTTTGAAATGATGCGTGTGGGGATTATCCCTGCTGAACTGCTGAAAATTTCTGAAGATCAGTTACGATATTTCCAGACGCTATATCCTGGGCCTATACAGCCTTTCGATATTGTGATCAGAAGGCAGGTTGCCGATTTCCATAACAAAAAGAAACAGACTGATTTCGGAAGTATCGACGATATCGATCTGGGTAAATATTTCAATTTTGATAACCATAGCGTATTCTCAACGCTAACCGCTACCAGCGGGATTTCCGATCTGATTAAAAAAGCGGTTGATGACAATTTTCCTGCTGTAGGAATGGTTGACCTGGGTAATATGATGGGAGCCTTTAAATTTGTCTCTGCCGTAGAATCATTGAATTCGGACCGAAACAAAAAATATAAGGAGTACCTGGCTAAAAAGCAGGAAGCAGAAGAAAGCGGGACAGAATTTAATGAAGCCGAGCCTGCCACAGAACCACTTGTTCCTATTGTAGGCTGTGAGTTTTATATATCTGACCGCTATGAGCAGAAACAGTTCACGAAAGATGATCCCGACAGAAGGACCCAGGTGGTTCTTCTGGCCAAAGATTTTAACGGATATAAGAATTTAGCCAAGCTTTCGAGCATTGGTTTTCTCAAAGGATTTTACTTCGGCGTACCGAGGGTCAGCAGGGAACTGATCGCACAGTATAAGGAAGGGCTGATTGCCCTGACTTCAGGAATTAACGGCGATATCCCGGATGCAATCCTCAATACCGGTGAGCAGAAGGGTGAAGAACTCTTTAAATGGTGGAAAGATACTTTTGAAGATGATTTCTACGTTCAGATCCAGAACCATAACCTTCCTGAAGAAGAGCACTTAAACGGTGTACTGCTTTATTTCGCGGACAAATATAACGTGAAGATGCTCGCGCAGAATGAAACGTTCTATACCAATAAGGATGATTCCAATATTCAGGATATCGTAAGCTGCATCAAAGATGGTGAAAAGCTTACAACGCCTGTTGGAAAAGGCTTTGGTAAAAGGAGAGGATTGGCAACACAGGAATATTATATCAAGAACCGGGATGAAATCAAGGAGGCCTTTCTGGCTTATTCCGATGCCTTTGACGCCTACGAGGAATTCCTGAATAAATTCAGTCCTTATACCCTGAAAAGGGATGTCCTTCTTCCTAAATTTGATATTCCTGAGGAATTTGTTCATCCTGAAGATGATGTGGATGGAGGAAAAAGGGGGGAGATGGCTTACCTCACCCATCTTACTTATGAGGGAGCAAGGAAAAAGTATGCTGAGATTACGGAGGAAATTAAAGAACGCCTTGATTTCGAGCTGGACGTTATTGCCAACACGGGATATCCCGGGTATTTCCTTATCGTACAGGATTTCTGTAATGAAGCCCGGAATATGGGTGTTTGGGTTGGACCGGGAAGGGGATCGGCAGCAGGATCAGCCGTGGCGTACTGTATCGGGATTACCAATGTTGATCCGATTGCATATGATCTTCTGTTTGAGCGGTTCCTGAATCCGGAAAGGATTTCCATGCCGGATATCGATATTGACTTCGATGATGAAGGACGGGATAAGATTATCAAATGGGTTATTGATAAGTACGGGCAGAATCAGGTAGCGCAAATCATTACCTATTCAGTACTCGGTGGGAAATCTGCAATTAAAGATGCCGGAAGGGTTCTTGACCTCCCGATTCCGGACACCAATAACATTGCCAAGCTCATTCCATCCACACCGGGGATGAATATTGCCAAAGCACTGTCGAAATATGATAAGCTGAGGCCGGAAGACCAGATGCTCGTCGACGAGATGAGGTTCGTGTTGAATAATCCTGATGATCCACGTTTCGTAGTACTGGCAAGTGCAAAAAAGATGGAAGGCTGTATCAGGAATACGGGAATCCATGCGTGCGGGGTTATTATTACACCGGAAGATGTCAGCAACCTCGTTCCGGTAACCATAGCCGCAAAAGACGCTGATATCCTGGTGTCTCAGTTTGATAACTCAGTAGCGGAAAGTGCAGGTCTTCTAAAAATGGACTTCCTGGGGCTCAGGACCCTGACCATCATTAAAGATGCCATAAAAATAGTAAAAGAAAAACATGGGATAGAGATCAATCCGGATGATATACCTCTGGATGATGCCAAAACCTATCAGCTGTTTAAAGAAGGAAGGACGATCGGGATCTTCCAGTATGAAAGTCCGGGAATGCAGAAATACATGAGGGAGCTGAAACCAACGGTTTTTGCCGACCTTATCGCCATGAACGCATTGTATCGTCCGGGTCCTATCAAGTACATCCCGAATTTCATCAACAGAAAACACGGTATTGAAGAAATCGTATATGATTTACCTGAAACTGAGGAATACCTGAAGGAAACCTATGGTATTACCGTATATCAGGAGCAGGTAATGCTGCTTTCCCAGAAGCTGGCTAATTTTACCAAGGGTGAAGCGGATACGCTGAGGAAAGCCATGGGGAAGAAGCAGATTGATGTTCTGAATAAAATGTATCCGAAATTCATTGAAGGCGGAAAGAAAAATAACCTGGACGAAGAGAAGCTGAACAAAATCTGGAATGACTGGAAAGCGTTTGCCGAATATGCCTTTAACAAATCCCACTCCACTTGCTATGCATTGGTTGCTTATCATACGGCGTACCTTAAAGCCAACTACCCTGCAGAATATATGGCCAGTGTAATGAGCAATAACATCAATAATACGGCCCAGATCACCATGTTCATGGAAGACTGTAAAAGTATGGGAGTCGATGTTCTTGGGCCGGATGTCAATGAATCGCAGTATAAGTTCTCTGTCAACGAAAAAGGACAGATCCGCTTTGGACTGGGAGCAATCAAGGGAATAGGTGAGGGGCCGAGTGAGGCTATTACCCGTGAGCGTGAAAACGGAAGGTTCAGGAATATTTATGACTTTTTCGAGCGTATCCTTCCTTCACAGATGAACAAGAGAGTGGCGGAAAGCTTAGTAGTGGCCGGTGCATTCGACGAACTGGATACGTACCACCGTGGCCAGTATTTCGATATTGATTCGGCAGGGAGGACTAACCTGGAAAGACTGATCAGGTACGGGCAAAGTTTCCAGGAGAGCAAAAATGAAATGGAACACTCCCTTTTTGCGGATTTTGCTGAAGAAGTACAGATTGAACAGCCAAAACTGCCACCATGTCCGGAATGGCCGAATATGCATAAACTGAATAAGGAAAAGGAGATCATCGGCTTTTACCTTTCGGCTCATCCGCTGGATGAATTCAGGTATCATTTCCAGTTTATGCAGGGGCAGCTCTCCAAGAAAAAAGTACTGGAAAAAGATGAAGAAGAGAAAATAACCCAGGATGCACCGCCTGTTATTGAACAGGAAGCTCAGTTTGATGCTGTAGATATTACCGAAATTATTCCGGATGAAATTATTGCCGGTGAAGAGGAAATTATAGAAGAGACCACCAAAAAAGCAGAGCCTAAAGGAACGTTCGGCTTTCTGAACCTGGATGAGGTGGATGCTTACAAAGAACAGGCTTTTGCCCATAAGCAGGAAGAACTTTTTGAAGAAAAAAAGAAGGACTGGAAACAGATCCAGAAAGAACGCGAAAACGGCGGTGGCGGAAAAGAGTATACTGTTGCCGGACTTATTACCGAATACCGCGTGCAGGATGGCTTCCGGAGCGGGGAGAAGGTAGCCTTTGTTACGCTGGAAGATTATTCTGGCTCCTACTCATTCAGGCTGGGAGACCGGGATTATATGCGGCTGAAAGAGAAACTGGAAGTGCAGAGGTTCGTTATACTTAAGATTAAGTTTGCGCAGGTAAAAGATGGCCGTGTATTTGTGAATGTGAATGAAGTGATCGAGCTTCAGGAAGCATTTGAACGGTTTGCGAAAAGCATTTCTCTGGTGATGGATGTTATGGATTTCCGGCAGGAAGATCTTATATTTTTCCGGAATATAGTAGAAAAAAACAGAGGTGACCAGAAGCTGAAATTCTTTATTAAAAATACAGAAGATGAGGTGCCGCTGGAAGTACAGTCGATGAAGCATTCGGTAAGCCTGAACGGCGATCTGATCAAAGAAATCCAATTGTTGAATAAATATGAGTTTTACCTGAACTAAAAGAATATGTATCATAACAGTATAGAGGTGGCCTATGGCCACTTTTTTTTATCTTAAAACCAGGCACTGGTGCCATTTTAGTATTATGTGTTTTAATGATTTGTCTCTCAATAATTTGTAATAGTATTATATTGTTAAATTTATAGTATTGTTGATAATTTGATATTTTATTCATTAAATTGAAAATTTAATGAAATTTTTTTAATTATAATTCGATATATTTTTTATTTTTGCAGAAATTATATTGATGATAAAAATTACTGTTTCTATTATTTTCCACTAAGTTAATCCCCTGAAGTATTGGTTATAGCATTTAATTAATGTGTCCGATATTAATACCCTCGATAACAATTCCCGATGATATTGCTGTTTTTTGAAGCATACTCTTACAGGCAGCATCTATCATGAACAATTTTAAATTACATACATTTTATATACTTTAAATTTTACAATTTATGAAGAAACTTTTACTGACGTGTCTGGTGGCTCTGGGTACTGCTGCCTATGCGCAGGTAGGTCCTCCTCAGTCTGTAAGCCCAAACCCTAACAATGGGTATGGATTTACGCAAAGCAGCGGGACATATACCCCTTTGAGTGCCTCAAGAACCATCTGGCAATCAGGCGCCGTTATAGGCACTAATGCTGTTTCCGGTGAAATTACGATTCCTTCTTTTAAATTTAATGGAAAATCGTACACATCCCTTTTCATCAGCAATAATGGATTTATAACTTTTGGTAAGGTTCCGCTGGCCGCAACGACTTCAGGGCTTTCAACCAATTCGCCGGTTCCAAATCTTACTGAAGGGGCAGTGGCCGGATTTTCTGCGGACCTGATCAATGCCAATACTTCCACTTCCGAGATTTCCTATGAAACTTCCGGAAACAAATTTACTGTCCAGTTTACTGATGTAAAGGTGAGCGGCGGATCTTCCGCACAGCTGCTGAACTTTCAGATCCAGCTGGATTTATCGGCAAATACGGTTGCCATTATGTATGGAAACTGTGTTTCCGGAACCTCTACAGCTACCGGTCAGGTAGGGGTGAGAGGTAATGATGGTCTTGGAGATGTCAACAACAGGACAGGAGCCAACTGGACTTCCACAGCAGCGGGTACTTTGAATAGCTCAAGCTGTACTTTAGGAACTACTAACGGAACTACGGTTCCTGCTGCCGGTCTTACATTTGTGTACACGCCGGGAACATGGCTGGCCGCACCTTCTTCCTATGCATCTTTGCCTTTCAATGAAGATTTTTCTTCCTGGGCTAACGGGAATTCTACTGCAGATCTTCCTAATGTTTCTTACTGGAGGACATGGCCTTCCCGAGGAAATAACAGTTGGAGGCAGAGTGATATTTCAACCGCTAATGTTGGCTTTACCGGCACTTCAGGATGGTATAACAATACAGAAGGGACAACAACGGCTATTGCTGCCCCTGCTGTAGCTCCTGCTGCAAGGTTCCACTCTTATTATGCCACTGCCGGACTGACCGGGAATATGGACCTGTATGTTAATCTTGCTTCCGGAGGAAACGGATTAAGGATTTTATCTTTTGATTACAGGAATAACAGTGGAGCAGATAAGCTTGATGTTTTATTATCTACTGATGGCGGAGTGACGTTTAACAGCCTTGGATCCCTGACGACCAATTCTTCCTGGACGAAACCGTATTACATCATCAGTTCCAATGCTTCCAATGCTATAGTAAGGCTTGCAGCAACTTCTGATTACGGCTCTGACGATATTTTTGTAGATAACCTGAATATTTCGGTTTCTACTGCACCGCCGCCATGCGTGACCATAACATCCCCTGTTAACGCGGCTACCGGGACTTCCCTGACGCCGACTTTAACATGGAATACCTCCGTAGGAGCAGCTTCTTATAAGTTAAGTGTAGGGACAACATCAGGAGCTTCTGATATCATGAATGGTGTTGATGTAGGAAATGTAACCACGTACACCATTCCTACTGCATCAGCTCTGCTGTACGGAAAGACCTATTATGCAAAGGTATCACCATCGAACAGCAACGGAACAGCAACTGGCTGTACGGAAATTTCATTTACTACAAAAAATATTGGTTGCCCTACAGTAACCCTGCCGGCTTCCAATGCGATCAATGTATCATTGACTCCTACGATTACCTGGAGCAGTGTTACTGATGCTACAGGCTACCGTTTGACAGTCGGTACGATTCCGGGAGCTTCCAATGTGATCAATAACGTGGATATGGGTAATGTAACTACTTATACACTTTCCGCTCCGTTGAACTATTCTACGACCTATTATTATACGGTTAATGCTCATACAGCAACCAGCAACTCTGCCTCGTGTACCGAAAGAATATTTACAACCGTATGCCAGGCGACAACGGCTCCGTATACACAGAACTTCGATACTACAGCAGCAGGCTCTTCGAGTAATACCAATGCTCCTACATGCTGGAGCTATTTGGAAACCTCAGGTTCTGCCGGGTACGGATATGTTTCTTCCACATTACCTGCCTCATCTCCTAACTGTTATTATCTGTATAATGCATCAGCTACCACAGGGAATATCATGCTTGTTTCTCCGCAGACGACCAATCTTGCAGACGGAACAAGAAGAGTACGCTTTTTAGCCAAAGGGGGTTCTGCCGGATATGTATTGCAGGTAGGAACGGTTTCTGATATTTCCAATCCGGCTTCGTTTACTGCCATCGGAAGTTCTATAACCCTTACCAGCGCATGGGCACAGTATGTTGTGAATATTCCGGCAGGAACAGATCAGAACCTGGCATTCAGGCACGGACTGGGGGGAACTACACGGTCAATTTATATCGATGATATTTCCGTTGAAGCAGTACCTGCCTGTGTAGAGCCTTCTGCAACATCTGTTGCCTCTGTAACCTATAAATCGGCAGCGATTTCCTGGACTGCATCATCATCTGCTCCCAACGGAAATTATGACCTGTATGTAAGTACATCTGCTACGGCACCGGCCGCGGGTGCTACGCCTACAGTAACTAATGTAACAGGACCTTACACACTGTCTGCACTAAACCCTTCAACAACCTATTATGTTTGGGTAAGATCCAACTGTGTGTCTTCTGCAAGCTTGTGGACATCTGTACCGGTATTTACAACAGCTTCTTTCTGTCCTTCCGTGACAGCGCCGGCCAATCCCGCTGTAAATGTGTCTCTGACACCTACGATTACATGGAGTGCTATGACGGGCGCTACGGGATACAAAATATCCATGGGGACGGCTCCGGGTACTACCGATGTCATGAATAATGTAGATGTAGGAAATGTTTTAACGTATACTCTTGCCACACCACTGAATACCAGTACTTCATATTTCTACACCGTTAACGCTTATGACGCACAGGTAACATCACAGTCTTGTACTGAAAGGGTGCTCAATACCATCTGCGGTCCGGTAACGCCTGCGTATACCCAGACTTTTGCTGCTTTTCCGGGGGCATGCTGGGCGAACAATGCAACCGGAGGTACACCTGCTACGGGTTCTACAGGAACCGCCACTTCCGGCCTGTGGGTTGAAGATGGTTTCCTGAATAACGGATCGGTAGGTTCAGCCAAGTTCAATGCTTATTCATCTGGTAGGACAGGATGGCTTAAAACCCCTGTCTTTAACCTTTCCGCAGGAGGATACAGGGTGAAATTCAATTATGGACTTACCAAATATGCAGATGTTATTGCCAGTACATTAGGTTCAGACGACGTAATCCATTTGCTGATCTCTCAGGACGGAGGTTTAACATGGACTGTTTTGAAAACTTGGACTGCTTCCAATTCGCCTTCCAATACATCAAATGAGTACAGTCTTGACCTTGTTGGCTATACTTCTGCCAATACTATGTTTGCTTTTTACGGAAGTGACGGTACAGTAGACGATGCCGAAGATGTTGATTTCTTTGTAGATAACTTCAAAATTGAAGCTATACCTACCATGGGAACAATTGAGACTGCAGGCAAAAAAGGTATACAGGTATATCCTAATCCTTTTGAAGTGACGCTTAATCTATCTGATATTTCAGATGTAAAGTCAGTAGGAATAGTGGATGTTGCCGGAAGATTGGTGAAAAGTATTGCCAATCCTGGTTCTGTTCTTCACCTGGGAGAACTCAAATCAGGCATGTATATCCTGATGCTTGAAATGAAGGATGGTACAAGGCAGAGCTTAAAAGTCATCAAGAAATAAAGATAAACCATACTTTATTATGATAGCAGCTAATTTTAGCTGCTATTTTTTTTCAATATAAATAAGGATTTTCTATGATCATTAAAAGTAGGGTGATTATTTTATGTATTTGAAATACAGTGTGTTAATTTAATTCATTTTTATGAGATAAAATTAACGGGATTAAACATATGTTTATTATTTTATAAACTATATCAATTTTAATAATTATATTGATAATATAAATGATGATTTATTGTGTATACCTCAAATTTATTTTTACATTTGTGATCTAATTATAATTTTTTACCCCTTATGAAACGAATTCTACTCATGTGTATGATGTGGCTGGTTTCCACCATGTCTGCACAGATTACCCTGGGCTCGGGTACAAGTAGTGGGCCCGCTCCTGTGAGTACCTACTATGGCTACTCTTACGTACAGCAGATTTTTCCAAAATCTGAAATTAATGCCAATGCGGCAGGTAATATTACCGGACTGAAGTTTTATTTATCTTCAACGGCTACACTTACCAATTCCAATGCATGGGTGGTTTATATCGGCCATACCAGCAAAACTTCTTTTACTTCCCCCTCAGACTGGGTGCCTGTAGCCAACCTTACCAAAGTGTTTGACGGTACGGTAACCAACAATTCAGGGGTGGTAGAAGTAACCTTCACGACACCATTTGCTTACAACAATGTTGATAATCTGGTGATTGCGGCAGAAGAGAACAAGCAGGGATATGACTCCAACAATTCTTCTGAAGCCATGTATGTTTACGCTTCTTCTGCGAATTCAGCCTTGTACTACAGAAATGACTCTACCAATCCGGATCCGGCAGGAACGCTTCCTGCAGGGACTCAGTATGGAAACAAATCCATTGTTACACTTGTAGGTCTTACGGCGAGTGCAACTCCGTCTTGTCCTGTCATTACAGCTCCGGCTGCAGCGGCTACCGGTGTTTCTGTGACACCTACGATATCCTGGAGTGCCGTAAACGGTGCAACCGGATATAAGCTGTCTGTGGGAACTACTGCCGGTGGTACAGATGTACTGAACAACCAGGATATCACGACTGGAAATTCATATACATTTACTACTTCTTTGCTGTACTCTAAGCAATATTATTATTCTGTTAATGCATACAGCTCCGGAGGAACTTCTGCCGGATGTGCACAGAATAGTTTTACAACGGCGAATATTCCGTGCCCAACTGTAACAGCACCTGCTTTGGGGGCTTTTGGCCTCTCTATAACCCCAACCATCACATGGACCGCCGTAACAGGGGCAACAGGATATAAATTATCTGTAGGAACTACTGCCGGAGGAACCAATGTTTTGAATAATCAGGATTTAGGGAATGTAACTACCTACACGTTCTCATCAGCCTTAGCTGCCGGAACAAAATATTATTATACGCTGAATTCATATAATGCAAACTCTACATCTGCATCTTGTACAGAAAGAACATTCTCTACTTTATGTGCAGCTGCAACGGTATTTTCTCAGAATTTCGACGGTGTAACAACACCGGACTGGCCAATGTGCTGGGGTAAAGTAGGAAGTGCAGGAAGTGCATATACTCAGGCGAGTACAGCTATGTCTTCCCCGAATAATATGTATATTTATGCATCTTCCACTTCTTCACTGCCTGTAGTTTCAATGCCGCCTGTAAGTACATTGCAGTCGGGTACCTACAGACTTAGATTCAAGGCAAGAGGCAACTCAACTGCAGGAGGTAAGATAGAAGTAGGGTATCTGACCAGCCCTGCCGATGCTACCACATTTGTTAATTTATCTACTTTTACTACGACAAGTACAACTACAGTAGATAATTTTGTAGTAAGCAATATTACAGCTCCTTCAGGAGTGACTACTTTAGCTTTCAGACATACCGGAAGCCCTGCATATTCTGTTCTTATTGATGATGTGGTTTATGAACTGGTTCCTTCCTGTGATGCTCCGTCTTTATTAGCGGCTTCAGCAGTGACATCAAACAGTGCCACTATATCATGGACTGCCCCTTCTGCTGCGCCAGGTAGTGGATATCAGCTGTATTACAGTACGTCTTCAACTGCACCTACTGCCACTACCACTCCAAGTATCGCCAGTATAACATCAACAACGGCTAACTTACCGGCTACTTTAAGTGCATCTACTCAATATTATGTATGGGTAAGATCCAATTGCGGAAGTTCTCAGAGTGCGTGGTCTTCTGTGCTGACATTCACCACTGACTGTCTGCCTGTTTCAACATTGCCATGGTCTGAAAACTTTGATGCCATGACTACTGTTGGCGCCAACATACTTCCAACATGCTGGGCTTCTACTGCCGGAGGATATAGCTCTACGGAAAACTATACTTCTGCAACCACTGCCGGAAATACCTACAACGATCCTAAGTCGGCACCAAATTATGTAACGATTTATTATCCTAGTACCAATGCAGCTTATCTTTGGACGCCTAAATTTGCCCTTACAGCCGGACAGTCTTATGACTTTACCTTCTATTGGGTAGGCGACGGTCTTACCGGATGGCAGGGAGATGTAGTGGTAAACGGCACACAGTCTGCTACCGGAGCTACTTCATTAAGTACCTTCCTAACGCCTACTCAGACTGCTACCGGAGGTTCAGAAAGTACCAACTATACCAAAGTGAAAGTAACATTTGTTCCTACTGCAACAGGAAACTATACTTTTGGTGTTAAAACATTGGCTACAACCTATGCACCTTATTATTTAGGATTTGATGATTTTAACCTGATGCTGTCTCCTGCATGTGCAGAACCAGCAGCACTGAGTGTATCTTCAGTTACTACATCAGGAGCAACCCTATCATGGACAGCGCCTGCAACGGCACCTTCAGGATACCAGGTGTATTACAGTACTTCATCAACAGCGCCTACAGCTACAACAACTCCTACCATTACAGGAGTTACCGGTACAACGGCTACGTTGCCGAATCTGACGCCAGGGACTACCTATTATGTATGGGTAAGATCCAACTGCGGAAGTTCACAGAGTATCTGGTCATCATCAGTATCCTTTACTACGGCATGTGTGGCCACAACTGTTCCGTATACCTTGAATTTTGACAATGTAACGGTACCTTCATTACCGGTTTGCGGATCTGTAGTCAATGCAGGATCAGGTAAACAGTGGGTAACGGCAGCTGCACCTACCGATATTACCGGATTCAATTCCAATGTCCTGAAATATGGATTCGATGGTACCAATGCAGCCAATGCATGGTTCTTCACCCAAGGGCTTACCCTTACCGCAGGTACACAATATACTATTTCATATAAATATGGAAACAACAGTACATTCTATACTGAAAAAATGAAAGTAGCATACGGAACTTCTGCAACAGTTGCCGGAATGACCAGCGTACTGGCAGACTACAGTACGATCAATGATAATACCCTTCATACAGAAAGTATCACGTTCACGCCAACAGCTTCAGGAACTTATTATTTCGGGTTCAATGCTTACTCGGCTGCCAACCAGTATAACCTTTATGTAGATGATATCAGTATTATCAATGCAGCATTGGGAACTTCCGAAGTTGCCGGTAACAGAAATGATATCAGAGTGTATCCTAATCCGTTTACAGAGGTGCTGCATATTTCTGACATTTCCAAAGTGAAGTCAGTATCAGTAACTGATGTTGCGGGAAGATTAGTGAAAACCTTTGCCAATCCTGCCGAAGCGCTTCACTTAAGCGAACTGAATTCAGGAATGTATCTGGTAACACTGGATATGAAAGATGGTTCTAAACAGACAATCAAAGTCATTAAGAAATAATCATCAGATACCATAAAAATGAATAGCGGCAATATTGCCGCTATTTTTTTTTGTTTAAAAATTTAATTTTATGCATTCAATACAGAAAGTTATTAGTAATTTTAAAACAAGAATAGTTAATTAATAAATTTATGGTAAAAATTTTATTTTCATGCCTGTTAATGATAAGCCTGTCATTATCTGCCCAGATTAATCTGGGAACGGGAAGTACGGATGTCGGTGCAGCTCCGGTAAGTACCTATTACGGATACTCTTATACACAGCAGATTTATACGAAACAGGAAATCAATGCGAACGCAGCAGGGAGTATTACAGGGTTGAAGTTCTATTTGGACCCATCCATGTCTTTAACCAACTCATCCGATTGGGTAGTTTATTTAGGACATACCTCTAAAAATTCCTTCTCATCGGATATGGACTGGGTGCCGGTATCTCAGCTTACACAGGTGTATTCCGGGACAATTAGCAATAATAATGGAGTGGTAGAAGTTACTTTTGCTACTCCTTTCGCTTATAATAACACGGACAACCTGGTCCTTGCCGCGAGAGAAAATACCCCGGGATATGATACGAATGATAATGATGAAACTTTGTATGTCTATGAAGGAGCATCAGGATCCTCGATCTATTTCAAGGACGATACAATAATCCCTGATCCCGCTTCTCCTCCTGCCGGGAATTTAGTATCCTACAAATCGGTAATAACCTTTGCCGGACTTACAGGTAGCAGCCTGCCTGCATGTCCGACTATTGTTTATCCTTCGGCCAGCTCAGGATTAGTTCCGCTTTCACCAAACATAACATGGATTGCCTCACCTGGTGCTACCGGTTATAAAGTTTCCATAGGAACGACGCCGGGAGGAACAAATGTAGTGAACCAGCAATCTGTAACCACAAATGTATTCACTCCTTCTACGCCACTTGCACCGGACACCAACCATTATATGAAGGTTATTGCAGTAGGTCCCGGAGGCGAATCTGCCGGCTGTACAGAAGTGATGTTCAGGACGGTACCTCCGCCGCCTGCAAACGATGACTGTTCAGGAGCTATAGCTCTTACGGTGAACCCGGATATGAACTGTAGCAGTACGGCCCAGGGGTATACGCTGGGAGCCACAGATTCCGGATTGATTCCTGATCCTTGTTATGGGGAGCCGGATGATGATGTCTGGTTCAAATTTGTAGCAACGGCTACCGAACATCATATTTCCCTCAATAATGTGGTTTCCATAGGAAACACTACAGACGATAACGACACGTATTTCCAGGTGTTCAGCGGAAGCTGTGGCAGTCTTTCCAGTATTCTTTGTTCAGATCCTGCTTCAGCAGTGTTGAGCAACCTTACGGTTGGCGATACCTATTACATAAGAGTTTACAGTTACTATGGTGCAGGAAGCAATCAGAGTTTTAATATCTGTGTAGGCACTTTACCGCCTCCGCCTGTTAATGACAGCTGCTCTGGCGCTCTAGTGGCTTCTTCATTCCCGTATACCTATGTGCAGGCTGATGGAGCAGGGGCTACTAATAATTCAGGCTTCATTACGGCATGCAGCAATGAAATGAACGATGGAACCTGGTTTACCTTTACAGGGGACGGAAACGACTTTACTGTTTCTGTAAATATGCCTGCCGGAAGCAGTTTTGACCCTCAGATCGGTGTATATACAGGAACGTGCGGCAGTCTGGTGTGCGACGGTACGGAAGATCAGGGACTTGAAGGCGAAGAAGAAACCATCACCTTCACCACTACTGCCGGAACAGTGTATTATGTTAATGTAGGAGATTACAGCGGATTTACGGATAATCTTGAAGGTGCCTTTACCATTAATATCACCAATAATAATCTGGGGACTTCTGAAACAATAAAATCCAGAAAAGACATGCAGGTATATCCTAACCCTTTCACTGAAGTATTCCATATTTCAAATGCCGATAAGGTAACTTATGCTTCGATATTGGATATGTCAGGAAGAGTGGTTAAAACCATTTCCAATCCGGGGACAGCCATTCATGCCGGGGAACTGGGCGCAGGAATGTATATGGTAACGCTGGAACTGAAAGACGGATCGAGACAGACCCTGAAAATAATTAAAAAGTAACTGATACTGAAAGCGGCTCTGAATAGACTGCATCCTAAAGTTTAGACAAGATTAAATAATATTTGATAGGAAAGAGTCTGGTACTGTACCGGACTCTTTCCTTTTAGATTAAGTGTAAACAGGGGTCATTTAACCTGTATGATATAAAGCAAGCAGGGAAGCATAAACTTCCCTGTTGTTTTTTCAGCTTTATTGAAAAGCATGGTATATGATAAATTTACATTATTTATTTGCCGGAACTGGCTGAAGATCACCGGTGTTCAATGTTGAAAAAACGGCCGGGAAAAAAGTAACCAGTATAAAATAAATGACAACCATTAATACGATTAAAGAGAAAAGGATAACGACTAAAGTATTGGGCTTGTTTTTCTTTGTTGGTTCCATGATTCTGTGGTATTTTGTTAATAGATATTTGATGTTGAAACCTAAGCTAATTTCTTGCCACATTGCTTGCAATACCGGGCATCGTCATCAATATCTTCATTTCCGCACCGCTCACAGACCTTTTCCAGGTTCTGGCGTTTATTGCGCATCTCGGCCGTTACAATCCCGGTAGGCACGGCAATAATGGAATAACCGGCCAGCATCAGGATAACCGCAAAAAATTTACCCAGTGGGGTAATAGGGGAAACGTCCCCGTAACCAACGGTAGTCACGGTAACCACGGCCCAGTAGATGGATTGCGGAATGGTTTCAAATCCGGATCTTCCGCCTTCTACCATAAACATCATGGAGCCTACGATAACAGAGAAGATGATAAGGAACAATAAGAAAATGTAAATTTTTCTTGAGCTATTCTTCAGGGCCCTTACAATCAGGTAGCCGTCGTTCATGAAATCCAGGAGATTGAAGATTCTGAAAATTCTCAGCATCCTGAGCATCCTGAAAATCAGGAAATATTTGGTGACCGGAAAGAAAAAACTAAGGTAAAAAGGAGTAAGTGCCAGGAAATCTATGATTCCGAAAAAACTGAAAATATAATTCCTTTTATTCTTTACCACGGCAATTCGCATCCAGTATTCGATGGTGAATAAGATTGAAATAATCCACTCCAGGATAAGAAAGGTATAGTGGTACTGTTTTCCCAGTTTGGGAATGCTCTCCGTCATGATGATGGCGGTGCTCGCAAAAATAAGGGATAGCAGGACGATATCGAATAATTTTCCGAGCCGGGTATCCGATCGGTAAATAATTCTGTACAGGAACCTCTTCCACAGCACATCTTCGGGAACCAGGTTGTGTTCTCTTTCCATGTATCGGTTTTTACTTATTTAAATTATCCCTATTTTCGTAACAAACATACAGAATAAAATGACAATACGCGATGTAATTTTAAAAATAGAAAGCAGACTTCCTCTGCAGCAGGCTGAGGATTTTGATAACGTAGGGTTACTGTGCGGACTGCCGGAACGGAACGTAAGCGGAATACTGGTTTGCCATGATGCGCTGGAATCTGTGGTTGAAGAAGCCATCCGGAGGAATTGCAACCTTATCGTATGCTTTCATCCCATTATTTTTTCCGGACTTAAAACATTAACGGGAAAAAATTATGTGGAAAGGGCAGTGCTGAAAGCCATTGAAAATAAAGTGGCTATTTACGCCGTTCATACAGCTTTCGATAATGATCTGTTCGGAGTTAATGCAGGGATATGTGAAAAGCTGGGCTTAAAAAACACCAGAATTCTTCAGCCGAAAAAGAATAACCTGAAGCAGCTTACTGTTTTCGTACCGTCGGAATACAGCGGACAGGTAAGGGAGGCTCTGTTTGCTGAAGGTGCTGGAAGCATAGGATTTTACGATGAATGCAGTTTTACGGTGAACGGGCATGGGACTTTCCGGCCTGTGGAAGGATCAAATCCGTTTTCAGGTCAGCAGAACATCCGTGAGAATGCAGATGAGGACATGGTTTCCGTTATTTTTGAAGCTTATAAGCAGGGAAGGATCATTGCTGCTATGAAAGAGGCGCATCCTTATGAAGAAGTGGCGCATCAGGTATATCAGCTGGACAATGACCACCCGTATTGCGGCCTGGGAATGTTCGGAGAGCTGGAGCAGGAAATGGATGAAAATGATTTTATGAGGATGGTAAGAGAAACATTCGGCCTTCAGGTGATCAGGCATTCTGCATATACCGGCAGGAAAATTAAGAGGGTGGGAGTACTGGGAGGTTCAGGGGCAGACGGTATCCATGCAGCGCTTGCTGCGAAATGTGATGCTTATCTAACCGGCGACCTTAAATATCACGACTATTTCAAAGCAGAATCCCGGATGCTGATTTGTGATATAGGTCATTATGAATCAGAACAATGGGTTACGCAGCAATTATTTGAAATATTGTCACAAAAATTTAGTACATTTGCAGTCTCAAAATCTAGCGAAAAAACAAACCCAGTAAATTATTTCCTTTAGATATGGCAAAAACCAACGATATTTCAGTTGAAGAAAAATTAAGAGCTTTATATGATTTACAGATCATTGATTCAAGATTGGATGAAATCCGAAATACAAGAGGAGAATTGCCAATCGAAGTAGAAGATCTGGAAATTGAAATTGAAGGACTTGAGAAAAGAGCTGAAAAATTTCATGCGGATATCAAAGATCAGGATGACCAGATCAAAACCAAGCATGAAGTAATCAACCATGCAAAAACCCTTATTGAAAAATACAAGTCCCAGCAGGATAATGTAAGGAACAATAAGGAATTTGAGGCCTTAGGTAAAGAAATGGAATACCAGGAGCTTGAAATTCAGCTTGCTGAAAAGAGAATCAAGGAATTCGGTGCGAAAATCGCTCACAAAAATGAAACGCTTGATGAACTGAACAGTAAGATTGAGGAGCTGAGAAACCACCTGAAGTTCAAGAAAGAAGAACTGGAAGGGCTTATTGCTGAAACTCAGAAAGAAGAAGAATATCTTATCGAGCAGTCTAAAGAATATGCAGGTAAGATTGACGACAGGTTGTTGGCTTCTTACAACAGGATCAGAACCAGCTCTGTCAATGGCCTTGCCGTAGTAGGACTGGAAAGAGGAGCTCCGAAAGGATCCTTCTTCACCATCCCGCCACAGAAACAGATGGAAATTGCCCAGAGAAAGAAAATCATTATCGATGAGCATTCCGGGAAAATCCTTGTGGACGACGAATTGGTCATGGAAGAAAATGAAAGAATGAAATCTGTAATTAAATTCTAGTTATAAGATCTATCCCAATAAAAAGGCTGTTTCAATCATTTGAAGCAGCTTTTTTTTATACTGAAATATGGAGGGAAAAATTTAATCCGGAATTAATTCGGTTGAAGCCGGAAAAAGCCGCCCCCATCAGGAGCGGCTTCCGTTTTATTCGTTGTGTCCGTACATCTTATTGTACAGGCCTATGAATTTTTCTTTGACAGCTTTTCTTTTAAGTTTTAATGTCGGTGTCAGCAGTCCGCTTTCTACCGTCCATACTTCAGGAGTCAGCTCAATTTTCTTGATCTGTTCCCAGTTGCCCAGGTGTTCATTGGTTTTATGGATTTCCTTTTCAATCCTGTCCTTCAGTTCCTGGCTTTTTGCAATTTCCTGAGGGGTGGTACCGATGCTAAGATTGTTGCGCATCGCCCAGCTTTTGGCAAACTCGAAATCAGGCTGTACCAGGGCGCACGGCATCTTTTCGCCATCACCTACTACCATGATCTGTTCAATGAATTTAGAAGCTTTTGCTAAGTTTTCGATGGTTTGCGGCGCAATATATTTTCCGCCGGAAGTTTTAAACATCTCTTTTTTCCGGTCGGTGATCTGTAAAAACCCGTCATTGTCTACATGGCCGATATCTCCTGTCCTGAAATACCCGTCTTCCGTAAACACTTCGTTCGTCGTTTCTTCATTCTTAAAATATCCTTTGAATACAGAAGGTCCCTTAACCGTAATCTCACCGTCTTCCTGGATCTTTACGCTTAAATTATCTAACGGCAGCCCTACCGTTCCGATTTTCATCTTATCAAAGCTGTTGACAGAAATCACCGGAGAGGTTTCCGTTAATCCATAACCTTCCAGGATCGGAATTCCGGCATTCTGGAACAGTAAGTTGAGCCTTGTGGAAAGGGCAGCAGATCCGGAAACGAGTGTTATGATTTCACCGCCAAGGCCTTCCCTCCATTTTGAAAACACAAGCTTGTCCGCAATGATCTGCTTCAGGCCGGAAGGTTTTGACACTTCTTTCTTTTTACTCAGCAGCTCCAGCGCCCAGAAGAATATTTTGGACTTCAGGCCTCCTGCGGAAGATCCGGTATGATAAATCTTATCGTATACTTTTTCTACCAGTCTCGGGACTACGCTCATGTAATGAGGCTTTACTTCCTTAACGTTTTCGCCCATCTTATCGATGCTTTCGGCAAAATAAATAGAGAATCCGTTGTACTGGAACAGGTAAAACAGCATCCTTTCAAAAATGTGGCAGATCGGCAGGAAGCTGAGCACGCGCGTATCTTTGTAATCGAGGCTTTTCTTCTTTGGAATGCGCGTTATTGAACCCAGGACATTGGAAACGATATTATGGTGTGTAAGCATGACCCCTTTAGGCCTGCCCGTAGTTCCGGAGGTATAGATGATGGTTGCCAGGTCCTCTGCATGGATGGAATTGGACAGGTCTTCCACCTCAATTTGTGTGGAATCATCCTCTCCAAGATCCAGAACTTCCCTCCAGTTGGCTGCCCCGGTAATACTGTCAAAAGTGAAGATCCCCTGTAGTGAAGGGATATTATTCTTCACCTTAACCACTTTACTCAACAGGTCTTTGTCAGAAACAAAACAGTATTTAATTTCTGCGTTATTAAAGATGAACTCATAATCTTCCGGGGAAATATTGGGGTATACCGGAACAGATACGACCCCGATCTGGGAAAGCCCGAGATCCATGACAGCCCATTCGGTACGCGAATTGGTTGTGATCAACGCGATCTTATCACCGGGTTTAATGCCCAGTTTTAAAAGCCCCCGGGATATTTTATTGCCTTCACTCACAAACTGCTGGGTGGAAGTCTTTTTCCATTCTCCATTATACTTTGTAACGAACATATCCGTTTTGGGAAGTTTTTCCAAAGCATAATGAGGAATATCGAATAATCTTTTAATCGTCATGACTTTTTTAGCATTTTTATAGAATTTTAAATATAAGCATTTTTATAAAAACACCGCCAATCTCACGTATTATTTTCAAATGTCATTTATTTTTTCAGATTTGCCCAAAAAGTGTAAATTAGCGACCATATAATTATTCAATTTTTATGGACTTTAATTTATCAGAAGAACAGCTGATGATTCAGCAGGCAGCAAGGGATTTTGCACAGAACGAACTATTACCGGGCGTTATCGAAAGAGACCGGGACCAGAAGTTTCCTGCAGAACAGGTGAAGAAAATGGGGGAAATGGGCCTTTTGGGGATGATGGTGGACCCTCAGTACGGAGGAGCAGGAATGGACAGTGTTTCTTACGTTCTGGCCATGGAGGAGATCGCAAAAGTGGATGCTTCTGCTGCTGTGGTAATGTCCGTAAACAACTCATTAGTATGTGCAGGGATTGAAAAATTTGCCTCTGAGGAGCAGAAAGTGAAATATCTTACCCCTCTGGCAAGCGGCCAGGTAATCGGGGCTTTTGCTTTATCTGAGCCTGAAGCAGGTTCCGATGCCACTTCTCAGAAGACGACTGCAGAAGATAAGGGTGACTATTACCTTCTGAACGGGATCAAAAACTGGATCACCAACGGCGGGACAGCAAGCTATTACGTAGTCATTGCCCAGACGGATCCGGAAAAAAAGCATAAGGGAATCAATGCATTCATCGTGGAAAGAGGATGGGAAGGTTTCGAAATCGGGCCTAAAGAAGATAAGCTGGGCATCAGAGGAAGCGATACGCATTCCCTGATCTTCAATAACGTGAAGGTACCTAAGGAAAACAGAATCGGTGAAGACGGTTTCGGGTTCAATTTTGCTATGGCTGTGCTGAACGGCGGAAGGATCGGGATCGCTTCCCAGGCATTGGGAATTGCTTCCGGAGCTTATGAGCTGTCCCTGAAATATGCCAAGACCAGAAAAGCATTCAAAACGGAAATCATCAATCACCAGGCGATCGCTTTCAAGCTGGCAGATATGGCTACCCAGATTACGGCGGCAAGGATGCTGTGCTATAAAGCCGCTGTAGAAAAAGATGCCGGTAAGGATATTTCTGAGATTGGGGCCATGGCCAAGCTGTATTCTTCTCAGGTGGCTATGGATACCACTATTGAAGCCGTACAGATCCACGGAGGATATGGTTACGTAAAAGAATACCATGTAGAAAGGATGATGAGGGATGCGAAAATCACCCAGATTTATGAAGGGACTTCGGAAATCCAGAAAATCGTGATCTCAAGAAGCATTGCAAAGTAAAAGGCAGTCCTGAGATATCAGGTCAACCATAAACAGTAAAGGCTCTCCGGAAGGAGAGCCTTTACATTTACAACCACAACACTTTAATATATATTGATAGGACAAAATTAAAAACAAACGGTATCTGAATCCGGATTTTTGCCTTAAAATATTATTAAAATTAAATTTTTGGATCCTTACGGGTTTCACTGCTTCTTTTCTTATAAAAATAGTACCCGGCACCTGCAATGAGGAATAGAGGCCATAAGGGTAAGATGAACAGGAACACTGAGGTGATGGCATCCCATCCTGAAGACATGGCGGCCAGTGAGCGGCCTCCCAGGGTGTCAGGCTGAGTGTTTTCAACAGGGTTCTCTGAGCCGTACAGCGTGATATCCACCTCGCAAAGGGTATTGCGTACGAAATCTTTTCCGGAAACTTCTACGCCCTGTGCTTCAACTTTACCAATATTATAGTTCAGGTCATCCATCAGGTAATCGAATTTCTGGATCGGAACCCTGACTTTGAGATAAGCGATTTTCCTGTCATTATTGTTGAGTGAGATATGTTCACTTTTTATGAAGCCGTCATATTTTTGTACCTGTTCCTTCACGGTTTCCTTTGCAGATTCGGTATTCGTCACAGTAAGTTCCACTGTTCCTGTTTTTACCAGCCTGTCAGCAGCAGCTTTTTCTACAGACTCTTTTTTAGGCTGATTTTTATAAACAACTTTGGTCTCCCGGATTACTTTCGGGGCAGGAACATTCACCACAATTTTTTCTTCCTTCCTTTTTTCTGTAGAATCTCCTTTTACGTTTGCCGACTCCAGTTTTACGGATGCGATCTTTCCGGCGAGGGAATCGATGCTTTTTGACTGTGTTTCGATCTTTTCCCTGATCTCATGGCTGGTCTCACCCAGTTCCCTGATACGGATTCCGGCCGAATCGGCTATGGCACCGGTTTCCTTTTGAATACTTTTTATGGTGCTGCCGGTTTCTGATACTGCACTGTCCGCAGCTGAAGCTGGACTTTCCCATTGCGTGGTACCTTCAGTCTTTTTACACATAATACAGGTGCAGGCTATCGCGGCTGATAATAGAAGCTTTTTCATAACGTAATTTTTTTTGTTGAAGTAAAATTAGCTGCGATGTCCCGTCTAAGTTTGTAAAAGGAATGTATTCTCCGGGTAAAGTTGTAATATGAATACAGCCAGTTATTTATAGTTATTTTACAAAAGATATACAAGTATCTTACAGTAAATAAACCCTTTTGATTTTTAAAATACAATAAAAAATCCGTTGAAAATATTCAACGGATGGTATGGTTAGAGAAATCTATGTATTACATTGTTTGGTTATTCCTGAATTCACTGATAAAGTGCAGCTTCACATTCGGGAATTTTTCCTGTGTCATATGAATTGTAAATGAAGAATCGGCAAGGAATACAAGCTGGTTGTATTTATCCCTGGCCAGGAACCTCTGCTTAAGCCTTGAAAACTCTTTGAATTCTTCAGATTTTTCATCCGCTTCCACCCAGCATGCTTTGTGCATGGATAAAGGTTCGTACGTACATTTCGCGCCGTACTCATGCTCCAGACGGTACTGGATCACTTCGTACTGAAGTGCTCCTACAGTCCCGATGATCTTCCTGTTGTTCATCTCAAGGGTAAACAGCTGGGCAACCCCTTCATCCATCAGCTGGTCAATTCCTTTCGCCAGCTGCTTGGCCTTTAACGGATCTGCATTATTGATGTACCTGAAATGTTCCGGAGAGAAACTCGGAACCCCCTTAAAGCTTAATTTTTCACCGCTGGTCAGGGTATCGCCGATCCTGAAGCTTCCGGTATCGTGAAGCCCGACAATATCTCCCGGGAAACTTTCGTCCACTACCTCTTTCTTATCCGCAAAGAATGCATTCGGCGAAGAGAATTTCATCTTTTTGCCTTCGCGTACCAGCAGGTAATTTTCATTCCTCCTGAATGTGCCGGAAACGATTTTTACGAATGCCAGCCTGTCACGGTGTTTAGGATCCATATTTGCGTGGATCTTAAATACAAAACCGGTAAAGATATCTTCTTCAGGTTTTACGATCCTGATGTCACTTTCTTTAGGCTGTGGCATTGGAGCTATTTCAATGAATGCATCCAGAAGTTCGCGAACCCCGAAATTATTCAGCGCTGATCCGAAAAATACCGGCTGAAGTTCCCCCTTCATATAATCTTCACGGTTGAATTCAGGGTAAACGGACTGCACAAGTTCCAGCTCGTCACGCAGGGTCTGCGCAGCTTTGGAGCCTATCGCATCATCAATAGAGGTGTCATTGATATTATCAAAGGTGATGGATTCACCCACTTTCTGTTTTCTTTCTTCCAGGAATAGCTGGATATTATTTTCCCAGATGTTATAGATGCCCTGGAAATCACTTCCCATACCGATCGGAAGGGAAAGAGGGACTACATTCAGCCCTAGTTTCTGTTCCACTTCATCCAGGAGGTCAAAGGCATCCTTTCCTTCACGGTCAAGCTTATTGATGAAGACCAGCATCGGGATATTCCTCATACGGCACACCTGGACCAGTTTTTCAGTCTGTTCCTCAACCCCTTTGGCAACGTCAATCACCACAATCACAGAATCTACAGCGGTTAACGTCCTGTAAGTATCTTCGGCAAAATCCTTGTGGCCCGGCGTGTCGAGGATATTGATCTTATGGCCTTTATACTCAAAAGCAAGTACAGACGTAGCTACAGAGATCCCTCTCTGACGCTCAATCTCCATAAAGTCGGAAGTAGCCCCCTTTTTTATTTTATTGGATTTTACGGCACCCGCTTCCTGGATCGCCCCCCCGAATAAAAGGAGTTTCTCCGTAAGCGTTGTTTTACCGGCATCCGGGTGGGAGATGATTCCGAACGTTTTTCTTTTCTGTATTTCTTTGATTAAGTCTGACATAGCATATTTTGAGTTTGCAAAAATCGTAATTTTTAATTGAATTTGAAAATCAATTTCATCTACACAGTAATTTTAAGCCGATTTCCATACGTTTTCTGCATTAAATGTGGTATTAAATTGAAAAGCATCGGCTGATGACAGGGCTGCCGGTAATTCGTAAGCCTCAAATTACTTATCTTTGCTTTTAATAAATTTTCGCACCAAGCATGGAAAACAGCAGATATCCTAAATTTACTTTTACCTGGATCGGGGGACTGGCTTTGTTGATAGGGTTCTTTACAGGAACGATGTTCATTTCCGTATTGAATGTGGTTTGGATGTTTGCATTTAAAACCAGCCTGCAATATAAAGAGTGGTTTCTGATGCTTACCAATGCAGCCGGGTTCGTTACGGCTATCGCCTTTTTCGATTTTTTTATCGTTAGGCCATCCACAAAGAAAAAACTGAACTTCAATTTTTCACCTGCCAATTTTTATACGTATCTCCTGATCTTCCCGATGATGCTGGGCATGATGTTTATCGGGGAATTTGTGACGTCACAGATTCCGGTTACCGGCCCTTTTTTCGGGAAATATTACGAATTTTTCAACCAGCTGATGGACCAGCTGACGGATGATCCTGCGGCGATGCTGCTGATGACAGTGATCATGGCTCCGGTATTCGAGGAAATCATTTTTAGGGGAATAATCCAGAAAGGCCTCATGAATAAAGGGGTGAAACCCTGGAAGGCAATACTATATGCATCACTGATTTTCGGGCTTGTGCATGGAAATCCGTGGCAATTTGCAGGAGCGGTTCTTCTGGGGAGCGTCCTGGGGCTCGTTTATTTCAAAACCAAATCATTGCTTTTGCCGATGTTGCTGCACGGTTTTAATAATCTGTGCTCATGCCTCCTGATGATGTATACCGACAGCGAAAGCTTTTCACAGGCACTGCATGTCTCCGAATGGGTTGTCCTGGCCGCAGGGATTGTCCTGTTTTCGGTCTTCTGTTACCTTTTCGTGGAAAAATACAAAGTGCATTACGCTGAAATTTAAAAAAAGAGCCAGATGTTCACCGGGATAAAATGCATCCGGGAAGATCCATGGCCGGATAATAGATTAAAAATTACATATGGAATTATTGGTTGCTACGCATAACCAGCATAAAAAAGAAGAAATCCAGCAGATACTGGAACATGATTTTGTAGTTAAAAGCCTCACGGATTATGGTATCCAGGAGGAAATAGTGGAGGACGGCGATTCTTTTAATGCCAATGCCCTGATCAAGGCGAAATACTGCTTTGAAAAAACAGGGATTCCAAGCCTGGGAGATGACAGCGGACTCGTTGTGGAGTCTCTCGACGGACGGCCCGGAATTTTTTCCGCCCGTTATGCCGGAGACCATGATTTTGCCAAAAATATCGCCAGGGTTCTCAGCGAAATGGAAGGCATTGAAAACAGGAAAGCCTATTTCATCACGGTTTTATGTTATTATGATGATCAGGGAGCGCGGTATTTTGAAGGCAGGGTGTACGGAAATCTTCTTCTGGAAAATAAAGGATTCAAAGGGTTTGGGTATGATCCTATTTTCGTTCCGGAAGGATACGGAATGACTTTTGCGGAAATGAATCCTGAAGACAAAAACAGGATCAGCCACCGTAAAAAGGCACTGGACCTGTTCCTTGACTTCCTGAAATCTGACAACAGCAATTTGTAAAACAATTCGGTGCCTTCAAAAGATTTGTATCTGAGGGTTTACCGATCATAAATTATTGATTTGAGTACGTATTTAACCATATTAGGCTTTAATTCTGCCATTCCCACGATTAATTCATCACCAACCGCTCAGCTGCTGGAGATGGAGGAACGGCATTTCCTGATCGACTGTGGGGAAGGGACACAGGTACAGCTTAGAAAAGCCAAAGCTAAATTTTCAAGGATCAACCATATTTTTATTTCGCATCTTCACGGTGACCATTGCTTCGGGCTTCCGGGCCTTATTGCGTCATTCCGCTTGCTGGGAAGAGAAACTCCGCTCCATGTGTACGGTCCCAAAGGCATCAAGAAAATGCTGGAGACGATTTTTACCATTACGGAAACCCATCGTGGTTTTGAGGTGGTCTACCACGAGCTGGATAAGAACTATTCTGAAAAGATCTATGAAGATAATAAGGTAGAGGTGTATACTATTCCGCTGGACCACAGGATTTACTGTAACGGCTATCTTTTTAAGGAAAAGCCTAAGGAAAGGCATCTGAATATGCAGGAAATAGCCAAATACAATGAGATTGAGGTTTGTGATTACCACCACCTTAAGGCAGGAAAAGATTTTGTACTGAGTGATGGGTATGTTCTGAAAAATGAGGTGCTTACCACAGCTCCTGCACCTCCGGTTTCATATGCTTTCTGCAGTGATACGAGATATCTGGAAAGTATTATTCCGATCGTTGCGGGAGCGACTGTGATGTATCATGAATCCACTTTCCTGCATGACCTGAAAGAGATGGCTGATTATACCGGACACTCAACGGCGATTGAAGCGGCGACCATAGCGCAGAAAGCACAGGTGGAAAAACTCATCCTGGGACATTTCTCCAACCGGTATGCGGACCTGACCGTTTTCACGGATGAGGCCAGGAATATCTTTCCGAATACCTATCTGCCCAAAGCCCTTGAATGTGTGAAAATTTAATGATGGTAATGAACTTTGAAGAACTGAAAAACTTCCTTGACGAAAAGGCAGACCGGTACAATAATGCGGAATTCATTAATGATGATCCTGTACAGATCCCGCACAGGTTTTCCCTGAAGCAGGATGTTGAGATTGCAGGATTCCTGGCCGCAACCATTTCATGGGGCAACCGAAAAGCTATCCTGCGTTCCGCAGACAAAATGCTGGATATTATGGGGAATTCTCCTTATGATTTTGTCATGAACCATTCGGAGAAAGACCTGGTTGATATTCACGGCATAAACATCCACAGGACATTCAACGGAGAGGATTTTGCCTATTTTATAAGACAGTTCAATAAGATTTATAAAGAATACGAAAGCCTGGAAAATCTCTTTTTAGTTAATGAAGACGAATCCAATTTCCTTCATTCTATCGAGCGCTTCAGGACTGGCTTTTTGGAGCCTGAAAAACACCGGAGCCACAAACATGTGAGTTCACCGTATAAAAATTCATCCGCCAAAAGGATTGTCATGTTCCTCAGGTGGATGGTGCGCAAAGACAAAAGGGGAGTGGATCTCGGGATCTGGAAGCAGATCGATCCCCGCCATCTCTCCATACCGCTGGATGTGCATACGGGTAATGTTTCCAGGAAACTGGGCCTTATTCTCCGTACACAGAACGACTGGAAAACAGTAGAAGAGCTTGACCGTATGGTGCGGCAGTTTGATCCAAATGATCCTGCGAAATATGATTTTGCCCTGTTCGGACTGGGAGTGACCAAAGAATTGCTATAAAAAGATAAAGATGAAAAATTACACAGAAAACAAGCAAGTGCTTGAAAAAATAGCCAATGGAATCACCTGGTGGATCGGTTCTATACCTTCCCTTATTGCCCATACCTTATTTTTTATCATTTCTTTCCTGCTGCCTTTGCTGGGCTTGGTGGAGTTTGATAAAATGCTCCTGATCCTCACTACGGTAGTTTCATTGGAAGCTATTTACCTGGCCATCTTTATCCAGATGTCTGTTAATAAGAGCCATGAAAAGATAGAGGATATCCAGGAAGATATCGAAGAGATCAGCGAAGATATTGAAGACATCCAGGAAGATATTGAGGAGATCAGCGAAGACATTGAGGAAATTAATGAAGATATTGAAGATATCCAGGAAGATATTGAAGAAATCAACGAAGAGGAAGAAGAGGATGACCACAATGAACGGGCTAAAAATGTGATGCTGAGAAGCAATGTCAATTCCAATAAAAATGAGATCAAAGCTCTTAAAGATAAGATTCAGGAACTCCAGGATATGATTGATGGCCTGAAGAAAGACTCGAAGGACGGTCTTTAAAAAAGCAGTCTTCTGCTCATCTTTAGATTTTTTTGTTGCAGTTTCAATTCTCCGTAACGGGCTGGAAACCTTAGAATATTGAATAATAGTATGTAAAGAGCAGATAATTTTTACTGCTTCACAAGCATTCGTGTAGAATTTTTATTTTAACAAAATTACACAGGATAGTGTAGCTGTCTTTGTTAATCATATAATTTATTGTGGTTTTGAATAAATATTAAATAAAAATATAGTATTTTTGACCAAACTGTAATAAAATGATAGATTATAGAGTGAAAAACTATCTTTTCCTTTTCGTATTGCTTTTTTCCTGTACATCTGTGCTGGCACAGAAAGCACAGAGAAAACCACAGAAAGAAAAATCAACTTCTGAAAGTATGAAAGCAGGCGCCTTTATTGACGTCAATGTTGCACCCTATGCAGCTTCCAATTATACTCCGGAACAACTTGTCAAGAACATCCTCATTAACGGCGGAACCAACTGTACTACAGCGAACGTGACCAATGTTACGGTTTCTCCGAATCAGCCGGTAACGGATAACAACAGGTTTTGGGGATATTTTAACAAAGGGACAACCAGCTTTCCCTTTAACGATGGAATTGTTTTAACGACAGGATATGCAAGACAGGCAGGAAATACTTTGGAAACAGGTACGCTGAGCGGACAGATCGGTTTGAATCAGAGTGATCCTGACCTTGTTGCTGCTACCAATCCATCTAAGCCTCTTAACGATGCCGTAGCGCTTGAATTTGATTTCGTTCCGAATTCAACCCAGGTAAAATTCAATTATATTTTTGCATCAGAAGAATACACGGCAGGTTTCCCATGTTCAGGATATTCCGATGCTTTTGCTTTATTGCTTAAGCCGGCAGGTAGTGCTACCTATACCAATCTTGCTGTTCTTCCGGGAGGAGCCGGACCGGTAAGTGTAACGAATATTGTACCTTCGGGACCTGGATTTTCATGCGGACCTATCAATGCCCAGTATTTTGCAGGATTAAATTCTACCAATATCGAGACTAACTATAACGGAAGGACAATCCCTTTAACGGCTATTGCAAATGTTACTCCCGGAATTACCTATCATTTCAAACTGGTTTTGGCAGATGCCGGAGATCAGGGGTATGATTCTGCGGTTTTCCTTCAGGGAGGATCTTTTGACCTTGGAATAAAGATCGTAGATGCTACCGGAGCAATTCTGCCAAACACGGTTAATATGTGTGACAATACCCCACAGAACCTGACAGCTCAGGTTGCTACCGTTCCCGGCATGACCTTCCAGTGGTATAAAGACGGCGCAGCAATCAGTGGAGCAACCAGCATAACTTATATGGCCAACCAGCCAGGAGTATATGAGGTGAAAGTTTCAGTACCCGGAAACCAGTGTCCGAGTTCAGCATCCATTACCATTGTTGCCGGAACGACTCCGGCCGCGCAGGATGCTACACTGAAAATCTGTACAACTCCGAATAACCTTAACTTTAACCTGAATGATGCCATCCCTTTAATCACGACCACTCAGGGAGCAGTGGTACGTTTCTACGTAAACCAGGCAGATGCGGTAGCCCAGAATAATAATTACCTTACTACTGCTAATGTAGCCAGTTATAACGGTACCGATGGCCAGGTGCTTTACGTGGTGGTTTCCAACGGGGGATTCTGCAGCAAAAGGGTAACCCTTACATTAAGAAAAGAGGCAACTCCTATTGCACAGCTTGTTTCAACAAAATTAAAGATCTGTGCCGGTGAATCTGTGACCCTTACAGCTGCCGGAGGCGCTACATACCAATGGAGCAACAGTACTACCGTGACCGGAACTACCCAGACGTTGAGCCCTACCCAGACGACAACCTATACGGTTTATGCTATCGGTGTACAGGGATGTAAATCTGCACAGCCAGCTACTGTGACTGTAGAAGTCGTTCCTGCCATTACTTCAAACCTTTCAGGAGGAATGATCTGTGCCGGTGATCAGATTACCCTGGATGCAGGAGCCGGACCTAATTATACCTATTCATGGAATACAGGTTCTACAACACGTACCATTACGGTAGCAACACCGGGAACATATACAGTGACCATCAGTAACGGAGTCTGCAGTAAAGTATATACGACACAGGTACTATTGGCCATCCCTCCATCCATCATCAAAGTGGATTACAGCGAGAAAGGGGATATGACGATTACCACAGCCAATCCAAGCAACGGGCCATTGGAATACTCTGTTGATAACGGACTGACATGGCAGGATTCCAACAGGTTCACCAATGTTCCAAGGAATAAGGTAATCTCCATCAGGGTACGCGTAAAGAAAACAAGCTGTGTAGGCTTCCTGGAATATTTCACATTCGTCATGCAGAACGTTATTACGCCGAATGGTGATAACATCAATGATATCATCGATTTCAGGGGAATCATCCAGTACAATAACTTTAAAGGAAGTATATTTGACCGTTACGGAAAAGAAGTATATAAAGCAGAAAAGATACGGCCATACTGGGACGGTTATTTCCAGGGCAAACGCCTCCCGACTTCTTCCTACTGGTATCAGGTAGCATTTGAAGATCCTGCCAGCAAGCAGATCAGGGTGCATACCGGATGGATCCTGTTGAAGAACATGGAATAAAAAATACAAAAAGATCGACCTTCGGGTTGGTCTTTTTTATTTTGTGAAAGTAACAGATTTGTACCTCTATTCTGATTCGGATGATCATACAAATTGTCTGAAATTCAATTTCAATCAAAAAAAATAGTATTTTTGTTTAAAACAATATAAAAATGTTAAATAGAAGAACAGGAAGTCTACTTTTAGCTTTATTTTTAGTTCTTACGGGGCATTTAGCCTTTTCACAGATAAGGCAGAACCGGACGATTCAGCCTACAGCTTCTACTATGAAAGCCGGAACTTTTATAGACGTTAATACGCCCAACTATCCGGAGTCTTCCTTTAATATTAGCCAGCTGGTAAAGGATGTCCTGATCACCGGCGGTTCTACCTGTTCTACAGCCAATGTGAGCAACGTTAACGTTTCCCCTAATTTAGCCGCTGATAACCCGACCAGGAGCTGGGGCTTTTTCAATAAAGGAACCACCGGTTTTCCATTTGAAAAAGGGATTGTCCTGATTACAGGACAGGCCAGAAAGGCAGGGAATACATTCCAGTCCGGGAACCTTGGGGATGCCTTGCCGACAACCGGAGATCCGGATCTTGCAGCAGCCCTTAATGTCCCTAACAGCAGCTTACGGGATGCTACCTATATTGAATTTGACTTCGTTCCTACCTCCACTGAAGTTTCTTTCCGGTATATATTTGCTTCCGAAGAATATGACAGCAATTTCCCGTGTACGATTTCAGATGGTTTTGCGCTGTTATTAAGGCCTGTTTCAGGAGGTGCCTATACCAACCTTGCCGTTTTGCCCAATGGTGCCGGTCCGGTAAGTGTTACGAATATTATTCCTGCCAGTTATTCCTGCGGTCCCAAGAATGCACAGTATTTCGGCGGACAGAATACCGCTAATATAGAAACCAATTTCAGCGGACGTACCATTCCTCTTACGGCAAAAGCGACCGTTACTCCCGGTGTTGCCTATCATTTTAAAATGGTTCTGGCTGATTATCAGGATTCCAACTATGATTCAGGCGTTTTCCTGGAAGCCGGCTCCTTTAATATCGGTGTTCAGCTGTTGGATGCTGCGGGTGTCCAGCTGCCTTCTTCCATCAATGTATGTGATAATACACCACAGACATTTACTGCTTCCACCCAGGTGCCGAATGCAACCTACCAGTGGTTTCTCGGAACCACACCAATACCGGGGGCAACTAATCCCAGCTATACGGCAACCCAGCCAGGACAATATACAGTCCAGGTATTCATACCCGGGAATTCATGTCCCGGAACGGCAAGCATTACCATTGTTGGCGGAACTTCGCCTACAGTTCAGAATGCTACCCTGACCTCATGCTTTGTACAGGGAAATGCCACCTTCAACCTGACCACGGCGCAATCCTCCATCAGTACTACTCCGGGTGCAACATTCGCCTATTATATCAACCAGGCAGATGCCATTGCTGGAAACGCTAATACCATTGCCAATCCTGCTGCATTTCAGAGTGCAGGACAGACAGTGTATGTTTCGGTGAAAAACGGATTCTGCGCAAAAGTAGCAGAACTTACCTTGGTAAAAGCGCCGCAGATTACGGCTACCATTGCTGCTCCGGGCGTACTTACATGTACCAATCAGCTGGTCACTTTAAATGCTTCAGCTTCCGTATATCCTTCCGGATCGGTGTTCAACTGGACGACCACGGGAGGAAATATCATTTCAGGCGGAAATACGCTGAACCCGGTAGTGAACGCCGCGGGAACCTATACACTAACAATTTCCAATACGTACCAGCCCGGCAATACCACCTGTACAGGTACGGCAAATGTTACAGTGACAGGAGACAGTGCGCCTCCCGTAACAACCGTCACTGCTTCCAAGACAACAATCTGTGCCGGAGAAACGGTAACGTTAACCGCTTCAGGAGGAACAACGTACACCTGGGCAGGTTTACCCGGAAATGGGGCTACCCAGACCGTAACGCCTACAGCAACGACCACCTATACCGTGACAGCATTAGGCGCAAATGGATGCGCATCCCAGAATCCGGCTACGATTACCATTGAGGTTTCCCAGCCCATAACGGTTCAGAATGCCGTTCTCCTTCAATGTTACCAGCCGGGTCCTATCAATTATAACCTTACTTCGGCCCAGCCACAGATCACAACAGCTGCAGGAGTTACTTTTGCGTATTATATCAATCAGGCAGATGCCAATGCCGGAAATGCAAATACGATTACCAATCCTAATGCATTTTCCAGCGCCGGTAACCAGACCATCTATGTCCTGGTCAAAAACGGTGGCTGTAGTTATGTTGTGAGTTTACAGCTTCTAAAAACCGCAGCAACGACACTTACGATAGCAGCTCCGCAGACTATTACCTGTACAACATCCCAGGTTACGCTTAATGCATCCGCCTCCGTTATTCCTGCGGGTTCTACCATAGCATGGACTACTGCCGGAGGGAATATTGTTTCGGGGGCCAACACCCTTACTCCTGTAGTTAATGCAGGAGGAACTTATACGCTCACCGTATCCAATGTGTCTCAGCCCGGCAACCTGAACTGTACCTATACGGAGACGGTTACCGTAACTGAAAACAAAACGCTTCCTGTAGCCGCGGTTACCTCTTCGGCAGTACAGATCTGTGTTGGTGAATCGGTTACTTTAACAGCATCTGGAGGGGTTTCCTATAACTGGGCAACACTTCCGGGCAACGGCAGCACTCAGGTAGTTTCACCAACCACAACCACAGTGTATTCCGTATATGCAGTAGGTGCTAACGGATGTATTTCTGCCAATCCTGCTACGGTGACGGTAATTGTAGGGCCGCCAACGGCAACGGTTTCAGCTTCGCCAACTAAAATCTGTGCGGGTGACTCAGTTACCTTAACAGCTTCCGGAGGAGTGACGTACAACTGGGTAGGACTTCCAGGAAACGGGAATACTCAGGTGGTGACCCCTACCGTGACGACCACTTATTCTGTATATGCCCTAGGCGGAAACGGATGTACCTCTATTAATCCTGCTACCATCACAATCGAGGTGGTTCCGGCGATCAGTTCTGCCTTACAGAATGTTTACGTTTGTAAAGGAGACACGGGAGTACTGGATGCAGGATCAGGACCTGGTTACACTTATCTATGGAGTACGGGAGCCACTACACAGACTATTTCTACCAACGTACCCGGAACTTATACGGTGACCATCAACAATGGAACGTGTTCAAAAACTTTTTCGGCTCAGCTGATTAATCCCACGCTGCCTCAGTTTACCAACATTACCTATGAAAATCATACAATGACCTTGTCAGCAACAAATCCTACCGGCGGAGTACTGGAATATTCCGTTGACGGAGGCGTAACATGGCAGTCATCCAATATCTTTTACAATCTGCTGAACAATACCAATTACACGATTCTGGTAAGAGTAAAAGACGCGGAGTGCAGCACGGTACTGGAATATTTCACTTTTGTTATTTCCAATGCCATTACCCCTAATGATGACGGTAAAAATGATTTTGTAGACTTTGCCGGAATCAGCAAGTACAACAATTTCGCTGCTTCTGTCTTCAACAGGTATGGTCAGGAGATTTTTAAAGCTACCAAAGCAGAAACGTTCTGGACCGGAACCGTACGTGGAATCAGTCAGCCTACAGGAACCTACTGGTACCGGGTACAGTGGGAAAACCCGGCAAGTAAAAAGCTGGAACTACGAACAGGCTGGATTTTATTGAAGAATAGAAACTGATTATAATGAATTTTTAAAGTCTCCTCAATTGAGGAGACTTTTTATTTTTATTGATAAAAATGTTAAATGTGCATGAGATATTTATAAAAAAAATTAAATTTGTTGAAACAAAAATATTATGAAGAGACATCTACTGTTATTTTTCCTTTTTATAATCTCATTAAACTTTTTTTATTCGCAAAATGTCTTTCCAAGAAAGCCGCAGAAGGAGCAGAAATCTGCTTTAACAATGAAAGCAGGTGCTTTTATCGACGTTAATGCCCCTTCTTACAATGAAAGCGGTTATACGATTGCACAGTTAGTAAAAGATGTCCTGATTTCATCAGGTACAAATTCGTGTGTAACTCCTAATGTTTCCAACGTACAGGTAAGTCCTAACTTAGCTGCCAGCAGTGCCAATCGCTCCTGGGGTTATTTCAATAAAGCCACTACAGCATTTCCTTTTAAGGACGGTATTATTCTCTCTACCGGCTATGCCAATAAAGGTGGGAATTCTTTTATCAGCAGTACATTGAGTGACAATGTAGGAACCGGAAGTGATCCTGATCTTGTTGCTGCTACCAATCCTACCCAGACGCTTAATGACGCTGTAATCCTTGAATTTGACTTTGTACCGACGTCATCGCAGGTAAAGTTCAACTATCTTTTTGCCTCTGAAGAATATACCGGGTCTTTCCCGTGCAGCTACTCGGATGCTTTTGCACTTCTGTTAAAGCCTGTGGGCAGTACGGCTCCGTATGTTAATATGGCAGTACTTCCGGGCGGTGCAGGACCGGTAAGTGTAACCAACATTCACCCGGCTATTTCAGGCGTGTGCGGTGAGGTTAATGCCAACTTCTTCGGGGGATATAATACATCCAATATCGAGACCAACTTTAATGGACGTACCATTCCGCTAACCGCGAGTGCTACAGTAGTTCCGGGACAGGCGTATCACTTTAAAATGGTCCTGGCTGATGCCGGAGATACGGCTTATGACTCTGCCGTTTTCCTTGAAGGAGGATCATTCAATATCGGAGTAGAGCTTCTGGATCCTTCAGGTGCTACTTTGCCGGAAGAAATCAATGTATGTGACAATGTACCGCAGGTAATCACTGCTTCCGTAAACGACCCTAACCTTGCTTATCAGTGGTATTTTAACGGTACTCCTGTAGCCGGAGCAACGACGAATACCATTACAGCAGTACAGCCGGGCGTATATACTATTGAGGTTAGTGTTCCGGGAAATCCCTGTCCGGGTAAAGCGACCATAAAAATTAATGGCGGAACAACCCCTGTAGCCAATGATGCTACTTTGCTGCTCTGTACAACGCCTGATATCACCACCTTTGATCTCAGTACGATTTTGCTTGCCATCAGTACAACACCGGGTGCCGTATTCCGAATCTACGTGAATCAGGCAGATGCAATGGCTCAAAATAATAATTACCTAACTAACATACTGAATTATAACGGTACGGATGGCCAGATCCTGTATGTAGTAGTTTCCAACGGAGGATTCTGCAGCAAAATGGTGCAGCTTAACCTTCGTAAAGAATCAACACCTACAGCGAGTGTGGTAGCCACTAAACTTAAAATTTGTCCTGGTGATACCGTGAATCTGACGGCAACCGGAGGAACAACTTATGAATGGAGCAATTTCCAGGGTACCGGAAATACTCAAAGTGTTACTTTATTCAACACCACTACATTCACTGTGTACGCTATCGGTGCGAAGGGATGCCGCTCCCTGAAGCCTGCGACTGTGACTGTAGAAGTTATTCCTGAAATGACTTCACCGCTTATGGATGTGGAAATGTGCATGGGAGACCGTGTTGTTCTGGATGCCGGAGCAGGACCTAATTATACCTATCTGTGGAGTACCGGTGCAACGACCCAGACGATCAATGTAGATCAGTTGGGAGTATATACGGTAGCCGTTAACAACGGATATTGTACCAGAACGTTTACTTCACATGTCATGGCTGCTGCATCACCGTTTATTTCAGGCCTGGATTACGGCAATAATACCCTTACCATTACTGCTGTAGGCCCGATGATCAACAATATGCCGACTACATTGGAATATTCAGCCGACGGAGGTATCTCATGGCAGGCATCCAATGTGTTCACCAACTTACAGAACAATACCAATTACAATCTTCAGGTAAGAACTGTTGGAACCCATTGTGTCGGGGCGCTTGATTTCTTCACATTGCAGATCAGCAATATCATAACTCCGAATCAGGACGGAATCAATGATGTCCTTGACCTTAGTGCTTTAGGAAACTTCAAAAACTTTACCGGATCAGTGTATGACCGTTATGGTTCTGAGATTTTCAGGTTTACCAAGCAGAATCCGGTATGGAATGGTACCGTAGGAGGGAAAAGGCTTCCGACTGCCACATACTGGTATAAATTCAACTACGAATATCCGAAATCCAAAGCCCAGATGAACTGGTCAGGATGGATCATGCTGAAAAACAGAGAGTAATAACATACTTTGATAATGCATAAAAAGCCGGGACAATTTACTGTCCCGGCTTTTTTTATCTTATGATCTTATAAATCTGATCTTTTAACAATGTTCTTTCCAGAGCCTGGTGAACATGATGAAATCCTCAACACTCAGTTCTTCAGCCCTCTTGTCCATAAATGGATGAGCTTTAAGTTCTTCAGGGATATTCAGTGGTTTCAAGGCATTAGAGAGCTTTTTTCTCCGCTGGTTAAATCCGGTTTTTACAATCTGTTTAAAAAGAACTTCATTTCCTGCAAGGCCTTCCTTTGGATTCCTGGTTAAACGGATGACCCCTGATTTTACTTTTGGCGGCGGATTAAATACGTTCTCATGGACCGTAAACATATATTTCACATCATAATAAGCCTGGATAAGAACCGTAAGGATGCCATAGTCTTTTGTTCTCGGTACCCCAGCGGTCCTTTCCGCTACCTCTTTCTGGAACATACCCACCATTTCAGGGATCAGGGCATAATGATCCACAATCTGGAACAGGATCTGTGAAGAAATATTATATGGGAAATTACCGATGATCGCAATCTGCTCACCATTGTTAAAACTGAAATCCTGTTTCAGGAAATCCCCTACAAAAGTGCTTTCATTTACCTGGGCAAAATTATTTTTAAGGTACTCAATAGATTCGGTATCTATTTCTGCGAGATAGATCTGCTGTTCTTTTTCAAGCAGGTATTTGGTGAGGACCCCCATTCCCGGTCCCACTTCCATGACGGTTTGATAGCCGTCAAAACTCAGGCCTTCTACAATTTTTCTTGCGATATTTTCATCCGTCAGGAAATGCTGCCCGAGATGTTTTTTTGCTTTTACACTCAATACTTTTATGATTTTATTAACAATGATTTTTCCTTCTCCGGCCCCAAATTTCGGAAGTTTTTTTCTATTTTAGCCAAAAATTTTAATATTAATGGCTAAATCTGTAGAAGAGTTTAACAAGAAAAGGCTTAGGTCCAGCAATATTACGGTAGTGATCAGTATTGCCCTGGTTTTATTTTTATTGGGATTAATGGGGCTTATTCTGATTAATGCTCAGAAATATTCCGATTATATCAAAGAACAGCTGGTGGTTAATGCTTATTTTGACGAAAATTTTGACGCTAAGGACTCTGTAAAGATTGCTAAGGTGGAGGAAGAGATATTCAAGGAAATCCAGACCTTGGCACCCGTTAAAAAAGCGACTTATATTTCCAGGGAAATGGCTGCCAAAGAAGCTAAAGCCAGTATGGGAATAGACAGCGATGCTCTTTTTGAAGAAAACATCTTCCCGTCTTCTGTAGAAATTGCCCTTAAACCGGAATATGTGGATCCGGCTAAAATTGATGAAGCCATTAAAGTGATCAAATCCGTCCCCGGAATTGTAGATGTGAAAAATGACAGCACACTGATGGTGGATGTATACAATAACCTCAGCAGGATCCTGAAATGGATTTTCGGTTTTTCCATGCTGTTCCTGATTCTTGCCGTAGTGCTGATTAACAACTCCATCCGTTTAAAAATATTCTCTAAAAGATTTATCATTAAAACCATGCAGCTGGTAGGGGCGAAAAGGAGGTTTATCCTTAAGCCGTTCATCATTGAAGCGGTTATTCTAGGAGCCATTGGTTCTGTAATCGGTCTGATGGCCCTTTGCGGTGTATGGTATTATTTTACAAGCCAGATCGGTTCTGCATTCGTACAGGACAATAACCAGTATTTCTGGCTGGCACTGCTTGTATTGGGAATAGGAATTTTTATTACCGTCCTGAGCACCGTAGTGGCAACATGGAGATTCCTGAGAACGAGTGTTGACGATTTATATTACTCTTAACAATGAGCAAAAAAACAAATAAGTTTTCCGCTGCCTCTTACGGCAAAGAAACTGAAACCCCACAGGAAAGTCCATTTTACTTCGGACCCCAAAACTTTAAATGGATGCTGATAGGCTTGGCCTTTATTGTCGTTGGTTTCCTTCTGATGATGGGTGCTGATGCCAATACGGTAGACGGAAAATATGATCCGAATTCATGGAATGACGGCATCTTCTCGATCCGGAGAATACGGATTGCGCCGCTATTTGTAGTGATAGGCTTTGTTATAGAAGGCTATGCAATTCTGAAAAGAAAATAGAAATAAACTTTTATTTTGAGATTGAGAAATTGAGAAATTCAGAATACCATGTCTGAATTTCTGAGTTTCTTAATCTTTTTAATTTTTACATAAATTATGGATATAATTAATGCAATAATCATTGCCATTATTGAAGGACTGACGGAATATCTTCCGATTTCATCTACAGCCCATATGGGTTTCACGGCCAGCCTGATGGGGCTTCCGGAAGATGAATTTTTAAAAATGTTTCAGGTATCCATCCAGTTTGGGGCTATTTTATCCGTTGTAGTGGCTTACTGGAAAAAGTTCTTTGATTTCACTAACCTCCGGTTTTATTTTAAGCTGGGCTTTGCTGTCATTCCGGCTCTGGTATTGGGATATCTGTTCGATGATAAGATAGAAGCTGTTCTGGGCAACCAGATTGCCATATCGTCTGTGCTGGTCTTAGGCGGCGTTGTCCTGCTCTTTGCAGACCGGTGGTTCAAGAATCCGAAAATTACAAACGAAAAAGACATCAGTATTAAAACTGCAGTTACGATAGGATTCTGGCAATGCCTTGCCATGATGCCCGGCACCAGCAGAAGTGCCGCTTCCATTATAGGAGGAATGACTCAGGGGCTGACAAGGAAGGCAGCCGCAGAATTTTCTTTCTTCCTGGCAGTTCCTACCATGCTGGCGGTAACGGTGTATTCCATTTTTGTGAAAACGTGGGGAAAAGAAACGGCTACCCCGCAAAAAGGGTACGAAATGATCATGGCCTCACAGGACCATATGATCATCTTTATCATAGGAAATGTTGTGGCGTTCATTGTAGCCCTCATTGCCATCAAAGCATTTATCGGTGTACTGAATAAATATGGCTTCAAGCCGTGGGGATGGTACCGGATTTTTGTGGGAGTTGCATTGCTGATCTATTTTTATTGGTTTAAATAACACAGTTAAAAATAATCAGATAAATGCTCATATTCATTTAGCTGAATGATTTTTCTGAATCAGATTGTAATGATCAACATCGGTAATAAGTACATATCAACGGAATGAAACTGCATATTTTCGGAGCATCAGGAAGCGGGGTCACGACATTGGGGCGTGCTTTATCAGCAGAGACCGGATTACCCTATTTTGACAGCGATGAGTATTTCTGGATCAAAACAGAAACACCTTTTACCGAAAAACGGAATCCTGAAGAGAGAAACCGAATGATCATTGAAGATCTTCATAAAGCAGGAAACTGGATATTGGGCGGTTCTACTTTTACGTGGGCTGATAACCTTTTCCCAGATTTTGACCTCGTAGTTTTTCTATATTTACCAGCCGGAATCAGGATGGAAAGACTGAAGAAGAGGGAATGGGAAAGATACGGAGATGTCATCTTCAAGGATGAAGAAAGGTCAAGGCTGCATCAGGAGTTTATCACCTGGGCAGAAGGCTACGATTACAAGACTGAATTGCATAACAGAACCCTCAAGGCACATGAAGCATGGTTGCAGCAACTGAAATGCCCTGTTTTAAAAATAATCGGCACTCAGTCGGTAGAGGAAAAAGTACAGCTGGTTTTGGAAAAGTTGTCAGCATTATAATAGGCCTCTTTATATAAAGCCTGATTACAAAGAAATTAAATTTAATCCGAAAAGTATCATAGACGATAAGATGACCGCAGAAGATTTACAGTCAGGACATATATTTTTATTGGACAAGCCATTGGACTGGACTTCTTTCCAGGCAGTCAATAAACTGAAATACAAACTTAAAAGGGAATTTAACCTTCCGAAAAAATTCAAGATCGGGCATGCCGGCACACTGGATCCCAGAGCCACCGGGCTTCTGATTGTCTGCTGCGGGAAATTCACTAAGAATATCCCCGAAATACAGGATGCACCGAAAGAATACTGGACGGAGATCAAGATAGGGGTTCAAACCGAATCGTATGATACCGAGAAGCCTGAGATCCTTCATCAGGATATTTCTGATATTACCGAAGAGCAGATCAGGACGGTACTGGAAAAATTTACAGGAGAGATCCAGCAAAAGCCGCCTGTTTTTTCAGCCATAAAAATTGACGGAAAACGAGCCTATAATCTGGCCAGGGCTGGTGAAGAAGTGGAAATGAAACCCCGGACAACCACCATTTTATACATCAATGCAATTGAAATTGATCTTCCGTTTGTCCGTTTTACGGTAGGATGCTCGAAAGGGACGTACATCCGCAGCCTGGCCCATGATATCGGTCAGGAGCTGGGAGTAGGCGCCTATCTGACCCAGCTGAGAAGGACCAAAATAGGAGAGTACTCCGTGGAACAGGCAAACACCCGTTTCCTGGAGAATGATTTTAGATTTAACGATACCGAATATATAAGCGATGCAGGAAAAGACACGGATCAATAAGTACTTATCGGAAATAGGCTATTGCTCAAGACGGGCAGCAGATAAACTTCTGGAGGAAGGACGGATCAAAGTAAATGGAAAAGTGCCCGAGCTGGGAACGAAAATTTCAGATGAAGATGTTGTGGAAGTAGACGGAAAGCCTGTACGTGAGTCTCAGGAGAAATCCGTATATATTGCATTCAACAAACCGGTAGGCATTGTCTGTACCACGGATACCAAAAGGGAACAGAATAATATCATAGACTATATCAACCATCCCCAGAGGATTTTCCCGATCGGAAGACTGGATAAGCCGAGCGAAGGACTGATCCTGCTTACCAGTGACGGCGATATTGTCAACAAAATACTACGGGCGCGGAACAATCACGAAAAAGAATATATTGTACGGGTAGATAAGCCTATTACACCGAGGTTCCTGGATAAAATGCGCAACGGAGTTCCTATTCTGGATACGGTGACCAAAAAATGCGAAGTAGAGAAGATTGATGAAATGAATTTCAGGATCGTCCTTACCCAAGGGCTCAACCGGCAGATCCGCAGGATGTGTGAATATCTGGGTTACGAAGTGAAGAAGCTGAAACGCATCCGCATCATGAATATCATGTTAGACCTTCCGGTAGGCAAATGGAGGGACCTGACCGAACAGGAACTTTCAGCTCTGAATGCCCTTCTTGAAGATTCAAGCAAGACAGCAGACTAACTTTGATAGAGCTACAGATTATGGATGATACAATATCTTTACGGTTTATTTAAGATACCACTTCATCCTTTCTTCATATTCCGGCTTGAGTTTGAGGAATTTCCAGATTTTCTTTTCATTAGGTTCGCTGAGACGGTAGAAAATAATTTTATCTGCTGAATATTTAAAATAGGGATGGTTCTTCAGCCATTCTTCCGGAGCTTCAGCAAGAGTGTATCGGGGAACATCTGATGTGTTCAGCGGAGCAGTGTTGACCAGTTTCTGTACCAGTTCCTGGTCAATATTGTAGGTCTGGAGGATCTGTTGTTTATTCATAAAGCCGCCAAGCTTCTTCCTGAACCCAATGATCGACCCGGCACTTCTTTCATCAAGTCCAAACTCCAGGAGTTGCCTGAATGTAATGGTATTCAGGTCTGTTTTTGAAAAATCCGTTTTTTCCTGTTGCGGAATTTTATAGGTCATTTTATCTTTTGAATCAGCTGTTGCAGGATTCAGCCTGATGTACGGTTTCAGCTCCTCAAATTTTTCAGGTGATACCACGAAACATTTTTTAAGATCTTCAACGGTCCTGAACTGTCCTTTCAGAACTTTATCCCGATAACTGATGATGGTCTGTGCCTGTTTTTCAGAAAATCCCAGACGCTGCCAGTCGTCTGCTGAAGCGGCATTAGGGTCAAAAGTGAAATACCGGATTGCTGCTTTCTGATTGTTGAAAGTTTTGGCTGATGCCGGTGTCTTTTCCGGCAGTATAATGTAGGGCGCGAGCTTTTGGTAATTTTCGTCACTGATAATGAAACATTCCCTGAACTTTTCTTTGCTGAGGAAGCTGCCTCCGAGGTATTGTTTGTATTTCAGGATGGCCGCGGCCTGTTTTTCAGAGAATCCCATGGTCTGCCAATCCTGATGGGACAGATGATCGGGATTAAAGGCTCCCGGGACTGAAAGGGTTCTTTTCTCCGCTTTCCTGTAGCTGTCATAGGTACCTGCTCCTGCTTCCGGAAGGAGGATGTATTGTTCAAGCCTTGAGAATTGGTCTTCAGAAATGGCAAAACATTTTTTCAGCTGCTGCCGGGATGTGAAACTGCCACCTACGACTTTTTTATATTTCAGGATAACGGCTGCCTGGGATGCCGAAAATCCGAGCTTTTGCCACTGCTTCACGTCCAGATCGTTGGGATCAAACTCCGAGAGTTTCGCCGGAATTGTATTTTTCGAAATAAAGGTAATGTCGGAAAAATCTGCTTTTTCCCTCCCGGTATATTCTTGGAAGATCAGTAAGGCCACTAGGATAATCCCCAATACACCCAGTTTTTGGTAGTCATTTTTTTTCATCCTGATAAACTTAGGGCTTTAGAATCAGAATATCAAAAAAACAATCTTAAAATTATGGTATACAGTCTGTTTGGATGTGATTTGCCTGTTTTCTGTTGATGCAGTACACCAAAAAAACAGCAGAGGTAAATATTTTGAAGATGCTATTCTGTATCCTTTTCTATCAGGGATTCCTTTAGCTTCAGAAGCTCAGCCTTTACAAATTCAAGCCGGTCGATCAGCGTGATGGTTTCGGAAATTCTGCTGTTGGTGGTCAGTGCTATCTTGGCTCCGTCCAGCGTATATCCTTTTTCTTTCACCAGGTGATAAATGATCTGAAGGTTTTTAATATCTTCCGGGGTAAAGTACCGGTTTCCTTTTTTGTTCTTTTTAGGCTTGATAATCGGAAATTCCTGCTCCCAATAGCGTATGAGGGAAGTGTTTACGTCAAATGCCTTAGCCACTTCACCGATGGAATAATACAGTTTATCTGGGAGATTTATCTTCATTGTAGCAATCGTAATGCTCAAAGATAAATATTTTTTGATTTTCGTAAAGAATATATGGAGTGAAAAGTTAACCCTTTGCAGGTTCATAGGGAAAAGTCAGTGATATTATTGAGAAAATTGTTTTTGTTTTTGCTATTTTTGAATGTAAACAAAAAGCAGGGTGGATTCCATTTCAGTACTTAACATCAATCTGTTCCAGGGCGGGAAGAATACCTCCGACTTTTATTTCAGCACCCTGAAGAATCATCTGATCGTAGGCCACCGCCATCTTGAAAAGCCGCACCGCCATGATTTTTATGCAACCATCCTGTTCACCGGAGGAACCGGTGTACATGAAATTGATTTCCAGAAATATGACGTTGCCAGAGGCAGCCTCTTTTTTATGTCACCCGGACAGATCCATAGCTGGGAACTTTCCTCCGATATCGAAGGGTATATTTTCTTTTGTTCGCAGGATTTTTATGAGATGCATTACGTGAGCCAGAAACTGAGGAATTTCCCTTTCTTCGGATCTGTACATTTCCCGCGGAAACTTCAGCTGGATAATGATCATCTTAAACAATACCTCGATAAAATCGTGGAGCTGGAACTGGAGTACAGGGCTCAGGACATTATGAAAACCGGCCTCATATTATCTATATTATCGCACATTTTTATTCTCTCGTCCAGGCTTTTTTCAAAAGTTCTGGATCACAGGTCTCAATCTGCCGGTATTTCTTATCTTAAACATTACCAGGATTTTGAAGACCTTGTGGAAGAGTATTTTACCAGTGAAAAGTCCGTTGCCTTTTATGCAGCAAAACTGAATGTCTCGGCGAAGCACCTGAACCGTATTATCCAGACTGTTGTTCAGAAAACAGCAACTGAGGTCATTACGGATAGGGTAGTCCTAGAAGCCAAAAGGATGCTGATCCATCTGGATGAAAGCCTGGGCGAAATTTCTTTCCGGCTGGGGTATGATGAATACTCTTACTTTGTGAGGGTTTTCCGGAAATCTTCCGGTATGACGCCAACACAGTTTATCCGGAAATACAACCCTTAGGGTTACAGGGCCAGGGTAAAAGGCCCCTCAAAAACCGTCTCGAAAGTGTCCAGGAGTTTTCCTTTTTCATCATAGACTCCGATAGCGAGATTTTGTTTGGAAAACCTGATCTCATTTTCCGGAAATGAAATATTGATGTTGCCTTTCAGGATCTGATCCCCTTTCAGGATAATTTTTTCTGAACCGAAAAATTCTATCCGTGCATGATCTGCATTAAGCACCTTTATCGTAAGCGTTTTTTGTTTGTTGGATTTATTCAGGAATGTGTAAATGAAGGTATTGCTGATCCTTCCGTCTTTAATAAAATACGTTGATCCCGCAGGTTTGATGAATTTTGCCTCCAGCGAACCTCTGTCGTACATCAGGAATCCCAGGAATCCGATCAGCAGAACCAGAATCAAGCTGGTAGCTTTCATCCGTGAAGTAAACCTGAATTTTTCACGGTTTTCTATCTCGGCCTCTGTAGCATAGCGGATCAGGCCTTTGGGAAGGCCTACTTTTTCCATGACTTCATTACAGGCATCGATGCAGGCGGTACAATTGACACATTCCAGCTGCTGCCCGTTTCTGATGTCGATTCCGGTAGGGCATACCACTACGCATTGCTGGCAGTCGATACAATCGCCTTTGCCTACTGCTTTTCTGTCTTCCTGATTCCTCCATTTGGAACGGTCTTCCCCTCTCCGGAAGTCATAATATACATTGATGGTATTTTTGTCAACCAGTACCCCCTGAAGCCTTCCGTACGGGCAGACGAGCGTACATACCTGCTCGCGCAGCCATGCAAATACAAAATAAAACGTACCTGCAAAAGCTATCATTCCCAGAAATTTCAAAGGGTTTTCTGCAGGCCCCTGAACAATAGTGCTGAACACTTTTTCATATCCTACGATATACATGAACATGAAGTTGGTAATGACTACTGAGAGGATAGCAAATACAAACCATTTCAAAAGTCTTTTCCTCAGCTTTTCAGCGTCCCAATCCTGTCTGTCGAGCTTCATCTGCCTGTTGCGGTCACCTTCAATCCAGAATTCCACTTTCCTGAAAACACTTTCCATAAAAATCGTCTGCGGACAAAGCCAGCCACAGAAGATCCTGCCGAAAACGACCGTAAAAAGCATGACAAAAATAACGGACGTTACCGCTCCTAAAGCAAGAATGAAAAAATCCTGCAGGTAAAACGGCTGACCAAAAATGAAGAATGCCCGGTCAATCACATTAAACAGCAGGAAAGGATTGCCGTTAACCTTAACGAAGGGCAATCCGAAGAAAAGAGCAAGCAGCAGATAACTGGTGTAATTCCGGTAATTGGTAAATGTACCTCTCGGCTTGCGGGGATACACCCATTTTCTTTTACCGGTCTCATCCATTGTACCTACTGAATTTCTGAAATGGTGAGCATCTTGTGGACGTGACTGAAAACTGTCGGGTTGCATATTCATCTTTTTTGCATGAATTAAGTAAGGAAAACTGTACGCCTTACGGTTAGTGCAAAGCTCATGAATATCGGCTTTTGTTGCTAATATCATCTTCGCTTTAAATAGGACTATTCGGACATTGTATTATCTGGTTCTATGATTATTCAATGAGAAAATAACTTTTGAACCTGAGATTACAAATCGTAAATTGTACCCATCAAAATTTATGAAGCAATGAAGAATATCTGGCGTGCCGGTTCGGTTGGTTTGGTTTTAGCATTAGTCAGTTGCAAATCACTAAATACTAATGCTATGTTTTATGAAGACATTCAGCCGGAAAAAGTTTCGGACCAGTTTACGTTTACGGAAGGCCCATCTTCCGACAGCGAAGGAAATGTATATTTTACAGACCAGCCCAATGATAAGATCTATTACTGGGACTGGAAAACAAATAAGGTAAACCATTTCATGGATCAGGCGGGAAGGGCAAACGGAACACATTTCGATAAACATGATAACCTGATCACCTGTTCAGACCATAAAGGTGAAATCTGGAAAATCTCAAAAGATAAAAAGGTGGAAATCCTGGTGAATCATTTTGAGGGCAAAAGGCTGAACGGCCCCAACGATATCTGGAATGATTCCTTTGGCGGTATGTATTTTACCGATCCCTTATATGAAAGGGATTATTGGGTAGATTTCAAACAGGAAATTCCTCACAAAAGTCTTTATTACCGGGATAAAGCAGGCAATGTAACCAAAATCGAGACATTTACACAGCCTAACGGTATTGTAGGCAGCGAGAAATTCAAAAAACTGTATGTTTCCGATATTGATGCCGGCAAAACCTATGAATATGATATTTTGGGTGAAGGAAAGCTCTCCGAAAAGAAACTGTTCTGTGAAATGGGTTCCGACGGGATGACGATAGATAAGCACGGAAATCTTTATCTGACCGGTGATGGCGTGCATGTATTTAACCGTGAAGGAAAAAAAATATACCACATCCCGATCAAGGAAGACTGGACTTCCAACGTGACCTTTGCAGGAAAGCATAACGACATCCTGTTCATTACCGCTTCTAAAGCAGTATATACCTTACCCACAAAAGTGAAAGGAGTAAAGTAAAAATGCCCTAAGAATATAAAAGCCACAAAAATTAAACTGATTTTTGTGGCTTTAAATTTTAAACCGGTAAATGAATTTCACCGGACATGAATATAACGGCATTGCTCCTTATGACGGTTTGTCCATCCTCCAACTCAACCTCCATGCTTCCCGTCCGTTCAGAACACTGGAATGCATGGAGTACTTTTTTATTGAGCTTCACAGTCCAGTATTTACATAGGAAACTCTGTACGCCTCCGGTTACCGGGTCTTCATCAGATCCTGACCATGGCCAGAAGTAGCGGTATTCAAAATCATAACCTTCTCTTTCCGAGCGGGCAGTGACCAAAACACCATTAATAGTAGTATCAATATTTTTCAGACGGTTAAAGTCCGGCTTCAGGGCCTGCAGATGTTTGCTGCTGCCGATTTCCACCAGTACGATATTGTGGTATTTGTTATAGGCACAGTCCAGTAGGTCTGTAATTCCGATAGCGTCGCTTATGTCATCGCGAAGTACATGCTGCTGTGTTTCGTGTACAGGAAAGAACATTTCAATGCGGTCAGCATTTTTCAGTTCCAGGACAGTACCGGAATACGTTTCAAAGGTAATGGTACTCATTTCCGGATGTTCGGTGAAGAGAACCTTTGCAGAAGCCATTGTGGCATGTCCGCACAATGGGATTTCCATTACCGGGGAGAAGTACCGGATAGCATAGCGGCTATGGTCTTTTTTGGTTACAAATGCCGTTTCAGAGAATCCGAATTCTTTGGCAATCAGAATCATGTGTTCCTCAGATACCGGTGTTTCCAGGATGCAGACACCGGCCTGGTTGCCTTTGAATAATTCGTCTGTAAAAGCATCTGCAATAAATGTTTTAATTTTCATCCAGTCTGTATTTAGTAGGCGATCTCCATTTTCACCTTTTTACCCTTCAGTTTTTCGCTGCCCAGCTTTTTCAATACTGTATTGACTTGAGTTCTGGCGACGGCTGCATAAGAGGTGGTATCTTTGACTTCAATCAGGCCGATATCCTCCTTCTGAAGTTCTCCTTTTTTAATTAAGTATCCAACAATGTCTACCTTATTCACCTTATCCTTTTTGCCTGCACTGATGTAAATGGTCTGGAATGGTGTTTTTTCAGGAACTTTATGGAATCCTTTTACACTTTCTTCCGGCGTATCCTGTTTAATGAACGGAAAATTTTCATCTTCCGTCATGATCAGATAGGCAAAACCTTTGGCATTCATTCTTGCCGTACGCCCGTTCCTGTGGATAAAAGCATCCTCTTTCGGTGGCAGCTGGTAATGCACGATAGACTCTACTTCAGGAACATCCAGGCCTCTCGCAGCCAGGTCTGTCGTGATTAAGATCCGGGCTGAATCATTCCTGAATTTCAGCAGGGCACGTTCCCTTTCATCCTGTTCCATGCCACCGTGGAACGTTTCACGGTCAATGCCTTTTTCCCTTAAAAGTTCGGAAATACGGTCCACAGCATCCCTGTGGTTGCAAAAGATAAGCGTTCTTTTATTCCCGATCTTACAGATCAGGCTGAAAAGGGTATCCAGTTTCTCCTCAGATATCGTCATTACTTTTCTAAGCTGAATATCAGGTTTTGCTTCATTAAGCTTCAGGAAGCTGACTGTTTTTTCATTTTTAAGTCCTGTAAATGCAGGGATTTCATCCATGGCAGTAGCGGACGTAAGGATTCGTTGGCTTAAGCCTTTCAGGGAATTGGAAATGAATTCCATATCATCATGAAATCCGAGTTCCAGGGCCTTGTCAAACTCATCAAGCACGAATGTCCGGATGCTTTTAGGGTCAAAATTATTATTTCTCAAATGATAAACCATCCTTCCCGGCGTACCGATCAGGACAGCAGGAGCTTCTGTTAAATTATTGACTTCAATCTTTTTATCATGGCCTCCGTAACAAACGGAAACTTTAAAATCGGTTCCCATCGATTTGAAAACCTGTTCGATCTGAAGGGCAAGTTCTCTTGCCGGCACCAGAATCATAGCCTGAATTCCCTGGGCATCCTTTGTAAGATTTCTCAGTACCGGAAATAAAAAAGCCAGCGTCTTACCGGAGCCCGTAGGAGAAAGCAGCACTATGTCCTGCCCGTTTTCCGTTGCCTTATAAGCCGATTTCTGCATCTGATTCATATCCTGAATCTGGAGTTTCTGATAAATAGATTGTAATTCCATGATGCAAAGGTAATGAATTTGGATGGGGGAAATGTGGGAGGGATTAAGGGTTATTTATTCTCTGCCTTTCTTCAATGAAGATTTCATGTTATTTATTTCCGTTTATTCTTTCAAGCATTTCTTTTCCGCGAACCAGAGTTACACTGTATGCCTGTTCAGGGTTGAATATTGCTTTTTCATATAACTCTTTGGCTAAAATATTATTTCCCTGTGTGAGATTGGTGAAACCCAGGATTTCGTACATGAAGCTTTGTAATTTGGGATCGATGTGGTCTTTGGCTGATAAATATTTTAAGAGTTTGTCCGCACAATCAAGTTTAGAATCTTTATATTGCTTTATTTCATATCCTAAAGGCTTGCTGAACCAATAATCCCACATACCGCCATTATTATGCTCATTCCAGGAATATTTAATAAGCTGTAAAGCGACCTCAAGTAGGGCAGGATCTAAATTTTTATTTTTTGATGTTTTACTTTCTGATATATAGCGATCTGTGGTGGCTGTGATACCTTTATCTGTCATTTCCCGGAAGATAGATTCTTTAAGATATAAAGCATGGTTTTTTGAGAAACTTTCATAAGCAAATGTTGCAGGAAAATGATCTGCCAGATTTTCTATCCTGTAGCCTTTTTTCAGCTCAGCTTTCAGATCAATTTTATATACTGTATTATAATCATGAAAAAGGTAAACATAGATCATTCCGTTTTTCAAATCGCAGATTGTGGAATACAATGTATTTAATTCTCCTTCCTGATGAGTTTTGTCGAGGATATTTTTCAGGAAATTCACATTGTTTTCTTTAGATTCAGATAGCATTTCATTGGCGATTTCCGGTCTTCTGCATGCCAGCTTTCCATTAATCATATTGCAGTTTGAGTTGATCTGGAAGTCGCCCTCTTTTTTGATAATACCTTTAGGATTAATCAGGATAGAATTTCCTTCTTTATCGGCCAATAAAACCTGCGACTGAGAGATGTAGTCATATTGTTTTAAAATGACCATCGCTTCTTCTACATTTTTACATCTTCCCAAAACCTCCCACATGATATCACTTTTATAAGGGTTGGTAAGATTAAGTTTACTTAAATCATAATTGGCTGCTGCGTAATCAAAAAATAATCCATGTTCATTCATGGCAGCAGCAATCTGCATATCCGGTGCTCCAAAACAAATGGAAGCGTAACGGTCTTTGGTGGCAGGGTTATACCATATTCTGGTAAAAGGTGTTGTATCATCCTCATTAGAGGCTACATATGCTTTTCCTCCTCTGGAACAGGAAAAAATAGTACATGCTTTTAAACTGTGGAAACCAGAGGTCATCATACTGATTACCAACAAAAGAATAATTTTATTCATGAGATAGTTTTTATAGATTGATCTTTTGATCGTTATAAATTGATATTGTTAAATGACTGTATGGATTTTAAATCGGAATATATGGATCTTAAATAATGATTGACCTTTGATGATCTAATCCTAAGATAAAGTAAACATGTTGTTAATCTAAAATAAAACGTGTATCTTTGCACCGCTTTTTGTGGCGAAAGGTTTGAAAAGCAAATAACTAAAAATTAATTACTTCCGTATTTTTTAATCCGCATTGATTCGAACCGTTAAGAAAGAAGGAATACAAATTTTATTAGAATTATGTCAAAAGAGACAAATTCAGCAGAATTATTATTAAACCAAAACGTAGCACCTGAACAATTTGACTGGGATTCTTTCGAATCTGGTCTTGATGCTGATGCTAGAAAAGAAAAAAGCGATCTTGAGGAAATCTACAACGGATCTTTGAACAACCTTGACGATAACGACGTATTGGTTGGAAAAGTAGTTAGATTAACTGACAAGGAAGCTATCGTAGACATCAACTTCAAATCTGAAGGTGTTATTTCTCTTAATGAATTCCGTTACAACCAAGGCCTTAAAGTAGGGGACGAGGTAGAAGTAATGGTAGACAGAAGAGAAGACAAAACCGGACAGTTACAGTTATCTCACAAAAAAGCAAGAACGCTTAAGGCTTGGGATAAAGTAAACGAGCTTCACGAAACAGGTGAAATCGTAAACGGTTTTGTTAAGTCTAGAACTAAAGGAGGTATGATCGTTGACGTACACGGAATCGAAGCATTCTTACCTGGTTCTCAGATCGACGTTAAGCCAATTAAAGATTACGATCAGTTTGTTGGTAAGACTATGGAGTTCAAAGTTGTGAAAATCAACCCTGAGTTCAAAAACGTAGTAGTATCTCACAAAGCTCTGATCGAAGCAGATATCGAAGGTCAGAAAAAAGAAATCATCGCTCAGCTTGAAAAAGGTCAGGTTCTTGAAGGTACTGTTAAGAATATTACTTCTTACGGTGTGTTCATCGACTTAGGAGGAGTAGACGGATTGATCCACATTACAGACCTTTCTTGGTCTAGAGTGAACCATCCATCTGAAATCCTTGAAGACGGACAGACTGTGAAAGTGGTTATCCTTGACTTCGATGATGAGAAGACAAGAATCCAGTTAGGTATGAAGCAATTAGAAGCTCACCCTTGGGATGCTCTTTCTGCTGACTTAAAAGTTGGAGATAAAGTAAAAGGAAAAGTAGTAGTTCTTGCTGACTATGGTGCGTTCGTAGAAATTGCTCCTGGTGTGGAAGGATTAATTCACGTTTCTGAAATGTCTTGGTCTACACACTTGAGATCTGCAGGTGACTTCGTAAAAGTAGGTGATGAAGTGGAAGCTGAAGTACTTACTTTAGACAGAGAAGACAGAAAGATTTCTCTTGGTATCAAGCAGTTAAGCAAAGATCCATGGGAGAATATCGAAGCTAAGTATCCGGTAGGATCCAAGCATGTAGGAACAGTAAGAAACTTCACCAACTTCGGAGTATTCGTAGAATTGGAAGAAGGGATCGACGGTTTAATCTACATTTCTGATCTTTCTTGGACTAAGAAAATCAAGCACCCGTCTGAGTTCTGTGCAGTTGGTGATAAACTAGATGTTGTAGTTCTTGAACTGGACATCCAGGCCAGAAGATTATCTTTAGGTCACAAACAATTGACTGACAATCCATGGGATGCATTCGAAACTAAATATGCTGAAGGAACCATTCATGCAGGTAAAGCTGTAGACGTTCATGATAAAGGAGCTTCTGTACAGTTTGAAGATGCTGAGGTTGAGGCGTTCTGTCCTTCAAGATTATTAGAGAAAGAAGATGGATCTAAAATCAAGAAAGGAGAAGAAGCTGACTTCAAAGTAATTGAGTTCAACAAAGAATTCAAGAGAGTTGTAGTTTCCCACACAGGAATTTTCAGAGATGAAGAGAAGAAAAACGTAAGAGAGTCTTCTAACAACAGATCAAACAATGTTTCATCATCTTCAAACGAAGAGAGATCTACTCTTGGAGATATCGATGCATTAGCTGAACTTAAAAGAAAAATGGAAGAAGGTAAATAATCTTTAACCATCATTAATATTAAGAGCTGTTTCATTCAGAAACAGCTCTTTTTTTTATTACTTTTCCCAAATACAGGTTAAATTATTTCGCTAAATCATCATACGGTAAATATATCATAAAGTGGTGTTTTTTATTGATTTTATTGCATTATGATTTTATAAGTGTAAAAGTTTAAATATTTATCGTTTTAATGGTAAATATTTGTAATTTAGCGCCCTTATTAATGGATATGAAGAAATTAATTTTACCTGTTTTGATTGCTGTTTTTTCAGCATTTCCTTTTTCTTTGCATGCTCAGGATAGCGAAAAGCTGATCAAGCAATATATTTCTCAAAATACAATCAGAGATTATAAAAAACCGGATCTTACCGGTTTCATTATTGATAATGTTGATCCATCCACATCCATGAATGGGGATGTCATCAAAATTCAGCAGACATACAAAGGACTTCCTGTGTATGCTTCAGTAGGAACAGCTTTAGTCAAAGATGGCAGGGTTGCTTATTATACTGATAATTTTATAAAAGATTATACGGCTGTATCTTCTGCCTCAGCTGGGATTACACAAGAAACAGCATTGCAGAAAATAGCAGTTGAATTAGGCCGGCCGGAAATTTCTCAAATGTCCGTGATGGCTTTTTTTGAAAAAGGGCTGCATAAAAATTCTGCTGCTAAGCAGAGGCTTGTGTATACCAAAGATGCAGATAATAATTTGAAGCTGGCCTATGAGTATCTTTTGCATGAGCCTAAAACCTCAAATCACTGGAATATTCTTGTGGATGCCTCTACCGGAAAAATTATAGCAAAACTCAACCTGAATCTTTCCTGTAACTTTGGTGAGGGTGCTTATTCCCATGGCGAAAATACCATGGTTTCCCTGCCACAAAACGAGGATTTCTACCATACGGACCACAGCAATGCCAATTTTATCGCTTTAGCACCGGATAATGCAACTTACAATGTATTTGCCCTGCCTCTTGAAGCGCCTACATTCGGATCCAGATCAATAGTGAGTAATCCCTGGATTCTTGCCGCGTCACCGGAAGGATGGCATTCCAATGTAGCCAATCATTATACGATTACGAGAGGCAATAATGTCTATGCATATGATGATAAGGATGATGATGAAGATACATTCGGAACCTCCCCGAATGGTGGAACAGCAAGGAATTTTGATTTTTCATACAATCCAGCGGATTTATCATATCTTAACCTACCAGCTGCTACCACTAACTTATTCTATATAAGTAATATGGTGCATGATATCTTCTATAAATTCGGTTTTACCGAGTCTGCAAGAAATTTTCAGAGCAACAATTTTAACAATGGAGGGTTGGATGATGACGAGGTTTTCGCAGAGTCGCAGGATGGCGGAGGGTTTAACAATGCCAATTTTGCTTCTTATCCGGATAATTATAATCCCGTTATGCAGATGTATTTATGGCTGGGATCAAACCGCAAGGTATTTTATAATGCCCCCTCTGATGCTGTAGGGAGAATAGTAAATGCAGGTGCAGCTCAGTTTGGGTTACCTTTAAATGACATTGGAATTACAGGAGATGTGAAATTAGCAAGCGCTATTACCGGATGTACTGCATTGCCTGCTGGTGAAATGACAGGCAAAATCGGTCTGATTGAAAGAGGAGGAGCTTCAAGCTGTACATTTACTGTAAAAGTTAAGAATGCACAGAATGCAGGAGCTATTGGTGTCATCATTTATAATAATACGGCTAATGGTTCCACATTAGGTAATATGAGTGGAACAGACAATACCATCACGATTCCTTCTGTTTTGATTACCAATGCTGAAGGAGAATATATCAAATCGAAACTTGCTGCATCTATTCCTGTAAACTTATCGCTGAGAGCTGATACTAAATATGACGGAAGTTTTGATAACGGTATTGTAACCCATGAGTATGGCCATGGAATTTCCAATAGGCTAACAGGCACAGGATATAACTGTCTTAATTCCGGAGCAGATAAGGAACAGATGGGAGAAGGCTGGTCTGACTTTTTTGCTTTAATGCTGACCAATAAACCCGGGGATAATGCCTCAGTAGCCAGAGGAATGGGTACCTATCCTATAGGTCAGGCAACTAGCGGCGGGGGAATAAGACCTGCAAAATACTCGCCTGATTTTTCAGTTAACGGTTTTACTTATGATGATACTAATGGCATGGAATATACTGCTTCAAATGGATCAGTTGTTCCGGATGTACACTCTATAGGATTCGTATGGGCTTCAATGCTGTGGGATCTGCATTGGCAGTATGTCGCAAAATATGGTTATGCTTCCAATGTTACTTCCAATACGACCAATGGAAGTTCAAGAGTATTGCAATTGGTAACTAATGCATTGAAATTGCAGGTATGTAATCCGACTTTTATTGACGGAAGAGAGGCTATTCTTACTGCTGATCAGAATACAACCGGTGGAGTTGACAGATGTATGATCTGGAGAACTTTTGCCAAAAGAGGATTAGGGGTAGGCGCCAGCGCAGGAAGCAAAACGAATATCAACGATCAGATTGCAAGTTTTGCCGTTCCTTCAGACTGTGTACTTGCCACTGATGAAGTAAAAGCTGTGAAAAATAATATCTCAATTTATCCGAACCCGGCAAGAAATGAATTCTTTATCAATTTCCCATCCAATACATTAGGGAAAGTAAGTGTGGAGATTTATGATATGTCAGGAAAATTGGTTTCTTCAGAAGATAAAATTTCCCCTGATGCCAAAAAATCGATTCCTACAGATAAGCTTGTTAGCGGAACATACCTTGTAAAAGTCAAAGGTCTTAATGTGGATTCAACTTCCAAAGTGATCATCAAAAAATAAGCGGATCATCACTTTATTTAAAAAAAATACCCCGGCTTGTCCGGGGTATTTTTTTAATACCATTTCTTTTCAATGTCATATCTTTGCAGGGTCAAAAAAACAATGGAGATGAAAAAGAAAAATGTTCTAAAAGGAGTCCTGTTTGTAGGACTGGGAGCCAGTATTTACGGTATGTTGGCTACGTTTGTTAAAATGGCTTATCATGAAGGGTATACAACGTCGGAAGTTACTACATCACAATTTGCACTGGGGATCATCGGGCTTCTGATCCTCAACGTCATTCAGACCGCTGCATCAAAAAAAGATTTACCGAAACCGGATTCCAGGGAAATAGGGAAGTTGTTGCTGGCGGGGACTTCCTTAGGGTGTACCAGCCTGTTCTATTACATTGCGGTGCAATATATCAATGTTTCTATCGCTATTGTACTCCTTATGCAGTCGGTATGGTTCAGTGTAGTTGTAGAAAGTGCGATTACGAAAACATTGCCGAATGCAAGGAAAGTTATTGCCACCATCATAGTCCTTGTAGGGACAGTCTTGGCAACCAATCTCATCCATGCTGACATCGATCTGGACTGGCACGGAATATTCTGGGGGCTTATGGCGGCTGCATCGTATACTTTAACGATGTTTACATCCAATACCATTGCCACCCATCTTCCGGTGTTCAGGAAGAGTATTATCATGCTTTGCGGAGGATCGGTTATCATCCTCCTATTCCTATTTTTTGCTCAGATCGGGCCTTTGCACGCTGAGGTTTTAAGGTCATTCTATCTGAATTTTACAGAAAACACCAGTCATATAAGAGCTTTTGATTATTCCATATTCTGGAAATATGGTTTCATTCTGGCTTTATTCGGAACGATTATTCCTCCGATCCTGTTCAATGTAGGTTTTCCACAGGCGGGACTGGGTTTAGGAAGCATTGTCTCTTCACTTGAATTGCCCGTATCTGTAACCATGGCTTTTATACTGTTGGGTGAAAAGGTTCTCCTGATACAGTGGATAGGAATTATTCTTATTCTATTGGCTATCGTACTGATGAACCTGCCTGCAAAAAAAGATCTTCGTATCGCTGATGAACAGGTGTTATAATACTGAGAAAATAATCAAAACCGTTTCTTTTGGAACGGTTTTTTTATAACCATGGTAAATTAAAAAAGATGATTCGATCCCTTAAACTAGCTGCCCTTAGAATTTTTCTGTGCTCTGCACCTGTATTGGCTTTTTCCCAGATAAAGCCGCTGGATGCCATGCTTACCGAATACCGGTATCCTTTTCAGGTAGAATATATGAATCTGAATTCCCAAAACAGTATTCTTAAAATGGCCTACATGGATGTAAAACCGAAAAAGGCTAATGGGAAAACTATTATGCTTCTTCATGGCAAAAATTTTAACGGAGCGTACTGGGAAGAGACTGCAAAAGACCTTTCTTCAAAGGGGTTCCGGGTGATCATACCGGATCAGATCGGTTTCGGAAAATCCTCAAAGCCGCAGACTTACCAGTTTTCATTTTCGCAGCTGGCGGAAAATACCAAACTGATTCTGGATCAGCTGAATCTTGATAAGGTTATTGTTCTTGGACATTCCATGGGAGGCATGGTAGCGGCAAGATTCGTACTGCAATATCCGGAAAGGGTTCAGAAACTGATCCTGGAAAACCCTATCGGACTGGAAGATTATAAAACCTTTGCTGCCTATCAGGACATAGATAAAGCCTATCAGTCTGAACTTAAAAATACTGCCGAAACGTATAAGGCTTATCAGATGAAATTTTATTATGATAATGAATGGAAGGCAGAATATCAGCCATGGCTGGATCTGATTGCAGGCTGGACTTTGCATCCCGACTATCCTAAAGTTGCCTGGGATGCTGCGCTTACTTCAGATATGATTTATAACCAGCCCGTATGCTACGAGTTCAAAAATATTAAAGTCCCTGCACTGCTTATTATCGGGACGAGGGACAGGACAGCCATTGGAAAAGACCGGGCACCGAAGGAGCTCCAGGAGAAAATGGGACAATACCAGGAATTGGGTAAAAAGACACAGAAGGAAATACCGGGATCGAAGCTTGTAGAACTTGACAATGTAGGACATCTTCCCCATATTGAGGCTTACAGCCGGTTCTGGAATGCTCTCTATGACTTTATAAAATAGAAGTAATCTGAGAGAATGCTACATTCTAAAAATACAGCAAAAAAGTAAAAGAGACTGTCCGGATGGAACAGTCTCTTTTGGTATGTATTGTTGTCTGAATTATTTCTTTTTGTAAGCAGCGTCTTTGATTCTTGCTTTCTTACCTCTAAGATCTCTGAAGTAGTAGATTCTTGATCTTCTAACTCTACCTTTTCTGTCAACTTCGATTTTCTGAAGTGCAGGCATGTTGATCGGGAATACTCTTTCAACACCTACATCACCACTCATCTTTCTGATGGTAAATGTTTTTGTAGAACCTGTACCTCTTAATTGGATAACCGTTCCTTTGAAGAACTGGGTTCTTGTTTTCTGTCCTTCTTTAATCTCGTAATACACAGTGATGGTATCACCGGCTTTGAATTCAGGGAATTCTTTTTTTGTAATGTACTTGTCTTGTACGTACTTTAATAAATCCATTATTAATAAAAATAAAAGTTTAAAAGCTAAGCAACTTACACGGTTATCGTCAGAGGTTGAATAACAGGTTGCAAATGTACAAAATACTTTTCAGATACTCCAAATAAATTATTTCTAAATATCAATAATTATTCTTTTGTGTAAAGTCCTGATAATTAATGGCTCATCATCAAATCACATCACTGCATCATGCGGATCACCAAATAGTTTATTATAAGAATAAGCTTATTTAATATGTATAAAGGCTGTTTTTAAAATACGCTTGATATCAGGAACAGATCTTCAGCTGATATCAATGATACAATGAGTACATGCGCATCTTAATATTCTGACTGCAGTAAACCGCAATTCTGATTTTTCACTCTCAGCGAAAAACCTTATTTTTGCATATCTAAAAGTAATAAGAAAGAATGAATTCCTACAAAAATCCATTGGAAGAGCGCTACTCCAGTGAAGAAATGTTATTTAATTTCTCACATAATAACAAATTCCGCACCTGGAGACAACTTTGGATTGCGCTTGCTGAAATCGAAAAAGATTTAGGCCTTGACATTACCGATGAGCAGATTGCAGAGCTGAAAGCCAATGCCGAGAATATCGATTACGATAAAGCAGCAGAGTATGAGAAAAAGTTCCGTCATGACGTGATGGCACATGTTCATACGTATGGTGATGTAGCTCCTTCAGCTAAAGGAATTATCCACCTTGGAGCAACTTCCGCATTTGTAGGAGATAATACGGATTTGATCCAGATCCGTGACGGACTGTTAATCCTGAAGAAAAAGCTCGTTAACGTCATGAAGAATTTGGCGGATTTCGCTATTCAGTATAAAGACCTGCCAACATTAGGCTTTACGCACTTCCAGCCTGCTCAGCTGACAACTGTTGGAAAAAGAGCCACATTATGGCTTCAGAGCCTGGTGCTGGACATTGAAGAGCTGGATTTCTTCCTGGAAACTTTACGCTTCAGAGGCGTTAAAGGAACCACAGGAACGGCGGCCAGCTTCCTGGAGCTGTTTAACGGGGATTATTCAAAAGTAAAGCATCTGGATAAAGAATTATCTAAGAGATTCGGCTTCGAAAAGGTATTCGGTGTTTCCGGACAGACCTACGACCGTAAAATAGATGCTAAAGTGGTAGCTTTACTGGGGAATATCGCACAGTCTGCCCATAAATTTACCAACGATTTGCGTCTGCTTCAGAACCTGAAGGAGATTGAGGAACCATTTGAGAAAAACCAGATCGGATCATCGGCAATGGCGTATAAGCGTAATCCGATGAGAAGCGAAAGGATCGGGGCGTTGGCAAAATATGTAATGTCTCTTACCACTAGCTCTGCCATGGTAGCTTCAACCCAGTGGTTCGAAAGGACACTGGATGATTCCGCTAATAAAAGGTTAACCATTCCTCAGGCATTTTTGGCTGTTGATGCTATCCTGTTGATCTGGAACAACATTATGAACGGAATCGTAGTTTATCCGAACAGGATCAACAAACATATCATGGACGAGCTTCCCTTCATGGCCACGGAATACATCATCATGGAAGAAGTGAAAGCCGGAGGCGACCGTCAGGAAATCCATGAAGTGATCAGAGTGCATTCCATGGAAGCATCCAAGCAGGTAAAAGTAGAGGGTAAAGAAAACGACCTGATTGAAAGAATCCTGAATGATGATTCTTTAAAGCTGGATAAATCCAAACTGAAAGAAGTACTGGATCCTAAGAACTTCATCGGTTTTGCTCCGGTACAAACGGAAGAGTTTATTAAAAATGAAGTACAGCCGATCATTGATCAGAATAAAGACCTGATCGGGCTCGAGGCTGATCTTAAAGTATAAAGCAGTATGCAGTCTTTCGGGCTGCATATTTTTTTTGTAAGCGTTTCAGGATAGATTTTTTGTATCACCATAAACCCAGCAAAATGAAAAAATTACTTATCGCCACATTATTGATCCCGATGATTGCTTTTTCACAGAAGAAAGAGGTTTTGAACTATTTTAAGACCAGAGATTCTTTGGTGGGCGTTAAAAATGCAGCCGGTAAAATTATTGTTCCGGCACAGTTCAAAATTTTTTCCGATCTGAAAGACGGTGAACCGGTAAAAGGAGAAACCATCTATTTCGATGGTCCGAAAAAAGATGAACTGCCGGAGAAAAATGCCTGGGGATATATCTATGATACAAAAGGAAACTTCCTGTACAGGCCTTTCTTTTATGATAATGGTGCGGATTATTTTTCTGAAGGGGTCAGAAGGTTCGTTAAAAACGGGAAAGTAGGTTTTGCAGACAGAAACGGAAAAATGATCATACAGCCTGAACATGATTTCGTGTCACCCTTCAGGTATGGTTATGCTGCTTACTGTGACGGCTGCGATTGGGAAAAGACAGAAGAAGAGCATAAAGCCATGGTAGGCGGAACCTGGGGTGTAATGAATTTCAAAGGAGAAACCGTACAGCCGGTAGCCAAATCCGCAAATACCATAGAAGTTAACGGGAATCATTATCCCTATCCGTTTTCATACAGCAGTAAAGAAAAGCAGATGTTGCAGTTTTTTGATAAGCAAAATAAAAAATTATCGGATCTTTATTACGTCAACTACTATGAGAAATTATCCGATGCCGATAAAAAACTATATTTTGAAATTGTAGAACGCCCAAAAGAGAACTTTCCTTTTTATCAGGTGAATGCTTACGACTACAGGAAAATAGAAGCCGGTTTATCCGGGATGAGGTTTCTGGTTTCGGAAGATGGTAAAAAAGTCTTCGCGCTGGAGTATGATGATGAACAAATCCCTTTTGAACAATGGCTGAAAGATCAGAGAGCGCAGGCTGAGAAATTTCAGGAGGAACATCCGGATAATCCGAATAAGTTAAGGGAGTAGAGTTATACTAAAAAATGCCAAATACCTATACACAGATCTATCTTCAGGCGGTATTCGCAACGAAAGGGCGCGAGATTAAAATCATGCCTGATATCCGAGAGGAAGTAGAAAAATACATCTGCGGAATTTTTGCAAATAAAAAGCAAAAAGTACTTGCCATTTATGCAAATCCCGATCATTTACACGTATTTTTCAGCTACAAGAACTTGCAGATCACAATCCCGGATCTTATCAAAACGGTTAAAATAGAATCTACAAACTTTATTAATGAAAAGAAATTCTGTTCAGGAAAATTTTCGTGGCAGGAGGGATATGGTGCTTTTTCTTATGCTAAAAGCCAGAAAGATAAAGTGGTAAATTATATCTTAAATCAGGAAAAACATCATGTAAAGAAAAATTTTAAAGAAGAATATTTGGAGATGCTGGAAGCATTTGAAATTGAATTCAAAGATGAGTATTTATTTGAATTTTATAATAAATAAGATAGCATTCCTACGGAATGCCGATGGATATTAATGAATTTGCTACACAGATATAATTCCTACGGAATTTGGAAAAGTTTGATAAATAATAGTACTTGGATCCAGTAACATTTATGTAGAATTAAACGATTAAAAATGGAATTATCTTTTGAAGGAATTAAAATGTGTGAGGTTGAATATAATACAGCAGTATATGATATTGTCCAACATAATTCTGCGAAATTTTAAGGGAGCATAATTCGCAACGAACATAAACATTATCTTATTGTGCAGAAAAGGTTTTAAAGATTCATTATTCATTCCGTAGGAATGAAATCTGTGTAGAAATGTAAGTCCAAATAGGACAAGCATTCCGTAGGAATGCTATCTTTGTGATGACAAAAAACAAAGCCGGCGCTAAGTAAATTTGAAATAAATAAGTCTAATAATATATAATATCTGACATCTAATGTCTCAAAACAAAAGAATTTTCGTAGAAAAAAGAGGAATTTTCGATGTGGAAAGTCCAAAAATTTTTGATGAAGTAAAAGCGGTTGTTCCATCCGTAAAAAGCGTAAAAGTATACAACGTATACGATATCTTCGGATTGAATGAAGGTGAATTTGAAAAAGTAGTCAACAGTACTTTCGTAGATCCGGTTACAGACATCCTGCACACCGGTAATCCTGCAAAAAGAATGCATTTCGCCATGGAATTCTTACCGGGTCAGTATGACCAGCGTGCAGATTCTGCCCAGCAGTGTATAGCTTTGCTGACTGAAAATGAGAAATCCAAAGTAAGAAGCGGAAAACTCATTGAACTGGATGGGGTATCTGAAGACGAACTGTCTGCGATCAAAGACCTGCTCATCAATAAAGTGGAGTCACAGAAAAAAGACCTGTCTATCCTGGATATTCCGGCAGAGGAAGCGCCGTCAAAAGTGATTATCCATGACAATTTCATCAGCTTCGATGATGCGCAGCTGGAAAATTTCTACAATAACCATGGTTTTGCCTTGGGACTGGACGATCTGAAATTCATTCAGGAATATTTTAAGTCTGAACAGAGAAATCCTACCGAGACTGAGCTGAAAGTTCTGGATACTTATTGGAGCGACCATTGCCGCCACACGACATTTGAAACAGAATTATCAAATATTGAGTTTGAAGGACAGTTTAAACATACGCTGGAAACCATCTTTAATGACTATATCGAAAAAAGAAAATTCTTAGGCCGCGAGCTGAAGCCGATTTCCTTAATGGATCTTGCTACAGTTTGTGCCAGGTATTTCCATAAAACAGGCAACCTGGAAAATCTGGTGGTCTCTGATGAGATCAATGCCTGTACCATTCAGATTGAAGCGGAATACGACGGTAAGAAAGAGCCGTGGTATTTACTGTTTAAGAACGAGACCCACAATCATCCGACGGAAATCGAACCTTTCGGAGGCGCTTCAACATGCCTTGGAGGCGCTATCCGTGACCCTCTGTCAGGACGTTCTTTTGTATTCCAGGCCATGAGATTAACCGGTGCCGCCGATGTATTGGAGCCGGTGGATAAGACATTGCCGGGGAAACTGCCGCAGAAAACGATTACCAAACAGGCTGCCAACGGATACTCTTCTTACGGGAACCAGATTGGACTAGCCACAACTATGGTTTCTGAAATTTATGATGAGGGTTATAAAGCTAAAAGAATGGAAGTCGGTTTCGTTGCCGGTGCCGTTCCGGTAGACTGGGTGAGGCGTGAAAAGCCGGCCAATGGTGATTCGATCATCATTTTAGGAGGTGCTACGGGGCGTGACGGTGTTGGAGGTGCCAGCGGAAGCTCAAAAGAGCAGGATGAAACCTCTATCCACACCATGAGTTCTGAAGTGCAGAAAGGAAATGCCGTTGAAGAACGTAAAATCCAGCGCTTGTTCAGGAATCCTGAAGTAACGAAGCTGATCAAGAAATCAAATGACTTTGGCGCAGGAGGTGTTTCCGTAGCTATTGGTGAAATTGCAGATTCTCTTGAAGTAAACCTGGATGTACTGCCTTTAAAATATGAAGGACTGAACGGAACCGAACTTGCTATCTCAGAATCTCAGGAAAGAATGGCCGTGGTGGTAGATCCGCAGGATAAAGAAGCATTCATCAGGTTCTGTGAAGCAGAAAATATTGTCGCTGTTGAAGTGGCTAAAGTAACCGATTCCGGAAGGATGCAGATGTTCTGGAAAGGCGATAAAATCGTAGACCTTTCAAGGGAATTTCTGGATACGAACGGCTGTTCCAAAACACAGGAGGTGAAAATTACCCATCTTGATGAAGTTAAAGAAGATACACAGGCTTTCAGCGGAGAAAACTTCCTGAAAATATTAAGCGATAAAAATGTCGCTTCCCAGAAAGGCTTGCTGGAAATGTTTGATTCTTCCATCGGAGCTACTACCGTAGCAATGCCTTTGGGAGGAAAGTACCAGCAGACTCTGATGGAAGGCAGTGTTCAGACGCTTCCTGTTTTAGGAGCAAAAGACATTGAGACCGTTTCCCTGACCAGCTGGGGCTTCGATGCGGAGATTTCCAAGCAGAATTCGTTATTAGGAGCTTCCTATGCCGTCCTGGAAAGTGTAGCGAAAATTGTAGCTATGGGCGGCGATTACAGGAATATCAGGCTAAGCTTCCAGGAGTATTTTGAGAAACTGGGGCAAAACCCTGAGAAATGGGGTAAACCTCTGGCTTCCTTGTTGGGGGCATATGATGCGCAGATGAATCTTGGTCTGGCAGCCATCGGAGGAAAAGATTCCATGAGTGGCACGTACCAGGACCTGAATGTTCCGCCAACATTGATTTCATTTGCCTGTGCAAACGGAGAGAAGAAAAACATCATTTCCCCTGAATTTAAACAGGCCGGAAACAAAATTTATCTGTTCAGTCACAAGGCACAGGAAAACGGACTGCCGGATTACATTACCCTTAAAGCTGTTTTTGAATTCATCTTTGAAAATATCAGAGCCGGAAAAATCATTTCCGTAAAAACGGTAAAAGAAGGCGGAGTGGCAGTGGCTTTAGCGAAGATGAGCTTTGGAAACCGTTTGGGGGCAGATATCACGGCTGATGAAAATGTATTGCTGACTAAAAATATCGGCAGCCTTATTATTGAATCTAAGGAAGAATTAGGCTTTGCAGGTCTTAAGTTTATCGGATCAGTCAATGATTCAAAAAATCTCAAAATCAACGGTTCCGAATTTGCCATTGAGAAATTGCTGGCTGCGAATACCCATACTTTTGAGAACCTTTTCCCGACTGCTGAAAAGGAAAAAATAACGGTTGAACTGGACGCAAAACTGAATTCGGTCAATCCGAGGAATATTACCATTAAAAAGCATGGAATCGCGCAGCCGAAAGTATTCGCTCCGGTATTCCCCGGAACCAACTGTGAGTATGATACGCTGAATGCATTTGCAAAAGAAGGAGCAGCCATAAGCAGCCTGCCGCTGATCAATATCAACCACCAGCTGCTGGAGGAGAGTATTGATGCCTGGGTGAAAGAGATTAGTACTTCACAGATTTTAGCTTTTTCAGGAGGGTTTTCTGCCGGTGATGAACCCGATGGATCAGCAAAATTCATCGTGAATGTGCTGAAAAACGAAAAGATGAAAAATGCCGTTCACGAACTGCTGGAGAGAGATGGAATGATCATCGGGATCTGCAACGGATTCCAGGCTTTAGTGAAGTCAGGCTTACTTCCATACGGAAGGATTAAAGATCTGGATGAGCATTCTCCTACACTGGCTCATAATGCCATTAGAAGGCATATTTCACAGATGGTGAATGTAAGAGTTGTCAATGATGAATCGCCTTGGTTAAAAGGAATGAAAGACCAGGTATTTACCATCCCGATTTCTCATGGAGAAGGCCGTTTTATAGCCTCGGAAGAAGAAATCAAGAAGCTGTATGAAAATGGGCAGATCGCTACGCAATACCTGGATCTGGAAGGGAATATTGCCCACGGGATGCCGTTCAATCCTAACAATTCACTGTTCGGTATTGAAGGGATCACCAGCACCTGTGGTAAAATTTTCGGAAGGATGGGCCATCCGGAGCGTTTTGCAGAAGGACTGATGAAAAATATTCCTACCGCGAATTACCATAACATATTCAGGAATGGAGTTGAATATTTCAGATAAAAATAAATAAAAAAATGGCTGTCATACATGACAGCCATTTTTCTGATCTATCCCTAAACCTAACGAGTTTACAAAACCCGTTAGGTTTGATTATTGTATCATTCAGCGTTTAAAATTACCGTTGATGAATGTAAATGACAATAACATTAACAACAAAATAATCGTCATCCATGGCAGTCATTTTAGTGATCTGCAGGGTTTTTATGAAGAAGCCTCAAGGGTATTCATGAAAGATACCGGCTGGAACATCGGAACGCTGGACGGTTTCGATGATATCCTGTACGGAGGGTTCGGTGTCTTTGAAAATGGAGAAAATATTACCGTTACCTGGAAAGGTGCCCGCAAATCAGAACAGGACCTCGGTCCAGACGCTACAAAAGCATTTTACGAACATAAAATCCATCAGGGAAAGCCCTTCAATACACAGCTGATCCAAGAGAAGCTGGATGACCTGATCAACGGAAAAGGGCAGACGCTGTTTGAAGTTTTAGTAGAGATTATAGAGTCCCATAAACATATTACCTTAATTTTGGACTGAAATATAAAACGGCTGATGATAACAATATCAGAAACTATTACATTTAAAACAATGAAAAAAATGAGGTATGGATTATTCTTCGGGGATAGCATCACTTATGGGGAATATGACGGCGTATTTGGCGGCTGGGTCGATATTCTGAAGCGGTATGCCCTGCAGAAATACCATGAAGGAAGCCATGAGCTGATCCTGTTCAACCTGGGAATCGGTGGTGAAACAACCGAAGGGCTCGTAAAGCGGATTTCCCACGAAATGGGTGCCAGAAATGCTGCAGACGGGAATATTGTTTTTATCGGTTACGGTGCGAATGATCTTGCCATAAAGAATGGGGATCAGATGATAAATCCGGAACTGTTTGAACAGAATATACGGTCTGCTGTTCAAAAAGCCAGACAGTATGCTGAAAACATTTATCTCTTAAGCATTCTTCCGTTTTCAAAACGCGTTGATGGAGTAGTGGTGGCTTCAGGAAAGCTGAGAACGAATGATGAAGCGATAAGATACAACTGGATATTAAAAAAGATCGCTCTTGAACTTGAAGGCCTTCATTACATTGATTTCCATGCCGCATTTGAACATGACAAGGAATTCCTGCTTTCTCCGGACGGGGTCCATCCTAATGAAAAAGGGTATGGAATAATGGCTGAAATAATGATTCCGGTCATTGAACACTATCTCTGAACACAAATCCAGTGAATTGCTTAAAGATCTGATTTTATGTAAATTGCAATATTAAAAAGCATTGACGAGATACTTTCCGTAAACCATAATTCCCACCACTACAGAAGCAATAGCCATCAGAAGCACGGCGCCTGCTGCAACATCTTTGATAAACCCTATTCTTTTGTCGAATTCAGGATGAACCACGTCACAGACCTTCTCAATCGACGTGTTGAGCATTTCTGCAGCCAGGACTGCAAAAGACACGAGAAGGATGAGTGCGGTATCGTATGATGAAAGGCGGAAATAAAAAATCAGCACCATATTAACGGCAAAGGCAAGGAGTTCAATCCGGAAATTCCGCTCACTTTTCATGATGAGGAAAACACCCCGGAAAGCATTCAGGAAACTTTTATGGAAAAGTGGTTTTCGCATGGAGTGATTTATTTTAGCAAATATAAAACAAGTATTCCGGGATTATCCGTTTTATCGGCTATCTTTGAGAAACGATAATTGAAATTCATGAAAAAAAATCTGTTTGCCTTATTCCTGATCCTGCTTTCTACAGTGGCATTTTCGCAGGACTACAAAGCTAAGATCGGAAAGTCGGCCTGTGAATGTTTTAAGAAAGTGAAGGCAGAAAACCCTGATCCCAAAACACTTGAAACCAAACTGGGATTCTGTATTATCAATGCTGCGGAACCTTATGCCAAGCAACTCAAAAACGACTATAACCTGGATATCCTCCGTGATGATTCTTCGGAAACCGGAAACCTGATCGCTGCGTTGATCCTGAAGGAGTGTCCTGACCTCTTTATGGAAATGATGGAAAATGAAAAAAAGGATGATGGCCGGGAACAACCCTCAGAACGATCAGTCAGCGGTACCGTTACCCGGATAGAAAAAGATGGATTTGTTGCGTTCCATATCGTGGGAGAAGACGGCAACCTGACAAAGCTGTACTGGGTAACTCCTGTACAGTCGGGCTTAGACCTGCCTAAAGTATATCCAACGCTGCTGAATCAAAAAGTAACGGCAAGGTATTACAGGAATGAAATATTTGATGCCGGATTAAATGCTTACAGAAATCTGAATATAATCTCTGCCCTGAAAAAAGATTAACGGTCTTTGTGAAAAACTCCTTTGATTATTTTTTTTAATCTGTTTTCTATTTGTTATATTTGTAAAAATTTATTTTTAAATCTATGAAATTTATTATTTCAAGTGGTGAACTTCAGAAGGCTTTACAAACTGTAAGTGGCGTAATATCAAGTTCTCAGTCGAGACCGATTTTAGAAAACTATCTTTTTGAATTAGACGGAAACAACGTTACCATTACAGCATCTGATGGCGAAACGACTCTGGTGACTTCCCTTGAGGTAAGGTCTGATGATTCGGGTAAATTTGCCGTACCGGCCAAAATCTTTCAGGATTTTATCAAGACCTACGGCGAGCAGCCTCTCACATTGTCTGTAAAAGACAATGCGGAAGGTACAGGGAGCCAGCTTGAAATTTTAGATGAAAAAGACAACTTTGCCGTGGCGCTGGACAATGCGGACGATTATCCGGAACTTCCGGAATTCGATGCTTCGCAGAGTGTGACCATGTCAGCCGGAGTTTTGTCCGAAGCATTGACCAATACGCTTTTTGCAACCAGCAACGATTCCCTTCGCCCGGTAATGACAGGAGTATTGTTCCAGTTCGGAGAAAATGAGACCAACTTTGTGTCTACAGACTCCCACAGACTGGTCGTATACAAGAGAATTGACCTGATGAATGCTGAACCCATGGAGTTCATCATGCCTAAAAAGCCGCTGAACATCTTTAAAAATATCCTTGCCAGCTCTAACGATGACGTAACCATCGATTTCAATGAGAACATGGCACGTTTCACTTTTGGGAAGCATACCTGGATTTGCAGGCTTATCGATGGAAAATACCCGAACTATACTGCGGTGATTCCAAAAGAGAACCCAAATGTCCTGACGATTAACAGGAACCTTCTTTTGGGCGCTATTAAAAGAGCCTCTATCATGTCCAATAAATCAACCAACCAGGTAAGATTTAAGCTTTCGGGCAATATTCTCCACCTTCATGCAGAAGACACGGAATATGCTAACAAAGCGGATATGCAGATCCCTTGTGATTATAACGGGGAAGATATCAATATCGGTTTCAGCTCCAAGTTTTTAACGGAGATGTTAACCATCCTGGGTTCAGACGATATTACGATGAAAATGTCCCAGCCTAACAGACCGGGAATCATTGAGCCTCTGGACGGTCTTGAAGAAAATGAAAATATTCTGATGTTATCTATGCCGGTAATCGGATTGTAACAGGACAAGGTTTTAATATACAAGAGGTTTTGATTTCAAAGCCTCTTTTTTTATGGATATGAGTACAATAAAGTTCAGTATATATCTGAGATACTGGTGTAAAGAATCAAAATATACCGTTGTCTAAGATCATTTTCAGGTAGGAAAATCATTACAAAAAGCAATATTCATGATCTGAAACAGCCGGATAAATTTCGCTGTTTCTCAAAAAAACACGACATTTGTAGGCGGAAAATACCTATTGGTATCGGTACAAAATTCAAACAAAAATTTTCAAAATATAAAAATGAAAATATCAAACAACTGGCTGAAAGACTTTATCAAAACGGAACTGAAGACGGAAAGAATAGGAGAGTTCCTTACCGATATCGGTCTTGAAGTGGAAGGTATAGACAAATTTGAAAGCGTAAAAGGAAGTCTTGAAGGTATTGTCGTAGGAAAAGTCCTTACATGCGAAAAACATCCGAATGCAGATAAGCTTAAAAAAACAACCGTTGACGTAGGCAGCGGAAAAGTACTGCATATTGTTTGCGGCGCACCAAATGTGGAAGCGGGACAAACCGTTCCCGTAGCGGTAGTCGGAACAAAAATCTATGACAAGTCCGGAAGCTTTTTTGAAATCAAGGAAGCTAAAATAAGGGGAGAGGTTTCCCAGGGAATGATCTGTGCCGAAGATGAATTGGGATTAAGCGATGATCATGGCGGCATTATGGTGCTGGATGAAGACAAATATGAAGTGGGGAAAAACTTTGCCGATTATTTTGAGCTTTCCAATGATGATGTATTTGAAATCGGCCTGACTCCGAACAGGACGGATGCGATGTCACATTACGGGGTTGCGCGTGACCTGCATGCCTATCTTTCCACAAATCAGCAGAAATCCCAGTTTGAAAAACTGTCTTCCGAAAGCCTGCAAAGTGAAGACTCGCATGAGTTTACCCTGGAAGTGGAAGATGCAGAATTATGCCCGAGGTATATCGGAGCCGTCATCAGGGATGTTAAAGTTACCGATTCTCCGGACTGGCTGAAAAACAGGCTTAAAGCCATTGGTTTGAGCCCGATCAATAATATTGTGGATATCACCAACTATATCCTTCATGGCTATGGCCAGCCGCTTCATGCCTTTGATGCCGATAAAATTGCAGATCAGAAAGTGAAAGTCGGAGTTGTTAAGGAAGGAACCAAATTCACTACCCTGGATGGGGTAGAAAGGACATTGAATGGTGCTGAGATCATGATCAAGGACGGAAAAGACCAGCCGATGTGTATTGCCGGAGTTTTCGGTGGTGCCCATTCCGGTGTTTCTGCGGAAACCGTTAATATTTTCCTGGAAAGTGCCTATTTCAACCCGGTAGCGGTACGAAAGGCAGCAAAAGCCCACGGACTGAATACCGATGCATCATTCAGGTTTGAAAGAGGCGTGGATCCGAATATCACCAGAACAGCGATTACCCATGCCATTAAACTGATCCAGGAACTGGCAGAAGGAAAGCTGACAGGTGAATTGCTGGAGCAGTACCCGAAAAAAATAGAAGACAGCTATGTGATTTTGCGTTTTTCTAAAATTGAACAGATCCTAGGAACGAAAATTCACCGTGAAAAAGTAAAGGAAATACTAAAAGCCCTGGATATCCAGGTGCTGAATGAAATCCAGAACGGATTTGAGGTTTCCGTACCGGCTTACCGGGCAGATGTTACCCGTGAAATTGATGTCATTGAGGAAATTCTGAGGATTTACGGATACAATAAAATAGATGCCCCACAGAAAATATCGTTCACCCCGGTGAAGCTGAACGCCAAAGACCAGGATGAGCTGGAAAACAACTGGGCGAGAAGCCTTCAGGCATTAGGCTTCAACGAAGTGATGAATAACTCGCTTACTTCGGTAAAAGATGAGACGGATGCCGTTAAACTTTTGAATCCGTTGAGCGGTGACCTGGCATTCATGCGGAAATCATTACTGGAAGGCCTTCTTCAGAATGCGGTGTACAATATCAACCGTAAAAATGCGGATATCAAATTCTTTGAATTCGGTAAGATTTATCATAAGAAAGAAAAATATCTGGAGCGGAAACAGCTTGCGATACTGGTAACCGGAAGGGAAGTGGCAGAAAACTGGCTGCAGCCTAAATCTGCAGTAAGCTTTTACAACCTGAAGGCCTATGTTAAGGTATTGCTGGAAAAACTACAGGCAGATTATACGGAAACAGCATTGTCAGACGAAAGGTTCTCAGACGCTCTGTCGTATGAAGTAAAGGGTAAAACCCTGGTAAGGATAGGAAAAGTATCTCCTGCATTGCTGAAGGAATATGACATCGACCAGGAGTGTTTCTATGCTGAAATCGAGCTGGAATACGCGCAGGAACTGAGGTCGGGAAATGAACTGAAATTCAGGGATATCCCTAAGTTCAATACCATCAGGAGAGACCTTGCCCTGCTGATCGATAAAAATATCGGCTATCAGGATCTTTACCGTACGGCAAAAAGCAACAAGTCCCGTTTCATTAAAAACATTAACCTGTTTGATGTATACGAAGGGAAAAACCTTCCGGAAGGTAAGAAATCCTATGCCATGAGTTTTGAACTCCTGAACGAGGAGAAGACCCTGGAGGAAAAGGAAATATCCGCAGTGATGGATAGCCTGATCAAATCCTTTCAGAAAGAATTCAATGCGGAACTGAGATCATAACAGATAATCAGCATTTAAAAAACAGAACGGGCTTTTGGCCCGTTTTTTTATGTATGCTTGTAGCAACGGCATCAGAGTGCATCCTGCTTCTGTCAGCCGTTCCTGTAAATAAAATAAAATTTCCGTACATTTGATAAGATCTAAAAAAGAAACGAATGAAAAACCTTTTTTTAAGTATATGTGCAGCTGCCGTTCTGGCATCCTGCGGAAGCATGACAAGTGCCTCTGCTTCTAAAGTAGGCAAATCCCAGCCGTCACTGGCCAACACGAAATGGACACTGGCAGACAATGTAAAAGGCAAAGTCCCTACGCTCAACGTTGAAGGAGAAAGAGTAAACGGAAATGCGGGATGCAACAGCTATTTCGGAACAGCAAGACTCGATGCCTCCAACGGAAGCTTTTCTGCATCCCAGATTGGATCTACTAAAATGATGTGCGACAACATCAGTGTGGAGAAAAACTTCCTGGATATGATGGCCAAAGCCAATAAGTATGTGGTATCAGGAAATACACTTGAACTGTACCAGGATAATCTGTTGTTGCTTAAATTCAATAAATCAGAATAAAAATCGAAGACCCGGACGTATAAACATCCGGGTCTTTGATTTTTTTTATATTGATGCTGTCTGCCTGTTATCTGACAGGGTAGGAATGGAGGCACAAAGACTTTTAATCCCATAGTATATCGACAGATATAAACAATAAAAGGAACTCAAGTGAGTCCCTTTTGTATGTTGAATAAAGATTTTCTTATTCTTCGTCTTCTTCGTCATCGTATTTAGCCAGCTCTTCATCGCACCATTTGAATGCAGCTTCTACCACTTTAGTCGCTTCATCTGCCATAGTTTCTTCATCGTCTCCTTCCAGATCATCCAGCCATTCTACTTCTTCCTCTTCCACATTCAGGATAAACCTTGGATATTCCGTATGAACAACGAATAAATCTTCTGGAAATTCCGAATTATCTGCTAATAAAAACTTTGGTAATTTCATTTTTTTAATGTTTTAACGTTAAACCAAAGATAATAAAATTATTGATATTTGTTCTTGTGGATTTTAATTTTTTGAAAAACTTTATAATGTGTTAATGTGGTTCTTTTAAGCGTGTCTTCCGGTGTTTTTACTACTGTAATTCTGGGATTTACGGTGCTGATAAGTTCGGCCATCTGGCCGCCTTCCATATCATCCGGACCATTGACGTAGAACTTGAGGGTAGCGGTTTCCAGCTTTTCAGATTGTAGGTAGCGGCTCACTTCTTTCCTGTTCTCCAGGTAATTGCCCCTGGAAAGCCAGGTGAATACGCCCCCGGTCATAAGGCTTAATGCTCCTACCGCATATACTTTAAGAGAAAAAATATTGAACAGCTTCCGGAAGTAGATGATCCATACAGGAAAGCTGAACGGCGCCAGAAGCCTGTAATCCAGCGGATCCATCGGATAAAAAAACTGGACCAGGAACGTGCAGACTATGCCTGTACTGCCAATGAAAATGAAGTACCACTCGGTCTGATTCAGCCTGTACCTGATGAAAAGCGAAATCATAAAAAGAATATTGACACAGCCTAAACCATAAATCCCATAATTGACGATACCGCCACCCGGACTGGCAATATGGATGAACGGATTGAAAGTAGTGCATAAGCCCTGGAACAGTTCCGTTAAAAGCTCGGGAATATTCTGAGAGCCATCTTGCAGTACATTTTTAATATAATCCCGGGTAAAATAATCAATGAAAAGAAACTTGTACGCTACAACATATACACAGGCTAAGGCAGCCGATACGGTAAAGGCAGCCGAATATTTTTTACGCCTGCTAACCAGGCCGAAAAGCCCCGATGCCCCGATAATAAATAATGCATTATATCGGATCGTATACATCAGGATCAATAAAAAGGAAAGATAGAAGACTGCTTTCTGCAAGGATAGTTTTTCCCGTAAAACCAGGTCCGAAACATAAAGAAAGATAAAAATAAACGGAAGAATGAACGCTTCGCTCAGCGTAAAGGAAAAGATAGATACGAAGCTAAACAATGAACCGGTTATCAGCACCTCCCGAAAATAAAACTTCTTTTTCCATGCAAAAAAGAAAATACCCAAAAGCGACACGATCCCGATGATTTTACTGCTCCAGAATTCATCCGTCCCTAAAAAAGTGAATAGCCTGATGGCTGCGGGATAGCCGGGTGGGGCAATGGTATTGTCTATGGCCGGCAGGCGGCTGGCAAAGCGCATAAAACGGATAGAGTCCGGGGTAATCCTGCCTTTTTCATTCAGCAGAAAACGCAAAATGGTCATCATTACCGTAATGATGACCAATGCTGCCTGAATATATTTTTCTTTGAATTTAATCACGGTTATCCGTTATCATGTTCCAGGAAACTTTATAGAATTTGGTAATGCAGCGGGAGTATATGCCACATTATTTTAAAAACATTTTAGACACTTTTTCCGCCTTTTTGCTCTCAGCATAATCATAGAATCCCTCCCCGGATTTTACGCCCAGTTTTCCCGCCATGACCATGTTGACCAGCAATGGGTTCGGAGCATATTTAGGATTTTTGAAACCGTCATACAAAACATTCAGGATAGCCAGGCAAACATCCAGCCCGATAAAATCTGCCAGCTGAAGCGGTCCCATCGGATGGGCCATGCCCAGTTTCATTACCGTATCGATTTCCTCAACGCCTGCCACGCCGTTGTACAACGTTTCGATAGACTCATTGATCATCGGCATTAAAATCCTGTTGGCTACAAATCCTGGATAGTCATTTACCTCTACAGGCACTTTTCCTAAGGTTTTGCTCATATCATACACTACATCAAACGTTTCTTTTGAAGTAGAATACCCTTTGATGATTTCCACCAGCTTCATGATAGGAACAGGATTCATAAAATGCATCCCGATTACCTTGTCCGCTCTTTTGGTAGCCGCAGCAATTTTAGTGATGGAAATAGAGGATGTATTGGTTGCCAGAATACAGTGCTCCGGAGCAAATTCATCCATTTGCCCGAAGATTTTCAGTTTCAGGTCCTGGTTTTCCGTAGCCGCTTCCACAATCAGGTCAGCATTTCCTGCTGCTTCCTGAAGCGCTGTAAAAGTGGTGATATTGCCTAATGTTTCTGCTTTCTGTTCTTCGGTAAGGTTTCCCTTTGCAATTATTCTGTCAAGATTGGTGGTAATCGTTTTCAGGCCTCTGTCCAAAGCTTCCTGGGATACATCTACCAGACTAACTTTAAAACCGCTTTGCGCAAAGGTATGTGCAATACCGTTCCCCATGGTTCCTGCACCAATAACTACAATGTTTTGAATCATTTTTCCTTATTTAATTAAAATTATTTTTTATAGACCGTTAGGTTTCTTGCTCTGGAAAGATCTGCTTTTTTTATGGTCTCACTGCCATTAAAATTAACCATCCCGTCGCTTTCTTTTTTCCTTGAATTGTTCTGGGCATCAATGACCGTTTTCAAGCCTTTCATCAGGTTCGTTTTCTGCGTTCCGGACAGCCTGTCGGTACCGATATACAGGTTATATTCTCCTTCACGCCCCAGTCCGCTTTGCTTGAGGATTTCCAGGGTGCTTACCTTGTTCTTTTTCTTAAAACTGTTCAGGTAATCCATTACAGGTTTTTCAGATGGCGTTCCACAGCAGACGCTGGCATAGCCGACCTGAAGGTAATTTTCGCTTTTCTGTGCAAAGAAGGTTGCGAAGCTGACTATGCAGGATAATATCAATAGTTTCTTCATAACAGGATTTGTTTTAGGTGATTTCGTGTGCTTAAAATTAAGCTTTAAATTTTACTTATTCAAATCGTCCCAGACGGCTTTGGAAATATCTGAGATCATCCGGCAGTTCACCGCATCAGATTCCGTTGAATTGCTTACCAATACAGCAATTGCATAATGGTTTCCATTTGGTAAAGTGACAATGGCAATTTCATTTTCAGCTCCGGTTAATCCCGCATTGTTTTTTCCTGAAGCTCCCGTTTTTCTGGCCACAGGTGTATTTTTCGGGAGCTGCTCTACTATTTTATTCATCCCTGTTGAGGTGGAAAGCATTATTTTCATCAGGTAAGCGGTGGATTTTTCAGACAGCAGTTTTCCGTCATAAAACTTTTTAAGAACATCAGCAGCAGATTTTGGTGTAGTATAATTAGAATACTGGACATTCCAGTCTTTGTGCATTTGCGCTTCGCTATAACGGATCTGAAAGTCTTTCACACCTTTGGAATCAATGAACTTCTGAACAGTATCTGTTCCTTCCAGGAGATTCAGCAGGATATCGCAGCCATTATTGTCGCTTTTGGCTACAGTCATTTCCAGGATTTCACTCACCGGAACACCCGGGTTTCCATCCGGATACCGGTCTCTGAGCGGGGACCAGGTATTTTTAAGCAGATTGGAGGCATTAAGCGGAATTTTCTGATCCAGTGACAGCTTCCCCTGATCCACAAGATCCAGGACCGCCGCTGCAATGTGAAACTTGAAAACACTCTGCATGGGTAGTTTTCGATCTGCATTTTTATGGTAGGTAAACCCATTTTCAAAACCCAGGACAGATATGCCCACAGTGGCTTTTTTATTGCCGATAATGGATTGTATTTTCTGGTTCAGAACGGTTTGCTGGCCAAATGTGCAGATGGAGACCAGAAGCGAAAGGATGCATAATTTTTTCATAAGGTAATAATAAAAAAAAATCCTTCTGAAAAGAAGGATTTAGATGTAAAATAATATGTTTTATCTGATATTGCCCATGCCGGCAATTCCCATAAACATGCCTGCAATAATGGCTAAGATGTAAAGCCCGACCATGATAATGGTGAGGATGCCGATAAACTTATAATGCGATTTTAGGTACTCGAATGCCTGGGTAAGGCTTGCCTGGTTATTGGAATTGACAGCCGTTTTCATATGGGAACCGAACCTGTACAGGTAATTGACCGGAATGAAATATAAGGCTGCAATAACCAGGTAGATCAGTGAAAAAACCAGTCCGCCTCCCATAGGCATCACGCTGTTGTAAGAGCTCATAGAGGCACCTACAAACATCATGAATACAGCAGCCAGGATCATAAACCCGATGCCGATATACCCTAATATGGCTAGAAAAGTAGTCCACTTTGCTGCTTCAGCAAGAAAAAGTTTTGATGAAGCATCAATTCTGAGCTCATCAAACTGTTCAAAAGGTGATTGATTGTCCATGTTAATTTTTTTTAGTTATTATATAACTAAAATACCTAATTATCTGAAACTTGGCAATAGTTTCCGACATTATTTTTACTCCGGGGCCAAAACCTTCGGAGGATTTTTACTATTCAAAATTATAATTTCAATGACAAAAAATGATCTGGATCTTTTTCCGATTCCTGTTTCCTATTGAAATATGCATTTATAAAGGGTAAAAATATACATCAGCAGACCGATGGATCAGTATTATTTCAGCTCAAAATAATTCAGGTTGAGTCTGTTGTTCTCAAAAACAATCCTGATCTTATTTTCTCCTTTCTTCAGATGGATACTCTTTACGGTAAAGCTTTTCCATTTTTCGTTGCCTCCTGTTGGTGGCAGAGAAACAGAGGCCAGCTTATTTCCGGTGCTGTCTTCAATCCTGATTTTTGCATTATTTGGCGATGCATAACGTATTTCAGCCGTATAATTTCTATCGGATGCAGACTGAATGGTATACTGCATCCATTCACCGGTCTCTGTCTTGCCTACGTAGTACTGGTTGGTTACCTGATCATGGCAGGGGTAAATATCCACACCATCGTTCCTCATCTGGTTTCCCGAGTTCCATTCCGATCTTTTGGCAGGATCGCTCACCCAGAGGTTGATGTAATCCTTGTCCAGATAGGCTGAACCCATCCGTCCAAGGTCATATTCTGAAGCGAAAATCCTTCCGGGAGCCTTATGGTTTTTAAACGGCAGGGTAGAGGTCTCTGTGGTCTGCCTGAACATTGCATCAATCACATCTTTTTTAATTTCCACGCGATCGAATTTGTAGCCTTCTGCAATGTCCATCAGTGCTTTGGTAGCGAATTCCCTTGATGGTTTTTCACCGCCTTTTTTCCAGTAATCAAGCAGTTTCTGATATTCAGGCGTGATTTTTACATTGGTAATGCCGGCAATATTATCAATCTTTTTCATCGGCCAGAAGGCATAGCCGATGTTGTGTCTATCCAGCAACTGGATGAGTTCCGTAAACCAGACATTGGAATTTTCACCGGTTTCTCCCAGCCATATCGGGGCATTATGTTTACTTCTTAGGTCAAGGGCAAATTTCAGGGTTGCATCATCATTATTGTTCCAGTACTTATGGAAGCTGAATACCATATTGCTGTCCCAAAGCGGCGGAAGCCCGTTGTAATTATTCCCCCATCCGTTTCCTTCAATAATGATGATATGTTTTTTATCCGCTTCACGGATGGCCTGGGTGATTTCCTTTTGCAGTTTCCAGAGCGGTGCATTGGACATTTCATCGGTTCCGTTCGGATTTTTACCGGTGAAATTAATATTCGGCTCGTTAATCAGGTCATAGCCTCCGATCCATGGTTCATCCTTATACCTTTCGGCCAGCTTTTTCCATAGCGCTATAGTTTTTCTCTGGTTTTCAGGACTTTCCCACAGGGACGGTTTGGATTTGTCATTATCGGAAATATTAACGTCATTGCCCTGGCCGCCCGGAGCGGCATGGAGGTCCAGGATCAGGTACATATTATTCTCTGCGCACCATTTCAGAAGGTCATCCGTCATCCTGAAGCCTTCCTCCAGCCAAGTATCCTTGCCTTTCACCGGCTCCTTTTCAATAGGAAGGGTGTACAGGTTATAGTGCATGGGCAACCTGATGGAATTGAATCCTGCCTGTTTTAAAAAGTCGATATCTTTTTTGGTAATGCCGTTTTTCAGGTAGGCCTGATAGAACTTCTTCATTCCGTCTTCACCGGTAAGCTCTGCAATTTTTTCTTTGATCTTGTATTGTGGACCAGCAAAATCCGCGGTTTTAAGCATATAGCCTTCCTGGAGCATCCACCCACCGGGCCCGAGGCCTCTGAGCTGAATATTTTCACCTTTGTCATTCACGATTTTCTGGCCGCTCGTTTTTAAAAGCTGTGATGTCCCAAATTGAGACAATAATAAAGCGGACAATGCGATAGCTCTTTTCATAATGGTTTGATTATTTAATATGAGGAGATTTGTTTAAAGAAATTAAGTTATTGCAGGCAAATATATTTAAAAATTATTCATCACCTGATCATTTTAATCAGAAAATCAATTTAAATGCTACAATTACAGCTTTGGTACTGTACCAAATTGGTTTAATTGCTGTTTTTAAATGTATTATTTGATATTTCCTGATCTATATTGCTGATTTATTGCAAAATTTGTGGATGAAGATCATAATTGTTTATATATTTATGCGCTGAAAATGCACTGCAAAAACTGAATAATAATGAAAAACGAATTCTCTGATCAACTGATCCGAATGGCAGCCTCTGATCAATCAGTACGGGAAAAGCTCCTGGAAGAGAACGTGCTACGAGGGGGCTACCATCCGGAAATGGAAAGCGTCCACCGAGAAAATACTGACAGACTAAAAGCAATCATTGCTGAAATCGGATTTCCTACCATTTCAAAAGTTGGGGAAGAGGCCGCTGAGGCCGCATGGCTGATCGTTCAGCACTCCATCAGAGATCCGGATTTTATGAAAGATTCATACCGGGAAATGCTGGAAAGCCGAAAGGATATTAATCCTGCCAATCTGGCTTTTCTGTTTGACAGGATTCAGTATTTTCAGGGGAAACCTCAGCAATACGGTACCCAGCTCAACGCAGATGGCAGCATCTATCCGGTTATGGATAAAGATCGGCTTAATACTTTGAGGCAGGAAAATAACCTTCCGGCTTTACCGCAGGATAGGATCGCTGATATCCTTCCGGCAGATCAGATAGAACAGCTGGAAAATCAAAACCCCGATTATATCCTTTGGAGGAAGAATGCTGGATGGAAATAATATAATTTCTGATATGCTGGAACAATTCGGGTCTTTTTCAGAAGCTGAGACACAGCTTTTCCATACGATGCTGGTCAACAAATCTGTGCACAAAAATGAAACGCTGGTCAGGCCTGGTGAAATTTCAAAGTCCATATTTTTTGTTAGAAAAGGTTCCTTCTTCCAGTCTTACTTCAGTGAAGATTGTGAACAGACCATGATTACGGATCTGTACATGGAAAACGAATGGCTTTTTAATGCGGATAGCCTGATCAACCAGATCCCGTCAACATCAGCCATCATCTGTTTTTCTGATGCTGAGGTAGCTGAACTCACGCTGGAAAATTTGCATCAGCTGATTGCTTCTTCCCCCAATTTCCTGCTGTTGAATAAAATATTTAATGCATTAAGTGCTAAAATAAGTCTTTACGATGAAAATATGAATCCTGCCCGGAAATATACTTATATACTTTCTTCAAGGCCTCAACTGTTGCAGGCATTCCCGCTGTCGATGATCGCTTCCTACCTTAAAATAAGACCGGAAACGCTGAGCAGGGTAAGGGCAAATATCGGTATTTGATTTCAGTCAAGTGCCGGTATGGGAAATTATGATGATATTTGATCAAAAAAATATGATCGAAAGTATAATTCCCAAACTGCCGATGCGCCATAAGGCAATGACCGAAAAGTTCTATACTGACTTAGGATTTGAAGCCTCAAAGGACGGCTTCCCACATTACCTGATGATGAAAAACGGAACTGTAGAAATTCATTTCTTTGAGTTTAAGGATCTTATTCCGGAACAGAATTACGGTCAGGTTTATGTCCGATGTTCCTGTTTGGAAGAGCTCTATCACCTTTATATAGAACGTGGAATTACCATTCATCCGGCAGGAAGTCTAAGCAGTAAGCCATGGGGACAGAAAGAATTTTCCATCCTTGACCCTGACCATAATTTGATAACATTCGGTGAGGCAACCGGTCTCTAATGCTGATACAGCATCCGGGTCAGTATCAACGATAAACCCTCCGGATGGGAGGGTTTTATGTGTATGCTTAGTATTTTTAATGCTGATGAATGGGTAATCCTATTTTGAGGATGGAGAAATGAGTTTCATGATTTCCAGCGCAACTTTCAGGGCTTCGGTACCGTCTTCCAACGAAACTTCCACATTTTTGTTATTGACGATGGCATCAGCGAAAGAATTCAGTTCGTCCAGAATCGCATTATTGGCCTGGATGTTCGGGTATTCAAATAGAATCTGGTTTTTTTCGCCGTCTGAGTTTTCTATGATCATATCGAATGGAGTAGGCTGTTCCGGAGCCTCTTTCATCCGGATTACTTCTGCTTTCTTCTCCAGGAAATCCACGGAAATGTATGCATCTTTCTGGAAGAAGCGGCTTTTCCTCATGGCTTTCATGGATATTCTGGATGTGGTAAGGTTGGCTACGCATCCGTTTTCAAATTCAATCCTGGCATTGGCAATATCCGGGGTTTTGCTTACAACGCAAACGCCACTGGCATGGATGCTCTTCACCTTTGATTTTACCAGGCTCAGCAGGATATCCAGGTCGTGGATCATCAGGTCGAGTACTACAGAGACATCCGTTCCGCGCGGGTTGAATTCTGCCAGGCGGTGGATTTCTATAAACATCGGATCATTAATGTACTCTTTTGTCGCCATGAATGCAGGGTTGTACCGCTCTACATGGCCTACCTGTGCTTTAATGCCGTTTTCATGGCACATCCTGAGGATTTCTTCCGCCTCTTCCAGGGTCTGAGTTACCGGTTTTTCGATGAAGAAATGAAGTCCCTTACGGATGGCCTGTAAAGCGTAGTCATAATGATAAATGGTAGGGGTTACGATGTCCAGCATATCGATCTGGTCCAGAAGATCATCAAAATGCTCAAAATACCGGTATCCGAATTCGGCTTCCAGCTTCCTGCCGTTTTCGGCATCTTTATCATGAAACCCAACCAGTTCATATTGATCCGACTGGTTCAGAAGCCGTAAATGTATTTTGCCCAGGTGTCCGGCACCTACCAAACCTGCTTTTAACATAGTCCTTTAAAATTTCGGTAAAGATAATCATTTTATAAATCCGGAGAACAGTACAGGGCTTTTAAGGTTGACCCGTACCGATTGTTTTATTACTTTTGTGCCTTAGTATTGTGATTCCAAACTATGACCCCATGATGCATGATTCGTTTGTCCATAAAGGAAAAAGAAAGATTTTGGTTGACTATCTCCGGTATAGGATCGGGATTTCCGATGAAAACGTGCTTTCAGCCATGAATGACGTTCCGCGGCACCTGTTCATTGAAAGTATCTTTGAAGATTATGCTTATGAAGACCGTGCATTCCCCATTCTTGCCCATCAGACCATTTCCCATCCCTCAACCGTAGCGGAGCAGACGGAGCTCCTGCAGGTAAAGCCCGGTGAAAAAATCCTTGAAATAGGAACAGGATGCGGATATCAGACCGCTGTTCTTCTCGCTATGAAAGCACAGGTATATACCGTTGAAAGGCAGAAAGACCTGTTCGATTTTTCAAAGAAGAAACTCAGGGAATTAGGCATGTACCCGAAATTCCAGAGCTTTGGGGACGGTTTTGCTGGGCTCCCGACTTTTGCTCCGTTTGATAAGATTATTGTTACCTGCGGCGCATCCGTGCTTCCTACCGAATTGCTGAAACAGCTTAAGGTGGGCGGAACGATGGTTATTCCGCTGGGGCCAACCGATGAACAGGTTCTGTACCGCTTTACCAAAGTATCTCAGACAGAGTTTGAAAAAGAAGAGTTTGGGGCATACAAATTTGTTCCGATGCTCGGCAATACCAATCAGTAGAATTTTTACCTATTATAAAAGCAGGACTTAATTTTTTTAAGTCCTGTTTGTTTATAGCCATTCCAAACGGCTTTTTCAGATTAATATCAGAATAAATATTCCGAAATTTTTGCCGGATGCCATATCTTGGGTCATTGTTTGCTTATGGTAATTCTCAGGTGAGTACCTGATCATAAAAATCATAGCAATGAAAGTTTTTATTACCAAGAAAATTCCTGAAACAGGGATGAAGATGCTGGAAGAGGCTGGGATGGACATTATTCTTCCGGAAAGTCAGGACCTTACCCGCCATGAGTGGCTGGAGTATTGCCGCGATGTAGATGCTGTTTTGAATGTAGGAAGCAGGTTCCGGTATGACAGGGCTTTTTTTGAACGTTGTCCGGATATACAGGCTATTGCCCTGTATTCAGTAGGCTTTGACCATGTGGATGTCTGGGAAGCGAGCCGCAGAAATATTCCTGTTGGGAATACCCCTGATGTACTGAGCAGGGCTACCTCGGATGTTGCCTTCTTACTCATGCAGTCCGTGGCCAGAAGAGCAAGCTATAATTTTGAAAAAGTAAGGGCAGGCAACTGGACAGATTTTGATCCGATGCATGCTTTAGGGCAGGAATTGTACGGTAAAACTCTGGGTATTTTCGGGCTGGGCAGGATCGGCTTTGAGATGGCACTTAAAGCACAGCGGGCTTTTGATATGAAGATCGTTTATCATAACCGGCATCGCAACGAAAAATCCGAAAAGCTGCTTGATGCCCAATACGTTTCTTTTGACGAGCTGCTTGAAGTTTCGGACGTACTCAGTGTCCATGCCAGTTTTAGTCCGGATCACAGAGGGATTTTCAACCGCTCCGTGTTTGAGCGGATGAAGCCCGGAGCAATATTCATCAATACGGCGCGCGGAGGATTCCATCAGCAGGAAGACCTGTATGAAGCCCTGGTCTCAGGACAGATCTGGGGGGCTGGCCTTGATGTTACCGATCCTGAGCCTATGTTGCCGGATGATCCTTTGCTGCAGCACTCAAGGGTATGTGTGCTTCCGCATATCGGTTCAGCAACCCGCGAAGCGCGGAATGGGATGGCACGTATTGCTGCCCTCAACATAATTGCGTATTCGCATGGGGAAATAATGCCGTATTGCGTGAATCCTGAAATTTATTCCCGAAGATAGCAGAAGCTTGGAACTATTTTTGATTTTAACATTGAACACTAAATAACAATCTTATGATATCAGAAAACAGCCCTGAAGAGCAGGAAAGAAAAATAGAGCAGATGGACTACAGTCCGGGAGAAGATATTTTCAATCAGGAAGAGCATATTCCCCTTGACGGTGACGGAAATCCTATTCCGGATGAAGTGACCGATGAGGACGAAATAGACAAAGGACTTGATATCCCGGGCACTGAAGATGATGAAGTTGTGGATAACAATGGCCTGGACGATGAGGAGAATGACTACTGGAGCATCAGTGACAATGATGATAACCACGAAGAAGAAAATACAGATTTAATCCGTTAACCTTACTGAATTCAGTAAGGTTTTTTAATGTTCACTATATTGGGAAAATTTTTGATTTTATTTCATGCATATTAATTTATTTTTAAATAGATAAAAATAATAATTGTTTATGGGTGTGAATAAGAAAAAATATATAAATTTATTTCTGTTTAGAGATAGTTTTTATATATGGTTAAATTTTTACAATTTATTTCAGTATGTATTGGGGGATTGCTGTATGCACAATCTCAGGTGAATGTCAAAGTTAAAGATGCTTCCGGCAATGAGAGCTTTAACGTGACCTGTACCAATACTCTCGATTCAAACGGATGTCTGCCGCTTCATGTGGAATATCCGGTTCTTAAGGAAACAACAGGCTACCAGGTGAGCCAGGAAACCTACAATCCTGCCTTGGCATTCAATCAGGGGACTGCACTTAATGCCAATTACGATGATGTATTTGCGAAAAAGCTGGATCTGCCTTTTAAATTCTGCTTTTACAATCAATATTACGAGTCTCTCGTGGTAGGATCCAACGGGATGATTACCTTTGATCTCAGCCAGTTGGGACAAATCAATTATCCGAATGTTCAGGGACAGAACCCGAACGTCAACCTTCCTAAAAATGCTGTTTTCGGCGCGTATCATGACATGGTGTTTTCCGCTTCGGATCCTTCGGAAATCTATTATGCTGTCATTGGAACGGCACCATACAGGAAATTGATCATCAGCTTTTATAAAGGAAGGATCGCAGGATGCACTGACCGGTCTTCTTCACAGATTGTCCTGAATGAAACCACTAATATCATCGATGTATTTATTGATCAAAAGCCCCTTCCGTGTCCGACCAGGAAATTTGAAAATGCACTGATCGGAATTGTCAACAGCAGTGGTACGGAAGGCGTTTCACCGGTTTCCAGGAATACCGGCAACTGGCAGGCTGCGCAGGAGGCATGGCGGTTCACGCCTACCGGAAATGTGATCCAGCCTCAGGTGACATGGACCAATGCTGCCGGACAGACGGTAGCAACAGGAATACAGGCTACAGTTTGCCCGGCTCAGAATGAAGTATATACGGCTAATGTAGTATTCAACAGCTGCGGAAACAGCACACTCACCTTAACGGATGATTTTCCGGTGACCTTTGATGCAACATACCCCGCGGCAAAAAACTTTACACAGGATATCTGTGGCAATGCTCCGGTAAACGTCAGTCTGAACAGTTTTCAGCAAAATCTGACCTCCCAGAACCCTGCGAATTTTAATTTCAGTTTTTATACGACATTGCAGAACGCTCAGAACGGCCAGAATCCATTGCCTAACAATTACACGGTCAGTTCCAATACTGTCCTGTATGCACGGATACAGAACCCTTCTGTTCCGGGATGTTTCAGGATAGCGGTGCTTACGCTCAATTTCCTGACCAGGAACCTTCTGAAGAATACTGTAGAAATCTGTGATACCAATAATGATGGTACAGAACCCGGATATGACCTTGCTGCTATTGGAGGCGAGCTTTTTCCTCCGGGTACTTCCGGCTACACCTACTACCTCAGCCAGGCTGATGCACAGAACAACACCAACAGTGTTACCACCGCTACCATTACAGCCAATACCAATCTTTGGGTAAGGCTTCAGGATGGTTCATGTACGTATATTCTGGGGCCTGTCCATTTCCAGTTCAGGCCCGGTGCCAATATTAACACACCGATTATTTATCCGTATACGATATGTGATATTAATGCGGATAATAAGGAACCCTTTGATTTTGCAGTCAATATCGGTCCGCTGATCAGCAGTCAGCAGGGTGTGACATTTAGTGCATACGAAACCTATGCTGCCGCAATTGCAGGATCAGCACCGGTGCTGGCAACAATCAAGGAAGGGCAGTATCCTGTATTTATACGGGTTCAGACCCCAAACGGATGCTTTGCCATAGCACAGGTAAACATGAATGTCACTTTTACGAAAATACAGGCCAATGAAAAGAATGAATACATCTGTTTTAACGGGACCGATAACATCAGTGTGAACCTGAATACCCTGTCTGCGGGAATGCTGATTTCGCCTGCATCGGTTCCTGTAACTGAATTTTATGCTGATTACACGGAAGCGATGGCCGGAACTAATCCTGTCAGCCCCAACCAGACCATTACCACAAATGGGAATTTTGTCACCCAGACCTATTATGTGCGGTTTGAAATTTCGGATCAGTGCTTTACCGTGAGACCGATCAACATCAATCTTGTCCATCCTGTTGCCGTACAGTCCAGCTTTACCGTATGCGATATCAGCAACAATAATTCTGAAAATATTCAGCTGAACCAGTTTTCTGCAGCCGTTATCGGGACACAGAATGCATCTGCGGTATTTTACCTCACCCAGGGTGATGCCCAGAACGGGACTAATCCTGTCAATGCCATTACCCTGAACGGTACCCAGCAGGTTTTTGTTAATGTGACTTCGTATAATTGCTCACAGGTATATCCTGTAACTGTTGGACTGGTATCTACTCCGGCAGTGAGTTCACCTGTGACGGTTACGCTCAGCAATATCTGCGACAACAATAATGACGGTACGGAGATCTACAATCTGACGCTGGCCCAGCCACAGATTTATAATGGGTCCAATGTTACATTCACCTACTATGCTTCATACAATGCAACTACCCAGACTTTTTCAGGTGAAATTACCAATCCGTCCCAGTTTCCGGTACAGGGAAATGCTATAGTGTATGTAAAGGTTAAATTCAACAACAGCGAATGTTTTTCTGCCGCACAGCTGAATATTCAGATGAGCTACCTTCCACCGGTGGTGCTGAACAATGCCGTCCTCAATATCTGTGATGAAGATTTTGACCTGAATGAGACTTTCCAGCTGAGTACTGCTACCCCGCAATTGTTTATCGCTTCCCAGAATACCCAGCCTGTATCCAATATGACCATTACCTATTACAATACGGCTGCGGATGCCAATGCAGGAAGCGCTTCTGCACAGATCGGCAGCTCGGTTACGACCAATGTGTCTACAGTGACGGTCTGGGCAAGGTTCCAGTCTAACACTACAGGATGTTATTCTATAGCGTCGATCCAGCTGAATACCTATTTTCCGCCGAAAGCCATTAATTCAACCGTTATGGTCTGCGATGAAAACCTGGACGGAAGCTATGAAGTCAACCTGCTGAATTATATCGGCCAGATGGTAGACCTGCCCAATGCAGCCAACACATTTGCTTTTTACCTGACGCAGCAGGATGCACAGAACAATGCCAATCCTATTGCCAACCCGCAGAACTTTTCCGCACAGCCGTTCCCGGCTCAGATATGGGTGAAAGTCCAGAATCTGCCCGGCTGTAACGACATTGCCAGTGTCAGCTTTGTATTCGGGAATAAAGTTACCCTTCAGAATGCGGGGCCTTTCCAGCTGAATAATGTGTGTGATACAGGCAATGACGGGATTGAGACAGTGAATCTTAAACAGTTTGAAAGCCAGATGTATACAGGGTCCAATGCGACGTTTACGTATTATGCTTCACTGGCTGATCTTAATGCGGGCACTAATGCCATTGCCAATCCGGATACCTATCCGTTTAATCAGAATACGGGACCTAACACGATTTATGTTAAAGTAAGTGTTCCGGGATTGTGTCCTGAAAAAGTACTGATCAACCTGTCGCTTAAATCAACGCCTGTGTTTGATATTCCGGACCAGTACATCTGCCCGGACAGTTCCCTTACTTATACTCTGAGTGTGGAAAACTACATCATCACCGGCTATACCTGGACCAATCCTTCCGGTCAGATCGTTTCAACCACCGATACTTTGTCGGGAGTGAATGCAACAGGAACTTATACCGTTACGGTGACGGCATCTAACGGATGCTCACACACCGATACCTTTGCCCTGAAATATTATGATATTCCGGTCATTGAAAAACTGGTCGCAGACGGCAATGCCTTTACCGTTTTTGCTACCGGATCACAGCCGATCCTGTATTCCATAGACGGACTCACCTGGCAGACCGGGAATGTGTTTTATAACCTTCCTACCGGAATCACCACATTCTATGTGAAGTATGCGGAAGGGAAGTGCATCATCAAACAGGATGGGGTTATCCTGGATATCAAAAATGCCATCACGCCTAATGGCGACGGGAAAAATGACCAGTGGATCGTTAAAAACCTGCATGTTTTCGGAAGCAAAATGACGAATGTTAAAGTCTTCGACCGTTACCAGGCGCTGATCTTCGAGCAGAACACCAATACGCAGATCGTGTGGGACGGCACTATCCAGGGCAGGGCTATTCCTACGTCCAGCTACTGGTATGTGATCACATTGCCGGACGGAAGGACGTTTACGGGGTGGATTCTGGTAAAGAATAATAATTAAGGTGTGAGACCATATCAAACGTTTATCGCGCGGCAACGAAGTTGCCGCGCGATAAACGTTTTTAAGGTTTGGCAAAGCATCCTGTTTTGTGAAATAATATTTTAAAATCAGCATACTCTCGATTTAAATAGTAAGTCGGGCATATCCGGAAATCATTCTGTTTCTGATTGTTTTTCCATTTTAACGGAATTTTCAGGCTTTTGTTTGCTTGGTATTTTCTAATTTGAATATCTTTAAAACCTTGAATTTAAAATCACAGACTTGAATACGACCATCACATTCCAGGAACAGATCCGGCAGGGCATACCGGCAGAACTGCCCCAGCCGAAACCATACGATACCTCCATCAACCATGCCCCGAAACGGAAAGGAATTTTAGGTGAAGAGGAGAAAAAACTGGCTTTAAAAAATGCATTACGGTATTTTGATTCTGAATTCCATGCTGAGCTGCTGCCTGAATTCAGGGCAGAGCTGGAACAGTACGGCAGGATTTATATGTACCGCTTCCGTCCGGACTATGAGATGAGGGCAAGGCCGGTTTCGGAATATCCGGGAAAATCCGGGCAGGCGAAAGCGATCATGCTGATGATCCAGAACAACCTGGATTATGCCGTTGCGCAGCACCCGCATGAGCTGATTACCTATGGAGGAAACGGAGCCGTATTTTCCAACTGGGCCCAGTACCTTCTGACGATGAAGTACCTTTCGGAAATGAGTGATGAACAGACGCTTGTGATGTATTCAGGCCATCCGATGGGACTGTTCCCATCCCATAAAGATGCACCGAGAGTGGTGGTGACCAACGGAATGGTGATTCCGAATTATTCAAAGCCTGACGACTGGGAGAAATTCAATGCCTTAGGCGTATCGCAGTATGGGCAGATGACCGCAGGAAGCTATATGTACATCGGCCCGCAGGGTATTGTTCACGGGACAACGATCACCGTGCTGAATGCTTTCAGGAAAATTAAAAAGGAACCCAAAGGCGGACTGTTTGTTACGTCAGGATTAGGCGGAATGAGCGGTGCACAGCCTAAAGCGGGAACCATTGCCGGATGTGTGACGGTGTGTGCGGAAGTCAACCCTAAAATCACTAAAATCCGACACGACCAGAAATGGGTCAATGAAATCTATGATAACCTGGACGAATTAACAGAAAGAGTCAGAAAAGCGCAGCAGCAGAAAGAAACGGTTTCCCTGGCGTACTTAGGGAATATTGTTGAGGTGTGGGAAAAATTCGACCAGGAAGATTTACGCATCGATATCGGTTCAGACCAGACCTCGCTTCATAACCCTTGGGCAGGCGGATATTATCCTGCGGGCCAGAGTTTTGAAGAATCCAATGCGATGATGGCTGAAAATCCAGAGCTGTTTAAGGAAAAAGTTCAGGAAAGCCTGAGAAGGCATGCCGAAACTATTAATAAACACACGGCAAAAGGAACCTACTTTTTCGATTATGGGAATGCCTTCCTGCTGGAGGCATCCAGGGCAGGGGCGGATGTTATGGCAGAGCATCCTTCGCTTGGCCGGGAATTCAGGTATCCGAGTTATGTACAGGATATTATGGGGCCGATGTGCTTCGATTACGGCTTCGGGCCGTTCCGCTGGGTATGTGCAAGCGGAAAGCCGGAAGATTTGAAGAAGACCGATGAAATCGCCTGCCGTGTGCTGGAAGAAATTCAGCAGCATTCTCCTGAAGAGATCCAGCAGCAGATGAAAGACAACATCCAGTGGATCAAAGGGGCGCAGGAAAACAACCTCGTTGTAGGTTCCCAGGCGAGAATCCTGTATGCCGATGCGGAAGGAAGGATGAAAATTGCGGAAGCATTCAATAAGGCGATCAGGAACGGGGAAATCGGACCGGTAGTTTTAGGGCGTGACCATCATGATGTTTCCGGAACGGATTCTCCTTACAGGGAAACCTCCAATATTTATGATGGGTCAAGGTTTACCGCCGATATGGCGATCCATAACGTCATCGGCGACAGTTTCCGTGGTGCCACCTGGGTGTCCATCCATAATGGCGGCGGTGTAGGCTGGGGCGAAGTGATCAACGGAGGTTTCGGGATGCTGCTGGACGGCAGCGATGATGCGGACCGCAGACTGAAATCCATGCTGTTCTGGGATGTGAACAACGGAATTTCCAGAAGGAGCTGGGCCAGGAATGAAGGCGCCATATTCGCTATTAAAAGAGCGATGGAAGCCGAACCCAACTTAAAAGTGACGCTTCCGAATTTCGTGGATGAAAACCTCCTGTCATAAACAGGATTGTACTGCCGTGCATTCAAAACTGAAATCTGCGGGATTGCTGCTGCTGTTTGTGCTGATGGCTTTTTACAGCCTTCAGGATATTCCGCTCATTTATCCTTCCTATTTCCCTTTTCCGGCATATGATTTCAAATCCCGTCCGTTAAAACGTGCGGTCATACAGCTGGGCAGGAAACTGTTTTACGATCCTGTGCTGTCGCGGAGCAATACCGTTTCCTGCTCTTCCTGCCATCAGCAGGAACATGCTTTCTCCGATGCCGGCAACCGCCTGAGCACAGGTATTGAGGATGGAATAGGAGACCGCAATTCACCGGCGATTTTTAATTTGGCCTGGCAAAAGACATTTATGTGGGACGGTTCGGTAGGAAATATCGACGTGCAGGCTTTGGCGCCTATTAACCATCCCAAAGAAATGGGGGAGGACATCAATGCAGTGGTCCGCAAGCTGAATGCCTCCAAAGAATACAGAACGATGTTCTACAGGAGTTTCGGAGATAGCTTGGCTACCGCGGAACGGGTTATGAAAGCCCTTTCTCAGTTCCAGCTTACCATTGTGTCTGCCAATTCAAAATATGACCAAGTAAAACAGGGAAAGGCAACATTCACAGGAAAGGAAATAAAGGGGTATGAACTGTTCCGCAAAAACTGTAATGCCTGCCATACCGAACCGCTGTTTTCAGGGTATGGTTTTGCCAATAACGGACTTCCGGTAAATCCGGACCTTAAAGATTACGGCAAATGGAACAAAACCATGGATCCGCAGGACCGGCTGATGTTCAAGATTCCCAGCCTGAGAAACCTGGCGTATACCTATCCGTATATGCATGACGGCCGCTTCGGTACGCTGCATGAGGTTCTGGAGCATTATGAAAAAGGAATCGTACAAACTCCTGGGTTAGCGAAGGAACTTCAGCAGCCGATCGTATTCAACGCAGAAGAAAAAGAAGCCCTGCTGACTTTTCTGGCCACACTGAATGATTCCACTCTGGTTTCAGACCGCAGTTTCCGGAAGCCTGAATAGTCAGTGTATGCTTATATTAGTTTTTACTTACTGAATCAGATTTGAATTGGAGATCATTGGAACAAAACGAACTGCAATGGAAAAGCAGGCTCATAAAAGACGATCATCTTTTGTTTATCAATCACTGGTTCTCGATGCATTTTTCTCCGTTTCACTACGAAAAACACCCGAACGGACGGTGCCGCAATTATTGTCAGATAATTGATTTTCCGTCTGTTCAAGTGCAAAACGCAGTGGAACGTATCGAGAACTTAGTGCGAATAGTATCCACCTTTTATTTGATAACCACCGGTTCCCGATACCTTTTCTTTACCCCGCGCTAGTGATAGGAAAACAAAATCTGCTGGAGCTTAAAGCGGTTCTACTTTAAAACTGAAGTTCGGACTCAGAGAACAGTAAAAAAATAGATGTTCATTTTTCGGTTGTAAACTCCCTTACCATCTTTCTAATTTTGAAAAAAAAATTATGATCAGCTTTAAACAGTTACATTATGGTGAAGAACCATTACTTTTGGGTAATGTATGGAATGTAGAAAGTGCAAAAGTATACGAAAAATTAGGGTATAAAGCATTGGCAACATCAAGTTCGGCAGTGGCGCTTAGTTTGGGATATGAGGATGGGGAGGAAATGACCTTTGAAGAATATTTTTATATCATTAAGAGGATCAGGGCTTCTGTATCAATTCCTCTGTCGGTAGATCTGGAATCCGGATACGGGTCTGAAAATGATATAGTTGTTTCCAATATCATGAAACTTATAGAAGCAGGAGTATCAGGAATTAATATTGAAGATACAAAGGTTATTGATGGAACACGAAGGCTAACAGACAGGAATGTTTTGTATGAAAAACTGAACGATATTTTTATCAGACTGGGAGAAGACAGGGATCGGGTGTTTATCAATATTCGTACAGACCCTTTTTTACTGAATATTGAAAACGCATTGGAAGAAACTTTAGCAAGGATATCATTGTTTGAAGAACTTAAAGCGGATGGCATTTTTGTTCCGGGAATAACTTCTGAAAATGACATCCGAACGGTTACTGCATCTACTTCTCTTCCTGTGAATGTAATGAGTATGGCCGATCTGCCGGATTTTGATCAGCTTAAAGAACTAGGAGTGAAAAGGATTACTTCAGGTCCTTTTATGTACGCCTATATTTACCGGAAAATGGAAAAAGCAGGTCAGGCCATTGCAGATGACAAAAACTTTTCAAAACTTTTTATGTAATCATGGAGCTCACGGAAAAAATAATGTATGAGGCCTCTTATACCAAAGACGTTTCATTTGAAGGGATATTCTGGATGGGGGTAAAAACCACAGGAATATTCTGCAGACCGACTTGTACAGCACGGAAACCTAAATTTGAAAATGTAGAGTTTTTTTTCAATACCAAAGAGGCAATGCTAAAAGGCTACCGTCCCTGTAAAGTATGCCGGCCTTTGGAGAACCTTGATGCAACACCGCAGTATATCAAAGAGTTGCTAAAAGAAATTTCAGATGATCCAACGCTGAAGCTTAAAGATTATGATCTTGTACAAAGAGGCCTGGAACCGGCTACTATCCGCAGGTGGTTTTTAAAACACCATGGAATCACGTTTCATGCTTTCCAGAGGATGTCAAAACTCAATACAGCATTTAAAAAGCTTCGTCAGGGAGAATCCGTTACGGAAGTAGCCTATGATATGGGGTATGATAGCCTGAGCGGTTTTAACGAGGGGTTTAAAAATATTTTTGGGGTATCTCCTAAAAATACTCCCATGGAAAAGGTCATTGACCTTAAGAGAATAGAAACCATGCTGGGAACCATGATCGCCTGCGCCGATGAGCACGGAATCTGCCTTTTGGAGTTCTCAGACAGGAAAGCGCTTCCCACAGAGCTGAAAAGTATAGCAGAATATTTTAAGGCGAATATTATCCAGGGAGAAAATCCTCATTTTATTACTCTGGAAAAAGAACTGAAAGAATATTTCGAAGGAACAAGAACCCGGTTCTCCGTTCCGCTTTCTCCGGTAGGAACCGATTTCCAGAAAGAAGTGTGGAGGGTTCTGCAGGAAATTCCTTACGGAACAACAAGGACGTACCAGGAACAGGCCGATATTCTGGGAAATCGCAAATCTGTACGGGCCGTAGCCAATGCCAACGGCCTGAATAAAATATCCATTATCATACCCTGCCACCGCGTAATCGGGAGTAACGGGCATTTAACAGGCTATGGAGGAGGGATCTGGAGGAAACAAAAGCTGCTGGAACTGGAAAAGGCTATTTTATTTTAGCAATGATATGAATCCCGTAAAGATAGTATTTCACTAATTCTGTAAGTTAAAAAGTTTAGCTTTAAATGAACATTTACATTTTAGCTGGTGCGAGTATCTTGCTCGTACCATTTTAAGATTTTGTATTAATTTCTACTGTTTTAGAAAGCATAGGCTAGAAGCTTGCACTAGCGGGGGGGGCTAGAAACTCGTGCTAGAAAGGGTTTTATTATTTATATTTCAATCCCTCTTAACTTTCGGTATAGCTTTAATGCGAATAAATCTGTCATTCCAGAAATAAAATCAAGTATATGCATTACTTTAATATACGCAGAATTTGATTCATCAAAATAATATTGCTTAGGCAAAAGTCCCAAAATTTTATTTTGTTCTTTATCCCTTTTATCTTTTTCTGTTAAAGCTGAAGTAACAAAATCTTCAACTAATCTTGACATTATCCGAAATCCTGCAATTTCTAACTCAATTACTTTTCTTGCATTATAAATTTTTTCAATAGATACTTTTTCGATCTCATCCATTATATCTCTTAATTCAGGAATATCTTTAATTAAGCTTGTATTGTATTTCCCTTTTAAAATTTGCTCACTGTTTTTCCAAAATGCATCAGAACATTTATAAATCAAAGTATTTATTGACTTTGCCCGTAAATAAGCTAATGATTCATTCTTGTCTATTATCAGAGAATCAGCTTGTTCCTTAACCCATTTAATGTCATCTTGCGAATTAGTTTCAATAATTTTCAAAAATGTATTACTAACTTCTTCATAAGTTAATATTCCTAATCTGTGGGCATCTTCAAAATCAATGATATTATAAGCAATATCGTCAGCAGCTTCAACCAAATAGACAAAAGGATGTCTTTTAAAAGCAATTTTTGATTCTACATTATCAGAAATCAGATTTAATTCCTTTGCAATATCAAAAAAAACTTCTTCATCTATTTTAAAGTAGCCATATTTCTTTCTATGAAGAATATTTTTATCCGAAGCCAAAGATTCGCAAGGATATTTAATAATTGATCCAATGGTACTATAAGTAAGCCTAAATCCTCCCTTCATCCTACCATATTGTTGCATTGTCAATATTCTTAATGCATTTGCATTACCTTCAAATGTTATTAAATCATTCCATTCTTGTGGAGAAAATTTTTTTTTAAAATCAATATCTTCAGCTTTTTCAGTATCTCTTTTTCTAAAATACTTTGAAATAGCTTCTTCACCTGAATGGCCAAACGCTGGGTTGCCTAAATCATGGGCTAGGCAAGCCGAAGAAATGACATTTTTCAAACCATTCTTGTAAAACGCTCGAGCTATATTATTATTTTGTATTTCCCCAATTTGAGCTATTTTTTTACCTATAATTTTTCCTAATGATCTTCCAATACTTGCCACTTCAAGGGAATGTGTTAATCTATTATGAACAAAAACTTCTTCAGGTAGAGGAAATACTTGTGTTTTATTCTGTAATCTACGAAATGGGCTAGAAAATATTATTCTATCCCAATCCCTTTCATATTCAGTTCTTATGTCGCTATTTACATTTTCGACTCCATATCTTTTTGGAGAAAAGCAGTTATCCCAATTCATTTTTATTTGATAAATTTTTTAGAAAATTATTAGTAGAAGTGTGAGCTAATTTTTTCAGACATGATCATTCTACATTAATTTTAATAAATTCCTTCCTAAAATGAACCATTAATACTTCAATGAATCGTCCTAAAATATATCCTTTTATTCTTTCTTCTGGTTCTTTTCCTTCCCACCAACAAATAATAAATTTTAAATTTTCCGAATTTATTTTTGATTTAAGCATTGCTTTTTCTTTCCATTGATCTGGTGTATGCGAAAAAAGATCATTATTTTCTCTATCTTTTATAATGTCCCAAGTTTTTAATTCATCATTTTTGATTTTTTTTGACATCTTAGATAATAAATCTTTTGCGTTTTTTGTGTAGACTGTAATTTCCATTATTATTTATATTAAAATTAAATACATTTATCTTAAAAAATATTATCATTACTGGACAATGTATGTGCTTAATATTTGATACAAGGTAAAAAACATGTACCATACTCGGTACAGTATTTTTACGGTATTTCAAAAAAATCTGTATTTACAATTAAACATATTTTCTCCGCTGATGCGAGCATCTTGCTCGTACAATTTTAAGTTCATTTTATCTGATTTGAGCTCGAATTAATTTTAAATATTATAGACAGCACGACCTTTGAAGCTCACACTAGCGGAGGATTGGAAAACGCTCTAAAGTGATACCAATGAACTGGTAAAAGCAGCAAGAAACTCTGAACTGAAAAGAGGAAACGGAAGCAACACACCCCAGAAGTAAACGCTGCCTAACCTTATTTTCAGCACAAAAAAACTCAGCACAACGCTGAGTTTTTTATTATCGTAATTATTGAATGTATAAAACGGTTACCTATTTTTAAGCGCTTCTATTTCTTCCTGTAGCTTCTGATTTTCTTTTTTCAGGAGTTCTATCAGGTCACGCTGGCTTTCCAACAGGAATTCCGGGACATTGCAGTAATAATTGCCGCTTACATTTCCAATATTATTGCTGTGCGTATTATTTTCAAAATGATTCACCTGTCGGGCTTCCTCTTCTTCATAGATGTCTTCTACGGATACTTCCAGGAAACGGGCAATTTTCTCCCATTCTTCCTTTCGGATGGATACGTCTCCGCTTTCTTTCCGGCTGTAGTTGGAAACGTCTGTGGCAATGGCATCAGCGATCTGCTGCTGCGTGATGCCTTTTCTCTTTCTTACGTTGCGTAGCTTTTCTTTTTGCATGACTCGTATTTTATACAAATATGCAAAATATTAGCGGAAAAAAGAGGGGTAGAAGTATTTTTGTTTGGGTAATCCGCCACTTTTAAGCCTTGTAAGGAACAAGAGCCTTAGGCTCGCGCTGGTGGAGAAGAAAACCCATACAACATCACATCCCTTCGGTATTGGAGCCGTTTTTCAGCTCTTCAAATTTTGAGGCCATGGTCGGGTTGCCTTTCGTCAGCTTCTTGATGGTTAGGTCATCGGCTTTGTTATTGGCCAGACGCAGGTTGTTTTCTGAAGAAAGCAGGGCATCCTTGGTTTTCTGGAGGTGCGTAATGGTTTTGTCGATTTCTTCAATAGCCGTTTTAAATTTCCTGCTGGCCAGCTCATAGTTGCGGGCAAAACCTTCTTTAAAGGCATTGATGTTTTCCTCGAAATTGGTAATGTCGATATTCTGGTTTTTGATCATGGCCAGCTCGGCCTTTACCTTCATTGAATTGAGGGCTGCATTCCTCAGTAAAGTAATCATGGGAATAAAAAACTGTGGGCGTACCACATACATTTTAGGGTATTTATGGGACACATCCACTATTCCAGCATTGTACAGCTCGTTATCCGCTTCCAGGAGGGTTACGAGAACGGCATATTCACACCTTTTGTCATTCCTGTCTTTGTCCAGCTCCCTGAAAAAGTCTTCGTTTTTTTTCTTGGTTGCGGTTTCGTCGCCTTCATTTTTCATTTCAAACATAATCGAAATCACCTCATTGCCGGCATCATCGGTTTCCCTGTAAATGTAATCGCCTTTACTTCCCGATCTGGCGTCATTGTCTTTCTCGAAATAGGCATTCTGGAACGCGATAGACCTGAGTTTATTGAACTCCACTTCGCAATGCTGCTCCAGGGTTTCTCCCAGCATCTTCGTGGATAGCCTGAGCTTCATATCCTTGCGGAAGGCAATTTCTTCATCTTTATGGCGGATGATGTCTTCTTTGGCTTTTAGTTCGGTCAGGTATTTTTCGTTCAGGGACTTTTCCAGCAATTCCATTTCGGTTTTGGTAAGCGTTACCTTGCTGGCAAAATCATCCCTTTCCTTTTCTATTTTCTGGACCGCTTCGGTAACGGAAAGCTTTTTTTCTGTTTCTGCATTATCCAGCTTGAGTTTCAGTTCGGAGATCATGAGGTCCCTGTGAGACAACTGCTCTGTCAGATTCCGTTCTATATCGGCTTTCAGCTGGATGATTTCCTTCTCTTTCTCGTCTTTTTCTTTTTCTATGCTTTTAACAGCTTCAGAAACCGATAACTTTTTTTCAGTTTCCGCGTTGTCAAGTTTCGATTTTAAATCGGTGAGCAATTGGTCTTTTTCAGCCAGTTTTTCAGTCAGGATTTTATCATTGTCTGCTTTAAGACGGAGGATTTCCTGATCCTTATCGGCCAGTTCAGCCTGAATGGTATTTTTAAGATGGGCTTCCGCAAGCTTTACCGCATTTTCTTTTTCCTTTTCAGCAAGGGCGAGCCTGGCATGCAGCTCTTCTTCAAACTGATGGTCCCTTACCTGTTTCAGGATGTCCGCAAAACCAGCTTCATCTACTTTGAAAACTTTCTGACAGTGGGGACATTTAATATCGTTCATGATGTACTTTACCTTTGTTGTATGATGGGAGTTCGGCTTTCTACTTTGATAGTGCAAAACAGTAAGGCCAAACTGTAATGAATCAAATATAGAAAAACTAACTTGAATTCTCAATGAGGTTTCCCGTAAATGCGGCTGAATGTTTTTTGGTGTTTTCTGTTTTGATTATAATCCAGGCATGTCTGCTTTATAATAATTTCTCAATTTTAATCAAGTTGAACAATTCTTTAGATTTTAAATACCGGTATCATTATGTATAGGTATCATTAAATGATTATATTTGTATAAAATAATGATACAAAAAAGTATAAAATTATGATTTCTGAAATAGAAAAATTTATTGAAATCCAGAATAATATTGATCAGATCCTGAAAAATTCCCCCTTTAAAATGTCTTATATCATTGAGAAATCAGGGATTAAAAAACCTACATTTTTCAAAAAGCTGAAAGAAAAGAGATTCACGCCGGAAGAGCTTCTTATCATTTCAAAAACCATCGAAATGAAAGAATGGCGCAATGAAACGAAGGAAGAAATTAGGGAGTCGCTGAAACGCTCTGAAGAAGATTTTAAAGAGGGAAAAGTTCACGATTACCAGGAAGTTATGGAAGCAGCAAGGGAGCGTTTAGAAAAATACAGGAATGAAAATACAATTCTCTGATAAATCACTCTTTGATTTAAGAAACATAGAAGAATATCTTCTTACGCATTGGAATGATAAAGTACTGGATGATTTTCTTACAAAACTGGACGAGATTGTACAGATGATCTGCAGTGGAAATGTCGTATTTCAAAAATATGAAGGTAGCCACTACCATAAAATATTGATCACGAAACATAATACACTCATTTACGCCGTTGAAAATGATGTGTTAAAAATTATCCGCATTATCCAAAACTTTCAGGATCCTGACTACAATCAGAAATCTTTGAAAATATAAGGATTACTTATTGCAGCTGACCAGAGCCACATTGTGGAATATGTTTCTGGATTTGTACACGGCTGTTTAATTCCACAAAAAAGCCTGCTACAAAGCAGGCTGAGAATATAGGAGATTATAGAATTCAGATTTTCAGCAGACTACTTCCTCAGCATTTCTTCATACGTCATTCTGACCGTTTCTTTACCATAGATCTTTTCCAGCCTTCTGACGGTAAAGTGCCCTTTTGCCATCGCCTGGAAGTGATCGATAAACAGGGTATTAACGATAGCACCTCCCGCAGCTCCGATAGCCGGAACAGCCTGTGCTGTTACTTTTTCAGAAACCTGTACACTGAATCTAGCGGCTACTTTTGAAATTAACTTAACAATGACCGATGCGCCTTCGTCCGCAACGGTTTTGGTGGTAAACTGCCTGGCTGCCTCTGCCATGGTTTGCGCCAAAGCAATTCTGGCCGCGAAATATCCGCTTTCGCTCGCGTCATCAGATTCGCTCTTTCCACCCAGTGCAAACACTTCGAGACAGGCCAGCTTCACATCCGGATCGGCTATGGATTCCCCTTCGCTTCGTGCTATATCGATAACGGAGCGCAGCATAATGGTGGTAGATACCGGAAGCTCAATCGCAAGCGCAGGCAACCCGAAGAAACCGCCGACAGCTCCGGATGCCGCAACCCCGAATTTATGCCACCAGTTGGAAGGCCGGGCGTTCGGTGTGTCTTTCATCGTAAAGATCGCCGTATCTGCCGCTTTGATTAATGCCGCTTCCGTAATGGTCCCAATTTTTTCATGTACATTTTTAGGAAGGAATTCCAGCGCTTTTTCCAGAGGCTGACCTATTGCGTTGGTAATCTTAGCTACAATTCCCGGGTTTTCCAGGATTTCCATGGCCTGGCGCAATTCTTCAAGGTGATTTTCAGATAGGTTCATTGTAATAGTGGTTGTTATTGGGTTTATGCCGTTTCGAAATATTCAAATGTTGTTAAAATGTCTATTCCAAAAGAGGAACGTACTGATACAGTAAGCATATTTCCGGCCATGAAATTTATATGGTCTGCACATAATCAAAAATAATAAATTCTGATTAATTTTCTTTAAGCATAAGCTTGGCGCTCGTGCTCGTGATCCTGATTGGATTTGTAAATAAAGTATCAAAAACTCCTTCTAAAGCATGCGTTTTATGGTATTATTGTAAACTTTTAATCCTGTCCAAATAAGAGTAATTCTCTTTAACTTTTTCAATCCATTTTTCTCTACCTGTTGGTTTACTAAGGAAATCCGAATGAAATTTTTCTGATTCAGAGTACACTGAAATCTGATTCGCTAAATCTTTAACTAATGCAGTGTTTTCAGAGTCATTATTCAAGACGTTTAGCGCATTATATAAAAGACAATAGCCGACATATTTTGTGTTCACTAATTCTCTTGTATATTCTTTAATAATGTCTTCCTGGTCTTTTGATGGTGTTTCAGTTTGAATTCCCAAAAGATCTTTTTTAGCAAATAAAATATAAATAAGATACTGTTTTGAAGCTGTGCTCAAATCAGCACTATAAAGAGAGTTCAGGGTTTTCCAATCAATTTTCGGATCATTCATTTTATGGCCCAAATCATTTTCAATATTAAATGCCATAAAATCAGTGTGGGCATCCAGGTACGGCAATTGGTCCATATACTCTTTCCCCGCAATTTTTGAATTATCATTCTTATTTAAAATAGATGATTTAAATTGACTCTTATCGGTTATCTTTTCATTATTTGTAATGTCTTCTTTTGAGCAGCTTGAAAAAATTGAGGCCACTACAATTCCGCTTAAAATTAAATTTTTCATGATATATTATTTCTTAGTTAACATCCTACACTTGTACCTTCCCATGAATCTACAACACCGGAATCAAAAACCCCCTCAGTTGTTGCATAAGCAAAGTAAACGGTCTTTCCGCGGGGAGGATTCCCAGAGCATGAAGTTCCGTTCGGGACATTCCATCCCATTCCGATTCCGTAACCGCCTGATGAGTTATAACAACTCTTTGTACATACTTTTGCTTCGGCCGCTGTAAGGACCAGGACAGCTAAAAATGTCAGTGTTTTTCTTTTCATTGTTTTTGGTTTAAATTGATTAATGATTTAGTTTTTCAAAAATAGCAAGCAGTACAGAAATTAAATTGTGGAAAACCTCAACAGGTAGTAAGAAAAGCATATCTATGTTTTTTAAGCATGAGATTAAACGTCAAAAATAATGATTATCGTTCAGCATGGCACTCCGGCTTTTTACGGTGATTCCATTTTCTTTAATAAAGGGTCATTTAGTTAACTGTCTGTGGGATAGGTTGTAATATGACACGAAAAATGACATTTTTTCATTTTCAATGACAAAATTTCACTTCAAAACCACTGGCACAGCCTTTGAAAATATTGTAGTGTGTTCATTAAAAATATTGTTTAACCTTTAAAATTCGTTTGTTATGTCAATCGTAAAAAGAAACAACGGCAGCATGCTCCCTGCCGCTCCGCGTACCCTGTTCGATGACTTTTTCGGACGTGAACTTTTTAACTGGGGCAACAACAATTTTTCTTCTACCATGACCACCGTTCCGTCGGTGAACATCAGGGAAAACACAGACAACTTCGAGGTGGAAGTGGCCGCTCCGGGAATGGATAAAAAAGATTTCCAGATTACTCTGGAAGGCAACCTGCTGACCATTTCATCGTCCAGGAAAAATGAATCGGAAGAAAACAAGGGTGAGTACACCAGAAGGGAATTCAGCTATCAGTCTTTCAGAAGGACCTTTGAGCTTGCCAAAGATGTGGTGGATGAAGAGCATATCCAAGCCAGGTATGACAACGGTGTCCTGAAGCTCACCATCCCGAAAACGGAAAAAGCTAAGAAGCAGGCGCCGAGACTGATTGAAATTCAGTAAACTCCATCATTGAACTAAGTTATGTATACCATACAGTAATTGGTTTTCCTCAGGAAAACCAATTGCCGTTTACAGACCCAATCTTCTGAAATTACTTTGGTTGTTACAGATAAAATACGTTTGTCATGAATACATTGCTGGTATCCATAGCCATTCTATGCCTGACCACAACAGGATTGATTTTCCTGCTGAAAAAGCTCAGGCAGCCTTACCTTATTGCATACATTATTGCAGGAATCCTTCTGGGACCGTATGTTTTACAAGTATTTACGGAAACGCATCAGATTGAAGTGATTGGTGAGATCGGTATCCTCCTGCTGATGTTTTTCCTGGGAATGGAAATCCACATCCCGAATCACCACAGCCTGATTGTACGGCCGCTGATTGCTCAGGGATGTAAGATCATACTCAGTTTTGCCTTTGCTTTTCTTGCGGGCTATTTCCTGCATCTGGATGTCAGGAGCATGGTGCTGATGGCATTCCTGTTCATTTTCAACAGTACGGCGGTGGTGAGTGAATTCCTTAAAAAAGATAGGATGCTCAATACTTCTTTCGGTATGATGATCCTGAACATCCTGATCATTCAGGATCTGCTTCTGGCTCCCGTCCTTACGGTTCTTAAAGCATGGAAAGGGGAACATTTCAGCCTGCTCACCATGGTTCTCCCGGTGATCCTTTGTCTCCTGATCTTTTTCCTGTTCCGGAAAATACGGAATACCCAGGAAATTAAAATACCGAAGATTTTCAGGGGAATAGAATACGACCACGACCTGCAGGTATTTACCGGTTTGCTGATCTGCCTCGGCTTTGGGATCCTGGCTGAAGCCATTGGCCTGAGCGGGGCTTTGGGAAGTTTCCTGGCAGGTGTCCTGGTGGGAAGGATCAAATTATTCAGCTGGCTGGAACATTCTCTTACGCCTTTTAAGGTATTTTTCATCACGGTTTTTTTCGTTTCCGTCGGTCTGAGGCTTGACCTGGCTTACCTGTACGAGCATTACAGCCTGGTGATTACAGGAACCCTTGTAGTGCTGATCAGCAACAGTGTGATGTCTGCATTAGTGTTCAGGCTTTTACAATTCGACCGGAAGAGCAGCTGGTACGGCGGCGCATTGTTGGCCCAGACCGGGGAATTCGGGATCCTGGCGTTGTCTGTGGCCTACAAGGCCGGTATTATTCCTTATGACCTTTTCAAGGCCGGGCTTTGCATTACCTGCCTCAGCCTGCTGCTTTCCACCATCTGGATTACAGTTTTCAAAAGAATTACGGACAGGAAGATTGTTGGGTAAGTAAGTTTTTTTAATAAGGTGCATCCCGGAAGCATTTTTCATGGTTATTGATCTGAATAAAGCTGTTGGAAAATAGAATAAATCTATGGCCAAGGCCTTTGAAAAACGGGTTTTTACCCCTACCTTTAATAGACCCGATTATTAAAAAAATAAAATATTTATGAATTCAGAACACAAGCATCCTTTCCAGGACATTTTTAAAACTGAAAACGAAATCCCTGAAGAATATAAAATACCCGAAATCCATCAGCGGGAGTATCTGGTCAACGGAGAACTGGTAGAGTGGAACGGGGACGTCACCGAAATTTATTCGCCGGTCTGCATCCCTACAGAAAACGGATTGCAGAGGAAACTGCTCGGAAGTATCCCGAATATCAGTCCGCAGGAAGCTATGGAAATCCTGGATGCAACGGTTAATGCCTACAACAACGGTTTGGGAGAATGGCCTTCCATGTCCGTTGAAAACCGCATCAAGTGCATGCAGAAGTTCGTCTATCTCATGCTTCAGCAGCGTGACCTTGTGATCAAGCTGCTGATGTGGGAAATCGGAAAAACCCTGTCAGATTCTACCAAAGAATTTGACCGTACCGTAGATTATATCAATCAGACCATCGATGCCCTGAAGGATCTGGACCGCGAATCTTCCCGATTCCAGCAGGCTGAAGGAACAATCGCCCAGATCAGGAGGGCTCCTTTAGGCGTAGTACTGAGCATGGGACCGTTCAATTATCCTCTGAATGAGATTTTTACAACGCTGATCCCTGCACTGATTATGGGGAATACCATTCTGTTCAAACTTCCCAAACACGGAGTTCTTGCGCATTACCCGTTGCTGAAAGCTTTCAGGGAAGCCTTCCCGAAAGGAACGGTGAATACATTGTATGGTAAAGGAGCGGAAATCATTACCCCGATTATGGAAAGCGGGAAAGTGAATGTACTGGCATTTATCGGTTCCAGCAAAGTGGCCAATGGCCTGAAAAAGCTGCACCCTAAAGTCAACCGCTTGAGAGCGATCTTAAGCCTCGATGCAAAAAATGCGGCTATCGTAACTAAAAATGCCGATCTGGATGTTGCAGTCAGCGAATGTATTCTCGGCGCTCTGTCATTTAACGGACAGCGCTGTACTGCGCTTAAGCTGATCTTTGTTCAGAAAGATGTGGCTGCCGAATTTACCGAAAAACTTACCGCAGAGGTTTCCGCTATGAAGCCCGGACTTCCATGGGAGAAAGATGTCAAAATCACCCCGCTTCCGGAAGCCAATAAGCCGGGCTATCTGAAAGAATGCATTGACGATGCAGTAGCGAAAGGAGCGCAGGTGCTGAACGAGCACGGAGGGTTTACAGAATCCTCTTTTGTCTTCCCTGCCGTAGTGTATCCGGTGAACAGCGAAATGAAATTATACCACGAGGAACAGTTTGGACCGGTGATTCCGGTGGTTCCTTTTGATTCTGTTGAGGAGCCCCTGGAATACCAGATCCACGCTTCCCACGGAATGCAGGTCAGCATTTTCAGTGAAGATGCGATGGAAGTTGCCCAGTTAATTGATCCTTTCGTTAACCTGGTAAGCCGTGTCAACATCAACTGCCAGGCGCAGCGTGGTCCGGACGTATTTCCTTTTACCGGAAGGAAAGACAGCGCCGAAGGAACGCTTTCCGTTTTTGACGCCCTGAGATCTTTTTCGATCCGATCACTGGTTGCTGCAAAACTGACCGAGTCTAATAAAAACCTGCTGAACACCATTGTCCGCGATCATGATTCCGGATTCCTGAGCACGGATTACATTTTTTAAAGGTGTTCCTGTACCATTAATGAAGCTCTGTTTGAATGTGTTTCAAAGGATAAAAGAGCATCAGGAGCCGGTCAATAACAGACAACAGAATAATTCTTTTCAGTAAGTTGGCGATACGCTGAACTTTGCTTCGTACTCAACTGACAGAAATTTCATTCTTGCAGTTAGTTGATTATCAGTAGCTGAATATGAATAAAAAATCCGCAATGAACTTTGTTCATTGCGGATTTCTATAGTAAATATTAAGGGTCAGCTTCTATTTCATCAGGAAGTCAGACAGAACTGCATTCAGTTTATCAGCGTGGGTAACGTTCAGTCCGTGAGGCCCTCCTTCAACGATTACGAAACGGTTATCTGCAATACCCTGTGCAGCCTGGCGGCCAGCGGTATCAATCGGGACTATATTGTCATCATCACCGTGTACAATCAGTGTTTTTACGGTCACATTCTGAAGTTCCGGGCGGAAATCGGTATTGGCCCAGCTTTCTGCGCATTTGATGGTTGCAATAGGGCACGCGTGTGCTGCAATGCTCCAGTCGTAATCCAGCTGTTTCTGGCTTACCGAGTGCGAAAGCATCCCATAGTTGTAAAAATCTTTGTGGAAAGACTCCAGGAAGGTAACCCTGTCTTTCTTCAGGTTATCCATGATTTCATCAAGTTTCTCCTGCGGAACGCCATCCGGATTGTCTTCTTTTTGTTTTACGATCGGAATGATGGAAGAGATTAAAGCCACACGGTCTACATTTTCGGCTCCGTAATTGGTTAAGTAGCGGACTACTTCTCCACCTCCCATAGAGAATCCGAACAGGATCACATTTTTAAGGTCTAAAGCTGTAATCAGTTCGTGCAGGTCTCCTGCAAGCTCATCATAATTATAGCCTTCGGGCGAAGAAGACGGAAACGATTTTCCGAAACCTCTCCGGTCATATTGGATGACACGGTATCCCAGGTTAAGCAGGACAGGGACCTGAAGCTCCCATGACTTTCCGCTTAGCGGCCATCCGTGAATTAAGATAACGGGCTGTCCGGAACCTAAGTCCTCATAGTAAAGCTGAACATTTTTTTCATTTTCTTTGGTAATGTAAGGCATATTTTTGATTTTAGTGTTGTATCGTTCTGAACAAATACTGAGCCACAAAAAACAACAATACAGTTAAAAAAATTAACAGAAGATGCAACAACAGAGTACAGGTTGGGGTATATGATCATATGAATTTTTTGAAACCGGTGTAACATTTTTTCAGAAGGCAACTAACTGTATAGAGTTTATAACCATGGGTGCACAGGAAAACGAATTTTTAGCTAAAATGGAAAAGCATAAGGGAATCCTTTTTAAGATTTCCAAAATGTATATGGACGATAAGGATGATCGCGATGACCTGTTCCAGGAGATTACCTATCAGGTCTGGAAGGCCTATCCGAATTTTAAGGGCGAAAGTGAATTTTCCACATGGATGTACAGGATAGCCCTCAATACTGCAATCATCTTCCTGAAATCTGAAAAGAAAAGAAGCTTTATCAGCCATGAAGATTTTACAGGATATAAAATGGAGCAGGATGATTACAACCATGAAAAAGAAGAGCAGCTGGAAAGAATGTACACCGCCATCCATCAGCTCAACCCACTTGATAAAGCATTCATTTTCTATTACCTGGAAGATTTTTCCGGAAAGCAGATTGCAGAGCAGATGGGGATCTCCGAAGGGAACGTCCGCGTTAAAATGAACCGCGCCAAGAACAAACTGAAAGATATCTTACACTCCAATACCTAACCTTTTAAAACAGACAACAATGAATATAGATGACCTTAAAAATGCCTGGAATGAGGACATTTTTGAAAATACCCCTGAAATAAGCACCGAACAAAGCCATAAAATCAATCTTCCCCTGGAAAGGATGCGCAGGAACATGCGCATGGAATTCTGGTTTACGGTTGCTATTTTTATTTTTTCCTTCAGCGTTATTGCCGTTTGCGACGCTCCGTTTAAATTTAAATTCTATTTTGACGTACTGATTGCATCTATGCTGATTGTAACTGCATTTTTCTTCAGTAAGTTTTTTAAACTGTACCGCGAAATGAGCAATCCTGTGATGAAGACGGCTGACGCCCTGCGCGATCTTTTGTTACAGCTGAACCTGAACAAACAGTACTATCTTTCGTTTTGCCTGGCTTTTGTCCCGTTCCTGGTGTGTGAATTGATTATTGTGATAGAATGTATCCCAAGACAGGAACCTCTGTCTGATCTGAGGATTGCCGTGATCCTCATCAGTACCCTGGTAGCGGGCCTTTTCGCCCTGTACTTCTTTGGTCAGTGGTGGTTTGAAAGGCTGTATGGGAAACATATCACGAAAATTGAAAAGCTTGTTCAGGAGCTTGATCATTGAAAAAGTACTGATCTGGTACAGCTCCGCCTCCGGAAACGCAGATTTGAAGATCCGGAGGCATGAGAAATTGACAGAAGATGTGGTTGATCCTATCGCTTAATGTCCGCATTTTGTTTCACCAATGTTCCTTTTTCCATCATAATCGTGCTCATGACCCAGTTCATCTCCGGATCCTGATGGTCGATGACTTCCTGGATACTTTCCCGTATGGTAACATCAGGAACAACACCTTTACGGGTCCCGGAAAAGCTAATGTCGGGCTGTACCAGCAGTAAGCCTACTGGTAAGCTGAGCTTCGAGTTCGGAAGCTGCTGATAGGAATAAAACCCTGCCACGGTACCGTCATTGGCACCGCCGGTTTCTTCTCCTACCAATGTTGCACGCCGGTCATTCTTAAGTTTGGAGGCCAGGATGGAGGATGCCGAAAAGCTGGAGCCGTTAATCAGCACAAAAAGTTTGCCTGTAAAGGCATTTGGCTGAGGCTTGTTTGGCCTGCTTTCCTTCATCCTGTAATATGTTTTTCCATCTCTGCTGTAGGTGCTGAATGCCTGGGTGGTAAGGTAAACAGGGTAGGTAATACCTTTGATAATGTACTGCCATGGGCTGCTCTGCCTGAAGTAATTCGTCTTTAAAGGTGTTTTTGCAGAAGCAAGCTGTGAAGGATGGATCAAGGTGTAGGGCTCAGACGTCAGGTAAGAATACAGATGATTGATTTCGTACAGTGAACCGCCGTAATTATTCCGGATATCCAGGATAAGGTAGGAGGCCCCAGCCGCTTTTATCCGGGCAAAAGCATCTTTGTAAAACTGTTCCGAATGGCTTTCTGAAAAGCTTTTTACTTTGATGTAGGCCACGGTGCTGTCCTGATCCAGAAAACTGAAGCTCCGGTTATAGCTTTGTGTAAAATGGTCATAATCATTGACTTTTTTTTCCGGTGTACGCTTATTCTGAAGCTTTTCTGTTTTAAGTTCGGATTCAGACTTGGGTTCCCTTTTCAGGGTATAGGTTGAATATTGGCCCTGGTAAACGGTTTCCAGCACAGCCTGGTTTTCAAATCCGTGTTCTGCTGTGTAAAAATTGAAAAAAACGTCTTTCAGGTAGTAAGGATGAAAAGTAGTGTTGAAGCCATCGCTGCTGATCAGCTTCCTGTATCTTTTAATATCCTCCGAAACCGGAACGCTGTTGATGGACAGGATCTCGGTACCGGGCTGTATATTCTGGATAGAATCGGGATTGCTGACGATGAACAGGCGGTCTCCTTCCACATAATACTCAAAACGGCTGAAAATTCCTTTGGTATGTTCCAGGGCCTTAATTTCTTTTTTCGTAAAACGTCGTGCAGGTACCCTTAAAGCCAGGTGTCCTTCACGGATAGAAGCAATGACCGGCTGCAGCCTGAAATAAAACTGAAGCGGGGTCAACGGAGTATTCAGGGTGCTTTTAAGACTGTCGAATTTATATTTTAAGTCCTGCTGAGAGATATACCAGTACAGGTTAGGGTGCATGGCATTCAGCTTTGTATAGGCATAGTCTGCATCTTCCCTGAGCTTTTCCGGAGGGATGCAGGACATTCTTTGGGTATTGTATTTACTTACCGATGTGCATGATGTAAGAAAAACAATAATTAATATGAGTATCTGATGATTTTTCAAGCAATGAATTTAGAAATTTAAATTGAATCCGCGACCATATTCCGGTGGCCGTCCTGTAAGTTTTGTGTTTTGTTTATATAGTATTGATTATGTGTGTTTTAATGGGGGTGCAGATTGCAGATGTAATTTGAAAATAAAAAATTAACTTATGATCTTACATACTTTTTAAAGTAAAAAAGATGTTTCTTTCGTCTCCTTCACTGAGTGTGTCCGGGACAGATGGCCTGTTGCCTGAAAAGTGATACATTTGAACGCTAATTTCATCACCATTTATGATTTATTCCATCGTTGTTATTGCATTGGTTATTATCGGAGCATATTACCTGATTACTTCCCGTGAGGTTTTCGGAGCTGAACCCCGCGGAAAAAGGCTAGAGCGTATGAAGCAGTCCGGACATTACAGAGACCGGCAGTTTCAGAACCTAAGCTATACACCATCGATTGCAGAGGGGTACAGCATGCCCCGCGTGATGTTCGATTTTTTCTTTGCTAAAAAAGATCCTTTGCTTAAACCCCTCAAAGCAATTCCATCCGTCCATACCGATTTAAAAGCGATACCGGCGGATCAGGATGTTATTGTATGGCTGGGTCATTCATCATATTATATCCGGACCAATGGGGTTTCGTTTCTGATCGATCCGGTTCTGAGCTCCTATGGTTCTCCGTTTAAATATTTCAATAAAGCATTTTCAGGATCAGATATTTTCCGTCCGGAGGATATTCCCCATTTGGATTATTTAGTGATTACCCATGACCATTACGACCATCTGGACTATCCTACGGTAAAAGCCCTCAAGGACAGGGTAGAAAAGGTCATCCTGCCATTAGGGGTGGGTGCCCACCTGGAACGCTGGGGATATGCTGAAGAAAACCTTATTGAGGAAGAGTGGGGCGCCACAGTATTGCTGAAGAATAACATCAGGATTACTTTTACACCTGCAAGGCACTTTTCCGGAAGGAAAATCAGGAGAAACGGGACGTTATGGACTTCTTACGTGCTGCAGACCCCGGATAAAAAAATATTTCTGGGCGGGGACAGCGGCTACGATACCCATTTTAAAACTATCGGTGATCAGTATGGCCCTTTTGACTATGCCATTATGGAAAATGGCCAGTATAATGAAGCCTGGAAATACATCCACTCTTTACCTGAAGACGTTGTTAAAGCAGGGATGGATGTACAAGCAAAAAATATCATTCCCGTACATTCCGCAAAATTTGCCCTTGCGCTCCATCCGTGGAATGAACCGCTTGAAAAAGTAACTGTTCTGGGCAAAGAAAACCACCTGAATATTCTGACTCCGATGATCGGGCAGCCGGTCAGCCTCAACGGTTCCGAACAGCATTTCAGTCCCTGGTGGAAGGATTGATCAGTCGTGCCAGATATCCCGGTAACGGTCCGGATGGTTTTCAAACTGCTGCCGTACAAAGTCACATTCCGGATCCACCAGAAGGTCATTGTCCTCGGCATACCGTACCAGTTCGTCCAGCAGCATTTTAGCATAGCCATGCCCTTCATATGCTTCGTCAAGCTTGGTGTAATATACGATCAGTTGTCTTCCGTCTACCTTTATAGACATATATCCGGCTTTCCGGCCGTCGATCAATAGCTGCAGCTCATCCTGATAGGGACTTACTTCAAATTTGATATTTTCCATGACTTTTACTATTTGGGTTAAAAGGACAGAGAACTTTTCTCATGATTAAAGGTACAAATTAATTGATTATGAGCGGTAAGTTGCGAGTTATCAGTTATGAGTTATGAGTTGGTTGTGGTGGCTCAGTTGTTCTTGTAGCCAGGATTTTGTCTATTTTATGTCCGTCTTTATCCACAATTTCAAGGGTTAGATGGCCGATGGTAATTTTGTCCCCGGTTTTGGGAACGATGTCTTTTCCGTGGATGAATAATCCTGAAACGCTCACAAAATTCTTTTCAATGTCCCGGTCAAGCGTCAGGTTAAAATATTTCCTGAAATCATAGATGGAGCATTGGCCGTCAATCAGCCATGAATCTTCATTTCTTGCGATAATGTCCGGTTCATCATCGGAACCGTCCGGAATATTGCCCACCAGGTCATCCAGGATATCATTGAGGGTGACAATTCCTTTGGTCGTGCCGTATTCATCAATGACGATAGCCAGATGGGCTTTGTTTTTCTGGAAACTTTCCATAAGCGGATACACAAAAGAATTTTCACTGATGAATACCGCTTTTCTCAGATAAGCCCTCAGGTTAAAATCTTGGGTGTCCAGGTCAAAGAGATCGCACAGCTTAACAACCCCGATGATATAGTCGGGATTATTGTTGTCCGTAACGGGGTAGGTGGAAAAAGAACAGTTCCTGATTTTCTGCTTCACGGTCTGGTAATCATCATCGGCATCCACGGAAATGATCTTTGACCGGTGGGTGGCCATTGAACTGACCTTTCTATTAACCAGTTCAAATGCATTTTCAAGGACATCATGCTCCTTACTTTCAATAATCCCATCTTCCTTTCCTTCCCTGATGATGGATTTTATTTCTTCCTCAGTCACAGCTTCCTTTTCACCATGGCTGATGCCGAAGAGCTTTAGTATCCCTTCATTGGTTACTGTTAACAGCCAGACAAACGGAGTGGTCAGTAAAGCCAGCCAGTACATAGGTCCGGCTATCAGCATGGAAATCTTTTCCGGGAACTTCAGTCCCAGCCTTTTAGGGATCAGCTCACCGAAAACGATGGAAAGAAAAGTGACTATGATGATAATGATTACAGATGCTATAGGCCTGGAGTAAGCACTGAGCGGACTGATATCAGAAATCAGGACGGCCAGGTCAGCCGTAAGGCGGTCGCCTGAATAAATCCCTAAGAGTATGCCGATCAGGGTAATGCCGATCTGCACGGTGGAAAGGAATGTACCTGGCTTTCCGATTAACTGAAGAGCTTTTTCTGCATGGCGGCTGCCTCTCTTTTTTTCATTTTCGAGCTTAAAATTTTTGGCAGATACCAATGCCATTTCAGACATTGAAAAAAGCCCGTTGACCAGGATCAGAATGATGATAATGATAATTTCCATGATGAAATATCTGTGAATGGTGTTAGCTAAATATAACCATAATTTTACAGAACGGATATTTACAACATATGTTTAAGGGAAATGATAAAATAAAATGTGTTAAAGCACTGAAAGTGATAATAGGTTATCTTATGCCGCAAAGAAAATTGATCTCATCATAATATTATATTTTTAGGGCATATGTTGTTTGAATTTTATAATTTTGAAGTATGGAAACAACTGAGACATTAAAAGGTTTCTATGAACGGAACACTTTTTACAGGCTGCCGGAAGGCTGCACGGCTCCCGGGCTCGGGCATTTCAATGTATTCTCAAGGGAGAACTGTTCATCGATCACGCCTTACAGCAGAAGGGATTATTATAAAATCTCACTCATTATAGGAAAAGGCACCATCCATTATGCAGATAAATGGATCTATTTAGACCGGCCTGCAGTTCTGTTTTCAAATCCGCTGATCCCCTACTCATGGGAGGCTGAAGATGAGGATCAGAAGGGTTTTTTCTGCCTTTTTACCGATCATTTCCTGCATAACGGCAGCCGTTTTGGCAGCCTTTCAGATTCCTGGCTCTTTAAAATAGGCGGGACCCCGGTATTCTTCGTAGATGAAGAGCAGCAGCAGGACGTGGCGGGGATATTCGGTAAGATGATGAATGAAATACAGTCGGATTATCCGCATAAATATGATCTGCTGCGGGCTTACCTCCATCTGCTCATCCACGAAACCATGAAAATGCATCCTACGGAAAATTTCCAGCCGTACCAGAATTCTTCACAGCGCATTGCTTCGCTGTTCATGGAACTCCTGGAACGTCAGTTCCCGATTGACAGCCCGGAACGCTACCTGAGGCTGAAAACGCCTAATGACTATGCAGCAAGCCTTTCCATTCACGTCAATTCACTGAACCGTTCCGTAAAAGAAATTACGGGCCGGACCACAGGCCAGCAGATTGCCTCACGGGTGATTCAGGAAGCCCATGCACTGCTGAAACATACCGACTGGAATATTTCGGAAATTGCCTATGCGCTGGGCTTTGAAGAGCCTTCTTATTTTACCAATTATTTTAAAAGGCAGGCCGGGATGACGCCCAATGCGGTAAGAAATGCAGTAGTTTGATTTTTATAATTCTTGGTTTGAATTTTATAGGGCTATGGATGTATTTCCATTCTACCTTTGTCCTGTTAATCATAAATCACAAAATATTATGCAATTCAGAAAATTAGGAAACACAGGAAAAGAACTTTCAGCGATTGGCTTGGGATGTATGGGGATGAGCTTTGCGTATGGTCCAGCTGACGAACAGGAAAGTATCAGTACGCTTCATAAAGCCCTGGACCTTGGGGTCAATTTCTGGGATACCGCAGATATGTATGCCAATGGTGAGAACGAAAAGCTGATCTCCAAAGTGCTGGTTCCGAACCGGGATAAAATTTTCATTGCCACGAAATTCGGCTTCAGGTTCAAAGACGGAAAGGCAAGCCACAGCGGCGCGCCGGGCACCTATTTTGACGGCTCTCCGGAATGGATCAGGCAGGCGGTAGATGCAAGCCTCCAGCGGCTGAAGGTTGATGAGATAGACCTGTATTATGCGCACCGCGTTGATCCCAATATCCCGGTTGAGGAAACAGTAGGCGCTATGGCTGAACTGGTACAGGCAGGAAAAGTAAAATACCTTGGATTGTCAGAAGCTTCCGCAGCTTCCATCAGAAAAGCACATGCTGTTCATCCGATCACTGCTTTGCAGTCTGAATATTCGCTGCTCACCAGGGATGTGGAAAATGAAATCTTACCGGTCATCAGGGAGCTGGGAATTACGTTGGTTCCTTATTCTCCGCTGGCGAGAGGATTGTTCTCCAATATCAATGACGTCCAGAACTTCGGAGCGGAAGACTTCAGAAAGTCGCTTCCAAGATATCAGGATGAATACCTGGAAAATAACAGAAAGCTGGCTCAGGAAATCAATGATTTTGCGGCTTCCAAAGGGGTGAAAGGAACCCAGCTGGCGCTTGCGTGGGTATTGAACCAGGGAGAAGACATTATCCCGATTCCGGGGACAAAAAGAATCAAATACCTGGAAGAGAATATTGCCGCCGCAGGGCTGAAACTTTCCGGGGAAGACCTCAAAACCATTGATTCGATTCTGAAGAAATATCCTCATGTAGGGGAGAGGTACAGCGAAGGATCTATGAAGCTGGTTAATAACTAAAGGCAAGAATATACAATCCTCAGGTTCCGGAAATATCCGGGATCTGAGTTTTTTATCAATATAACGACGATCATGGTTACACTTAAAGAGAAAAATAAATTTATTGCCACACTGCTGGCTTTTGCCGTCATCCCGATGTCGGGGCTGTCAACGGATATTTACCTGCCTTCCATGCCGAGCATGGCCGTAGAACTGAATCAGCCGGAAAGCCGGATCCAGCTCACCTTATCCATATTCCTGATCAGTTACGGATTAACCCAGTTTTTTGCCGGGAGCATTGTGGATTCGTTCGGCAGGTACAAGGTTTCTATGGTATCGCTGGCTCTGTTTGTGGTTTCATTTGTGATTACGGCAACCACCCAGAATATCTTTATCATTTACGCCATGAGGGTTTTGCAGGGAATACTGTCGGGCTTTGCGGTAGTGTCGAAGCGGGCATTTTTTGTAGATGTCTATGACGGCGACAAGCGGAAACATTACCTCAGCATCATGACCATTGTGTGGTCTGTGGGACCTATTATTGCACCGTTCATCGGAGGTTACCTGCAGAAAAATTTCGGGTGGCAGTCCAATTTCTATGTGCTTGCAGGATACAGCCTGCTGCTTTTTATACTGGAATTTGTTTTTTCCGGTGAGACCCTGAAAAAGAGAAACCCTTTCCGTGTGGAGTTCCTGATTGAGCAGTATGCCTCTATGTTTAAAACGAAGGATTTTTTCTACGGCATGATCATGTGCGGGCTCAGCTATTCGATGATCATGTTCTTTAGCCTCTGCGGCTCTTTCATCATCGAACATAAAATGGGCTATTCCGAGGTGGTGGCCGGCTATGTTTCACTGATCCTCGGGTTTGCGTGGATGACCGGTGGATTTCTCGGAAAAGCGCTGATCAATAAAGCGTTCCTGCCTAAGATCCGGTATGCCAATTTCATTCAGCTCGCTTGTATAGTGCTGATGTTTATCGCTTCTTACTTTTTAAGCAATATTTACAGCCTGGTGGCTTTTGCGTTCTGTATTCACATTACGGCCGGGTTTGTCTTTAACAACTATTTTGCCTACTGTATCGGCCGGTTCCCGGAATCCGCAGGCATTGCGGGCGGTCTTACCGGTGGTGTAGCCTACATTATTACTTCTGCAGTCAGTTATGGGATCGTTGCAGTCATCAGGCCACAGGTCCAGCTGGAAGTTGCAGAAGGCTATTTTGTTCTGGGCCTGCTTGGATTGCTTGTCCTGAGCATGATCAGGATCAGGAAAGCCCACATTTAAGATAAAATTTAAGAATGATGGATAAAAAAGAAACTGTAAAAGAAGGTTCAATGAATGAACCAATACATTCAGACCCGTTTCCTCTACAACAGGAAAATGATCTTTCAGGTTTTAAAAAGATCATGCTCGGAGCGCTGGAACTCTTTATCCTTACGGACGGATACCTCCACGAAGAGAACATAGCCTCTTTTGCTCCCAAAGGAAACCTGGCGGAACTGAAAACCATCCTTAAACAGCATTTCCGGCCGGAGGATCATATTGATATGGCCCTGAATATACTTTTAGTAAAAACAAAGGACAGGCTGATCCTACTGGATGCAGGCATGGGTATTTTTGCTGATGAAAGAGCTGGTTTTCTCCTCAAAAGCCTCAACAAAGCAGGTTTTTCCGTGAAAGATATTACTGATGTTTTCATTTCTCATGCACATCCTGACCACATCGGAGGTTTAGTGGATGAAAAAGGTAAACTTGTATTTTCCAATGCAGATTATTTCATAGCAGAGGCCGAATATGATTTCTGGATGAATGCTACCCTGGAAGATTTCGGCAACAGCGCCCTGAAAGACCAGCCGGAGCTGATCAGCCAGATGATTCCTCCAGTACAGAATATCCTTAAAACCATACAGCCCAGACTGACATTTTTTGATTTCAAGCAAGAACTGTATGGGCATTTCAGCTTTCAGCCGGCGCCGGGACATACCCCGGGGCTCACTATGACAACCATTTCTTCCGGAAAAGAAAAGCTGATCTGTATCGCTGATACAGTCCATTCAGATGTCATCTTATTTCCACATCCTGATTGGGGTTATTTCGGGGATGCGGATCTTGATATTGCTATCCAAACACGTATCAACGTTCTCCGGCAGTTATCGGAAACAGAAATGCGTGTATTTGCCTTTCATATGCCATGGCCTGGATTAGGTTTTACCGGAAAAGCAGGGCAGGAGTTTAAATGGATTCCGGAAGGCTTCATGCATGCCTGATAAAGACACTTATATTTTCTATTTTATAATTTTCTTCATGAATCCTCTCAGCAATGAGAGGATTTTTATGATCCAGCAATGGTTTGAAGCAGGAATCCGCAATCAGATGAATCTAACAAAAAAGCCCCTTAAAAAGGAGCTTTACAGTGTATATTGTGTACGGAGATTAAATTCCGTCAATGATTTCATTCAGAACCGTGCTCGGTCTCATGGCAGAATACGTTTTATAGGTATCAGCCTTGTAGTATCCGCCGATTTCCTGCGGTTTACCCTGTGCACCGATCAACTCGGCATTGATTACCTCTTCGTTTTCTTTCATGGCCTGTGCTACAGGGGCGAACTTAGCAGCCAGTTCTGCATCCGCAGTCTGAGCAGCCAGTGCTTCAGCCCAGTACATGGCCAGGTAGAAGTGAGATCCGCGGTTATCGATCTGTCCTACTTTTCTTGCCGGTGATTTGTCAGTAGCCAGGAATTTTGCATTCGCCTCATCAAGGGCATCCGCTAAAATCTGGGATTTTTTATTGTCCTGGGTCTGTGCAAGATGTTCCAGAGAAGCCTGAAGCGCAAGGAATTCACCTAAGGAATCCCAACGTAAATACCCTTCTTCCAGGAACTGCTCAACGTGCTTAGGAGCAGAACCTCCGGCACCGGTTTCAAATAAACCTCCTCCGTTCATCAAAGGAACGATGGAAAGCATTTTCGCTGAAGTCCCAAGTTCAAGGATCGGGAAAAGGTCTGTAAGGTAATCCCTAAGTACGTTTCCGGAAACCGAGATGGTATCTTTTCCTTCCCTGGCCCTTTTCAGGGTTTCTGCCATGGCATCTTTCACATCCATGATCCTGATGTCAAGGCCAGTTGTATCGTAATCTTTAAGGTATTGTTCTACTTTTTTGATGATCTCCCTGTCGTGAGCTCTTCCTTTGTCCAGCCAGAAGATAGCAGGCGTATCAGAAAGTCTGGATCTGTTCACGGCCAGTTTTACCCAATCCTGGATCGGTGCATCTTTAGTCTGGCACATTCTGAAAATATCGCCTTTCTCCACTTTTTGGGAAAGAAGGACGGCTCCGTTCTCATCCTGAACTTCAATAGTTCCTTCAGCAGAAGCCTGGAAGGTTTTGTCGTGGGAACCGTATTCTTCGGCTTTCTGTGCCATTAATCCTACGTTCGGAACAGAACCCATGGTCGTAGGGTCCAGTTTTCCGTGTGCTTTCATATCATCGATCACCGCCTGGTAGAATCCTGCATAAGAACGGTCCGGGATAATGCATACGGTATCTTCCTCTTTTCCTTCCTTATTCCACATTTTACCTCCGCCTCTTACCAGGGCTGCCATAGAAGCATCAACGATAATGTCAGAAGGTACGTGGAAATTGGTGATTCCTTTATCAGAATTCACCATAGCTACTCTTGGTCCGTTAGCCAGGGCAGATTCGATATCAGCTCTGATGTCTGCTTCCTGAGCGCTTCCTTTTATTTTTTCAAACAGATCGGCAAGACCGTTGTTAGGATTGATATCCAGAGATTTGAAGGTATCAGCATATTTTGTGAATACATCTTTGAAGAACGTTTCCACTACAGCCCCGAAGATAATAGGGTCAGAGATTTTCATCATCGTCGCTTTCAGGTGGGCGGAAAGAAGGACGTTCCTGTTCTTTGCCTCATCGATAGCCTGCTGAACGAAAGCTTTTAAAGCATTTAGGTTCATTACGGAAGAATCGATTACTTCTCCTGCCTGAAGTTTTGCGAAATCTTTGAGCTGGGTTTCAGAACCACCATTGCCTTTGAAAACGATTTTATATTGTGTAGCATTCTCAAGGGTCACGGAAGTTTCGGTTCCGTAGAAGTCACCGCTTTCCATATGGGCTACATCCGTTTTGCTGTCAGAAGCCCAGTCACCCATTCTGTGCGGGTTGGCTTTAGCATAATTTTTAACGGCCTTAGGAGCACGTCTGTCAGAATTTCCTTCTCTCAATACCGGGTTTACGGCGCTTCCCAGTACTTTGGCATATTTAGCTTTAATGGCTTTCTCATCATCATTCTTAGGTTCTGCCGGGTAATCAGGCAGTGCGAAACCTTTGGCCTTCAGTTCTGCAATCGCTGCATCCAGCTGAGGAACAGAAGCAGAAATATTCGGAAGCTTGATGATGTTCGCATCCGGCTGAGTAGCCAGCTGGCCTAATTCCGCCAGGGCATCCCCGATTTTCTGATCTTCTTTCAGGAACTCCGGGAAGTTGGCTAAAATCCTTCCTGCCAAAGAAATATCCGGAACAGCAATTTCAATGTCCGCTGATTTTGTAAATGCTTTTACAATCGGCAAAAATGAATGTGTTGCCAACATGGGAGCTTCATCCGTAAGGGTGTAATAGATTTTTGATTTGTCTGACATTATACTGTTATTTATTATTTGATTTTTTTAAGACTCACAAATTTAGTAAATATGATTGTGTATTGGGTTATTTTGCATAAAAAAAGAGGCTGCCGCCGGTTGGGAATTATATTCTTATGATGGTATTTGATCCTTTATCGTGTAAAAATACCTATTGTATGCACTTTAAGATTTATTTAACCTGCCATTGATCGGAAAAGTCCCTGTTTTAATTAAATTTGTAAGGAACTAAAATAATAGATTATGTCAACAACCATTACTTTGAAAGGCAATGAAGTGCATACCATTGGTACGCTTCCTTCCGTAGGTACTACCGTTAAGGATTTCGCTCTGGTGGATTCCGGGCTGAATGTAAAAACCCTTCAGGACTTTGACGGAAAGAAAAAAGTATTCAATATTTTCCCGAGCATCGATACAGGCATCTGCGCGGAATCAGCCAGGAAATTCAATGAAGCAGCTTCCGGACTGGATAATACCGTAGTGATTAATGTTTCCAAAGACCTTCCGTTTGCACTGGGCAGGTTCTGTGCAGCAGAAGGACTGGACAATGTGGAAACACTGTCGGATTTCAGAGGGACTTTCGGCGATGATTATGAAGTTACCATGACGGATTCTCCTATGCAGGGGCTTTTAAGCCGTGCCGTGATTGTAACGGATGCTGACAATACAATAGTTTACACCGAACAGGTTCCGGAAATTGCCCAGGAACCGGATTATAATGCCGCTTTAGAAGCATTGAAATAATCGGAATACAATCAATAGGCCTTGCGGATCGTTTTCGCAGGGCTTTTTTGACTTTTGTATTTTTCAGGAGATCACCCCTTTAAAAGCATTCCTATGAAAGCAGAGCAAATCATACCCGTTATAAGAATATTTGATTATCAGAAAGCCATTGAGTTTTATATCGACTGGCTGGGTTTCGAAATGGTGTGGGAACATCGTTTTGAAAGCCGTTCACCAGCCTATATGGAAATAAAAAAGACGGTATGGTATTTCATCTCAGCGAACATCATGGTGATGCAACTCCGGGGAGCAGTACCTTTATCTGGGGCCAGGGGATTGTTGAATACCACAGGGAATTAATCGACAAAAACTACGCATACAACCGGCCCGGAATTGAGAAAACCTTTTATGAAGCTGTTTCATTTACCGTGAATGATCCTTTCGGAAACCGTATTATCTTTAACGAGAAATTTGATGAGACAAAGCATAAAGATTTAAATTTTAATTCTATTCATTGATCCGTTCCATGCAATAATCCATCCGTTCAACCATGCCACCGCTTCATACCTATTATCAGGAGTTTCAGCCTGCAGAAGAATTGAAGGACATCATCCAGTGTTTCTGGTATTATAAGAGAGCTGTTGGTAAAGAGCAATCCTGTTTTGAGGTGATCCCTGACGGACATACCGAAATTATTTTTCATTTCGGAGACGGTTTAGACCTGTTTGATAATGAGAAACTGACTCCGCTGCCCTTCATTATGGGGTTACAGGAGGGTCCTGTTTGTTTTCATATAAAAAACACAATGGAGATCATGGGCATCAGATGCTATCCGTGGGTACTATTTGACCTGCTGGATATTCCTTCCGGTAAAGGGATCCATCTTCCAAAACATCCGGTCAGTCAGTTGTATCCGGATTTGAATGCCCTCATTCTTTCCGGAACAATAGAACCTGCTGTTGCCCGGATACAGCAATATTTCCTTGAATTATTTTCACAGAAATCTTTTGACGAGGTTTTAAGTAAGGCTGGAACGGCTATAAGAGCGGCCAAAGGGAGCATTCCCGTACATGAGGTAGCCGATTCTTCCCATGCAACCCTGCGTACCCTGGAACGGAAGTTTAAAAAGTCTTCCGGAAAGACGGTAAAGGACCTGTGCGCGCTCATCCGTTTTGAACAGGTAAGAAATGAATTAATGCTCAATCCTGATGCTAATCTTGCAGGTCTTGCTTATGAGTTGGGCTATACCGACCAGTCCCACCTCACCAGGGAATTTAAGCGCTATGCCCATGTGACGCCTGCTGCCTTCGCCAGGAAATGCAGAAATGAGCAGTAGCCCATGTCTCTATTTTGTCGCATTTATACAATCGTAACTTATCGGTATTGCTGAATTTTGTCATCATAAATGATACAGAATATGCTATTGCAAAATAAACAGGTGGCTATTTTAGGAGCGGGTCCGGCAGGTCTTACCATGGCGCGGCTGCTACAGCTGAAAAATGTCCAGGTAACCGTATATGAACGGGACCTGAATGCGGAAACAAGAATCTGGGGAGGCACTCTTGACCTGCATAAAACTTCAGGACAGGTCGCCATGAAAAAGGCCGGACTGCTGGAAAAGTATTATCAGGCTGCCATCCCGATGGGAGTGAATATGGCCGATAAACAGGGCAATCTTGTGTTTACCAAAGAAATAACAGCAGAAGACCGGTTCAACAATCCGGAGATCAACAGGAACAGCCTCAGGACTTTACTGATGAACAGTTTACAGCCGGGTACGGTAGTCTGGGACAGAAAAGTGACCGGACTGAAAGAACAGAATGGCCAATGGGCAATTCAGTTCGAAAATAAGGATGATGTAATGGCCGATATCGTGATTGTGGCCAACGGCGGGATGTCTAAAGTCCGAAAACATGTTACAGAAGCTGAAGTCGAAGAAACAGGCACGCTCATCATACAGGGAGATGTTCCCCAACCCCAGATCAGCTCCCCGGTTTTCTACCGCCTGTGCGACGGCAAAAGGCTGATGACAGCCCATAACGGAAACCTGTTGGTAGCCAATCCATATAATAATGGCCTGCTCTCTTATGGAGTTATGTTTAAAATGCCGGAAAAAAAGGACATGGATGCACTGGACTTCAGTAATCGGGATGCGGTGACCAGGTTTCTTTTACAGCGATTTTCTGGCTGGAGTGATGTTTATAAAGAACTGTTCCGGGCAACCACTTTTTTCGTTGGTCTTAATACAAAGAGACTGCCTTTAAATCAGCCCTGGAAAAATGACAGGCCTCTGCCGGTTACCCTGATCGGAGATGCTGCGCACCTGATGCCGCCTTTTGCCGGGCAGGGCGTCAATACAGGATTGATGGACGCCGTTTATTTATCCGAGAACCTTACCGGCGGGAATTTTGAAAACATTGAAGCTGCCATTCAGGATTATGAGCGGAGGATGCTGGTGTATGCAAGGGAAGCACAGCAAGAATCAGAAGACAATGAAATCCGGATGCATGATCCTGACTTTTCTTTTGTCAGCCTTATTCACTGAACCGGAATTGTGTTTAGATGATGCAGGTCATCAGTTGTTTAGATAAATAGAGCTATCTTTATGCTTTGAAATACCAATGAAACGTTCAGGAACCGCAGATTTACCCCTTCACTATGGCAAAGTTCCGCCATGGCTGTATGAACGTATGTCTGCTTTAGGTCTGTCGATTATTGAAGTCATCTTGATGGACTATGGGAAAGATGAGGTGTTGCGGAGGCTGGCCGACCCGTTCTGGTTCCAGAGTTTTGGTGCGGTGATGGGGATGGACTGGCATTCTTCAGGGATTACCACCTCCGTGATGGGTGCTTTAAAACGGTCCGTCAATCCGAATTCCCAATCGCTGGGCCTGTACATTTGCGGGGGAAAAGGCAAATTTTCAAGGGAAACGCCTTCTGAACTGCTTCAGATTGCCGATAAGACAGGACTTGACGGAAATGCACTGGTTAGGGCCAGTAAGCTTTCTGCCAAAGTAGACAATACAGCTATTCAGGACGGTTATCAGCTTTACCTGCACAATTTTATCCTTGCCGATAACGGCAACTGGAGCGTTGTCCAGCAGGGAATGCATGAATCCGACAGTACGGCAAGGCGCTACCACTGGCATTCTGAAAACATCAGGTCATTTGTGGAAGAACCGCATACGGGAATCAACGGTGTTTCAAGGGGAATGATCCTGAACCTGACCGATGCGGAAGCTTCAGGCAGCAGGAAAGGCATTCTGGAAATATCCCATACTGATTCCGCAGAGGTTATGAATGATTTTTCGAGGCTGATCCTTCCTGCCCATCACGATGTGCAGGCTTCAGATGTGGACCTGAAACGGCTGGGTGCGCTTTTGTATGTTACCCGGGAACAGCAGCCGCAAAACTTTGAGGAACTCCTTCTGCTGGAGGGAGTAGGACCGCGGACCATGCAGTCTCTTGCGCTGGTAAGTGAGGTCATCCACGGTGCACCCTCACGGTTTACCGATCCTGCCCGCTTTTCATTTGCCCACGGTGGCAAGGACGGCCATCCTTTTCCGGTTCCTACCAAGGTATATGATGAGAGCCTCGGCATCATTAAAAAAGGAATTGAAAAGTCTAAACTGGGAAATTCGGATAAGCTCAAAACCCTGAACAAGCTTCATCAGATGATTGCTGAAACCGAAAAGGGATTTACTCCGGATTTTGATATCCAGGCAGTTATTGAAGAAGAAAGGCAGAATTCCTGGCGCTTTGGCGGGAAAACTGTTTTCGGGGATGCACAGAAACCCTCACCTCCCAAACCGATCCAGCTTTCTCTTTTCTAAATTTCATATCCGGAACCTGACCTGAAGAAGTGAGAATGACAGATATTTCTGATCTGAATATTTTTTAGCAGAACTTAGAGCATGGCCAAGATGATTTCCTTGATCATATCCGGTAAAAAAAGTACTTTTAAGGGTCTAAAAATTTTAAAGTAATGACCAGTAAAGCTTTACAGATTTCCTATGAGTTTCCGTTCTTTCTTGATGAAGAGCTTGCGGAGATCTTCCAGGCGCATGAACAGGTATCCTTTCAGAAAGGGGAATGCATCCTGCGGGAAGGTAAGACGGCCAATGAGTATTTCATTCTTGAAAAAGGGCTTGCCCGTTCTTTTGTGAACGATTTTAACGGAAATGATGTGACCACTAATTTTTTTACTGAAAACGAAATCATTATCGAAGTCTCTTCTCTGTTCCAGAGGATCCCGGCACAGGAAAATATGGTCTGCATTACGGATTGCGACTGCTGGAAACTGAATTTTGACACTTTTCAGGATTTATTCCACCGCATCCCCAACCTCAGGGAATGGGGGAGAGCCTGGATGTCACAACAGCTTTTCCTGTATAAACAGCGTTCTGTAGAAATGTTTACTCTATCCGCTACAAAGCGTTACCTCAACCTCCTGGAACAGAAACCTGAAGTCATCCGGTATGCGCCGTTAAAGCAGGTCGCTTCTTATCTGGGGGTTACAGACACCTCTCTGAGCCGCATCCGTAAAGAACTGGTTTCGCATCCTGGCAAAAACGGATCCCGTTGATCTGATGTCTTTTTCCGGAGCTGATCAAGGTGCTATTGCCCAATAAATGATACCATAGAACAAATATTATATCGGCTCAGTTTTAATTCTTGTCTTATGGCAAGCTGATTGTCCTGTCAAGCCGGTAATTTTGGTTTAAGATTATGCTAAAACAACGACTATGGAAATCAATCAGATCTATGTAAACCTTGCCGTAAAAAATGTTCAGGAAACAAAAGAGTTCTGGACAAAGCTGGGCTTTGCCGCTGACGAACAGCTTTCAAATGAGAAAGGTATATGTATTGCCATGAAACCGGGACAGATTTCCGTCATGTTCCTCCAGGAAGACTTTTTCCGCACATTTTCAGAAAAACCCTTGCCGGTGGCCGGTACAGTGCAGGTACTTCTTGCTTTAAGCCTGGGCAGCCGCGAAGAAGTGGACCGTTTGGTAAATACGGCTGTTGAAAATGGCGCCACACAACATGAAGAACCTCAGGATTACGATGGGATGTACCAGAATTCTTTCTGGGATATCAATGGCTATGGCTGGAACATCATCTCCGTAGATGCTCAGATTGCGGAATAATCCATTGCCTCATCCTTTCAACGACTCATAACTCATAACTTATAACTTCAATCCTATGCCTAAACTTAATCCGTACTTAAATTTTGACGGAAAAGCAGAAGAAGCTTTTCATTTTTACAAATCCGTTTTCGGAGGGGAATTCCTCGGAGAGATCCACAAAATGGGAAATGCTCCCGGGACGGAAAGCCTTTCAGAAGAAGAGAAAAACCGTGTGATGCACATTGCCCTTCCGATAGGGAATGATCTTCTCATGGCGTCTGATATTGTTCAGGGCTTCGGGCAGCACCTGAACATAGGAAACAGCAATTATGTCTCGGTCTTTCCTGATTCAAGAGCAGAAGCAGACCGGCTCTTCCATGCCCTCTCGGAAGGAGGAACCATTGAAATGCCGATTGAAGACCAGTGCTGGGGAGATTATTTCGGAAGCTTCCAGGACCGTTACGGGATTTACTGGATGATCAACTATAATGAATCTTATCCGAAATAATCTTACCTTTAAAATCAGCCAAACGGTATTTGCTTTGCAGGTACCGTTTTACACCATTTCTAAAATCAATATTATGGAACCTATCACTCTTGAAATTACCATTCTGGTTTCTGCGGACAAAGTATGGCAATATTTTAACGGTCCCGAACATATCACCCGCTGGAATTTTGCGGATGACACCTGGCAGTGTCCCGAGGCAGAAAACGATGTGAAAGAAGGCGGAACTTTCAGGTACCGCATGGAGGCAAAAGACGGTAGCTTCGGATTTGATCTTCGGGGAGTATACGACGAAGTCATCCCTGAAAAACTGATACGGTACCATCTGGAGGATGGCCGGAAAGTGGAAGTGGTCTTCGAACAGATCGATGCGCACACCACAAAACTGATCCAGACATTCGAGCCTGAAAAGCAGAATCCTGTACAGATGCAGCGGGACGGATGGTACGCTATTATGAATAATTTCCATAAATATGCAGAGGAAAATGCGTAATCCTTCAGGGAATGATTAATTTAGTGCTTATGGCGAAATGCCTTAAAACTATGGCTCCGGTACCTTTCGAAGGCTGTTTTTTAAAGGGCATCCTGCCGGTTACAGCCATGAGGGCACTTGAAAGGGAGAAAATCGATTCCCTGGAAAAGCTGTGCGGATATTCCGAAGCGGAAATTCTTCAGATGCATGGTTTCGGCAGGAATTCCATGAGCAGGCTGAAGATCTACATGAAAAATCATCAGGCATACTTCAGCACCCATCCGGAAGCAGATTAATCAAAATGCAGCTGGAAACAGAAGTCCAGATAAGTAGAACAAAAGAATCTTTTATATCAGAAAATAATGAACAATACTATTTTTCCATGCCTGTGGTGCGACCAGGATGCCGGAGACTCGGCGCGGTTCTACTGTGAGGTTTTCAGCGGTACGCTTACGGCGGATACTCCGGTAGTGCTGAATATCGAACTCTTCGGACAGAAACTGATGCTGCTGAATGCCGGTCCTCAATTCACAAAAAATCCTTCCGTATCCTTTACGGTCTTTTGTGACAGTGAAGAAGAGATCATCAGGTACTGGGACCGTCTCAGTGAAAACGGGGAAGTGATGATGCCATTGGATTCCTATCCGTGGAGCAAAAAATTCGGCTGGGTCCGGGACCGGTTCGGGGTAAGCTGGCAACTGGTGCTCGATGAAAAAATGAGTGAGCAGAAAATAATGCCGACTTTAATGTTCATCCATCAGAACAACAGTAAGGCATACGAAGCAATGAAGCTGTATACTGATACTTTCCCTGATTCGGAAATTAAACAAATACAGCGATATGGTGATTCAGATGGGACAAATGATACTGAACCTGCCGGAAATATCAGCCGGGGATATTTTACAATCAGTGGGTACAGCTTTTTATGCACGGAGAATTCATATGACCACCAGTTTGATTTCAATGAAGCCATATCTGTGGTCGTGATGACCGATAACCAGGAGCAGACTGATCATTACTGGGATGCACTGGTGGCATACGGCGGCAGGGAAAGCATGTGCGGATGGCTGAAAGACCGGTACGGACTCAGCTGGCAGATCGTTCCCAAAAAACTGATCGAGCTGATGAACGATCAGGATCCTGTGAAAGCCAAGCAGGTAGTTCAGGCAATGTTCCGGATGCAGAAAATTATTATAGAAGATTTGGAAAAAGCTTATTATTCGTAAGTGTATTTCGGCGTATTGTTTGATGTGTTAAGGTGAAACTTAAATTAATATGAAAACACACAACCAATCACAATCCAAATCAGAAGTTCCACAGGAAGGGCTGTATCCTGAAATCATCCGTGAAAACTACAAAGGCAGTGAAAAACTTGCAGGACGAAAAGCATTAATATCCGGAGGCGACAGCGGGATCGGCCAGGCCGTAGCCGTACATTATGCCAGGGAAGGAGCCGATGTGGCCATCATTTATAAAGAAAGTGATGACGATGCTGAGGAGACCAGGAAACTGGTTGAGCAGGAAGGCCGCCAATGCCTGTTGCTGAAAGGAGACATTTCCGGTAAAGAATTCAGGAAACAGTGTATTGATCAGATGAAGCAGGAGTGGGGAACACTAGATGTCTTGGTCAATAACGCGGCCATACAGTCTCCTAAAAATGAAATCGAAAACATCAGTGACGAGCAGATCCTCGAAACATTCAACACCAATATCATTTCCATGATCTCTTTCACCCGGGACTGCCTTTCGCTCATGCAGGAAGGCAGCAGGATCATCTGTACTACATCCGTTACAGCATACCGGGGCAGTGAGCATCTCATTGATTATTCTTCCACGAAAGGGGCAATCGCCACTTTCATCCGTTCTATGGCGACCAACCTTGCCGAAAAAAAGATTCTGGTTAACGGAATTGCACCGGGACCGATCTGGACCCCTCTTGTTAAAGAAACTTTTGACGATGTATCCGATTTCGGGAGAGACACGCCGCTCAAAAGGGCCGGGCAGCCTTCCGAAGTGGCTCCTGCATTCGTTTTTCTGGCTTCCGAAGATTCAAGCTTTATTACCGGTGAGATCATCCACATCAATGGTGGGGATTTTGTAGGCGGATAGTTAGAATATTATGTTAAAGCCTTATTAACATATTTAAAAATTCAAAAAAAAACCTTTTTTTTGTACTCACGAATTTGTGATTTTACACTATAACAATTATATGGAAACATTATCTTACATGATTATGATTGAATCTTCATTGCAGAAGATATGGAATGTGCTTTGGGGAGATGAAACGTATGGGCAATGGACTCAGTATTTTAACCCGGGATCAAAGGTTAAATCTGACTGGAAGATCGGAGGTAAAACATACTTCCTGAATGCAGAAGGGAACGGATTGGTTTCTACGATAGGAAGTCTTCAGCAGCCACACTACGTAGTATTTAAACATTTAGGCGTATTGAAGGACGGGGTAGAAGATACGCAGAGCAAGGAAGTGAAAGAATGGAGTGGCTCATTCGAAAGGTATTTTCTTACAGAGTTTGGCGGAAAAACAAAACTTTATATTGAAGTCCAGGCAGAAAAACACAGAAGAGAGGCGATGGATGTAGGTTTTACAAAGGGCCTTGAAACAGTAAAGCAACTGGCTGAAAAGTCTTAGAATGCTTAAACGCATATAATAAGGCCATGAAATTATTGGTGATCATGTTTACGGGATTTGCCTTATCACTAGTAGGGATAAGGATTTTTCAGGGAGAATGGAATGTTCTGTTTTCCGGAAATTTCGGGATGGCCGTTTTCCTTTTCTTTACCGGAGCAGCCCATTTCAGATATCAGAAGGGAATGGCCATGATGATTCCGGATTGTATCCCGGCAAAAGTATTCTGGGTATATGCTACCGGACTTATGGAAATGGCAGCCGGCATCGGCCTCCTGATTCCATCAGTGCGTGAACTGACCGCCATTCTGCTGATCGTCTTTTTTGTGCTTGTTTTTATCGCCAATATCAATTCATCAGCAAAAAGGATCAACCTGTTCAAAGCAGATTATACCGGCCCGGGAATGAATTACCTGTACAGGGAAAGGCTGCCGATGCAGCTTATCTTAATAGCCTGGACATGGTATTTCGGGATTTACTTACACTAAAAAACGTCTCACGACTACTCGTGAGACGTTTTTGTTGGCTGGTCATAATCCTGTTCAGCGGATAGCCCGGTATTATATTTTACAACAGCATCTTTTCATTCAGATACAGCAGGTTCCGGATTTTTCCGAAGCCTGAAAGTCTCCATCTTTGCATCAGAATTTAACTTAAAAACTATGCAGAGATTTAAAAACAGATTTGCCCTGATTACAGGCGGAACCAGTGGAATGGGTTTTGCCACGGCAGAACAGTTCATCAGCGATGGCGGAAGTGCGATCATTACAGGAAGAAGCGAAAGGACTGTTAATGAGGCGGTAAAAAACTTAGGAAAAAGAGCATCCGGGATCGTTTCTGACGCGGGGAGCTATCAGGATCTTATGAAGTTGCAACAGCAGGTCAGAAGGTATACGGAAACCATTGATGTAGTTTTTGCCAATGCGGGCTACGGAAAATTTGCTCCTGTGGAATCTGTTGATGAAATGCTTTTTGATGAATTGTTTAACATGCTGGTCAAAGGATCTTTCTTCACTGTACAGCAGGTACTGCCTCTGATGAAAAGAGGAGGATCGGTTATTTTCAATACCTCCATCGCTACAGAAATGTCAATGCCTGATTTTTCAGTCTATTCAGCAGCGAAATCAGCCGTGCAGTCCTTGATCAGAAGTTTTGCTGCGGAACTGACCGTCAGAGGAATCCGTGTCAATGGCATAAGCCCGGGACACATAAAAACGAATATTTTCAACAATACCGGCCTGGATCCTAATCAGATTAACGAAGCGGTTGATCATATTATTCCTGCTATCCCCTTTAAAAGGCTGGGAGACCCGTCGGAAATAGCCAATGCTGTCCTTTTTCTTGCCTCCGGGGAAGCGTCCTATATCCATGGTGCGGAACTCAGGGTAGATGCAGGAATTTCTGTGGTCAGTCATTAAAAAAGAAAAACCCATCACATATCATGATGGGTTTTTATCTATTGCTATAGCCGAAAGTGAATGATCTTGCAGCTAATTTTCCTGTTTACTGTACATGATCAGTTCAGCTTCGAAAACTTCAGCAAAATGTTTTCTGACAGCAGACTTCACTTGTTCTTTTTCTTCAGGGGTCAGGTCTCTTTCCAGTTCTCTTTTCAGGGAAGTCACCTGCTTATCCTTGATGCCACATGGGATAATATATTCAAAATACCGCATATCAGTGTCAACGTTCAATGCAAAGCCGTGCAGGGTAACCCAGCGTGATGCTTTAACGCCCATGGCGCAGATTTTCCTGGCATAAGGTTTTCCCACATCCAGCCATACGCCGGTTTCACCTTTGGAACGTTCCCCTTTCAGACCGAATTCGGCGATGGTCCTGATGATCACTTCTTCCAGGTTCCTCATGTATAAATGAATGTCTGTGAAGAAATTTTCAAGGTCTAAAATCGGGTATCCTACCAGCTGTCCGTAGCCGTGATAGGTAATGTCCCCGCCGCGGTTGGTTTTTACAAAAGTGGCCTCTATTTCTTTCAGCTGTTCCATTCCGGCCAGCATGTTTTCTTCATGGCCGCTTTTGCCCAGGGTGTAGACATGCGGATGCTCTACAAAAAGCAGGTAATTGGACGTGGTATGATGCTGCTCCGGCGGTACATCACGGTTTTTGATCTTGGTATCGATGATGCCTTTCATCAGCTGTTCCTGATAGTCCCACGCAGACTGGTAATCTTTAATACCTAAATCTTCAAACAGCACTGCTTTGTTCTGATGTGTATTCATATCCCTCAATTGAAATACAAAGATAGTGAATTTTAACCTTTAACAGAGCGGATAAAGCCCGAAGCTTTGTCCTTCCAGTCGGTCTCCTGAAGCAGGATATTGACGAAAGCCGTGCCTATAATTCCGCCGTCCGCATGCCGGGTTACCGTTTCGAAATCCTGTCTTGACTGGATACCGAAGCCGATCATCAGAGGGTTGGTAAGCGGTAATGAGGCCAGGCCGGAAAGATAATCTTCATTGTTGACCGCAGCCTTCTGGCTGCCGGTTGTAGAGGAAGAACTTACGGCATATAAAAATCCGGAACTCAGGGAATCCAGGTAGAGGATCCTTTCCGAAGAGGTTTCAGGAGTGACCAGGAACGTGAAGTTCAGGCCGTATTTAAGGATAACGGGCCCGTAATTTTTTTCAAATTCAACCGGTGGAAGGTCCGGAATGATCAGCCCGGAAACTCCGCTATCCGCACAGGCTGCACAGAAGTTTTCAAATCCGAAGCTCAGCACAGGATTGATATATCCCATCAGGATCACCGGGATTTTGATATCATGTTTAACGGATTTCAGCTGGGAAAACAGCTTTTCAAGCGTCATTCCGTTATGAAGCGCGCGCTCATGGGCCTGCTGGATCACAGGGCCATCCGCTACAGGATCAGAATACGGCATGCCGATTTCCATCATGTCCGCTCCCGAATCCTGGATCAGCTTCATAATATCCGCCGTATCTTCAGCTTCAGGAATACCGGCCGTAAAGTATATATTAAGTTTTTTCATTTGAATAAAGTGGTAATTGGGTTAGAGTTGATTAGGCAGTTGCCCATCCATATCCTGGACTTTTTTTAAGTACGTTTCCATATCCTTGTCTCCGCGTCCGCTCAGGCAGATGACAACCACATCATCCGGTTTAAATGTTTTCTGATCAAGCACTGCCAGTGCATGAGCGCTTTCCAGTGCCGGAATAATGCCTTCGGAGCGGGTCAGTGCAAAGGCAGACTGTAAGGCCTCTTCATCCGTTATGCTGAAAAACTCCGCCCGCTTTTCATTGAAAAGATGCGCGTGAAAAGGCCCGATACCCGGATAATCCAACCCTGCGGAAATTGAGTGGGGCTCAATCACCTGTCCGTCTGCGGTCTGCATCACCAGGCTTTTGCTTCCGTGCAAAACGCCCAGGGTCCCTAAAAAGGTCGTTGCTGCCGTTTTTCCCGAATGTACGCCTAAACCACCGGCTTCTGCGGCAATCAATTGTACATTTTCTTCCTCTACGAAATGGTAAAAAGCCCCTGCCGCATTGCTTCCGCCTCCTACGCAGGCAATGACATAGTCAGGATTCCGGTTTCCGGTCTGCTCATACAGCTGTTCGCGGATTTCTTTCGAGATAATACTCTGGAACCTGGCCACAAGATCCGGGAAAGGATGGGGACCCACCACACTTCCGATGACATAATGGGTCGTCACAGGATTGCTGATCCAGTCGCGCAGCGCTTCATTAACTGCATCTTTCAGTGTTTTGGAACCTGATGTGGCTGCCACTACTTGCGCACCCAGCATATTCATCCGGGCCACATTGGGTGCCTGCCGTTTGATGTCCACTTCTCCCATGTAGACGATGCATTCTAACCCAAGCAGGGCGCAGGCAGTCGCAGTCGCTACCCCGTGCTGGCCGGCTCCTGTTTCTGCGATAATCCTGTTTTTGCCGAGCCTTTTGGCCAGCAAAACCTGTCCGAGCGCATTGTTGATCTTATGGGCCCCGGTATGGTTAAGGTCTTCCCGTTTCAGGTAGATCCGGGTATTGTATTTTTTACTTAGGTTTTTAGCAAAGTACAGCGGTGTCGCACGCCCTACATAATTTTTAAGGAGCTCCTGGTATTCCTGCTGGAAATCTTCAGATTCTATAATGGCTATATATTTCTTCTGGAGTTCCTCTACATTCGGATACAGCATTTCAGGGATGAATGCTCCGCCAAATGCACCGTAATATCCGTTTTCGTCTGGGTTTTTATATTTCATTTTTTCATTTTTTAGTAATTCAATGGTCTTCTATACAAGCTGGAGCGGCTGTGCAGTTTGTTCATGATCAATCTGTTTTGTAGATATTGGATACGAATTCTCTGATCCTGTTCAAATCCTTATCACCCGGCGTCCGTTCAAATTTTGAATTGATATCAATGGCAAAAGGCTTATGGCTGATGGTATCCAGGTCACCTATATTGTCTCCTGAAATTCCGCCGCTTAAAAAATAGGGAAGCGGAATATCCAGGCTGTCAAGAAGACTCCACTCAAAGCGTTTTCCGGTGCCGCCGTATCCTTTGCTGTCCGTATCAAACAAAATATAATCCACATCATTCTGAACGGCCCGGATCTGTTCCGAAATCTCTTCTGAACGCTGCTCTTTTGAAACAGCATCCTGAAGCCCGATTCTTACCGCCTTCATGATTTTAATTTTATGGCCTGCCTGTTTTCTGAGTGTGCTGATGTAAGTCTGGTCCTCATTTCCGTGCAGCTGGATCATAGCCAGGCCTGCTTTTTCGGCTACTTCACTAACCTTTTCAACTGATTCATTCACAAATACCCCGGTTTTTCCCGGATGGTCAATAGACTGAATATCGGCTAATGTGAGTGAGTTCAGGACAAAGCGGGGGGAACGTTCATAAAATATGAATCCTATAAAGTCCACGTTCAGGGCAATCAGGTCCCGGATCTGTTCCTTTTGGGTCATGCCGCACACTTTCAGTGCCTGTATTCCGTTCTTCATATCCGTTCTTTATAATCCATGCACATGGGAAGACTGGCTGACAAAATCTGCAAAAGCCTGTCCCGGATCGCTGTTTTTCATAAAATATTCGCCCATCAGGAAAGCATCAAAGCCCTGCTCTTTAAGGAACAGGAAATCCTTCACAGTATAAATACCGCTTTCCGCCACAGAAAGAGCCTGTTCCGGAAGCATATCTTTAAGCTGTACGGAATGCTGCAGATTCACTTTAAAATCTTTCAGGTTCCTGTTGTTGATGCCTACCATGTCAATCGCAGAATGATAATGCCGGAGTTCAGTTTCTGTATGGATTTCCAGCAATACTTCAAGGCCCAGTTCATGGGACAATGCGGTGAATTCATTCACCTGTTCCGGTGAAAGGCATGCCGCAATCAGCAGCACGGCATCCGCACCGATGCTTTTGGCCTCGTAAAACTGGTATTCATCGATCATGAAATCTTTGCGTAAAACCGGAATATGGATGTGGTTTCTTACCTCCATAATATCATCCAGGCTCCCACCGAAGAAGTCATGATCGGTGAGGATGGAAACACCTCCGGCCCCGGCACGTTCATAGCCTGAGACCACTTCCAAAGGGGCAGAGGTATTGTTGATGGTGCCTTTAGAAGGTGACTGCCGTTTGAATTCTGCAATGATTCCGGTGGTGCTTTTCAGGGAAGCCTTCAAAGAATGCGTTTTCCTGCCGAAAAACTGAGCCTCTTTAAGCATGGCTAAAGGAACTTTGGATTTTGCCGACAACACTTCTTCTTTTTTCCTCTGTATGATTTGATCTAATATCGTCATAATATGTTTTTTTAGCTTTTGTTAAGGATTATTTCTGTTGAGCATCACTCCTGATTGAACGGATTAATCCCGGTTCTATTGAAGCAGCATCTCCAGGCTTTGCAGGGCCTTGCCGCTCTTCAGGCTTTCTTCAGCCAGCGAGAGACATTCTTTATAATCTCCGTATCGGTGAGTGTGATGAAGCGCTACGGCAGCATTGGCCAGGACAACCGAATTCTGCTGTTCCGTCCCTTTTCCTTCCAGGATTTTCCTGAATAAAGCTGCCGTTTCCCCGATGTTTTCTCCTGCCTGGATGCTTTCCGGACTGACGGCATTGAATCCGAGATCTTCTGCGGAGTACATTTCTTCGCCGTATTTGGTAATGATTTTGGTATCCTGTGTAAGGCTGATTTCATCATATCCGTCCATACCGTGAACCAGGACAAATTCCCGGCTGTCTTTCTGCAAAAGATATTGGTAGATCCTTGCAATTTCAAGGTTATACACGCCGATCACGGAATATTGGGGTTTCGCAGGATTCACCAGCGGTCCTAAGAGGTTGAAAAATGTACGCAGTCCCAAAGCTTTCCTTAAAGCTCCCACTGATTGCAGGGCAGGGTGGAAGTAAGGCGCGTGCAGGAAACAGATGTTGGCTTTCGCCAGATCCTCATTCAGTTCTTCCGAAGTTTTTTTGAACTGATAGCCAAGTTCTTCCAGTACATTGGAAGCACCCGTGGTGGTTGAAGCCCCGTAATTTCCGTGCTTGGAAACTTTCTGTCCTGTCCCGGCCACAACAAAGCTGGCCAGGGTTGAGATATTGATGGTGTTTTTTCCGTCACCGCCCGTTCCGACGATATCCAGCAAGCCGTCTTCTTCAAGGGTTACCGGAACTGCCATCTGTAAAAGGGCTTCCCGGAAGCCTTCCAGCTCCTGAAGGGTGATGTTGCGAAGCAGGAAAACACTGATGAACGCTGTGATTTCAGCATCATTGAATTTATTATGGGCTATTTCAAGCATGATTGCTTTCGCTTCAGATTTGGACAGCGTATAATGATTGAACAGGTATTGCAGTATTTCTTTCATAACAGTATTCTGTAAAAATTAATCAGTCTGGTTTAGTGGAGAAGAAAGTTCCTGATGATGGTTTCTCCGTCCGGTGTCAGGATGCTTTCGGGGTGGAACTGCACACCATGCACGTCATATGTTTTGTGTTGCAGAGCCATGATCATGCCGTCGTTATCTATAGCGGTAATTTCCAGTTCTTCAGGAAACCCTTCTGTGTCAACCGCCCAGCTGTGGTATCTCCCGACTTCCATTCCGGAAGCAAGGTCACGGAAAAGTTTTGTTTTTTCTTTGACCAGGTTGGCCGGGGTAGAAACCCCGTGGAAGATCTCGGAAAGGTTGATCAGGGTTCCGCCGAACGCTTCCGCAATCGCCTGCTGTCCCAGGCATACGCCCAGGATGCTTTTGCTGGGAGCATACTCCCGGATCAGGTCCAGCAGAATGCCTGCTTCTTCCGGGATACCGGGACCGGGCGAAAGAATGATTTTATCATATTGTGCAATATCTTCGAGGGAGATCTCATCATTCCTCACGACATCCACTTTTCGGCCTAAGATCCTTTCTATGATCTGCACCAGGTTGTAGGTGAAGCTGTCATAGTTGTCAAAGACCAGGATTTTTGCTTCGTAATCCGTATCGGATGGAGGTATGGGTAGGGTAGTATTCATTTTTAAGGATAAGGTTGGTTATTGTATCAGATGTAAATCTGTCGGTTATAAATGGTTAGTCGTGGATCAGTCTGCTATTTTCTCTGCTTTTTCCACTGCTTTTTTCAGGGCATTCAGCTTATTATTGACTTCCTGCAGTTCATTTTCAGGTACCGAGTGGGCGACAAGGCCTGCTCCTGCCTGATAATATAGGGTGTTGTTTTTACTCAGGAACGTCCTGATCATGATGGCCTGGTTGCAGGTTCCGTTCAGTCCGATCATCCCGATACAGCCTCCGTAGTATCCCCTGGAATCTTTTTCATACGCATCAATCAGCTGAAGGGCTTTGTGTTTCGGTGCCCCGCTTAAAGTTCCCTGGGGAAAGGTAGCCGATACCATTTCGAAAGGCTGGATACCGGCCGGAAGATCGGCTGTTACTTCGCTTACCATATGAATCACATGGGAAAAGAGCTGGATCTCTTTCAGTTTCGTTACCGTAACATTGTTTCCCAGTTTTCCCAGGTCGTTTCTGGCCAGGTCCACCAGCATCGTATGCTCTGCGTTTTCTTTCGGATCTTTTTTTAAGGTTTCAATAGCCTTCAGATCAGTGTCCAGATGGCCCGTCCTTTTGAATGTCCCGGCAATCGGGTGGATTACAGCCTGATTATTTTTGATGATGAGCTGGCTTTCCGGGCTGGAGCCGAACAGTTTGTAATTGCCATAGTCGAAGAAAAAGAGGTAAGGAGAAGGGTTGATATTCCGCAATGCGCGGTACACATTGAATTCATCACCGGTAAACTTCTGCTGAAACCTTCTGCTGAGTACCAGCTGGAATACATCGCCCCTCATGCAGTGCTTCTGGGCCGTTTTTACCAGTGCTATATATTCTTCATCGGTAAGGTTGGACGTTTCCGAACCGGATTTTCCAAAAGGATAAATCACCGGATTCCTGTTCTTGATCAGGCTTTCAAGGTGATAGAGCTCGGAGCGAACGCCTTCGATGCGGTTTTCAATAAAATGCATTTCATCATTGTAATGATTGATCGCAATCACATACTGGTAAAGGCGGTACCTGAGCAGCGGGATCTCCACTTCCGGGCTCTGTGCTTTAAAGGTGACTTTTTCAAAAAGCTGTACCGCATCAAAACTGGTATACCCGAACACGCTCTGTGCGGTTTCTTCTACTGCGTCTTTTGCCTTTTCACATTCAAAGATCTGGCAGAAATCCCTGAAAACATCGGTTACCGAATGTCCTTCCAGCGGCTGTTTTACCGGTTCTTCCAGCGGGAGTTTTACCTCAAATTCTTTCAGCGACCTGATCTCTATTCCGGCAATGGCATTGATGCCGATATACGAAAAATTGTGTTCTGCATTCCTGGAATCCGAACTTTCCAGCAGTACCGTATCCCTGAAATGGTCCCTTACCTGAAGGTAAATGTTCATGGGAGTCTGCAGGTCTCCGAGTGTTTTTTTTGAAACGGTTTTTATTTTGATTTTTTTGTGGAACATATGTATTGGTTTACATTTTTAAATAAAAAAAAGACTTCAACGGTATCCGTCAAAGTCTCTATATGCTAAATATTATTTTTGTCTTGCGTTAACAACATAACAATACTTCCAGACCCGACGAAGAGTTTGAAAGCCACCACCAGTTATTGTTGCTGATCTGATTCATGAGACAAAAGTAAATATTTTTTTGATATGAAGTACAAAAATCCCGAAAAATTATCAAAGCTTAACGTTTCTCCTGATATTAACCGATCAAGACCCTGAAAAAATCCTGATTTGTCATAACCTGAAATTTATTTTTTATATTTTTGCTTAAATAATATAGAAAAAGAATGAAAAAAGTATTAGCCGCCGCATTTATTGCAAGCTTATTGATGATCAACTGTTCTAAGAAAACAGATCATTCCCTGCAGGACAGCAACACGATGCTGGAAGAACCTGAAGTACCAACAGTAACCGATTCAACCGCTAAAAAAGCAGATACACCGGCTGCTACAGCTACTGCACCTGCCGCCACAGCTACCGACGCTGCCAAAAAAGATTCCACAGCAGCCAAATAATGAAAAAACTGTTTTTAACAGGATGCATAGGGCTGCTTATGGCATCCTGTTCTAAAAAAGAAAATACGGCCGTACAGTCTCCGGAACAGCCCGGCCAATCTGAACAGGCGGTCAGCCAGCTTTCCGGGGAACAGCTGATTCAGACGCTGGATTGTTCAGGGTGCCACGCTGTGGATGAAAGGATGATCGGCCCTTCGTACCGTGACATTGCAGGCAAGTACACCGAGAAGGATGCGGAACTGCTGGCTTCCAAGATCATCGAGGGAGGAAGCGGAGTGTGGGGAAGCGTCCCTATGCCGCCCCATCAGCAGATTTCAAAGGAAGACGCAAAGAAGATGGTAGGCTATATCCTTACGCTGAAAAATAAATAAATTTTTACCTTCGTAAAAGAATACATGCTGTTCCCGTCAGGGAGCAGCATTTTGTTGTATAAGGGCGGAATTTTTTTTGCCTCATACCTTTAAAAACCCTTATCTTTGCACGTTATTGAAATACAGAAAAATGCAATTATCAGAACAGGAAATAATCCGAAGAGAAAAGCTGTCCAAGCTGACTGAAATGGGGATCAATGCTTTCCCTGCCGATGAGTATACCATCACAGATACTACAGAATCTATAAAACAGGATTTCGCTGATAATAAACAGGTTAAGATTGCCGGTAGGCTGATGTCCAGAAGGATACAGGGGAAAGCATCTTTTGCTGAACTGCAGGATTCCAAAGGAAAGATTCAGGTATATTTTAACAGGGATGAAATCTGTACCGGAGAAGACAAGACTTTATATAACGAAGTATACAAGCATCTTCTGGACATCGGTGATATCATTGGTGTGGAAGGTGAGCTGTTCAAAACCCAGGTAGGGGAGATGACGGTAATGGTGAAGAATTTTACGCTTCTGACAAAGGCATTACGCCCTCTTCCGCAGCCGAGGACCGATGAAAATGGTGTTGTATATGACGCATTTAACGATCCTGAATTAAGATACAGGCAGCGCTATGTGGATTTAACCGTGAATCCTCAGGTGAAAGAAGTTTTTGTAAAGAGGACCAAGCTTTTCAATGCGATGAGGACGTTCTTTAATGATGCCGGTTATTTTGAAGTGGAAACCCCGATCCTGCAGTCTATTCCGGGAGGAGCTGCTGCCCGTCCGTTCATTACCCATCATAATGCATTGGATATCCCGTTATATTTAAGGATTGCCAACGAATTATACCTGAAAAGGCTGATTGTCGGTGGCTTCGACGGTGTCTATGAATTTTCCAAAAACTTCAGGAATGAAGGAATGGACAGGACCCATAACCCGGAATTTACAGCTATGGAAATCTATGTAGCTTATAAGGACTACAACTGGATGATGGATTTCACTGAAAAGCTGCTGGAATTCTGTGCCGTACAGGTTAACGGGACTACCAAAGCAACTTTCGGGGAATATGAAGTGGATTTCAAAGCACCGTATCAGAGGATTTCCATGACCGATGCGATCCTGAAGTTCACCGGTTTTGATATCACCGGAAAAACAGAACAGGAACTGTTCGATTTTGCGAAATCAATTGGCATTGATGTGAACGAAACCATGGGGAAAGGGAAGCTGATTGATGAGATTTTCGGTGAGAAATGTGAAGGAAACTTCATCCAGCCGACATTCATTACGGATTATCCGGTGGAAATGTCTCCGCTCACCAAAAAACACCGGAGCAAAGAAGGGCTTACTGAGCGTTTCGAGCTGATGGTATGCGGTAAGGAAATTGCCAATGCCTATTCCGAACTGAATGACCCCATAGACCAGAGGGAACGTTTTGAAGACCAGCTGAAATTGTCTGAAAAAGGAGATGACGAAGCCGGTCAGTTCATTGATGAAGATTTCCTGAGGGCGCTGGAGTACGGAATGCCGCCAACATCCGGATTAGGAATCGGAATGGATCGTCTGATCATGTTCCTTACCAATAATGCTTCCATCCAGGAAGTGCTGTTCTTCCCGCAGATGAAACCGGAAAAAGCCGTACCTCAGATTGAGCTGGGAGAAGATGAAAAAGTAATCCTTGAGATCCTGAACTCCCGTGAGGAGCCTTTTTCACTGGCAGAAGTTAGAGAAAGAAGCCAGCTGTCCGGTAAAAAATGGGACAAAGCTTCCAAGGTACTGACGAAAAATAACCTGGTAAAGGTTGAAAAGATTGATGAACAGCTTCTCATGAAGCTGGCGTAATACGGATTAAATTCCAACCCTATACCTCTGCAATTCCTGCAGAGGTTTTTTTATGCCTTCCTGTACTCTTATATTTTTCAAAAGTGTAAAATTGCAGATTTTTAATAACTTATGTGCTCTTAATGTTTTCAGAGCTGCTGCCTAAAGATTCTAAAATGTTAAAAACTTTTACAATTGGGTCAGTATGTAAAGAATCTCACAATCTAAATTAATTTGTACATTTGCTGAAGTAAAAACACAATCAATGAAAAAAACTTGTACCTTTTTGGTATTGGCTTGTTCGATAGCTAATGCCCAGATTACCATCACGAAAGACACTTCATTCGGAAACAACGGGACCGTAAGCGGTTTAGGATCTTCTTCGCCTAATGACTGGCTGCTACTGATTCCCCGTATCCATTCCACTTTCCAGGGAAGCAAAATTTTTGTCAGCTACCATGCGGACAACAGTACTTTCACCCAGTTTACCAGGCTGAATGCAGACGGTTCTCCCGATGCTACATTCGGGACCAACGGAACTGTGGTGATTCCGGGGTTTGAAACCTATTATTTTTACGCCAATAATGATTTTTTCTATACCAACGGAAATCATAAATACCTTTCCAATGGCCAGGAAGATACCACTTTTTCTAATGCGGCGATGCAAATGACGGACTGGAACTATAAGATTGTGCTTCCGGATGGCAAGATATTCTTTCGTGGGGATCATACATTCAGTAAATTCCTTCCGGATGGTAGCCAGGATGCTTCTTACGGGACCAATGGCTCTATAAGTGCAGATCCTTCTGTTGCAGGAGATCCTGACGGTGGCATCAATTATGAGTTCTTTTTTAACAAAGATCAGGCAGTGTATGAATTGATCTCTCCTTCTACTGGCCTGTCCAATATCCGTAAAGTGAGCATCGGTTCGGGTAGCCTGGAAACTTCATACGGCCAGAGTGGTTATGCCCATGTAAAAAATGCAGTTCTGCCCGCAACAGCTTCTTATGCAGTAAGCGTACAGACTTCTGCGAACGACGGTTCCTTCATCAATAAATTTACAGATAGCGGAAATATCTATTTCACAAAGACAGATGGCCAGGGCATACTGGACCAGACTTTGGGAACCGGTGGTGTGATTACCGCTGAAAAGTCATTTCTGTATAACGGGACTGCGTATTCTGCCCAGGACACGGAGCCACTGGTGTATAATGATGTAATCCTGATTCCGGCGGAAAATTCTTCCCATAATCTTGGGATTGCCTGTTATTCAATGAACGGTAATAATCTTACGGTTAATAATGGAATGTTTTATCCCCTGTCGGGAACTTCATACACGACGTTGAGGTTTACTTTTGTGAAAAATAATTACCTGTATGTGATGCATGACAACAATATTTCAAGATACATTATCCAGAAACCTGTACTATCTGTAAAAGAACAGGCGGATCAAAAAGACATCATAAGGTTCGAAAATCCTTTTAAAGAACAATTAACCATGTTGCCTGTTGCTGATATCAGAGAAGTGGAGATCCTGGATGAAAGCGGGAAAACCGTCCTGAGAGGAAAAGGTCCTAAACTCAATACCTCATCTCTGCTGAAAGGCAGCTATCTCATCAGAATAACTTCAGCATCCGGTAAAGTAACGGTAAAAAAGGGAATTAAAAACTAACAGAATATACATATTTAAAAAACCGTCATCGCGACGGTTTTTTCAATAATGATCTTCTTTGTTTGCTGAATGAAACCATCAGGTAGAACAGAAAAGGAAGGATAAAAACAGAGCCTAAAATTAAAGCCCATCCCAATGCATTGATGGTTTTGGGAGCCGCCACATGCTCCAGCAGCGAAAGATGCTGTCCGTTCTCGAACAGAATGATGTTCGGATTATGCTGATACGTGGCCGCTACCAGGATCATAATGATCTGGAATCCTGCGAGAGCCCTTACAGAAAGCAGTTTTCCGGTATGCATTGCTCTCAGGATAAGACCCAGGCAGATCGTCGCAAAGACTGTAGCCATAATTCCCAGAGGTTTGGAGAATACCCACATAACCAATGGGATATCGGAAATATAAGCCGTGAGAAAAACCAGAAGTCCGGTGATCACCACAAATACCATAGTCTGCTTTGATTTTTTGATCATCAGCTTCAGTTCCATACGGTCTATCGCTTCCCTCAACGCAAATACCGAAGCGACATAGGCGCAGATGGCAATCGTAAAAAGGCCTACAGCCACTCCGAACCAGTTCAGCCAGCTGAAAATATAGAGCTCTGCAAAGCTGTTTGCCTCCGGATGGATGGACCTGGAAATGGTTGCCGCAGCAATCAGTCCGAGGAAGAAAGGCGTTAGTAAGCTGGAGAAATAAAAGATCTGGGTATATACTTTCTGCCACTCGTCTTTCACGGCATCATAATGCCGGAAGGTAAACGAAGTGCCTCTGGCAATAATCCCGATCAGCATCAGGACCAAAGGGATATGAAGGTAGGTGGAAAGGGTAGTATAGACCTCAGGGAAGCCGACAAAAAGAATCACAATGGCAATAATCAGCCACATATGATTGGCCTCCCATACCGGAGCGATCGATTCATACATGATGACCTGTGTTTTGGGGCGGTTTTTTTCTTTGGTGAACATTTCCACGATTCCTGCGCCGAAATCAGCTCCCCCTAAAATCACATAGAGGCAGATAGACAGCCAGAGAAAACCTATGACAACATAAATCATAATTTTTTGTTTTTAATAGTGTTGAACTGAGGATCGGTAGGGTCATATAATTTCGGGACCATCTTAATCTGCCTGGTCAGAAGGAATGCCATCACGAAAGAGAGGGAAACAAACACGGCGGTAAAGAAATAAAAGGAATACTGTATTCCAGGCATCGGAGTCACCGCATCCACTGTTCTCATGATTCCGTAGATGATCCACGGCTGCCGGCCCACTTCTGTTACCGTCCAGCCCGCTTCCAGTGCAAGATACCCGAAAGGCGTGGCTATCAGGAATGTTTTCAGGAACCAGGTTTTATTCAGCCATTCTTTCTTAAAAAAGCTGGCATACAGGTAGAGCATTCCGATGATGATCATCACGACACCGAAAAAGATCATGATCTGAAAAGCATAATGGACCACCGCTACCGGAGGCCATTCGTCCCTTGGGAAATCTTTCAGTCCTTTTACTTCGGCGTTGAAATCACTTGCCACAAGGAAGCTGAGCATTTTCGGGATCTTAATCGCATATTTCAGTTCTGCCTTTTGCTGATTAGGAATTCCGCCGATAACAAATGCAGCCCCTTTTTCCGTTTCGAAGTGCGCTTCCATAGCGGCAAGTTTGATAGGTTGCCGTTCAGCAACCGATTTTGCCGCCGTATCACCTGTCAATGGTGCTCCAAAGGCTCCGATCATCGCAAAACCGGCCGCAATCCTGAATGCTTTGGTATGGAACTCGACATTTCTTTTACGCATGATTAAAAAAGCGTGCACTCCCGCCACCGCAAATCCGGTAGCACAGAAGGCGGCAACGGTCATGTGAAGCGCCTGTGAAAACCAGGCATCATTGAACATGGCTTTGATAGGATCTATATTCAGGTATTGTCCGTTGATGTAGTCAAATCCGGAAGGAGAGTTCATCCAGGCATTGGCCGCAACGACCAGGATACCGGATGCAAGTCCGCTCAAACCTACCAGGAACCCGCAGAACCAGTGGAACCATTTGTTGAACCGGTCCCAGCCATACAGGAAGAACCCTATGGCAATGGCTTCAATAAAAAATGCAGTTCCTTCCAATGAAAAAGGCATCCCGAAAATAGGGCCGGCATGCTTCATGAACTGAGGCCATAAAAGGCCAAGCTCAAAAGAGAGCATCGTCCCGGATACCGCTCCGGTGGCAAAAAGGATGGCTACCCCTTTACTCCATGCTTTAGTAAGGCCTTTATAAAGTTCATTGCCGGTTTTCAGGTATTTCCAGTGGGCAAATGCCATTAAAAACGGCATTACCATCCCGACACATGAAAAGATAATGTGAAAACCCAGGGACATGGCCATCTGGGCACGGGCCGCAATAAAATCATCCATACACTCAACTTTTAAGTACTCAATTTACGGATAAATTATAAGAGGGAATATGATATAAGACAGCAGAAGTTCCCAAAATCTGCCTTACCTTTGAAGTCTTATGCTTTTGAAAAGCTGCATCCTGCAGCAATGACCCTGTAGAAGCATTATCATAGGATTTTTGATTAGTTCTTTCAGTGAATAATCCGGTTTTTCTACTCCTGTTTTTTGACACTTTTTAACTTTCATACCTCGAAAAAAATCACGATATTTGTGGGTCTTTGCACATAGCAGGATTTTTAATATTTTATATGAGTCAGAAACAATATACAGCTAGTAGTATTCAGGCACTGGAAGGAATGGAGCACGTACGTATGCGTCCTTCCATGTACATTGGTGACGTAGGGGTAAGAGGCCTTCACCATTTGGTTTATGAAGTAGTGGATAACTCTATTGATGAGGCATTGGCAGGGTACTGCGATACGATCTTCGTCAGCATCAAGGAAGGGAACGGGATCGAGGTAAGCGATAACGGTAGAGGTATTCCGGTTGACTTCCATGAAAAGGAACAGAAATCCGCTCTTGAGGTTGTAATGACAAAAATCGGGGCCGGAGGTAAGTTCGATAAAGATTCTTATAAGGTTTCAGGAGGTCTTCACGGGGTTGGGGTATCGTGTGTGAACGCACTTTCCAATGAAATGGTGACTACCGTTTACCGTGACGGCAATATCTATCAGCAGATTTATTCACGAGGAAAAGCACAGACCGGTGTTGAGGAAATAGGACACAGCGACCAGAGAGGGACGAAGCAGTTTTTTCAGCCGGATGATTCCATATTTACCGAGTTAGTGTACAACTATGATACATTAGCAAGCCGTTTAAGAGAACTTTCTTACCTTAATAAAGGAATTACCATTACCTTAACAGATGAAAGGGAACAACTGGAAGACGGATCTTTCCGCTCAGAAGTTTTCCATTCCGATGGAGGATTGAAAGAATTTGTAGCTTATATCGACGGAAACCGTGAGTCTATCATGGAAAACGTGATCTTCATGGAAGGTGAGCGTGATGATATTCCGGTTGAGGTAGCGATGCGTTACAATACTTCTTTCAATGAAAACCTTCACTCGTACGTTAATAATATCAATACCCATGAAGGAGGAACGCACCTGGCCGGGTTCAGGAGAGCACTGACCAGGACGCTGAAAAAATATGCCGATGATCTTGGGATCCCGCAGAAAGAAAAAGTGGACATTACCGGTGATGACTTCCGTGAAGGATTAACGGCTGTGATCTCCGTAAAAGTTATGGAACCCCAGTTTGAGGGGCAGACCAAAACCAAATTAGGAAATTCCGAAGTCTCTGGTGCAGTAGATAAAATTGTAGGGGAGATGCTTTCCAACTTCCTGGAAGAAAACCCGTCCGAAGCCAAACTGATCGTACAGAAGGTGGTATTGGCAGCCAAAGCAAGACAGGCGGCGAAAAAAGCCCGTGAAATGGTTCAGAGAAAATCCCCTATGGGAGGTTCCGGACTTCCGGGTAAGCTTTCCGACTGTTCTTCCAAAGATCCTGCTATTTCCGAACTTTTCCTTGTAGAGGGGGATTCCGCAGGAGGAACGGCCAAACAGGGTAGGGACAGGCACTTCCAGGCCATCCTTCCATTGAGAGGTAAGATCCTGAACGTGGAAAAATCAATGCTTCACAAAGTATATGATAACGAAGAAATCAAAAACATCTATACCGCTCTCGGTGTTTCCGTAGGAACCGAAGAAGACAGTAAAGCGTTGAATATGGCCAAATTAAGATATCACAAAGTTGTCATCATGACCGATGCCGATATCGACGGTTCCCACATTTCAACACTGATCCTTACCTTCTTCTTCAGGTATATGAAAGAACTTATTGAGAACGGATATATCTATATCGCTCAGCCGCCTTTATACCTGTTAAAGAGAGGGAACAAGAAAGTCTACGCTTATAATGAAAAGGAACGTGAGGAATTCACTCTGGAAATGGCTCCGGACGGAAAAGGAGTTGAAGTTCAGCGTTACAAAGGTCTTGGAGAGATGAATCCTGAGCAGCTTTGGGAAACCACGCTGAATCCTGAACACAGGATACTGAAGCAGGTAACCATTGATAATGCCGTGGAAGCGGACAGTATCTTCTCCATGCTGATGGGGGATGAAGTTCCGCCAAGAAGGGAATTCATTGAGAAAAATGCAAAATATGCCAACATCGATGCTTAATCGATAGCGGAATATAAATGATAGGAGCCTCCTTAACCGGAGGCTTTTTTTGTGATGAAAAATTAATTTTCCAGTTCATAGATATTTCATTACTTTTGGAAAATTTTAGTAACTATGATGAAAATATTTTGTATCGGAGCGCTTTCTATTGCTTCTTTACATTTCGCTCAGAATTATCCCGCTTCAGCCATTCCTGAACCTTTAAAAAAAAATGCCAACCTGGTCATCCGTAAAGACCTGACCACCCTCCAGATCAACAGCGTGGATGAAATCCGGTACCAGTACCAGAAAGTAAGAACGGTGATGAATAAGGATGGTAAAGACCAGGCCACTCCTGTCATTGCCTATCAGAAAGGAGACCAGATTTCAGATGTTAAAGTAACGATCTATGATGAAGCCGGCAAGAAAATAAAATCATACTCTAAATCAGACTTTGGCGATTTTGCAAATACTCCCGACGGGATTTTCTACTCGGATGACCGTTTCATGTCACTGCCCTATACTCCGACACAATATCCTTATACCATAGAGTTTTCTTATCAGCTCAAAGACCAGAATACGGTTTTCATTCAGGATTTTGTCCCGTTTTCCATCACCAATACTTCGGTGGAAAGTAAAGAGCTGAGAGTCATCAACAATTCAGGGATAGAGCTTAAAACCAAAACCTATCCTTCAAAATACAATTATGCTGCTGTAGCTGAAAGCGGAAGCAGTACGGATAAACTCTATTCTTTTAAAGATGTCCCTGCGGTGGACGGTACTTTTTTAATGCCGCAGCCGGATAAGATTTTACCTAAGGTAAGCTTTGCCCTGACGAGGTTCAACCTGATGGGAAAACACGGAAGCATCAGCAGCTGGAAAGATTTCGGGACCTGGTATTATAACAGCATCCTGCAGCCCGTTTCTTTATCCACCCCAGCCATCAAAGCGGAAGTTGCCGCATTGAACCTTCAGGGAACCACTGAAGAAAAAGTAAAAAAAATTTACCAGTACATGCAGTCTAAAACGAGATATATTTTCGTGGCATTGGGAATTGGAGGATGGCAGCCGATGCAGCCTGAAGAAGTATCCAAAAAAGGCTATGGTGACTGTAAAGGACTCACGAATTACATGAAAGTATTGCTGGATGAGGCCGGGATCCCATCCAATTACTGCGTGATCAACTCCGGAGACTCCGAGCTGACTTTCGATCCGGAATTTCCGAAAATGGGGGGAAACCACGCCATCCTTATGGTGCCTACTGAAAAAGGAAGCATCTGGCTGGAAAATACAAGCCAGATGATGGCATTCAATCATTTAAGCACATCCACAACAGACAGGAATGTGCTTTCAATCGGTAAGAATGGCATCGAGCTGATCAGCACGCCGGTGTATTCACCGGAGCAAAACAATGAAAAGCAGGTGCTGAAGATCAGGATCAACGAGGATAACAGCATTACCGGGGAAGGCCAATTCTCCTACACCGGCAATCAGTATGATTATAATGTCGCTTTCACCGGTCTTTCACCGAAAGAGCGTAATGAAGCCATCAGGGATAGGCTGAGTGTTCTTAGTTTCGATAAGATTGAAATGAAGAACGTCATCAATGACAGGGATAATGCCGTTGCCCGGTACGAACTTGATTTCAAAGCAGGCAATTATTCCAAAACGGCCGGAAACAGCATGCTGTTCAGGGCAGTTCCTATTTTTACCAATGTCATCTATAAAAATGATGAAGCCAGAGAGCTTCCTTTTGAGCTTCAGCAGTCGTTTCAGGATGATTATGAGATTACTTTTACGGTTCCTGCGCAGTATAAGCTGGATGAAGTTCCTGAAAATGTCAGTTTCAATTCAGAATTCGGGAGTTACCAGCTGAATTTCGTGCGGAATGGTACCGAGCTTAAGGTGAACAGGAGCATCAGGATCAATAAAGGCATTTACCCGAAAGAAAAGTACAATGAGTACATCAACTTCAGGAAAAAAACATTAAAAAATGATAATTCAAAAATTCTAATTTCAAAAGCATAACCATGAAAAGAATACTTTGGGCAGCATTAGGCTCCCTTACGATGACCTACGTCCAGGCCCAGAAACATGAGTTCCTTAATCCTCCGAAATTTAATGATGCAGACCTGTCCAAACCCAAATCCCTGCTGGATGAGAATGCACCGGTGGAAGTATTGTACCGTTCTGCGCATTATAAGATGGATTCCCGTACCGGATATCTTTCCAAAAGTTATTTTTACCGGGTTAAAATTTACCGGAAAGATAAGGCTGAAGACTGGCTGAACCTTGAAATCCCTCTGTATCAGGGTAATGGAGGCAGCCAGGAAACCATCAGCAGGATCAAAGCATTCACCTATAACCTGGATAATGGGGTGAAGGTAGAGACTAAGGTGGAAAACAACTCCAAGTACAAAAGCAAGGAGAACAAAAATGTAACGGTAACAAAATTTGCATTCCCTAATGTAAAGGACGGCTCTGTCATCGAATACCAGTATACGGTGGAATCGCCGTTCGCCTATGCTATACCTGAATTCCTGATTGAGACGGATACACCTACCCTCTATACAGAATATGTACTGGACAATCCTATCAATATGTCCTATAATGTGAATTATACCGGGTCACTTAATCCAAAATACAGGGAAATCGCAGATAAAAACTTATACGGGATGGATTATAAGACGTACCGTTTCGCCTATGAGAACCTGAAGCCCTTCAAGGTGGAAAAATTCGTTAAAAACGACCATAATTACAGGACAAAAGTCAGCGCAGAGCTGCATTCCACCAATTTCAGCGAGCTTAAACTCTACTCTTCTTCATGGGATCAGATCCGGCAGAGGCTGTACGATGATGAGGACTTCGGCGGTGAGCTGAAAAAAAGCAGGTTTGCCAAAGACAATATGCCCGCCGGAGTGGCAGGCATGAAAAATGAGCTTGACAAGGCCAATGCCATATTCAGCTCTGTACAGAAAACCTTTACCTGGAACAACAAACGCGGCATCTATACGGAAGACGGATTGAAAAAGATGCTGGAAACAAAGACCGGGAACGCTGCGGAAATCAACCTGTTCCTGGTGATGCTGATGCGCGAAGCCGGTATCAAAGCCGATCCTGTGCTGATTTCCACCATCAATAACGGTATGATCAACCTGGTTTCTCCCAATGTCGCCAATATGAACCTGGTTATTGCAGCCATTGAGGTGAACGGAGCCATACATGTCTATGACGCTACTACGAAGCAATCATCCGTAGACCAGCTTCCGCCGAGAGACTGGAATGAATACGGTGTACTGATGGCCAAAGATAACGTAAAGCAGATCCGGATGATCAATGCCAAGCCAAGCTTTACCTATCTGACCACCAATGCAAAAATTAATACGGACGGAAGCATTTCAGGGACTTATACGGACAGGGATACAGGGACTTATGCCATGTATGCCAAAGAAAATTACGATGACAATCAGGAAAAGTACAAAAAGCAGTACAAGGAAAATTTTGCGATAGATTTCACAGGCATCACCTCTCAGGTATTGGAAAACGGTGATTTTGAAAGCAGCATGAGCTTTTCATCTGAGAACCTGATTGATAAAGTGGGCAAGAAAATCATCATTAACCCGTTGCTGTTCATGAATAAAAATTCAAATGAATTTGACCAGACCGATGAAAGGAAATACCAGATTGATTTTATTTCCCCGTTTACCAAAGTGAAGAAAATTACCTTGGAAATCCCGGAAGGGTATGCCATCGAGGAAATGCCGAAAAATAAGAAGATCGTCACTCAGGACAAGGAAATAGAATACAGCTATACAGCGGAGCAGAAAGGAAACATGCTGGAAGTAACGTCTGTGATGACGGTTAAGAGCGCAGACTATCCTAAAGAATATTATTCTGCATTCAAACAGATCTGGGGAACAGCTTCGAAAAGCGAAAACCAGGTCATCAGCCTGATCCGGAAATCATAACCAGGTACGTAGATTCACATTGTACGAAAACCTTTGAAATAATCTTAAAAACCATTCATTTTTGAATGGTTTTTGCATGCATATCCAAAATAAAAGTTATGAAAAATATACTGGCAGCGATAACATTGGCTGCTCTATTTTCGGTTTCAGCCTGCAAAAAAAGCGAAACCTCAGGGACCTCCTCTGCAACAGAAAATTCCAAACCGGGCACGTTCAGGACAGATTCTGTAGCCATCAATGATTCCGTAAAGCTTGCGGATTCCCTGACTGTGCAGTATTCTGCTAAACTTCTGGTATTTCCTTCCTTACAGGATAAGACCTTGCTCGACAGTATCTATTTCAACAGAAAGGGGCTCAAAGATTTTTCTCAGAAAGGCCTTCAGGCTTATCTTGAAAAGGATAAGAATGGGTATTTCGATAAATTAAGGAAAGAAAGTAAAGAATACCTGTCGGATATCAGGTTCGGAGAGAAGTGGTATACGGATACATCCATGCACCTGAAATCTGTTACTAATGATTTCATGCATATCCAATATATGTGGGGGTCGTATGAAGGCGGTGCCCATGACAATTATGGTTTTTCAGAACGCGTTTTCGACCTTAAAAACAATAAAAAACTGGAGCTTAAGGATATTACCACCATGCCGGCAGGTAGTCTTGAAGCTTTGCTGATGAAAAACATCAACAAAATCAACAGCGGAACCACAGACAATAAAGGGCAGGTGAACAATTCGGAGATGCTCCTCGTAGAGGTGATTCCTGCTACGGATAATTTTTATTTTGATGACAAAAACCTGTATTTCCATTACAGCGCGTATGAAATTGCAGCTTTTGCAGCGGGTGATATTACCATTCCGGTTTCCTGGCAGGAACTGGACAAAACCCTTACTCCGGCTTTCAGGGAAAGGATGAAATTTAAATGATATTTAATGCTTCCCTTACGGAAGCATTTTTTATTTTTGTGATCATGGAAAATGTCGCTTTCATCATCAATCCTTTTTCTGCCAAAGGAAACTACCAGCCGTTTCTCAATGCGCTGAAAGCTAAGGTCAAAGATCCTTTATACTATATTTCGGACTCCATTGCCGGAACCCATGATTTTATACAGGAACACTTCAGCCATGTGGATATTTTTGTGGCAGTAGGAGGGGACGGGACGATTTCCACCGTAGCACAGTACCTTATCGGGACTTCCAGGATCCTGGGGATTTTTCCTGCCGGTTCCGGAAACGGATTTTCGAATGAGACCAATTTCGGAAAAAACCTGGATGAGCTCATTGGTAAACTACAGGCCGGAAAATCAAGGAAGATCGATACTTTTACCGTGAATGACAGGCTTTCCATTAATGTTTCCGGGACCGGCTTTGACGGAAAAGTGGTGAAGGAGTTTGAGAAAACGACGCGCGGCTTTACAAATTATATTAAAGTTTCCATGAAGACATTTTTCAGCTACAAGCCGATCAAGGTTAAATTTTTCGATGAGAAATACCGGCAGTACAACGGTAAGTACCTGATGCTGAATATTGCCAATACCAGACAGTTCGGGAATAAGGCCTATATTGCTCCGCAGGCAAGCAAAAGTGACGGGCTAGTAGATATGGTGCTGGTAAAAAAGTTTCCGTTCACCTATTCGCCGCTGTTTGCGTTCAGGATGTTTACCAAGAAGCTCAGGAATGATGATTATATTACCTATATTCCCGTTTCCGAGATCGAATTTAAGGTGAATACCAAAAACTGGCACCTGGACGGGGAATTCAACAAAATAAAGTCTCCGATACATGTGAAGGTCCAGCCGGCCAGCCTGAATATCCTGATCTGAGATTATAGGGTCTGATGAAGGGCAATGCGGTTTCCTTCGCTGTCTTCAAATTCTGCGACGGCAAAACTATGTTTTCTATTAACGGTTTTAGGATAAAGAATCTTCCCTCCTTTCTCCAGGACTTTTTCTAATGTAAGATCAATGTCTTGGGTCCTGAAATAAAGGATAACACCCTTTCGGGTCGGCTGGTAGACATCGCCTTTTGCCAGTGCCCCGGAAATCCCGCTGCCGGTTTCTTCAAACGGGAACAGCAGCATTTCATAATCGTCAATGATTTCTTTCTCAAATCTGAAGCCAAATACATGGCTGTAAAACTTTTGGGCCCTTTCCAGGTCTGTGACAGGAATTTCAAAGTAGACCACCGGATTGTTTTCTTTTATCATCTTATGGTTGTTTTTTGTACAGGATATAAGCAGGATACCGGATAAGAATAAAAGCTGCCTGATGTATTGATGCATTTCAATAGTAATTAATTATATTTCCAGTTTTGCCTTAATCTTATGAGGTTGTTAAGGAAGTACTGCAACTGCCCCTTATCCAGCTACTTCTCCCAATTCGCAACTACAACTGCCGCTACAGAGTTTCCGATCACATTCGTCAGCGCTCTGCATTCGCTCATGAATTTATCAATACCAAGCACCAAGTCAGTCCATTTTATGGTCTTGGTCAAAAATTTCTTTTGATATATTCCGCGTTATTTGCAGTCGGGATATTAACTAATAAGCTCAGGGATGATTATATCACCTATATTCCCGTTTCTGAGATTTGAATTTAAGATGAATACCAAAAACTGGAATCTTGACGGGGAATTTAACAAAATGAAATTACCGATTCATGTGAACGTACAGCCGTTAATTTTAAATATTTTAATATAGTTTTTTGCCGGACTATTTCCAGTAGTTTTTCATAAGATCCGCTACCCATATAGGCTGTTTGATCTCTGTTTTTGGCTGGAATTCCTTAAATACAGGTTTAATATCAAGTACAGGCGTTCCATCAATAGCATCAAGAAACTTTACTTTGATGGTTCTATTATTGTGTTCCAGTAATTCCACTGTTGCAAGCCCTATTGTGTTCGGTCTGTCCTTTTTACGCTGCCCGAAAATACCTGTCATCGGATAATTTACATTACCTCTCGGATGGCCTGAAAAAACGATATCTTCTTTTTCTACCTTATCAAAATAATAAATAATTTCCAGATGGGAAAAGCTTGAAATGCTGTTAAAAGCTTCCGTAGGAATATGGTCTGCCAATTCAATTTCTGCAATGATGGTTTCCCAATTGTCATCGATTGGTTCCGTCCTGGAATTTTTTACCGTTGCTACAGGCTGAAGTGTAATTTCCATATATGATTTGATTATTACTATTTTATATTGATTTTTAGATTTCCAGTTTTTTCTCAACTTCACCCGGGTGATCCAGGCAGTATCGAAGTTATTCCTTATCCAGCTGCTTCTTCCAGTTGGCAACCATAACATTAGCTGCAGAATTTCCGATCGCATTTGTCAGCGCTCTGCATTTGCTCGTAAATTTATCAATACCAAGCATGAGGGCGTTCCATTTTATGGTTTTGGTCAAAAATTTCCTTTGACATATTCCGCATTACTTGCATTCCGGATGTTACCTAACAAGCTCAGTGATTATCATTACCCACCTATATTCGCGTTTTTGAGATTGAATTTAAGATAATAAATACCAAAAACTGAAATTTAAACCGGGAATTTAATAAGATAAAATCTCCCACTCATCTAAAGGTACAGCCTTCTAGCCTTACTACCCTTAATTTAATATGAATTATTTGCTGTAAAAATTTTTGTTGTGCAGTTCCATCCATTTAGTAGGATCTGCAATATCTGTCCATCCAAATTGTCGGTACAGCCCGTGTGCATCTCCGGTAAGTAAAATCCATCTTCTCAGGCCTTGTAAATCAGGATGATTCATAATTGTTTCCATTAACCATTTAGAAAGTCCGTTTCCTCGATATTCTTCCAGGATATATACATCACCTAAATAGGCAATAGTAGAAAAATCAGAGATAATCCGGGCAAAACCTATTTGTTTTTCGTTCAGATAAACTCCGAAGCACATGGAGTTTTGTATGGCATCCCGTACTTTTGCTTTACGAATATTTAAGCACCAATATGCTTTGGTTGATAGAAACTCATGTACAGCGTCAATATCCAGCCTTGATTTATCTGTAGAAATACAAAACTGGTCTTTATATAGGGCTGTATTTTTCATGTACGTCATCTATTAGATTTCCAGTTTTTTCTCAACTTCATCCGGGTGATCCAGACAATACTGCAAACGCTCTTTATCAAGCTGTTTTTCCCAATTAGCTACGACAACCGTCGCTACGGAATTTCCGATCACATTCGTCAGCGCTCTGCATTCGCTCATAAATTTATCGATGCCCAGGATCAGGGTCATTCCTGCCAGGGGAATTTCAGGCACAACGGCCAGCGTTGCCGCTAAAGTAACGAATCCGGCCCCCGTTACGCCTGCTGCGCCTTTTGAGCTGAGCATTGCTACCAGAAGCAGCAGCAATTGTTTTTCCAATGGCAGGTGGATGTTCAGTGCCTGGGCAATAAACAGGGAGGCCAGCGTCATATAGATATTGGTGCCATCCAGGTTGAAGGAATAGCCGGTAGGAACAACCAGCCCCACAATGGCTTTCGAGCAGCCTGCTTTTTCCAGTTTCTCCATGATTCCCGGCAAAGCGGATTCTGAAGAGCTGGTTCCCAGCACCAGCAAAAGCTCCTCTTTAAGGAAATACATCAGCTTAAAGATATTAAAGCCGTTATAAAGGGCGACTGAACCCAGCACGATCACTATAAACAGGATGGAAGTAATGTAGAATGTGCCCACCAGGAAAATAAGGTTCAGCACAGAATGAAGACCATATTTCCCGATGGTGAATGCCATAGCTCCGAAAGCCCCGATAGGCGCAAGCTTCATCAGCATATGCACGATCTTAAAGACCGGAGCAGACAGGTCCTGAAGGAATTCAGTGACTTTAGCGCTTTTTTCTTTCGTCAGGACCAGGGCCACACCCATAAGGATGGCTACCAAAAGGACCTGCAGTATGTTTTCACCAACAAGCGGACTAAAAAGGGTTTCCGGGATAATATTCATGATGAAACCCGTAAGAGTAGATTCGTGTGCCTTCTGCTGGTACTGTGAAACATCCCCGGAAAGTGTGGCCGGATTAACATTCAGTCCATGTCCCGGCTGCAGCAGGTTACCCACGACAAGTCCGATGATCAGTGCCAGGGTTGAGAATGTAATGAAATAGATCATTGTTTTCATGGCAATTCTCCCGACTTTCTTAAGATCGGTCATATGCGCAATCCCGAGGGTAAGGGTAATGAAAATCACCGGAGCAATGATCATTTTCACCAGCCGGATGAAACCGTCGCCTAAAGGCTTCATTTTTTCACCCAGTTCCGGGTAAAACCTCCCTAAAAGAATTCCTGCAATGATGGCGACAACAACCTGGAAATAGATCTGCCGGTAAAATTTCTTCGTCTTCAAAATCAATCTTTAAATGTTCAGAGCCGGAAATTAAGAAAATTAATCTGAAGTATGATAAAAGTCAATAAAAGTTTCGGCGGGGCTGAAAGCCCCGCCGAAACATATAACGTATAAAACGGTGTTAAAAACGACCAGTGATTGACCGTCATCATTCTATGGCTACGGAATCATCACCCCTGCCGTCCGCCACAGCCTGGATATTACCATTGTCATCCCGGATGATCATTTCGGTTTTTCCGATCTGTTTGACTTTTTCAAAAGTGTAATTCTTAGCCTTTAATTCTGCTATGGTGCTTTCAGGGAAGTTTTCCTCCACCTTTATTGTTTCAGGCAGCCATTGCTGATGGAATTTCGGGGCATTAACGGAGATATTCGCGTTTTGCCTGAAATCAACCACATTGACAATCGATTGGTATACTGAAGTTGGAATCGTAGTTCCTCCGGGTGTACCCACAACCATATACGGTTTTCTGTTCTTAAGAAGGATCGTAGGTGTCATGGAGGAGAGCATTCTCTTGTTAGGCTGTATGGAATTGGCTTCACCACCTACAGCACCGAACATATTCGGTACACCAGGTTTAATGGAAAAGTCATCCATTTCATTGTTGAGGAAGAATCCGGCTCCGGATACCACGACCTTGCTGCCATAATAGCCGTTAAGCGTTGTGGTGACAGAAGCTGCATTGCCGTCTTTATCCAGCACAGAGATATGGGTTGTCTGCGTCGATTCTTTGGGCTGGGCAATGATCTTGCCAACTTCAGAGCTTGGGGTTGCCCTATCAAAGCTGAAGTTTTTCCACCGGCCCTTCAGGTACTCATCAGAGATCAGGTAATTGGTTTTATCCTGAATAAAATCCGGGTCACCCATATATTCGGCACGGTCTGCAAAAGCCCTTCGTTCCGCTTCTGCCATGATCTGTACAGCTTTTGTTGAGTTCTGCTGGTATTGCTCAAGGTTTTCAAAGCTTGCCATCCTGAGCATCTGGGCCAGGAGGAGCCCGCCGCTTGACGGCAGCGGCATGGAAACCACACGGTTGCCTTTATAATCGAATTCAAGCGCCTTTCTTTCTGCTACCTTATAGTTTTTAAGGTCCTGCATGGTGATAATCCCATTGCCCTTCTTCATTTCCGCAACGATGAGGGCAGCCGTTTTACCTTCGTAAAAACCTTTGGCACCCAGTTTCTGGATCAGCTTTAACGTTTCCGCCAGCTCTTTCTGGATGAGGATGTCGCCTGCCTTCCAGGGTACATCCTTAACAAACGCATTGGCTGTCGTATTGTGTTTTTTGAATGCATCCCTGTGCCTGTTGAGCATATCCGCTTCCTGTTCCGTGACGGCGAATCCTTTTTCAGCTAAGTCAATTGAGGGCTGGATGATCTTTTCCATCGGAAGCCTGCAGTATTTCAACGTCGCAAAAAAGCCTGCAACACTTCCGGGAATGCCTACGGCAAGCCGCCCGTTCTGGGAAAGGTCTGTATTGGCTTTTCCGCTTTTATCAAGATACATATCCCTCGATGCTTTCAGGGGAGCAGTTTCCCGGTAATCCAGGGTAAACTTTTCGCCGTTGTTTTTGACGCCGACCAGAAATCCGCCGCCGCCAATATTGCCTGCCTGAGGATAAACGACGGCCAATGCATACTGCGTAGCAACTGCTGCGTCATAAGCATTGCCGCCCATTTTCAAAATGCTGGCACCGGCTTCGCTGGCCAGCGGATGGGCGGAGACTACCACACCTTTGTTTTTTACTTTTACCTCCTTTACAATCGTAATGTCTGTGTACTGTGCTGAGAAATATTGCGTTATCAGTACCCCTATAATGATCAGCTTCTTCATGATAAAAAATATACCCGAATTTACAATTTTGTTTTTGAATAGGGGGTTAAAATCTTTATTTTTGCTTCAATCAACTAAAAAGAAAACAATGGAATCCTATACGGAAAAAATCCTGATTACCGGTGCTTTGGGCCAGATCGGCACAGAGCTTACCAACCGCCTGGTTGAAATTCACGGCGCAGACAATGTAGTAGCTTCGGGTCTTGACAAATGGCAGGAAGGCATCAGCTCTGCAGGTCATTATGAGAGACTGGATGTGACCAATACGAAATTGGTGAGGCAAGTCATCAAAGATTATGAAATCACTACGGTATACCATCTGGCATCCCTGCTGTCAGGGACTTCGGAAAAACAGCCGCTGTTTGCATGGAAACTGAACCTGGAGCCTCTTATCGATTTTTGTGAAATGGCGAAGGAAGGGCTTGTCAAAAAGATTTTCTGGCCAAGCTCTATTGCGGTCTTCGGGAAAGGGATTCCAAAAGAAAATGTGGGGCAGGAGGTAGTGCTGAATCCTACCACCGTATATGGGATCTCCAAAATGGCAGGGGAGAAGTGGTGCGAATATTACTTCGATAAATACGGCGTAGACGTTAGAAGCATCAGGTATCCAGGATTGATCTCCTGGAAGACTCCGGCAGGCGGCGGGACTACGGATTATGCTGTGGAAATTTTTTATAAAGCCATAGAGGACGGAAAATACACCAGCTTTATTTCTGAAGATACTGCCATGCCGATGCTGTACATGGATGATGCTATTGAAGCTACCCTGAAATTGATGGATGCTCCTAAGGAGAGCTTGACGGTCCGTTCATCTTACAACCTGGGCGGAATGTCTTTCACCCCCAAACAGCTGGCTGAAGAAATCAGGAAAGAAATCCCGGGATTTGAGATCAGCTATGAGCCCGATTTCAGACAAGCCATTGCAGATTCTTGGCCGGCATCCATTGATGATTCCACGGCAAAAAACGACTGGAAACTTTCTTACAATTTCGGAATTTCCGAAATGACTCAGGACATGATTAAAAATCTAAGAATAAAATTAGGTAAAAACTAGTTATTTAATTTTAACTTTAAATAATAGTGTTTTTAACATCTGATTATTAATATATTATAATAATTATCTAGAATTATATTTAAATGGTATTATTGACTTTTAATATTGTTAATATTGAAGCCTCCTGTCAAAATGGGAATGAAATCTCTGATGAAATGAGGTTGAATATAACCATAGATAATACCAAAGCCATACTCCGGATTTTAGATCTTCATGATGTAAAAGCCAGTTTCTTTATTGAAGTTTCCATCATTGGAAAACTCAAAAACCTCATCAAAGCAATTTCATCCCAAGGGCATGAAATTGCTTTTTACAATAAGAATTCTACCATCGAAAATATTGAGGAAACTAAAAAAGAAACGGAATATTTCCTGGAGAAACAGATCAGGGGCATCCGTCAGAAAGACGTGCTGATCCCTTCAGGAACTCTGAAGATGATCGGGTTTAATTATATATCGCGGATCGATCATGCCCACGTACTTTTTCCTTTCAAGCGGTTAAAGACCACCACAAAGATCACGGAAGAAGACGGATTGAGCATCATTCCCGAAAGTATTTCTCCCTACAGCCAATTGCCTTATAATGATTTTATTTTCCAGTTCCTGCCGGTGAAATACTATCAGAATATGGTCTTTGAAACCCTTAAAAACGACGATTTTGTTCTTATCTACCTGGAGTCCTGGCAGTTTACGGACCTCAAGAAACACCGCTTTTCTGTCCCTTTTTACAGGCGGCTGAATGCAGGCAAAAAAATGGAGGACAAACTGGATGCCCTCCTCAACTGGATCAATGAAAAAGAACTGGCTACTTCCCGTGTCAAGGATTATATTTTCTGATCTTTTTCTTCATTGATGCAAACCGCCAGAAGATCGGTTGAGTATTGCATATCTTTCTGAAATAGGATAACATCACTGGAATACCCCGAACTGAAGTCATTCTGAGCAATATTTCCTGTAGCAGGTGCATTTCCTGATTTTAATTTTTTCAGGTAATCAAATGCCTTCTTTTGCAGTTTTAACAGGAAAACACGTAATGGATAAGGATATACCGATAATGTCGAAGGAAGTACCATTAGCCGTTCCTTTCTGGTTCGTTTAATTTCTTCAAGGACCAAGTCTGAATCTGACCCGATCTTTAAAATTTCCACTTTGTCAAAGTGCCGTTCAAGCAGGTTTGTAAGGCTTTCCGGGCTGTATTCTTTCAGATGGAAAATATTCCAGGGCTGCTGGTATCTGAATAGCCGGTGTTTCTTATCCGGAGTGGAGATCATTAGCATTCCGCCAGGATTCAAAAGCTTTTTTAATGTTGATGCATACGCCTGGTCATCCGGAACATGTTCTATGACCTGAAACGAAGTAATGACATCGAATTTTTCGTTTCCCAATTCGGCAATCGTCATAAAGCTCAGGTTAGGGGACAGGTATTCCTTCCTGGCAAAATCAACCGCTTCCCTGCTGATATCCACGCCTGTAACGCTTTTTGCCTTCAGGGAAAGCATGTGGGAACCGTAACCTGAGCCACAGCCAAAATCGAGCACTTTTTTACCTGCTGCAAATTTTTCAGCATATTCATAAGTAGCAATATGCATCAGGTGCAGGTACAGTTCAGATTTGTTTTTAAAGCTGCCGTTCACGATATGTCTTTCGCCGGTATCTTTCATAGATCTACTTTCTTAAATATTTAATCAGGATAGTTCAAAAAGCGTTATTTCAGGTAAAACACCCACTCTTCCAGGGTAACCCAGCACGCCGAAACCGCGGTTCACATACAGCATTTTGCCCTCGCTTTCGTATAGGTCAGCCCATTTCGGATAGCGGTACTGCACAGGCGACCATTTGATGTTTTTAAGATCAAGCCCGAACTGCATGCCGTGTGTATGGCCGGAAAGCGTCAGCTGGACATTTCCCGGATGTTTTTTAACCACATAATCAAAATGGGTAGGGTCATGGCTCATCAGGATTTTAGCAGCGGATTCCGGGACGTTTTTAAGGGCTTTATCAAGATCCCCGAACTGCGGGAACGGTTTGAGGCCCCAGTTGTCTACCCCAAGGATATACAGCTGTTCGCCGTTCTTCTCAATGATCCTGTGCTCGTTGCGCAGCATTTCAAAGCCGGCTTCTTTTTCATATCCGATCAGGGTTTCCAGGTTTTTCCTTTTTGCATCCAGGGAATTCCAGGTAACGTAGTCTGCATAATCATGGTTTCCCAGCACGGCAAATTTACCGTCGTTTGCGTTGATCGTTGAAAACAGGGGGATGAACGGCTTGAATTCCTCTGCCACATTGTTCACCATATCTCCGGTAAACAGCACCAGATCAGGTTTTTGCTCATTGATCAGGTGGATGGCATGTTCCAGCTTTGAAGGGTCAGAGAAGCTTCCGCTGTGGACATCCGAAATCTGAACGATCTTGTATCCCCTGAAACTTTCGGGCAGGTTTTTTATTTTGACCTTTACTCTTCTTACTTTATGCCGGTATTTCCCGAAGGTGATCCCGTCGATGAACAATGCCGAAAGCACACCACCGAGACCCAGCCCTAAAAGGCTTAAAAACTTCCTTCTTTCCGGGAAAAGATGCTCATCCGGTTTTGCAAGGCCGATGAGATAGGTTCCGGTACGGAAGATATCATCGATCAGCAGGAATAAGACAATGAATATTTTAGGCAGGATCGCCACCAGGAACAGCGACATCATCAGATGGATTCTGAAAGGGTTTCTTTCCGAACGCTGGAAATGAGTGATCTCGTACGCAAACACGCCGTAGATGGCCAGAGAGACCATCCAGTACCCGAGCCTCAGCCAGAAGTTGTCCGTAAGGGTCCTTACTGCCTGGTAAACATAGATTTCCAGGACCAGGAAAATTGCTGCTATAAGTAAAAAATTCTTTTGCATAGGGTGGTTTAAAAAAGCACAAAGAATAACTTCCCTGTGCTTCTGAATTTATTAATATTAAATTATGGCTTAAGGAAACCGGTAAACAATAGCATTGATGTTCATTCCGGCTCCCACCGAAGTCATCACTATGTTGCCTTGATCTTTAAACGATTGACCCTCCATTTTTCCTTTAACGATAAGATCGAACATGGTAGGAATGGTGGCCACGGATGAATTTCCGAACTCCTGGATCGTCATCGGGGAGATGCTGTGGTCGTAATCTTTGATTTCATACAGCTTATGAAGCCTTTCGATCATCGCATAGTCCATTTTGGCATTCGCCTGGTGGATCAGGATCTTGTTAATATCCGTGATGGAAAGTCCTGCATCGTCAATGGTTTCTTTAATGGCTACGGGAACATTTTTAAGCGCGTACTCATAAATTTTTCTTCCCTGCATTCTTACGAAGAGCCTGGTCTGGTCGGATTCTTTATTGATGGAAGGTCCGTTCGCCAGGTAATCCAGCTCGGGCCCGTTATCACAGATCGTATTATGGGCAATGATTCCCACATTTTCCTGCTCGGTAGCCTGAACCACAACAGCACCTGCGCCGTCGGCAAAAATCATTCTGTTCCTGTCATAAGGATCGGTTACACGGCTTAATGTTTCACCACCGATAACAAGGATGGTTTTAGCGGTTTTGGCTTTGATCAGGGTGTCGGCAAGGATCATGGCTTCCACCCATCCCGGACATCCGAAAAGCATATCATACGTAACACATTTTCTGTTCCGGATTCCAAGTTTGTTTTTAACTCTTGCAGCCATGGTCGGCATGAAATCGGCATACCCGTGAGATGTAACTTCTCCGAAATTGCTGGCATAAATAATATAATCCAGCTCTTCACCGTCGATGTTGGCGTCTTCAAGCGCTTTTTTGGCCGCTTCGTAACCGATTTGCGAATTCGAAAGATCATCTTCTATGAATCTGCGGTTTTCGATTTCCGTAATTTCTACAAATTTCCCGATAGTTTCTGCAGCAGGTTTGTCAATCTTTATTCCGTCTTCCGTGTAAAACTCTGAATCTAAAAAGAAATCTCTACCAATAATTCGGCTGGGAATGTAAGACCCGGAACCAATAATGATCGTATTCGGCATTCGTTAATATGTTTTTTTTAAAAATGCAAAGTTAATAATTAATCTTAATAAGAAAGAATTAAAAATATTATTAAATTTGCAAAAATGTACTTTACCCCTTATGAAAAATAACGCATCCCTGAAAGGTTTATTAGTTGCAGTTGTGGCGTTTATGGTTGCTTTTGGGATCTACTACCTTTTTCTGGCAAAAAGAAACTACTACGTTATCGATAACCCTACTTCCGGTACTTTTTACTTCAAGATCAACAATGGCTCGGAAGGGATTATTTCCGGCGGTCAGACGGTTCCCGTAGATCTGGACAAAGGCAAAAATTCTATCAAAGTATTTGACCAGAACAAGAAACTCCTGTACGATTCTGCTTTTGAAGTGAATAAGATCCGCGGCCTTTTGAATATCGCACATCAGGATTATTATATCAATACCCAATATTATGGGTACAACCTTAAGAAAGATTCATTACTTTTGGAGCTCGGTAAAACGATGATCGACGGAAAACCTTACCTGGGAGCGCCTAAACGCTTCACTAAGCTCTATACCGACGACTTCTACTACAATGTGGATGAAGACTATGACAAGCTCATTAAAAACATCCAGAAAGTGGAATCCAGATCGAAAATTTTCAGGAAGCAGGATTTCCTCAATTATTATAAAGAATACTATAAGTTTTAAGTTTTGGCAAAAGATATCAATCAAGTAACGCCCTACAATTCTGAGGCTACCAAAAAGAGCCAGGTAGAGGATATGTTCGACAATATTGCACCTAAATATGATCTTCTGAATCATGTTTTATCCATGAAAATTGACGTTTTATGGAGGAATATCCTGGTGAAATGGATGAAAAAAGATGAACCCCGCGAAGTGCTGGATGTGGCTACAGGAACGGGTGATCTGGCCATTGCGGTTCAGAAGGGAACACAGGCCAGAGTAGTTGGTTTGGATTTATCGCAACAAATGTTAAATGTTGGCGTTATTAAAATAAAAAAACTTAATTTAGACGGCAAAATTTCAATGCAAAAGGGCGATGCGGAAAATCTTTCATTTGAAGACAACCGCTTTGACGCAGTATCCGTTGCATTCGGAGTAAGGAATTTTGAAAATCTTACCAAAGGTTTAGCAGAGCTAAGAAGGGTAGTGAAGGATAACAAGAGTGTGTATATACTGGAGTTTTCAAAGGTTGAGGGTTTTATGGGGCCACTGTATATGTTTTATTTTAAAAATATCCTGCCGGCCATCGGCAGACTGGTGTCTAAGGACAACAGGGCATACACATACCTCCCGGATTCTGTAAATGCTTTTCCGTATGGGGAGAAAATGAAGCAGATTCTTTTAGATACAGGATTTAAAAAAGTTGAATATAAAAAACTAAGTTTAGGTATAGCCACAATTTATAAAGCAACAAAGTAACCTATGAATAAATTTCTATTAAAAGCACTGGTTTTAGCCTCAGTAAATGTTGCCGTGTTATCCAACGCGCAATTCAGAACCCGAAACAGAATGGACAAACTGGAAGAGTTTGATCAGCAGACATTCAGCTGGGGGTTCTACTTAAACGGCAACAGGCTGGATTACCGCATCGTCCTCAACCCGAGATACGGTATGAATGGCAATCAGAATCTTGTGACCTCTAAAGAAAGTTATAGCTTCGGCGCCGGATTGATCGGTAAATGGAGGCTGAACGACTATTTGGATCTCAGACTGGAGCCGGGCTTGCAATTTGCTCAAAGGCAGCTTACTTTCAATACCCAATCCAATGACATCTATGCCAACGGAAGCTTAACGAATGCTCCTTTTACCCCTATTCCGTTAACGGAGAAAGACCGGGTAAGGGATGTAAAATCAACGCTGGTAGATATTCCGGTATTGTTGGAGCTTCACGGTGACCGGTGGTACAATTCCAGGCCTTATGTGGCAGCCGGGGTCAACTATATCGTTAACCTGCAGTCCAATTCAGACTCTACGGATGATAACCGTCAGCAGGTATTCAGGTCTACCACCCATAATTTCGCATGGTCTGCGGAAATGGGGGTCCAGTTTTACTTCAATAAATTCAAGCTTACACCTGCCATCAGGGGAACCTTTATCATGAACAATGAGATTGTGGCAGATAACGCTACAACACCGCCATACTGGACGGCTGCCATGTCTACGTTGCAGACCAGGGCAGTAATGTTCGTGTTGAAATTCGAATAAAGACAAAAATAGAAATATACGGGAAGGATGCACGTTTGTGCATCCTTTTTTCGTGCGATTCCAAAATATAGGGAGTTTTATTTTTGTTAGTGTTAATATTTTTTTATTTTTGCTACTAGTTAGAATAAAACCTGAAATGCTTCAAGACTTAGAAAACAATTTTTCAGAGCTGGAAAAAAAGATTGCGGGCCTGCAGAAAAGCCACAGAAATCTTACCGAAAAATTTTCAGAGCTGAATATGGAGCATGAAGAGCTGAAGAAGAGATACGATGAGGAACGAAAAAGAAATCAGGTATTAGCAGAAGAACAAAAACATATAAAACTTTATTCAGCGATATCAGGAAACCCTGAACACAACAGGCTAATGAAAAACCACATTAACCGATTGGTGAAGGAGATTGATTTCTGTATTGCTCAGCTTCAAAACAGTGGATTGTAATGGAAGTAAGAAGAATTACCATTAATATCGCCGGAAGGGTATATCCGCTGAATGTTCCCGCAGCAGAAGAAGAAACGCTGCGTAAAGTGGGGAAGCAGATTGAAAATATGATCAAAGATTTTGAACAGAATTTTGATGTAAGAGACAAACAGGATGCCCTGGCCATGTGTGCCCTTAAGCTGGGAACCAATGCCGAAGTGGTATCTGCGAACTATGATAAGACCGTACATTCTGCCAGCGAAAGATTAGCAAAAATTGCACAATCGTTGAACGAAGTAAAGGAATAATATAAGAGGGAATAGATTTTTTTCCCGGAAAGACTGCCTACAATAATTCTAACACATTAAAGGTAAACTCAACGCTAAACAATTACCGGACAAATGTTCATGGAATGGCGTGCCGGATCCGTCCGGATTACAGACCATGAAAATCAGTTCAAATCGTGTTGATTAGGAGTTTACTCTCAATCTCTGGATTATTGTGGGCTTTTTTTATGTACAAAAACAGGATATAAAGACAATTAAAACTTAATATACATTATGATAGAATTTATAATCGGCGCTATTTGCCTGGTAATCGGTGCAGTTGCAGGGATCCTATTCTCTAAAAGCTCACTTAATACTAAAGGGAAATTCATTATTGACGATGCCAAGAAAAATGCCGAAAATCTTATAGAAAAAGCCAATGTACAGGCGGAATCCATAAAGAAAGAGAAAAACCTTCAGGCTAAGGAAAAATTCCTGGAGCTGAAATCACAGCATGATGCTGATATCCAGGCCCGCGAAAAGAAAATGCAGGAAGTTGAAAAAAGGATCAAAGACAAGGAGCATAAACTTAATGATGACCTCAGCAAGGTAGGAAAGCTTGAAAAAGACCTTGATAAACAGATTGCAGACTATGCCAAGAAGAATGAGATCTTAGAAAAGAAACAGCACGACCTGGATACGGCTACCGCTAAAAAAGTGGAAATCCTGGAAAAAATCGCCAACTATACTGCCGAGGAAGCCAAAGCAGAACTGGTAGAGACCATGAAGGCTGAAGCCAAAACCAGAGCACAGGCACACGTTCAGAGCATCATGGAAGAAGCCCAGCTGAATGCCAAAAGCGAAGCCAGAAAGATCGTTATCCAGACCATCCAGAGGATCGGAACCGAGCAGGCTATTGAAAACTCCGTTTCCGTATTCAATATAGAATCCGATGAGGTGAAAGGAAGAATCATCGGTAGGGAAGGGAGAAATATCCGTGCCCTTGAAGCTGTTACCGGTGTTGAAATCATTGTTGACGATACTCCGGAAGCCATCCTTCTTTCATGCTTTGACCCTGTAAGAAGGGAAATCGCAAGATTATCCCTCCACAGGCTGGTAACAGACGGAAGAATCCACCCGGCAAGAATTGAGGAAGTCGTGGAAAAGACAAGGAAACAGATCGAAGAGGAAATCATTGAAGTAGGAAAGAGGACTATCATCGACCTGGGTATCCACGGATTGCACCCTGAGCTGATCAAGATCATCGGTAGAATGAAATACCGTTCCTCATATGGACAGAACCTGTTGCAGCACTCCAGGGAAGTAGCGAATATCGCTGCTACGATGGCTGCTGAATTAGGACTGAATGTAAAACTGGCGAAAAGAGCAGGCCTTTTACACGATATCGGTAAAGTTCCTGAACAGGAGTCTGAACTTCCTCACGCATTACTCGGTATGCAGTGGGCTGAAAAATACGGGGAGAATCCTGAGGTGGTAAATGCCATCGGAGCCCACCACGATGAGATCGAAATGAAGTCGTTACTATCTCCGATCATCCAGGTAGCCGATGCGATTTCAGGGGCAAGGCCGGGCGCAAGACGTCAGGTGCTTGAATCTTATATCCAGAGGCTGAAAGACCTGGAATCTGCTGCATTGAGCTTCGACGGAGTATCCAGTGCGTACGCGATCCAGGCGGGTAGAGAACTTAGGGTAATGGTAGAAAGCGGAAAAGTAAATGATGAAGTCGCTTCCCAGCTTTCCTATGATATTTCCGAAAAGATCCAGAATGAGCTTACCTATCCGGGACAGGTTAAAGTAACCGTAATCCGGGAGACCAGAGCCGTGAATATTGCGAGATAATCAGAAGAAAAAGATATTTGATAAAAACCTTTCAGGAAACTGGAAGGTTTTTTATTTTTATCCTGTCCTGTCCTGAAATAGCGATACACAAATTTTATCGTTATGGAAAACAATGAAGAAAACCGTTATGTAAAGCGCACTCAAAAAGACTATTCCATGTCTTTAAAGCTTCAAATAGTCCAAGAAATA